>TARA_R110002012_G_scaffold77282_8_pt1 | contig 157262 bp, 140 predicted proteins | sample TARA_R110002012 | Tara Oceans TARA_R110002012 (sample SAMEA4396515) | marine metagenome | biome: Westerlies Biome; feature: [DCM] deep chlorophyll maximum layer (ENVO:01000326); material: water (ENVO:00002006), including particulate matter (ENVO:01000060) such as... | depth 40 m
TGCGCCACCAGGTCGGCCAGAAGCTGGCGCTGGTCGATGCGGTCGCCGACGGCCATCTGGAAGGTCATGGCGGTGTAGGTTTCCACCGAGCCGATACCGTAGATGCAGGACACCGAGGCGACGATGATGACGTCGTCGCGCTCCATCAGCGCGCGGGTGGCCGAGTGGCGCATCCGGTCGATCTGCTCGTTGATGGTCGATTCCTTCTCGATGAAGGTGTCGGTGCGCGGAACGTAAGCCTCCGGCTGGTAGTAGTCGTAATAGGAGACGAAATATTCGACCGCGTTGTCGGGGAAGAAGTTCTTGAACTCGGAATAGAGCTGGGCGGCTAGCGTCTTGTTCGGCGCCAGGATGACGGCGGGACGCTGGGTCTCCTCGATCACCTTGGCCATGGTAAAGGTCTTGCCCGAGCCGGTGACGCCGAGCAGCACCTGGTTGCGCTCGTTCTCGTTGGCGCCGGCGACAAGATCGGCGATCGCGGTGGGCTGGTCGCCCGCCGGCTTGTACTCGGTGGCCATGCGGATCGGCACGCCGCCCTCGGATTTCTCCGGCCGCGCCGGACGGTGCGGGGTCCAGGTCTTGCCGTTCTTGAACAGCGGGTTGCCGCTTTCGATCAGGTCCGACAGCGCCTGCACGGTGGCGGTGTTGGCGCTGGTCGCGCCCGAGGCTTCCGCCTCCTCCATCGACATGTCGAGCCCGGCCACCGCATTGAGGCCGGCGGCGGCGCGGTCGCGCGGATTGCTGCTGGCGCCCATCGAGGTGCCGCGCGCGGATTTGCTCTCACCGGATTTCGCGGCGGTCTTCTTGGCCTTGCCCTTGGGGGGCAGCGCGGCCGCCTCCTCGGCGCTGAGCTGTCCGGCCTTGCGCCGGTGCTTGCCGGCCTGCGAGCGGATCTCGCGGTTCTCCGCCTTCCGCCGTGCCTTGACGGCCTCCAGCTCGGCTTCCTTGGCCAGGTCGGCGGCCCAGTCGGCGATCGATCCGGATGCCGGTGCACCGGTCAGGGACGGCTGCGGGGCTTCCTCGAAACCATCAAAGGGAGAGTCGGACGCCTTCGCGCGGGAGGATTTTGCAGGGGATTTTGCCATGCTGGCAATATGGGTAGAGTCGAGCCGGATGGAAAGGGGTGAAGCGGGAACAAAACTGCGCCATGCTGACAGCGGATGACAGCATATTCGGAGCCCAGCGCCTATCTCGAGCTGCATCGGCCGCCGCCCGCATGCACGACCTGCAAACCACCTGCCCAAATAAGCATCTAGGCTTCCGGCCCGAATATGATAGACAAAACCCGAGACATATGCGGTTGCCGGGGTTCGTGAGGAACCCGGGCGGGCCGTTCTTTATGAGTGAAAAGCCGTATGGACACCACACTTTCTGCCCCGCTGATCTTTCTTGATGCCGATGCCGTGATCACCGGCTGGAGCGAGGGCGCCGAACGGTTGCTGGGCTGGAAGCCCGCAGACATCATCGGCAAGCCCTATACCGACATCTATGACGACCGCGGCTTCTTCATCGGCAAGGACGGCGCCCAGGACCTTGATTCGGTTTCGGTGCCGACACCCGACAATGGCCGCGTCGTCGCCTTGCGGAGCTCGCAGACCAAGCATCTGCTCGAGCGGCTCGACCTGACCATGACCAACGCCGATGTCATCGGCGCCTGGAACTGGGATGTCTCCGAAGACCTGATTTTCACCGACGGCCGTTTTGCCGCCAGTTTCGGCCTTGACCCGACCAAGGCCGACAAGGGCCTGCCGCTGGAGCAGTTTCTCAACCAGATCCACGAGGACGACCGGGCGCGGGTCGCCGATGAGATCGTCCGCACCATCGAGACCGGAGAAGCCTACAGCAGCGAATACCGCCTGCAGCGGCCCGACGGATCGGTCGCCTATGTGCTGGCGCAGGGAAAGCTGGTCAAGGGTGGGCCGGGCAAGCCCGACCGGTTCCCCGGCGTATTGTTCGACCTCACCGCCCGCCGCAAGGCCGAGATCGAGGCCCAGGCCCAGCGCGAACGCTACCGCAACCTGTTCGAGAATCTCGAATCCGGCTTCTGCGTCATCCGCATGATCTGGGACGAGGACGGCAACCCGGTCGACTACGAGTTCATCGAAGCCAACAAGGCCTTCCCCCGGCACACCGGCATCGAGGACCCGATCGGCAAGCGGATCCGTCGCGACATCGCCCCGGGTCACGAACAGTACTGGTTCGATCTCTACGGGAACGTCGCGCGCACCGGCGAGCCGCTGAACACCGAGCAGGCGGCAAGCGAGCTCGATCAGCGCTGGTTCCAGGTCCAGGCCTTCCCGATCGACGGCATCGGTTCCGACAATGTCGCGGTGCTGTTCACCGACATCACCAAGGACAAGGAAGCCGAACTCTCGCTCAGGGCCAGCGAGGAGGAGTTCCGCTCCCTGTCGCAGTCCATGCTCAACCACATCTGGACGGCAACACCGGATGGCCGGATCGAGTGGCTCAACGACCGCGTGCTGGCCTATAGCGGCGAAACCGCCGAACGGCTCAAGGGCGATGGCTGGGGCACCATCGTGCATCCGGACGATTTCCCGGCCGCCGCCGCGGCCTGGTCAGAGGCCGTGGAAAACGGCGAGGTCTATCAGGTCGAATTCCGCATCCGCCGCCATGACGGTCAGTACCGCTGGCATGTCGTGCGCGCCACCCCGGTCAAAAACGATAACGGCGAAGTCCGCCGCTGGGTCGGAAGCAACACCGATATCGAACATGCCAAGCTCAACGAGGCAGCGCTGGCCGAACTCAACGCCAACCTGGAGAACAGGATTGACGAGCGCACCGAGGAGCTGGTGCAGTCACAAAAGGCGCTGCAGCAATCGCAGAAGATGGAAACCATCGGCAAGCTGACCGGCGGTGTCGCCCATGATTTCAACAATCTGCTTCAGGTTGTCGCCGGAAACCTGCAATTGCTGGCCAAGGATGTGGCAGGCAATGAGCGCGCCGAAACCCGGGTCAAGAATGCACTCGCCGGTGTCGATCGCGGCGCCAAGCTGGCAAGCCAGCTGCTCGCTTTCAGCCGCCGCCAGCCGCTGGAGCCGAAGGTGATCAATGTCGGCCGCTTCGTCAGCGGCATGGATGATCTGCTGCGCCGTTCGATCGGGGAAACAGTCGACATCGAAGTCGTCATCGCCGAGAACCTGTGGAACACGATGGCCGATCCGACGCAGATCGAAAATGCCGTGCTCAACCTCGCCATCAATGCCCGTGACGCCATGGATGGCGCCGGCAAGCTGACCATCGAGGCCTCCAACGCGCGCCTCGACGACACTTACACTGCTGGCCTGGATGATGTGGAGAGCGGCAATTACGTGCTGCTCGCCGTCACCGACACCGGCGCCGGCATGGACGAGTCGACGCTGGAACAGGTGTTCGAGCCGTTCTTCTCGACCAAGCCCGAAGGCAAGGGCACCGGCCTGGGCCTGTCGATGGTCTATGGCTTCGTCAAGCAGTCCGGTGGTCACATCAAGATTTACAGCGAGCCGGGCCAGGGCACGACGGTCAAGCTCTACATGCCCCGCGCGATGGGCGAGGAAGAGCAGGAAGCACGCCTCGTATCGGGCCCGGCACAGGGCGGTACGGAAACCATCCTCGTGGTCGAGGACGACGACGATGTCCGCGCCACCGTGGTCGCCACGCTTACAGACCTCGGCTACCGGGTGCTGACCGCGCGCGATGCGCAGGCCGGCCTCGCCGTCATCGAAAGCGGCGTCCCCGTGGACGTGCTGTTCACCGACGTGGTCATGCCCGGCAAGCTCAAGAGCCCTGAGATGGCGAAGCTTGCCAAGGCCAGCAACCCCGACCTGGTGGTGCTGTTTACCTCGGGCTACACAGAGAACTCCATCGTTCACGGTGGCAAGCTTGACGCCGGCGTGGAGCTTCTCTCCAAGCCCTACACACGGGAAGCGCTGGACGGCCGGATCCGCCATCTCATCGCCAACCAGAAACAGCGCGCCCAGCCGGTGCCGGTCAAGCCGACGGTCGACACCAGCGCCGCTCCCGCAGCGGCGGCCGAAGCAACGGACGCTTCGGAGCCACGCAGATTGACAGTGCTGCTGGTCGAGGATGAGGCCCTGATCCGCATCAACACGGCAGACATGCTCGAGGATCTCGGCCATGAGGTGATTGACGCCGGAACAGCCGCCGAAGCGATAGAAGCTGTCGCTGACCGGGATTTCGACATTCTCGTCACAGATGTCGGCCTGCCCGACATGAAGGGCGGCGAGCTCGCAAAGGAACTGCGCCGCAAATATCCCGACATCGGCATCGTCTTTGCGACCGGTGAAAGCCAGATCCCTGATGGCGCCGACGCGGATGCGGTTCTGCTGGCAAAACCCTATTCCGACGAATCGCTGAAGGCGGCGCTCGACAAGATCAGCTAGACCTGCAGGCTGCGTTCCGGCGCCCGTCTGTCTTGATGTGCGATCCAGTTACCGGGACGCTGTCGTCAGGCCTGGTCTGCAGTTGTAAAGTCCGCTTTACGCCGACCCGCGGTTCTGACGGGTCGACATCGGCCTTCTCCGTTCAGATCGACGAAAAATAGTCATCCCAGGACTGGTGCGGCCGTCCGGCAGCGGCCTCGAAATCGCTGGGCCTGTCGGAGGCGCCCTCGCGAATGCCCTGGTAGATCCCGGCAATCACCGTGCCGATGAACTCGCCGAGCTCGGCGATGCGATCCGCCTTGAAGTCTTCGAACGACATCGGCCGGTAGACCAGTTCGCTGCCGAAAGCCTTGTTGAGATAGTCTGCCAGCTCCGATTGCGTCAGCAGTCCGCCATGCAGATTGTAGGTCCGCCCATTGTGATCTGATCCGGTGAGCATGCGGGCATAGGCAAAGGCAAGTTCAGGACGGGTGGTATAGCCGCAGCGTCCATCACCGGCGCAATTGGCGATTTCGCCGGCCTTGCGGTAGCTGTCGATATACTCGACATCCGGTTCGATATAGATGCCGTTGCGGCCAATGACCCAGTCGAGACCACTGTCGCGGATATCGGCCTCGGTCTGCCGGTTGCTCCGGATGATCGGGGAAAAGGCTGTCCCCTGCTCCGCACCCTGCACGCTGGTGTAGACGATCTTCTTCACCCCGGCGGCCTTGGCGGCATTGATGACGTTGCGGTGCTGGCCGATCCGGTCTTCCGGCGCGGCCATGCCGGAGACAAGAAGCAGCGTATCGACCCCGGCCAGGGAGGCGCGAAGCTGGCCGGCATCATCATAATCGCCGGGGCGAATTTCGATCCCCAGCTCCTTCGCCTTGGCGGGACTGCGGGCAAGACCGATGATGGTTTCGCCGGTGTTCATCGCGATGAGCGCTTCGGCGATCGCCCCTCCGAGCTGGCCGGTGACGGCAGTAACAGCAATGGTCATGGCTTCACTCCTGCGTTTCAGATGCGCTGTGGCCGCTCGGCCCGGACGCCACCCTTACTGACCCAGCAATCCTTCGAGGTAATGCTGCTCGATCCCGAACATCACCTTGATATCCGCGATCTGCTTGAGCACCGCCTCCCGGTCGCGGCCGGCGCGGCCATCCTTCTCGGCGACGATCAGGTTGTTCTTCGGCGTGTGCGCATCGGAGACAAACTCGAAGACTTTGGTCTTGTAGCCGTTGAGTTCCAAGAGCAGCGCGCGCAGCGTGTCGGTGACCATCTCGGCCTGGCGCTCGACAAAGATGCCGTGCCGGAGCAGCGGTTCCAGCTGCGCGTCGGGCTGGCCCGCCTCCATCTGGCGGCGGATCTGCTTGTGGCAGCAGGGAGCGACGGCGATCAACGCGGCGCCGGCGCGGATGCCCTTGAAAATCGCATCGTCAGTCGCCGTGTCGCAGGCATGCAGCGCGATCACCGCGTCCGCGCCCGACGCGTCGTATTCCATGATGGTGCCAGCCTCAAAGCTCAGGCCTGCAAAGCCGGACGCCTTGGCCGTGGCATTGCCATCAGACACCAGCTGCTCACGCAGCTCGACGCCGACAATGCGCACCGGGCGCTTGGCAACTGTCGCGAGGTAATCATAGAGCGCAAAATCGAGATAGCCCTTGCCCGCGCCCATGTCGACGATCAGCGGCTGTTCCGCCTTGATCGCGGCCACCAGCGGCGCGAAGATCTCCACCATCTTGTTGATCTGGCGGAACTTGTCCTGCGCATCATTGCGGATGGCGCCATTCTTGCCGGCAAGCCCCAGCGCCTTGAGCCAGGGCTTGTCGGTCTCGGACAGCGGCCGGTTCTTGGCCCGGTTGTGATCGGTCGATGGTGCGGTGCGGCCTTCCACCTCCGTGCGCTTCAGGCGTATCTTGGCGCCATTGCGCTCGAACATCATGTCAAATTCGGTGGTCGCCAACTGTGCGCTCCGAAACGCGTCCCTGAGGCCATCGCGCAGCAGCGCCAGGGCCTCGGGTTGAGAAAAGTTCTTGATCGTGTCGCGGGTCTTGTAGCGGTAGGTAAAGGAGTACTTGTCGCCGGCCTTGGTGCTGATCTTCTTGACCAGCACCGCCTTCAGCTCCGGCTCGTCGCCGTGATAGCCGCCAAGTTTGAGCTGCACCAGCGCCCCGCTGGCAAACGCGTCCTTGGTGGCGCTCAACAATTCTTCGATACGATCGGGGGGATTCAAGGGAGTTCCTTCGGGGCAGTGGCAGGATTGCGACAACAGCGTTCTCAGGCCCTTCTACCCCTCCGGCGGATAGAAGCAAATCGGAAGCGTGAATCTGGTTGGTGCATGTGTGCTGCCTCCAACGCAAACCGGGCCCACGCGAAAAGCATGGACCCGGCAAGATGCGGATGCACCGCAGCGGCGTTTCGGCGGCTCAGCCGAGCGAGCCGTTGTACCAGTCGTGCAGCTTGACTTCGGTCTCGCTGCCCGCTTCGCTCAGCATCTTGGCAAAGACTTGCGGGTCCTGGGTGCCGCCGTCGCGGCCGCGATAGTGGTAGGGGATGGCCATGCCCGGCGCGAATTCCGCCACAGCATCGGCTGCCTGTTCGGCGGTCATGGTGAACGGCAGGTTCATGCACACAAAGGCGAGATCGATATTTTCCAGCGCCCGCATTTCCGGCGTGCCTTCGGTGTCGCCGGAGATATAGATGCGGCTGCCATCGATGCTCAGCACGAAGCCGAGATCGCCGCGCTCCTTGGGGTGGAAATCCTGCCGGTCGGCAGAGGTGTTGTAGGATGCAATCGCCGCAATCGCGACACCCATCATCTCGGTGCTGCCGCCCGGGGCGATGACCTCTGTGCGCGCCTGCAGCTCTTCCGGCATCATGCCCTTCACATCTTCATTGGTCAGGATCGGCGCGTCGGCAAGTGCTGCCAGAAGATCGGCATTGTAGTGATCGCCATGGCGGTGGGTGATCAGGATCAGGTCCGGCTTGGGCAGCGCCTCGTACAGGCCTGCCTCGCCGACCGGGTCGACATAGATGGTTCCCGCCGGGCTCTCCATGACAAAGGAGGCATGCTCGACCGGATGGATGACGATCTTGCCGTCCATCAGGTTGAAGCTCGCGGCATGGGCTGCGGCAAAGCCGAGCGATGGCAACAGCGTGATGGCTCCGACAGCGGCGGCGCCGCCAACAATAAAGGTGCGTCTGGTGGTCATGAAAATCTCCCTCAGCATCGTTCCGGTTGGTCGTTTTATGATGGCTGGATCATAGCAGATGCAGCAGCGCAGCGGAAATTCAAGAGGCTTTCAGCGCAGGAATCTGATCCAGCGTGCCAGATTGAGCAGCCCCGCCAATGCGGCCGCAACATAGGTCAGCGCTGCGGCCTTGAGCACGCTGCGGGCGCCGGCCAAATCCTCCTCGGCGAGGTAGCCGCCCTCGCGCAGGATCGGCAGCGCCTTGTTGAAGCTCGCATCATATTCGACCGGCAGCGTGACAAAGTTCACCACAACACGGACCCCCAGCAGCCCGATGCCGATCACCGCCATGCCCAGCATCGCCATCGGCGCGCGCAGCACGACCGCCAGCACCGGCGCGGCGATGAAGAACACCGAGGCGATCTTGTCCGTCGTCATGGCGAAGCCGGCCAGGGATTGCCTCAGCGCCAGCCCGCGTTCGCCGCGATGGTGCTGCAGCGCGTGCCCGACCTCGTGCGCGGCAACCGCAACGGCGGTCAGGCTCGCACCATCGTAATTGGCCTGCGACAGCCGCACCACGCGGGCTTCGGGATCGTAGTGATCGCCGGCCTCGGTGGCTTCGACGCGGACGCCTTCGAGCTCGAACCGCTCCACCAGATGCTGCGCCATCTCCCCGCCAGTGCCGGGAAAATCCGGCCTGTGCTCGCTGTGACGGCGCATGGTGTGGCCAACCCAGTATTGCGGGCCATAGATCGCCGCAAGCAGGGCCAGAAGGCCGATGATGCCGAGGATCGCCATGTCAGTTCGTGTAGGGGGCGTTTTTGCTCATGGCCTATAGATAGGGTTCGGCATGGCACTGATAAAGAGCGCCGCACGTATTGCCGCCCTATTCTCGTCCCAGCCTGACGGGCAAGGCATCGCAGGCAATGCAGATCGCGGTTGACGAAATCGACGATCTCGCCTTCGATGAACTCCGCGTTACACCGCGCGATGACGCATGGCTAACCCGCCGCCTGCCCGTTTCGAAAGGACCACCCCATGTTCCGCCCCCTCACCGCCCTCGCCGCCACCGCCCTGATCGCCTTTGCCCCTGCTGCCGCCCATGCCCAGGAAGCGGCGATCTACAGCTCGATGGATGCGGTGCATCCGGTCTGGGCCAGGGACGCCCTGGTCTCGGTGCAGGAAGCGGTCGCCGCAGACATCGGGCTGCAGGTGCTGAAAGATGGCGGCAACGCGGTGGATGCCGGCGTCGCCGTGGCGTTGGCGCTGGCCGTCACCCTGCCCCGCGCCGGAAATCTCGGCGGCGGCGGCTTCATGATGGTGCATGACGCAAAGACCGGCGAAACGAAGGCCATCGATTACCGCGAGATGGCGCCCGCGAGCGCGACGCGCGACATGTATCTCGACGCCGAGGGCAATGCCGACAGCAATCTCTCGCGCTTTCATGGCCTCGCAGTCGGCGTGCCGGGCACCGTCGCCGGCATGCAGCTGGCGCTTGAGACCTACGGCACCATGACGCTCGCCGAGGCCGCAGAACCGGCGATCAGATTGGCCGAGGACGGGATCGTGGTCACCGCCGATCTGGCCGACAGTCTCAAGGCGCTGGAAAAGCGGCTGAAGGCCTGGCCGGCTTCGGCTGCGATTTTCTACAAACCCGATGGCAGCTTTTACGAACCCGGCGATGTGCTCAAGCAGCCTGACCTGGCGGCGACCCTGAAAAAAATCGCGGCGGAAGGCCCCGACGGGTTCTACACCGGCGAGGTGGCGGAGAAGATCGCGGCGTCGGTGCAGGAAGCCGGCGGCGCGATGACGGTGGAGGATCTAGCGGGGTACAAGGCGGTCATCCGCGAGCCGGTCAGCGGCACCTATCGCGGCCACGAGATCGTCTCGATGCCGCCGCCAAGCTCGGGCGGCACCCATATCATCCAGATCCTCAACGTGATGGAGGGCTATCCGGTGGGCTTTCTCGGCCACAATTCGTCGGACACCATCCACCTGATGGCGGAAGCCATGAAGCGCGCCTATGCCGACCGCTCGGAATATCTCGGCGACCCGGATTTCACCGATGTGCCGGTCAAGGCCCTGACCTCAAAGGCCTACGCGGCCAAGATCCGCGACGGCATCAGCCTCAACCGCACCACGCCATCGGAAGCCATCAAGCCGGGCAAGCTGGCGCCCTACGAGAGCGACCAGACCACGCATTTCTCCATCGTCGATCAATACGGCAACGCGGTGTCCAACACCTACACGCTGAACTTCTCCTATGGCTCGGGCATGACGGCGGCGGGAACCGGGGTGCTGCTGAACAACGAGATGGATGATTTTTCCGCCAAGCCGGGCGTGCCCAACGCCTATGGCCTGATCGGCGGCGACGCCAATGCGGTTGCGCCCGGCAAGCGCCCGCTGTCCTCGATGAGCCCGACGATCGTGCTGAAAGACGGCAGGCCGTTGCTGGTCACCGGCAGCCCCGGCGGCTCGCGCATCATCACCACCACGCTGCAGCTGATCTCCAACATGATCGACCACGGCATGAATGTCGCCGAGGCCACCCACGCGTCGCGCATCCACCACCAATGGCTGCCCGATGAAATTCGCGTCGAGGATGGCGGGCTGAGCCGCGACACCGTGGCAGCGCTCGAAGCCAGGGGGCACACGATCACGGTCAAGAGCGTGATGGGCTCGACCCAGTCGATCCATGTAGACGCCGACAAGGGCCTGCTGCTCGGCGCATCCGACCCGAGGCGAACAGGATCGGCGACGGTGGGCTATTGAGGAAACAGCTCTTCCGGCGCCCCCGCTTGCAACGCCAGGAGCATGCCGTTTAACTGCCTCACAATCGAACCGGAGCCCGGGGTAAACCGGCTGCTCCGATAGTCCAGCTACCAGGCGACGGGTCCCGACGGGAATGAAACTGCTGAGCTACAACATACAGGCTTGCATCGGCAGCCGGCACTACAGCGATTACCTGTTCGGGATCAGAAAACAGGTTGCGCACAGCCCGGCGAAAGACAGGACATTGAAAAAGATCGGCCGCTTTATTTCCGGCTTCGATATTGTCTGTCTGCAGGAGCTGGATCTGGGCGGGAGGCGGGGCGGCTTTTCATCGCAATATGATGCGTTGAAGAAAATATCCGGCTTCCCGTTCGGCGCGGCACAGACCACCAGGATAATCCCCGGGATCTCGCAACACGGCAATGCGATTTTCTCGCGCTATCCGATTGACGAAGTTGAAGAATACCGGCTGCCTGGAAGGATGAAAGGCCGCGGCCTGCTGGTTTGCACCATACAGGGTCATACGATTGCGAACACCCATCTGAGCCTCTATGCCAAGATGCAGGTCAGGCAGCTGGAGCTGATCAGCGACGTATTGCACGGGCGCGAAAAGACGATCCTAGCGGGAGATTTCAACTGCCGCTCGGCCCGCCCCTGGATTCAGGATTTTGCCGACAGGTCCGAACTGGATCTGATTACCGGCAATTCGATGAGCACCTACCCCTCCTGGAAACCCAGTTCCGATATTGATCACATCTTTGCTTCAAGATCGATCTCCTACCAGAAACCCGAGGTCTTGAACGTCCGGCTATCCGATCACCTGCCTGTACAGACAGAGTTCGACGTCTTGGAGCGCTAGAGCAGTGGCGACGCGAGACGCGCCAGATTGACCATCAATCTGAACAGAAGCGGGCGACTGGCAAGATGGCCGGCGGGCATCGGTTCGCTGCGTTCAAAATCCCGCTCCAGCATCGCCTTTGTTTGGCGCGCGAACTCCTCATCCAGGACAAGCAGGCTGGCTTCGAAGTTGAGCCGAAACGAACGATTGTCCATGTTTCCTGACCCGAGCGAGGAAAACCGGTCATCAATCAGCATGACTTTCTGATGCATGAAGCCGGGCTGGTATCGGTGCACCTTTGCCCCATTGCTCAGTGCGCGGTCGATCCAGGCATGAACAGCCAGTCCGACAACCCAGTGGTCACTGGTTTCTGGCACCAGCAACCGCACCTCGACCCCGCGCATCACCGCCAGATGAAGGGCGGTTATCACCTCCTCATCCGGCACAAAATAGGGCGTCGCAATCCAGATTGACTCCTGTGCCGCATTTATCGCCTGAACCACGAACAGCTTGAATGTGTCATTCTTGTCTGCGGGTCCGGTGGCCAGGAACAGGGCGGTTTGTGCATCATCCTGTATCGCGGGTACCGACCAGTCGAGCTCAAGCTGCTCGCCTGTTGCCCAGTGCCAATCTTCGAGAAAGGAGAATTGCGCGGCTTTAACCGTCGGGCCGGTAAATCGAAGGTGGGTGTCCCGCCAGCTTCGCCGCCCTTTCGAATTGCCCAGATACTCGTCACCAATGTTCAGCCCCCCGGTAAACCCGATCTGGCCGTCAAACACCGCAATTTTCCGGTGGTTCCTGAAATTTATCTGGAACCGTTTCCCCATCCTGGTTGCACTTCCAAATGGCGAAACGGAAATCCCGGCGTCTCTGAGCCTTGAAAAATACGCCTCGGGGGTCCTGTTGCACCCGATCTCGTCGTAAAGCACCCGGACCTCAACGCCGCGCTCGGCCGCACCGATCAGGCGTTGGGCAAACTCCCGGCCCGCATCATCATCATTGATGATGTAGAACTGCATCAAGATGCTGCGCGTCGCGCGATCTATCGATTGAAAAAGAGCCGCATAGGTTTCCTCGGCATCGATCAGGAGATCGACTTCATTGCCTCTGGTGAACGGAAACCGGGCAAGCTTTTCAATGACCTGCATTGCACCCAGATCGGTATCTGTCAGGCGCAACGGATCTGGAAGCAAATCTCTGCTTATGGGCGTCCTTGCCAACTGCGTTCTAAATTTCTTGACGTAGCCACTGAACCGCCACCCGCCGAAAACGACAAAAAGCGGGACCGATACGAACGGCATTGCGACCAGGGCGACAGTCCAGGCCACCGCACCCTGACTGCTGCGCTCCTGTGAAATTGCAACAAGCGCAAAAACCACACCAACGGCATAGAAGAGCGGAACCACAACCAACGAAAAGATATTCAAGCTGATCGCCATGGCTTTGCTCTATCAAATTCTCTTGAACCCGCACAGCCGAATTCATCTCTCAGAGCGAATGTTCCGCATCTGCGAGCAACCCGAGTGAACCCATCAGGCGGATCAAGCGACGCCCGGCCGTATCAGTGCCAGCCACACCTGTCCCAACACCAGCGGCACAAGGCTTGCCGCGCCTGCAAGCGCCAGACCTTGCAGCCCCGGCCAGGGCAGGCCGAGCAGATCCGCGAGCGCGGGCAGCCCCACCGCCATGCCGATCAACCCGAGGCAGAGCGCCAGCGCACCCCAGACATAAGCATTGCGGCTGACGTCGTTGCGGATCAGCCCCGCCTGGGGATTGCGCATGTTGAACACGTTCCACAATTGCGCCAGCGCCAGCGTCAGGAACGCTACGGTCACGGCCGCGCCGGCCTCCAGTCTGAGCCACTCAAGCGCCAGCAGGAAAGCGCCCAGCGTGGACACCGTGATGGCCGATCCGAGCACGCCGATCAGCGTCCAGCGTGACCGGTCCATGATCGGCTCGTCCGGGTCGCGCGGAGGCCGGCGCATGATGTTCTGGTCACCCTTGCCCAGCCCCAGCGCGAAGGCGGGGAAGATGTCTGTAATCAGGTTGAGAAACAGGATCTGCAGCGGCAGCAGCGGCATCGGCAGCCCGGCCCCGACGGCAATGCCGACAACCAGCACCTCGCTGACATTGCACGACATCAGATATACCACGAATTTGCGGATATTGCCGAAGATCACCCGCCCCTGCCGCATCGCCGAGATGATGGTGGCGAAACGATCGTCGCGCAGCACCATGTGCGCCGCTTCCTGAGCGACCTGCGTGCCGCGCTTGCCCATGGCAATGCCGATATCGGCCTTCTTCAGCGCCGGTGCGTCGTTGACGCCGTCGCCGGTCATGGCCACGACATGGCCGGCCTGCTGGAATATCGAGACAAGTGTCAGCTTGGTTTCCGGCGCGACACGGGCAAACACATCCGCCGACAGCACCCGCTCGCGCAGTTCATCGCTGATCGCGTCTGCCTTGATGCCAGTCAGTTGACCGCCCTCGATCACCCGCAGCTCTCCGTCGCCAAGACCCGCATGCCGGGCGATCGTCGCCGCCGTATCGGCGTGATCGCCGGTCAGCATGATCACCCGCACACCGGCCGCTCGGCTGGCCCTTATGGCCGGGGGCACATCCTCGCGGACCGGATCCAGCAGGCAGACCAACCCCACCAGCGTCAGGGAGGCATAGGGACTGGCGTCATCCTGATTGCTGTGTTTCATCGCCAGCCCCAGCAACCTGAGCCCCTGGCGGGCGGCTTGCGAACTGCGGTCAAGCCATTTCGCGCGCGCGGCCGCGTCGAGGTGGCGCGGACCATCCGCGGTCAGCACCGCTTCCGCACTGTCGATCACCGCTTCCGGTGCGCCCTTGACCGCGACAAGGAAGCCTCCGTCCTCAGCATGTATGGTGGCCATCAACTTGCTGTCCGGATCGAAGGCATGCTCGCGAATTTCGGGGTAGTCCTGCGAAAGCCCAGTGTGGCTCACCCCCGAGGCCGCCGCAACCGCAAGCAACGCCAGCTCCATCGGATCGCCCGCACGGCCGTCTGCCTCTCCGTCGCCAAGCTCGGCATTGTTGCACAGCGCCCCGATCCGGATCGCCCAGGAAAGGGAAGCGTCGTCGGGAGATGAATCGCGCCAGTTGTCCCCCTCAAGATCAACATCGCCGGCATCAAGCAGATAGCGCACGGCTGTCATCCGGTTTTCGGTCAGTGTCCCGGTCTTGTCGGTCAGGATGACGGTTGTGGCCCCCAGGGTCTCGACCGAGGACAGACGGGTGATCACCGCGTTGCGCTGGCTCATCCGCCACATGCCGCGCGCCAGGCTGAGCGTCGCCACCACCGGAAGCCCCTCGGGCACGGCGGCCACGGCCAGCGCCACACCGGTCTGGATCATGGCGATCATCTCGTGCCCGCGCAGGATACCGGCGAAGATGGTCAGGGCGGCGAGCACGAAGGTCAGCCAGACCAGCCGGTGGCCGAGCCGGTCGAGCCGCTTTTCCAGCGGAGCCGTTTCGCTTTCCGCACTCTGCACCAGGTCGCTGATGCGGCCGAGTTCGGTGTCCATGCCGGTGGCAACGACCAGCGCCTCGCCCGTGCCTTGCGTGATCGATGTTCCCTTGAAGGCCATGCAGGCCCGGTCACCCGGCACCGCATCCTGCGCCACTTCTATCGTGGATTTGCCCGTCGGGATCGATTCCCCGGTCAGCACCGATTCATCAGCTTGCAGGTTCGAGGCCTGGCTGATCCGCAAATCGGCGGTCACCACGTCGCCTGCCTCGAGGATCACCACGTCGCCGGGCACCAGTTCGTGTGCGTCAACCATGCGCTGACGCCCGTCGCGGCGCACACGGGTCTTCACCTCGGCGATGCGCATCAGCGCTTCCATGGAGCGGGCCGCGCGGAGTTCGGTGCTGAAGCCGATGGCGCCGTTGATCACCAGCACCACGACGATCGCCACGCCCTCCGCCGTATCACCGAACCCAAACGACAACATTGCCGCCCCGGCCAGGAGCCAGACGATGATGCTGCTGAACTGGTGAACCAGGATCGACAGCATGCTTCTGGTTTTCTGACGGCGGAGCTGGTTGGGGCCGTGGATCTTCAGCCGCTCCTGCGCCTGCAGTGTCGAGAGCCCCCTTTCGGCATCCGCCTCAAGACAAGTGGCGACCTGCTGCAGGCTCTGCGCATGAGCATTGTCTGGCCTGTCTGCTGTCACTTGCATGTTCGCCTTTGAAACAGGAGCGGTCCGATCGCTCATTGCTGGACAGAACCACACCAGCCGTCAAGGCAGCATGACAAAGATCAAACTGCAGCCAATCAGGTAAGCCGGCACCTGGATGGCACCGGCCCGGCACGCCGTCAGATGCCGATAAACCACACGTCCCGACATCAGCTGCGACCGGTAACTCATTGCCCCACATCCTCGGCCATCATCTCGATAAAGGCCTTGGAGGCTGGCGAGAGGGAGCGGGCGGTGTGGGTGACCACGCCGAGCGGGCGGGTCACCACCGGGTCGACCAGCGGCAGGGCGCACACGCCGTTCATGCGGCTGGCGGAGGCAAAACGTGACGGCAGGATGCCCATGCCCATGCCGCAGGCGGTCATCCAGATGGCGCTGCCCAGAAATGCCACTTCCGCCGAGAGCTTGAGCCGGACGCCCAGCCGCGCGAGGTTTTTTTCCACCAGGTTGCGCACGCCGTAATCGCTGCGCGACAGGATCAGCGGCATGTCGTGCAACTCGCCCCAGGCAATGGACTGGCGTGCGGCGAAGGGATGATCGTCGGGGCAGATCAGTTGCAGCGGATCATCGTGCAGCGGCCGCCAGTCGAAGATATCGGCATCATCCGGCTCGGTGCCGATACCGAAATCGGCGCGCTCGTAGCGGATGTTGGTGAAGAACTGGTTCGGCGCGCAATCATCCAGCATCAGGTTGACGCCTGGATAATTCTCGCGAAACCGGCGAACCACCGAGGGCAGATAGGTCATGCCGGTGGCCGGCGTGGTGGTCAGGCGGATCCGGCCGCGGGTCAGGTCGCCAAGACCGCTGACCGTGTCCTCCAGTGCGTCGACATCATCGAGAATGCGCTCGACCATGCCGATGATCATTTCCACCGCATCGGTCGGCGCCAGCGACCGCGTGGTGCGGTCAAACAGATGCGCCCCCAGCGCCTCCTCCGATTGCCGGATCAGCACGCTGACCGCTGACTGGGTGACATTGAGCACCTCCGCCGCAGCCGATATCCGCCCGGTCCGATAGACCTGCAGAATGGCGCGCAACTGCTTCAGCGTCAGGGCGGATACGGACATGACAACCTTCGGATTAAGTAAATTACTTTATGAATGATTTACAAAAATTCCATTTCCAGATCAAGCCAAGCCCGCTACCGTTCGGATGGGCCGGTCGCCAGCCATTTCAGAAGCGGCCGGAACAGGGAGGAAACAATGCTGAACAATTTCAAACAGGTGATCGCTGCTGCAGCTCTCGCCGTCTCTTTCGGTTTCGCCACCGATGACGCCTCGGCACAGTCGCGCATCACCATCGGAACCAATCCGCAAGGCTCGCTCTATTACACCATCGGTGGCGGCATGGCCGCAGCGCTGCAGGAGCGGCTCAAACGCCAGGTCACTGTGCAGCCTTTCACCGGCTCGTCGGTCTACCTGCCGCTGATTGCGGCGGGCGAACTGACACTGGGGCTGAACTCATCCATCGACATCAATGATTCCTACAGTGGAACCGGCGGCAAGAAGCCCTTGGACAACCTGCGGGTGGTGGCCCGCCTGTGGCCGCTGCGGATGGCCTTCATCGTCCGCGCCGACAGCGACATGCGATCCGTGGCCGACCTCAAGGGCAAGCGCACCGTGACCGAATTCGCGTCGCTCGCCGCTGTCAGCCAGGTCAATGTCGCAACGCTTGAAGCCGCCGGCCTGAGTGTCGACGATGTCGAACCGGTGACTGTCTCTGGCCTGTCCACCGGGCTTGAGGCGCTCACCGAAAACCAGCTCGACGCCACTTCGGCGGCCATCGGCATTCCGATGGTGCAGCAGGCCAATGCCGGCATCCCCGGCGGCATCCGCTACCTGACGCTGGAAGGCGACAACGCCACCAAGGCCTTCTTCGATAAGCGGCTGCCGGGCCTCTATCCGATGACCGTCAACGCCAATCCGCGGATGCCCGAAATCACCGATCCGGTCGTGGTCTCGGCCTTCGACGTCTACCTGACGGTTGGCGCCGACACCGCGGACGAAGATGTGCAGGCAATCCTCGGCGCGCTCTACGACGCGTTTCCGCAATTGCAGAAGGACTACCCGCCGCTGCGCGGCGGCGCGCAGGACATGATGTCGGCTCCGACCAACACCGCCCCCTACCATTCGGGCGCAGTGGCCTACTGGAAAGAGCACGGCATGTGGACCGATGAAAACGATGCGCTTGAGGCCTCGCTCGCCAAGTAAGCCCCGGCCCTGACGGCCGGCTGACCGGGCCGGCCGTCTCGTACGTTTCTTCAAGTTTCAGTCCCTCAGGAGACCAAAGATGCGCGCCGCCCATGTCGCTGCGTCCCTGCCCGTCGTCGGCATTTTGTGGATGCTTGATGCCCCGCGATGGATCGGACAGGTATGGCTCACCGAGCAGTATCTCGCCGTGATCCTCGGCCTCGGGGTCCTGGCCGGAATTGCCACTCGCCCGCATTTGCGGCTGCCGCAATGGCTGGATCTGGTTTTCGGCCTGGCCGCGATGCTGAGCTGGTGGTGGCTGGCCGTCCATTACGCGACCTGGCTGCTGGATCCGATCGACCGCGGTCCGCACAAATGGGTACCGGCGGTGATCGCCATTGCGGGCGTGCTCGAGGTCACCCGGCGCTATTGCGGCCTTGTGCTGGCGCTACTGGCCTCGGCGCTGATGCTCTATGGCTTCATCGGCTATCTGGCGCCGGGCATTTTCGAGGCGGCCTATGTCAGCCCGCCGCGCTACCTGCTCTACCTCTACAACGACACCAACGGCATTCCCGGCCTCGTGCTCAATGTCGGCGCCACACAGATCCTTGGGTTCATCGTCTTTGGCGCCGTGCTCAACGCCGTCGGCGGTTCGGAACTGCTCACCCGTCTTGCCATGTCCGCGATGGGCCACCGTCAGGGCGGGCCAGCCAAGGTTGCGATCCTTGCGTCGTCACTGTTCGGCACGCTGTCCGGCTCTACCGTTGCCAATGTCATGTCGACCGGCGTGGTCACCATCCCGATGATGAAGCGCTCGGGCTTTCCCGCCCGCTATGCCGCGGCCATCGAGGCAGTCGCCTCCAATGGCGGCCAGATCGCACCGCCGGTGATGGGCGCCACAGCCTTCATCATCGCCGAATTCCTGCAGATTTCCTATGCCGAGGTGGTGCTTGCAGCGCTGCTGCCGGCAATCTTCTACTACCTGCTGCTCTACCGACAGGTTGACCGCTACGCCGCCGCCAACGGCCTGTCGGGCGAGCCTAAGGAAAACCTGCCCCGCGTCGGTGACGCGCTGATGAGAAGCTGGCCGCTGTTGTTCCCGCTCGGCGCGCTGATCTATTTCCTGTTCTTCCTCGGCTACGCGCCTGGAAAATCGGCGCTCTATGCCTCGGCAGCGGCCTTTGTGTTGCACCTGGTCATGGCGCCGCGGGATGCGGAACGGCTGGCGCTGATCCCCAGGATCGCCATGCGGGCCGGAGAAACCCTGATCCCGATCCTGCTCGTCTGCGCCATCGCCGGCATCATCATCGGCACCATCAACATCACCGGGCTCGGCTTCGCGCTGACCCTGGCGCTGGGCCAGATCGCCGAATATGGCGGTGTCCTGCCACTGCTTGCCGTGACCGCCCTGATCGCCATTGTGCTGGGTGTCGGCATGCCGACATCGGGTGTCTATGTCGTGGTTGCCGTACTGCTGGCCCCGGCTCTCGTCGCCCAAGGCGTGCCGATGATTTCGGCGCATTTCTTCATCTTCTATTTTGGCCTTCTGTCGATGCTGACGCCGCCGGTGGCGATTGCCTCCTACGCAGCCGCCTCCATCGCCGACAGCGATATGTGGCAGACCGGAACGACGGGGATGAAGCTGGCGGCTGTCGCCTATCTGCTGCCTTTCGTCTTCGCCTTCAATTCCGCGCTGCTGTTTGACGGCACCTGGCTCGAGATCGGCATTTCCTGCCTGACGATCTACGCCGCCGGGCATTTCCTCGCCGAAGTGCTGGCGCGCCGTGCTGCCTTTGGCGGGGGCCTTGCCCGTTGGGCCGTAGGTCTCGCAGCGCTGGCGCTGGGCGGACTGACTGCTGTTGTACCACCCGACACCCCCCTCGCCATGGCCGCAGCAATGCTCGGCGTTACCGCAGTGCTGGTGTCGAACCGCTTGCTGCCAAGCGCCCCTCGCCCCGCAATCTAGTATTTCTCAACCCAAAGGAGTTTCAGATGACCGAGAGAACCGCCAATCCACCCTACATGCGGATCGCCACCGAAGAAGCGTGGATGCCCGAGGAAATTCTCGACCTTTACCGCAAGGAAATCCGCGAGAAGAACATCGGCGAGCCGGGCTTCCATTCGCTGTGGGGTTTCTTTTCCGGCGACAACGAGATCGCCCGGAACCACAACAACCGCATTGTCAGCCTCGGGGAAACCCGGATTGCCGACATGGATGCTGCCGGCGTCGATATCGCCGTGCTGGCCCTGTCCTCGCCGGGTGTGCAGATCTTTGATCCGGACACAGCGCACAGCCTCGCGGTCCGCTCCAACGACGAACTGGCCGAAGGCATTGCCAGGCATCCTGACCGGTTCACCGGACTGGCCGCCTTCTCGCCGCTTCACCGCGAAAACGCAGCCAAGGAGCTCGAGCGCGGTGTGACCAAGCTCGGTCTCAGGGGCGGGATCTTGAACTCGCACACGCTCGGCACCTATCTCGATGATGAGCAGTATTGGGGTGTGTTCGAGGCCGCCGAAGCGCTCGGTGTGCCGATCTACCTGCATCCCAACACGCCCTCACCGCAGATGCTGGAGCCGTTTCTCGGACGAGGCCTCGACGCCGCGGTTTACGGCTTTTCCTGCGAGACCGGCCTGCATGCGCTGAGATTGCTGGTATCGGGCCTGTTCGACCGCTTCCCCAAGCTGCAGATCGTTCTGGGGCATACCGGCGAAGCGCTGCCGTTCTGGCTTTACCGCATCGATTTCATGCACACCCGGCTGTCCCGCTCCAACCGCTATGAAGGTGCCAAGCCGCTCAAGCGCAAGGCATCGGAATATCTGCGTGAGAATTTCTACTACACGTCTTCGGGCGTCGGCGATCCCAAGCCGATCATGTATGTGCAGGATGTCATCGGCGCGGACCGCGTGATGTACGCGATGGATTACCCCTGGCAATATGTGCCCGAAGAGACCGCAGTCCTCGACAACATGCCGGTGGGACCTGACGTGCTGAAGGCCTTCTACGAGGACAACGCACGCCGGCTTTTCAACATCAAGTAGGCCGACCCTGCCTGTAGGGGCAGTCAAAGCCGGACCGGTGCCACATGGCGCTGGTCCGGCAAACATTCACGGCCTGCCGTTTTCCCACACCACTTCCTGGCCGTAGAGCGGGACGGTGGAGATGTTCATCTTGGCGGAGCCGTCCTGAACCTGCTGGGAGTTGACCAGATAGATCAGCGTGTCGTTGGCCTGGTCATAGATCCGGCGCACCACCAGCGATTTCCAGATCAGCGAGCGCGATTCCTTGAATACCACGTCGCCGTCTTCATCGAGATCGATGTCCTTGATTGTAATCGGCCCGGTCTGGCGGCAGGCGATGGAGGCGTTGGACGGGTCCTCGAACCAGTTGCCCTTCTGCAGGCGGTCGATCACGCCACGGTCGAAATAGGCGACATGGCAGGTGACGCCCGCAACCTCCGGATCGGTCACCGCATCAATCAGAATGTCATTGCCGAGCCAGTCGACACCGACCTCGCCAACCTGTTCGGCCTGCGCGGAGGTCGCCAGCATGGGCGCTGCCAGGCAGCTGGCCGCGATGAGAGCCGCACGGGCGGTGGAACGGATTGGCTTGCTAGTGATCATGAAAATTCTCCTTCTCCGGTGAACGCGCCGCGGCATGCGAGGTTCCCCACGGCGCGGCACCGCGGCTAAAACTGACCGGACTGATATGGGACTTGTCCATGACAAATGAAAGATGGCTTGCGTCGGCCCTGCCGCGCATCTAGCCACTTCCCTTTGCCCATGATCAGCTCTAGATAAGGCGCATGACCCGTGCACCCGCGCCCCAAGGCCCAGCAGCGCCGCCCCTACAGAACCTGTTTGCAGGCTTCCTACCCCGTGCTCTCGGCCTGATTGCCGCGGCCATGCTGACCGGGCTGGTGTTTGCAGCCTGGCAGGCAAATGGCCCTGCCCTGCTGGACGCACTTGCCGCAAGCGGGCTTTCCTGGTGCCTGTGAACAGATAAAGCAAATCCGGCCCGGTTTGATCCGCTTGCAGCGGGACGCAAGCGGCAGCCTCACTGGAGATTTTGATGAAAACCTTCCGCCTCATCCTCTGGATCCTCGTGGCAGCCATGGCGCTGGCGCTTGGCTGGCTGACCTATGAATGGCAGCGAACCGAGACAGAGCTCTCGGCCAAGCCCTACGGCGTACCGTTCGAACTGGTGGACCAGACCGGAAGCCCGATCACCGAAGCCGCCTTCCGTGGCCGGCCGACGGCGCTGTTCTTCGGCTTCACCCATTGCCCCGAGATCTGCCCGACGACGCTGTTCGAGCTCGATGGCTGGCTCAGGCAGGTGGATCCCGAGGGCGACAGGATCGGCGCCTATTTCGTCACCGTCGACCCCGAACGCGACACGCCGGAGCTGCTGAACGCGTATATTTCGGGCGTCAGCGACCGGATTACCGGCATCACTGGACCGGCTGACAAGGTCAATGCCGCGGTCAAGGGCTTCAACATCTACGCCAAGAAGGTGCCGGTCGATTCAGCCAACCCGGAGGGGGAGTACACCATGGACCATACGGCTTCGGTGTTTCTTCTCGACGCGGAAGGCCGCTTCAAGAGCACCATTGCCTGGGGCGAGAATCCGGAAAACGCCGTGACAAAGCTTGAGAACCTGCTCAAATAACAATTCGCGCCAGGGCGGCACGACAAGGGGACAGACATGGATGATATCGTTCTCAAACTTGCCGTGATCGGCACAGCCGGCATTGCCGCGCAATGGTTTGCCTGGCGGCTGCAGCTTCCGGCCATCGTGCTGTTGCTGGCAGCCGGTTTCATCGCCGGTCCGGCCACCGGCTTTCTCAACCCGACGGAAGATTTCGGCTCGATCTACCGGCCGATCGTCTCGATCGCGGTGGCAATTATCCTGTTTGAAGGCGGATTGACGCTGAATTTCAAGGAGATCCGCGAGACCTCCACGACGGTGCGGCGCATCATCATGTATGCGGGACCGATGACCTGGGGCATGGCAGCCTTTGCCGCCCACTATATCGGCGGCCTGAGCTGGCCGACGGCAATCGTGCTGGGCGCCATCCTCGTTGTCACCGGCCCGACCGTTATCATGCCGCTGCTGCGCCAGGCCCAGCTCGATGCCCGCCCCGCCTCGCTGCTGCGCTGGGAAGCCATCGTCAACGATCCGATCGGCGCGCTGTTTGCCGTCGTCGCCTTCGAGGTCATCCTCGTCTATATCGGCCTGCACGAAGCCGAGAACCTGGTCGTGCTGCTGCTGGTCGGCTTCGCCGCAGCCATTGGCACCGGCTTTGTCGCCGCCAAGGTGGTCGCCTGGTCATTCATGCGCGGTCATGTGCCGGAGTTTCTCAAGGCGCCGGTGCTGCTGGCCTCGGTCGTCGCCGTTTACGCCGCAACCAACGCGGTGCTGGAAGAATCGGGCCTGCTGACCGTCACGGTAATGGGTGTCGTGCTGGCCAACAGCCGCATTGCCTCGCTCACCGACATGCGCCGTTTCAAGGAGACCATCACCACGCTGCTGGTCTCCGGCGTCTTCATCATCCTGACGGCCTCGCTGAGCATGGATGAAATCCGCTCGCTCGACTGGAGTGCGGCGCTGTTCGTGGCCTCGCTGTTGCTGGTGATCCGGCCAATTGCCATCCTGCTCGCCACCATCCGCTCCGGCGCCACCATCCAGGAACGCCTTCTCAGTGCCTGGATTGCGCCGCGTGGTGTGGTCGCGGTTGCCGTTTCCGGCCTGTTTGGCAGCCTGCTGGCCGATGTCGGCGTCGCCGATGCCGGCCGCATGGTGGCCTTCACCTTCGCCGTGGTCGTCACCACCATCGTGCTGCACGGCTTCACCCTCGGACCGCTGGCAAGCTTCCTCAAGCTGAAGAAGGCCTCCAAGCCCGGCATTCTCATTGTCGGCGGCTCGCGCTGGTCGACGGCGCTGGCCCTCAAGCTCAAGGAAGCCGAAGTGCCGGTGATGCTGGCCGACCAGAACTGGAACCACCTGGCCGAGGCGCGGCTTGCCAACATCCCGGTCTATTTTGGTGAGGTGCTGTCTGAATCCGCCCATCACAGCATCGATCCGAAGCGCTTTTCCAACCTGATCGCAACCGGCGACAACGACGCCTACAATGCGCTGGTCTGCACCGATTTCGGGCCTGAACTCGGACGCAGCCACGTCTACCAGATCGGCCGCGCCGACGACAAGGCGCGCCAGGCCTTGAGCTTCACGCTCGGTGGCCGCTCGCTGACCAAGGAACCGATCGGCTTTCTCGCCCTGCGCGAAAAGCTTCTCAAGGGCTGGACCTTCCAGCTGACCAGGCTGACCGATGAATTCACGTGGGAAGCCTATGAGAAATCCCGCCCCGAAGGCGCACTGATCCTTCTGTGGATCAAGCCATCGGGCGCCATCGTGTTCGCCTCCACGGCCTCCAACCCGCCTGCCCAGAACGACCGCATCCTCAGCTTCGCCATGCCCAAGGACGACGCGCGCCAGGAAGCTGCGAGCAAGACGGCAAGAAAGGCGGAAGAGATTTCGGCCAGCCAGGCGGCAAGTGACGAAGGAAAGCAAGCCAAGTGAGTGACCACCGATACTATTTCCGCACAGACGAAAAAGGCGCCAGTCGCGGACTGGATCTGCTCGACCGGATTTTCGAGGACGAAGGCCTGCCGGTGTCGACCATGGAAATCGACGAGGATCACAAGATCTGGGAGGTCTCCATCTACGCGCCCGGCGATCCGGACGACGCGCTCAGACAGCGCATTGCCGAATGCCTTGCAGACGACTTTCCCGACGTTGCGATCGAACTGGAAACCTTTGGCGATACCGACTGGATCGCCAAGTCGCTCGAAGGCCTAAAACCGGTGCGTGCCGGCCGCTTCATGGTTCACGGCGCCCATGACCGCGCCGCCGTGCGGCCGCATGACCTGGCGATTGAACTGGAAGCCGGCCAGGCATTCGGTACCGGCCACCACGGCACCACGGCCGGCTGTCTCGAGATGATCGAGATCGTCATGCGTGCCCATCCCGTGGGCCCTGGAGGCGTTGATCCGGTGCTGGATCTGGGCACCGGCTCCGGCGTCCTCGCCATTGCCGCTGCCATGCTCGGCCCGGTCACGATTCTCGCCACGGACATCGATCCGGTGGCCACCCGCGTGGCGCGCGAGAATGTCCGCCACAATCGCGTCGCCGAGCAGATCCGCTGTGTCACGGCGACCGGGTTTCACTCCACCGCCTTTTCCGATTCGGGACCGTTCGGGCTGATCATCGCCAATATCCTGGCCCGGCCGCTGATGCGCATGGCGCCCGATATCAAGCGTCACCTGGCGCCCGGCGGTTCGGTGATTCTCTCGGGCATTCTGGCCAGCCAGCGCTGGCAGGTTCTCGCCGCCTATAACGGTCAGGGCATGCGCCATGTCAAAACCCTGTGGCGCAACGGCTGGGTAACAATCCACCTCAAGTGAGATGGCGCTTCAGGCTCGAGAGTGGCTCTACTGATTTGCCGCAGCGACTGCTGCCCCCAAACAGAAACGGCTCCCTGAGGAGCCGTTTGCATTCGAGCTGGATCAAGGCGCCGTCATGGCGCGACTGGATCTCTTAGAAGAAGTAGGCCTGGGCGCCTTCGCGCTGCAGTTCTTCACGGGTACGGCCGATCGACTTGAGCTGGGCGTCGTCCATTGCAAGGAGCGCACCATTCACATAACGGCGAACCTGGCGTTCGCGAGCGTTGACGAGGCGGTCGAAGGCGTTCTGAAAGATGTTCACGGACATGTTGTAATCCCCTTTGGGTAAGTGATTGTCTGTCCTCCTGAAAACCAAGATAGTGCATCGCAGCAGAATGTGGAGAGCTCATGTTGCAGTGCAGCTATGACGCAAATGCATAGATAGCGCCGAACCAATGCACTCAGCTTAAATTTTGAGCGATTATTGGCCTCGCACAGGAATTGAGCGGGAATGAGAGGGGCATGTCCACATCGGACACACCGGCAAACAAAGTCCGAGACTGCCCAAGCCGCATGCCCTTGCTATAAGGGGGCGACCAAATCAGTTGCAGGACTCCGATGATGTTCCAGAATTTTGAAGTGCTTTCGTCCCCCGGCCAGGCGGCGGACCGGGTGGCCCGGCTGCGGGCCGGCTTTGCGGAAAGCGGCGTCACCGCCATCGCCGTGCCGCGCTCGGATGAATATCTCGGCGAATATGTTCCCGCCTGTGCTGAACGCCTGGCCTGGCTGACCGGCTACACAGGCTCCGCCGGCCTCGTGCTGGTGCTCGAAGACAAGGCCCATGTCTTCGTCGACGGGCGGTACACCAACCAGGTCCGGGCGCAGACCGATCCGGCGGTGTTCGCCTATCAGAACAGTGTGACCACGCCATTGGCGGCGTTTCTCGAAGCCTCCGGCCTCACCGGGCTGCGGCTGGGGATCGATCCCTGGACATGGCCCTCAAGCGAGGTGACGCGGCTGCAGGCGGCGCTTGAAACGCTGGAGGGCGAGCTGGTGTTGCTTGATCACAACCCGGTCGACCGGATCTGGGACGACCAGCCGCAACCGCCGCTTGGCACGGTGACCCTGCAGCCGCTGCGCTTTGCCGGCATGCCTGCGCGCGAAAAACTGACGATGATTGCCGAAAGCGTGTCCACAGCCGGCGCCGATGCAGTCATCCTGGCCGACCCGTCCTCGGTCGCCTGGGTGTTCAACATCCGTGGCGAGGACCTGCCCTCGACGCCGCATCCCCTGTCGCGCGCCATCATCCCGGCGGATGGCCGTCCGCTTCTGTTCATAGACAAGCGCAAGACCGGGATCGAGGCCGAAGCCTACCTCACCCAGTTGGCCGACCTGCAGCCGCCCTCCGGTTTCGACGATGCGCTGCGGGCACTTGGCACATCCGGCGCCCAGGTGATGGTCGATCCCGGCGTGGCACCGCATGCGGTCTCGATGCTGATCGAGAAATCCGGAGGCACGGTGCTCGCCGCACCCGATCCGGCCCGCCTGCCCCGCGCCTGCAAGAACCAGGCGGAACTGGACGGCAGTGCCAGCGTGCACCGCCAGGATGGCGCGGCCATGGTGCGGTTCCTCGCCTGGCTCGATGCCCAGCAGCCCGGAACCGTTGACGAGATCACCGCCGCCTCCCGGCTCGAGGAGTTCCGCCGTCAAACCGGTGACGCCATGCAGATGCCGCTCAAGGCGCTGTCCTTCGATTCGATTTCCGGCGGCGGTCCCAATGCCGCGATCATCCATTACCGGGTCAACACCGAGACCAACCGGCAGATCCAGCCCGGAGAGATGTTGCTGATCGATTCCGGCGGACAATATGTGTCCGGCACCACCGACATCACCCGCACCATTGCCGTAGGCGACGTGCCACAGGAACAGAAGCGGTTTTTCACCCTGGTTCTCAAAGGCATGATTGGCATCAGCCGCCTGCGCTTCCCGGAAGGCACCCGCGGGCTCGACATCGACGCCTTCGCCCGCATCGCCCTGTGGCAGGCCGGCGCCGATTTTGCCCATGGCACCGGTCATGGCGTCGGCAGCTATCTCTCCGTGCACGAGGGGCCGCAATCGATCTCACGGCGCGGCAGCCAGGAACTGCTGCCCGGCATGATCCTGTCCAATGAACCCGGCTACTATCGCGACGGCGCCTTCGGCATCCGCATCGAGAACCTGGTCAGCGTCCACGAACCGAAACACATTGCCGGCGGCAACAGGCCCATGCTCGGCTTCGAGACCCTGACCCTGTGCCCGATCGACAAGCGGCTGATCCTCGAGGACCTGCTCGATCAGGCGGAAACGGAGTGGCTCAACGACTATCACGCCCGGGTGCGCGAGGAACTCTCCCCGCTGCTCGCGGATGACCAGGAACGCCAATGGCTGGAGCGGGCGACCGAGCCGCTTTGAACCCCATCGGCACGAAACGCGGGCCGGCAGGGCGGGCTGATCCGGCCTGTGCCGGCAGCGGCAGTCCGGAAAACCTTAAAGCCCGGCAGCCCTGAGTGCCACGATCAGCACCCAGCCGATGCAGAACATTGCCATCATCGGCAGTCGGAAGCCGATCACCAGGCAGATGGCCAGCGTCAAGGCTTCGGCCGGGCCACCGGTGACGGCTGCGGGGGCGACAAGCGTCGTCAACACGGCGGCCGGCACGGCATTGAGCGCCGCATCGACGCGCGGCGGAATCCGCTTGAAGCGCGAGAGTACCAGGTGTCCGCCCAGGCGCGCGGCATAGGTTACCAGCGCCGCTCCGATGATGGTCCAGACATTGACCGGGACCCCGAGATACAGCCCGGTCATGCGGCCACCTCATCAGCATCTGCGGGACGGGGCGGCATCAGCACCGCCACCAGCACGCCGGCGAGTGCCCCGAGGCTGACATGCCAGGGCGAGCCCACCGTGTAGAAGGCCAGGATCGACCCCAGGCCCGACGCGATCACCACCGGCAGCCAGTTCGACCGCGTTCTGAACCCCAGCACCAGGCCGAGGAAATAGATCGGCAGCAGGAAATCGATCCCCAGCGCGCCCGGATCGGTGATCAGGCTGCCGAACACGGCGCCGACCCAGCCCTCCAGCACCCAGAGGCTGTAGACCGGCAGCGCCATGCCCATGTACCAGGCCATCGTCAGCGGATGTTTCCTGTCCGCTCTCGCCTCGGAGGCGGCATATTGCGGATCGGTGAGAAAGAAGAAGGCAATCGGCTTCTGCCAGCCGGCAAACCGGCCGATCCGGCGACCCAGCGCCGCCGAATAGAGCACGTGGCGGAAATTGACCGCAAACACTGACAGGATGATGATCCACGGCGCGATCTTCGCCCCGAACATTTCCAGCCCGACCATCTGGCTGGCGCCGGCAAACACCGTGGCACTCATTAGCACCGCCTCGCCGACGCTCAGGCCATTGTCGACCGCCAGCGCGCCAAACAACATGCCGAACGGTGCGGCGGCGGCGACAATCGGAAGGCTGTCGCGGACGCCCTGAAAGAATTCCGAACGGTTTGGGGACATGGGGAGGCTCTCCTGTGGCCCCTCGATAGGTCAGCCTTGCTGACCAGTCAATTCAATAGGGTTGAACCAAGGATAAGCCAGGCTGATGTCTTCGCCGGAGCAAAGCCTGCCCTCACGCGGAGCGGGAGACCTGTGTCTGTATCTCGTCGGCAAGCTCGGGCGACGCAGGCTCGCTGCGCAGGTGTCGCCCGGTTCCGCTCTCTATCAGGCTGACCTTGCCGGTTTCGAGCAACTGCGCAATCGGGATGGGCCGGCCGAGCAGGAAACCCTGGGCCTCGTCGCAACCCTCGTCGCCCAGCAGCGACAGCTGACCCTGCGTTTCGATGCCCTCGGCAAGGATCGGGATCTCGAGGCTCTTGCCCAGCGCCAAAACGGCGCGGATGATCGACTTGGCCTGCAGGCTTTCCTCGGCCTCGTTGATGAACGAGCGATCAAGCTTGATCTTGTCGAAGGGGAAAGACCGCAGCATGTCGAGCGACGAGTAGCCGGTGCCGAAATCATCAAGCGCGATGTTGACGCCCAGCGCCTTGATCTGCCGCAGCACGCTGAACGAGCGTTCCTTGTCCTGGAAGATCGTCGATTCCGTCAACTCCAGTTCCAGCCGGTTGGCCGGCAGACCGGTCGACATCAGAACCTCGATGATCAGCTTGGAGAGATCGGCATGAACGAATTGTGCCGGAGACAGGTTGACCGCAACCTTATAGGGCGGTTCCCAGGACGCTGCGCGGGCACAGGCTTCCCGGAGAACCCATTCGCCCAGCTGCAGGATCAGGCCGTTTTCTTCGGCCAGCGGGATGAAATCCGACGGCGGAATAAACCCGTGTTCTGGATGGTTCCAGCGAAGCAGGGCTTCAAAGCCGCGGATCTGGTTTGTGGAAACCGATGTCTGCACCTGGTAGTAGACATCGAGCTGATTGTTATCGAGCGCGGTCTTCAAGTCATTGGCCAGAGCACGGCGAGCCCGGACGACGTCATCCATCGACTGGTCATAATAGCAGACATTCTGCGACGCATCTGCTTTAGCCCTGTACATAGCAAGGTCAGCATTGCTGATGAGCGCTTCACGCGAAGTCGCGTTGTCGGGATAGAATGCAACGCCAAAACTGGCCCCTGGTATGATTTCAAAATCGTTCAGGGTGACAGGCTGGAACAGAGCGTGCTCGAGCCGCACAAGAAAGTCTTCAAGCGATGCTTGATCAACGAAGCGCTGGATGGCGGCAAACTCGTCGCCTCCGGTGCGCGCGATGAATTCACCATCCTTGGTGAGTTCGGACAACCGCTCGCCCAGCTTCCGCAGCATCATGTCGCCGACGCCATGGCCACGCAGATCGTTGACTTCCTTGAACCTGTTGAGATCGATACCGATCAAGACCACTTTGCCACCGGTTTCCGAGGCCAGGTCAATCTCGTGATCAAGCCTGTCGGTGAAGCTTGCCCGGTTGGGAAGGCCGGTCAGGCCATCATTGAGCGCCATGTGGCGCAGTTGATCGAGCGATTCACTGCGTGCGCTGCCATCGATGAGGTAGCTGGCAAGCCCTGCCCCCACGATAACGAGAGCCACGACCGCCACAGCAATGGCCAGAGCCTGCATTGCCGCCGGGTTCGAGAAGCCGTTGTCGAGCAGCAACGGCGTGACCTGAAACGCGGTCATGCCGGTGAAATGCAGGCTGACAATGCCTAGAAACAGGAGTCCTGCTGCCATGTAGCGCTGCCTGGGCAACGACATCCGCATGACCAGATGGAACGCCAGCGCGGACATGCCGACCGAGAGCAGCACCGAAGCAACCAGATATCCCATATCCCAGTGAATGATGCCCTGCACCCGGTAGGCCATCATGCCGGTGTAATGCATCACCGCGATCGCCATGCCGACGATGGCCCCGCCGAAAGCCGGTGCAAACCGGGCCGAACCGCCCGCCGCAACGATGAAGCCGGCACCGGCGCCCGCAATGGCAATGAGCAGCGAAAGCATCGTCATCACCGGATCGAACGTCACCGGCGCTCCCGGTTCATAGGCCAGCATGGCGATGAAATGCGTACACCAGATCGCGGCCCCTGCAGCCACGGCGGAAAGGAAATGCCATCCGGCGCGTTGCAGGCCGTCAGTGCGCGCCGCGCGCTCGAACAAGCAGATGACCGCCCATGATCCGGACGCACAGACGATGGCGGCCACAAGCACCAGCCAGATATTGTGCTCGTTTATCACGCAGCCGAGAATGGTAATCATGGGATATCCGAAATTCGCTAAGCAGAGCTGATGAGGCAATTAGGTTCAGTCGGTTATCCATACGCATTTTGCATTAAGTCTGATTTAATGGACGACTGCGGCAGTTTGCAGTCGGATTTTAACGATTTGTCAGTCTGGACTGACATAACCGGCCGCCAAATTTCAAATGACACAATGCGCCCGCGTTCGAGCCACGCGTGACCAGCTTACGCCGCCTTGCGCGCCAGGTAGACCGTCTGGGTAAACGGTTTGTCCTGCAGCGGGTTGTGAAACGTTACCGGCTCGGCCCAGGCTTCCGAAAACATGGCTGCCAGCCGCTCGGTGAAGGCATCATCCGTCTGCTCATCCGACCACAGCCCGAAAATGCCGCCGGGCTTGAGATGCGCCGCCAGCCTTGCCAGCCCCTCGGGCTGGTAGAAGCTGGTGCTGCGCGCATCAAGCAGCGCATCCGGCGAGTGATCGATATCGAGAAGGATCGCGTCGAATCTCCGGCCCGGCGCGTCGGGATCAAACCCTGCCTCGCCCCGCGCCAGGGCAAAGAAATCCCCCTCCACAAGCTGGCATCGCGGGTCACCGGTGAGCTCCGGCCCGAGCGGCAGCAGACCGCTCCTGTGCCAGTCGATCACGGCCTCGAGATACTCCACGACAATCAGCGATCCGGTGCGGGCCTCGTCGAGTGCGGCCTTGGCGGTGTAGCCGAGCCCCAGGCCGCCGACCACCACATCGAGCCCCTCGCCTTCGCAGGCGGCCAGTCCGAGTTCGGCCAGCGCAATCTCGGAAGCGGTGAACAGATCCGACATCAGATGCTCTTCGCCAAGTTTGATCTCGAGAATGTCGATCCCCAGCCGCGCTTCGCGCCGCCGGCGCAGAACTAGGGCACCAATTGGCGTCGGCCGGTAGTCGAGTTCTTCAAACAGTCTGCTCATGATATCTCCGCCCCCGGCCCGAAGGCCGTTTCCGGCAACTCGTGCAAGTCGCGCCAGCGCCTTATCGGCGTTTTGATGAAGGCTGACAAGCACTGGCGGCTCGCCTTGGTCCAGCGCTACCAACACTCACTTGCGGTAGCCAACCCAGCCCTTGAATGCGAGCCCGGCATAAAACAGTTCGACATCCAGGAACCCTGCCTCGCCAAGCAGCGCCTCATCCCGGCTTGGAGAAAGCACCGGCAACCGCTCCTTCAGGGCCTTCGCTCCTTTCGCAGCCTGAGCCGCTGGAACCCCGGAGGCCACTGCAAATGCGGCATTGCGCATCAGCCATTTGTCCATGTCCGCGCCCTCGGTGGGAAAGCTGTAATGCGCGGCGACAAAGGGAGCGCCGGGTTTGAGACGGTCAGCAATCGCGCGCAGCGTCTTGAGCCGTCCCGGCTCCGGCAGGAAATGAAGTGTCAGAAGGCAGATTGCGGCATCGAACGGGCCATCTGGCGCACTGTCGATATAGCCTTCGTGAAACTCCACCCGAGAAGCCGCTTCCCCGAGACGGGTTCTGGCCAGATCCAGCATCGCCGCCGATGGATCGACGCCGAGGAAGCGCCAGTCGGGCTGCATCTGCGACAGCACGCTCAGCTCCATCCCTCCCCCTGCCCCGAGAACCAGCACATGTGCATCGGAGGCAGCCCGCTCCGCCAACAGCAGTCCGGCCATCCGGTGCAGGTGGTGAAGTCCGGGCACAAGCTGCTCGGTCCTCTCCGCATATCCTGAAACCGCAGCGGGATCGGAAAACGATGTCATGGCGCTGCTCCAGTGCACAAGGGCAGTCTCATTGCTCCGGCCAGATCAGCGACCGGTGGATCTGCGCACCCGCCCATGCGCCATCCGCAACCGCAAGCGTGACCGAATGCGGCGCGCGAGCCACGTCCCCGCAGGCGAAGATCCCGGCAATCGAGGTCTGCTTTGCCTCATCGGTCCTTATCTGGATGCCGATCAGCGTCTCTTCCAGCGCGCAGCCGGCCCTTTCCGCGATCGGGCTGGCGGGTTTGCAATGCGGCGCCGTGAACAGACCGGCGAAAACCAGCGTCCTGGCGTCTGCCAGGACAACCTCTGCACTGCCCTCTATCCGGCTGATCAGGGCGGGGTCTATCCGCACCTTGCGGTCTTGAAGTCGCCGTCGCGCATCCGCGTCGAGCTCCACAGCGCCGTTCAGGAAAAAGGTCACGTCCCCCCATTCCGACACGATCTCGGCTTGATGGATCGACATCGGGCCGGTTCCGATCACCCCGATTTTGCCCCGGTCGAGTTCATAGCCATGGCAATAGGGGCAGTGATGCACCGATTTGCCCCACCGCTCGGCAAGACCAGCAATGTCGGGCAGTTGGTCCGCAACCCCGGTTGCCAGCAGCACGCGACGCCCGTGATGTGCCTGGCCTCCGGCAGTGGTGACCGTGAAATCATCCTTCTCGCCTCTGATGCCGACGGCCCGCCCCTCGACCCAGGTGAGCGTCGGATAGGCCATGAGCTGCTTGCGGGCCGTTGAGGCAATCTCGGCGGCGGCAACCCCGTCCTGTCCGAGAAAGCCATGCGAGAGGTCAGCGAAACGGTTACGCCTCTCACCTGCGTCAATCACGAGAACCGTCTTGTGCGCGCGCAGAAGCTGCAGCGCTGCGGCCATTCCGGCGTAGCTGCCCCCGGCGATAATCACATCATGCATCATGGTTGTCCTTCCGGGCCCGCATCGTCGCGTAGCGTTGAGCAAAATCGGCAGCCAGCGAGGCGAGCGTGATGTCCGCGAAACGGGAGAGCAGCAAAGCTTCGGCCTCGGCAAACGCGCTGTCGAGGGCCGCATTGACCGATTGTTCCACCAGGCACTCCGGTCTCTCGTTTCGGTTTCCGACCGCAAAGATCGCCGGTTCGCCAAGAGCTTCGTGCAACTGCCTCAAGGTGACGGTCGAAAGGTCGACGGCGATACGCCACCCGCCGGCGTGACCGCGATCCGATTTCACCAGACCTGCCTTGCGCAACAGCCCCATGGTGCGCCGTACGACCACCGGGTTGGTGTTCAGGCACTGGCTCAGCGCTTCAGATGTCATCGGTCCGTCGTGCTCCGCCATGTGCAAAAGCGCGTGCAGAACGGATGAAAGGCGGCTGTCATGTTTCATGTAACTTTATTTGTTACATATTGGTAGGTTCGTCAAGCCCTGTCCGCTGCAGCAATTCAGAACCTCTCCCAGGCCCTGATCGACCCTCCAGCGGCAGGAAACCGCCATCATACGGCCCGAAAAGCCGTTGATACCCTGTTCCGACGGCTTGACTGACCCGTGCCAGCCGTTCATCCACTCAGACTAATATATTCACGGGACTGTCACATCCGGCCCTCGACCGGCCGAAACCCGAACACGGAAAACATCACCAACCATGGTTGAAACCTACCGCAAGCCCACCCTCGACAAGGATCTCGACAAGTTTGCCACGATGGAAGAGGCCACCGGCCTTCTCAATCGCGGCTTTGTCACGCCGGGTCTTGCGATCATCTTCATCTTCCTGTGCGCGATCATCGCCGCTGTTTTCGTCACCGGCCAGCCCGGCGCCGTGGTCATCATCGCCGCCGCCATGATCGGTGCCTACATGGCGCTCAACATCGGCGCCAATGATGTGGCCAACAATGTCGGCCCCGCCGTGGGTTCGCAGGCCATGACGCTCGGCGTGGCGCTGGCCATCGCCGCGGTCTTCGAGAGCGCCGGCGCGCTGATTGCCGGCGGCGACGTGGTCTCGACCATCTCCAAGGGCATCATCGATCCGGTCGCGGTGTCCGATCCCAATGTCTTCATCTCGGCGATGATGGCGGCCCTGGTCTCGGCGGCCATGTGGATCCACCTCGCCACCTGGCTCGGTGCGCCGGTGTCGACCACCCATTCGATTGTCGGCGGTGTGATGGGTGCGGGCATTGCCGCAGCCGGCGTCGATGCCGTCAACTGGCCGACCATGGGCTCGATTGCGGCCAGCTGGGTGATCTCTCCCTTCCTGGGCGGCCTCATCGCTGCCCTCTTCCTCGCCTTCATCAAGACCGCCATCATCTACAAGGACGACAAGATCGCCGCCGCCCGCCGCTGGGTTCCGGTGCTGATCGCCATCATGTCCGGCGTCTTTGCCACCTATCTGGCGCTCAAGGGCGTGAAGAAGCTCGTCGACATACCCTTCGAGATGGCGCTGCTGATCGGGCTTGGCGTTGCGGTGCTGAGCTGGCTGATTGCACGGCCGGTGATTGCCCGCCAGTCGCAAGGGCTGGAAAACCGCAACCAGTCGCTTAGAAAACTCTTTGGCCTGCCGCTGATCTTTTCCGCAGCCCTTCTTTCCTTCGCCCACGGCGCCAATGACGTGGCCAACGCCGTCGGCCCGCTGGCGGCCATCGTGCACACCGCCGAGCTCGGCGAAGTCGCGCCCAAGGTGGTGATCCCGCTCTGGGTGATGGCCGTCGGCGCAGTCGGCATTTCGCTCGGGCTGTTGCTGTTCGGGCCAAAGCTGATCCGCATGGTCGGCAACCAGATCACCAAGCTCAACCCGATGCGCGCCTATTGCGTGGCGCTGTCGGCCGCCATCACCGTGATCATCGCCTCCTGGCTCGGCCTGCCGGTGAGTTCCACCCATATCGCCGTGGGCGCCGTCTTCGGCGTCGGCTTCTTCCGCGAATGGTACACCGGCAACTCGACGCGGCGCGCCGAATATGTCGCCCGCCACCAGATCAACACCGGCGGCGACGAAGCCCGCAAAGGCCATATTGCCGAACAGCGCCGCCGCAAACTCGTCCGCCGCTCCCACTTCCTGCAGATCATCGCCGCCTGGGTGATCACCGTGCCGGCAGCAGCCGTGCTGTCGGGCGTGTTGTTTGTGGTGCTGCGGGCTGTGCTGGTGTGAGGGGTGGATTGGGAGCTTTCGGCCCTAAGCTGCCGTTAATGCGCGATCAGTCAGATGTCGGCTAAGCGGACAAATCCAATTGTCTCGAATTGGCAGTAACCGACCGTTCGTGACCGATGAAACGCATTAGTGTGGTTGTCAGCCTATAAACTTCACCAGAGGTACACCAAGGAGAGCCATGCTCTGGTGCTTTTGGAGTTGCCGATCATCGCGCAGCACAGCGACCCAATCCAAGTGAACTAGGCCACTTAAATCAGTAAACCACCAACTATCGTTCTTCTAGTTCGTCAATTGCTTTTCGCAATATTTTTAGAGCGTTGCCCGGTGGCAAGTCCGGATTGACAGTGCGTATTAAACGATAGATTTCATACCTCTTCTCGACTAAATCCGAACTGCGAGCAAACACAAACTTCAAGTGTTCTATAATTTCACGATCGGTGGCGACATCAACGCTGGGGTCGACTGGGCGACCATCCGACCAAGCAAGCATTTCGTACTTTGCGCCAAGTCGGGAAACCGATGAGAGCTCAGCGAATATGTCTCGTACCAGCAGTAGATCAGCTGAACTTGCGGCCCTAGAAAATTTCTTCAAGTGCCCCTTAGGTAAATTGAATTTTGTGCCTATCCCCATGAAACCCACCCGAACCTCCTGATTTTCAACCAGTAGTCCTAGCTCCGATCTAAATGCGTCTTTTAGCCTCTCTGTTCGCTTGGCAGCTCTCGTTGCAACTCCGATGTTTCCATCGCGAACTGCTTCTTCAACTTCCCGAAGGTGCGATCGTAGACGTTCAGCTTTCTTTGTGTTCCGCACGTTTTCGGCCTCGTCAAGTAGCTGGTCTTTTCGGTCGATTCTCCCCAAGACATACTGGAACAGCGGCGGCAATCGCACTACTGGTAATTGTAAACCAATCTTAGAGGCTGCATCGCGCCCCTCGTCTAAAATGCCCGTAATGGCATCCGCATAATGTCCTAGCGCCAACGAGGATCGCCCTTCCAATTCGAGCTGATCGCCTGCGGCTGAAACAGCACAAGGCAATGATCGCGCTGGATGCGGCATATATGGGGTGCCCAGTCTACGGCACACAGTCTCATATGTTCGGGCTCTGTGAAGCAACCAATAAGTATAGAAGGCTACCGATTTAGCACTGTTTCCGCCTCCGAACTCATCGTGATCGGCCATAGCTTTTGACAAATCAACTTCTTCGGCCAGCTTTTCTAACTCATCGTTTATCTCTGTCACAGCCTTCGATTTCTGATCAATCAAACTAGACATGGAAAGGTCTAAGAGAGGCCCAATATTTCTCCACGGAATGGAAAACCTAAGCGGAAACGGGGTGCTGTCCTTCGCATCCAATCCCGGTTTTTTAACGCCAAAGAGTGCACTCAGCGCGTAAGTGTCGCTACCGTGAGGTCGACTATTTAAAGATAGTCGACAAATTTTTAGGGCTTCGGAAAAATCGATTACACTTATCCAGTCGACGGCTTTTTTTTCAGCTTCATAGTATTCTCTAATGTTGATCTCGACGGGTTCTACAAATTCTCTGAAAAGATTGGTTAACCTTGATCCAAAAACATGAGGAACCTGGGGAACAAGAATTTTGTCGTAAAGAATTATGGCCTCAACAAACTGGGATACAGCCAGAATTGTGAAATCCCTTGGAAAGCCGAACGAAAACCCGCCTTCGTTACCCAAGATTGAGTGCGCATCTCTAAGGGTAGCATAGTCTATACATATGCGCCTCACGCCAGCTCTCCCGAAATTTAGACTGTCGGAAGGTTCTAAATCCGTTGGTTGCAATTAGAATTCCAGCTTATTCAACTGAAGTCAATTTCCATGAGAGGAAAAGGAAGCATAGACTGCGCGACGGCAGTTTTCGTTTCAAAACTGAATTCCACGGCGAAGCATGTGGACGGCAGCTTTGGGCCGCCAGTAACAGACAACTGGCGGGTTGGATGAAAGTCCTAAACGGGCTCGAAGCTGACCTTGCTCGCGGTTGCAGCGAACGACCGCTTCCCGCCCAAGCCGGTTAAAACCATCACCAAGCGAAAGCCTGAGAAGCCCTCGGAGTCCCTGTCCGTTCTCCAGTCCCAAATAGCCCCCTCACCCCACCAATTCAAACCAGCCATCCTCGTCCATCGTCCGCACGCCCAGCGCCTCCGCCTTGGCGAGCTTGGAGCCCGCGCCGGGGCCCGCCACGAGGATGTCGGTCTTTTTTGACACCGAGCCCGCCACCTTGGCGCCCAGCCGCTCGGCCATGGCCTTGGCTTCGTCACGGGTCATCTTTTCCAAACTGCCGGTGAAGACCACGGTTAGGCCGGCGACGGGGGAATCCTGGGCCGGTTTTTCGGCCTCCTGGATGCTGAGCTGTTCGGTGAGCCTGTCGACCATCTCGATATTGTGCGGCTCGCCGAAGAAGCGGCTGATCGCGTCCACCACCGCCGGACCGATGTCATCGAGCGCGTCCATTTCCTCGATCGCCGCCTTGTCGCCGCCGGCAATGGCAATGGCCGCCTGATGCACCGAGGCCCAGTCGCCATAGGCGCGGGCCAGGGTCTTGGCGGTCTGCTCGCCGACATGGCGGATGCCGAGTGAAAAGATCAGCCGGTCAAGCGCCACGGTCCGGGCGTCATCAATGGCGTCAAACAGCTTTTGCGCCGAAGTGTCGCCATAGCCGTCGCGGTTTTTCAGCCGCTGCAAGCCATTGGCCTCGTCGCGCGCCTTCAGCGTGAAGATGTCGGCCGGCTGGCGGATCGGCAGGCTCTTGTCGTCGTAGAAGAACTCGATCTGCTTCTCGCCCAGCCCGTCGATATCAAACGCCTTGCGCGAGACGAAATGCTTGAGATGCTCCTTGCGTTGGAACGGGCAGGCAAATTCCCCCGAACAGCGCCGCACCACGCCTTCGACGCCGCCCGCGGTTTCCTCGCGCACCACCGGAGTTTTCAGCTCGCAAGGGCAGATTGACGGGAACTCGAAGGCGACCGCGTCGTCGGGCGAGGACACCACGCCGAGCACCTGCGGGATGACATCGCCGGCGCGCTGGATCTGCACCACATCGCCGATCCTGACGCCCAGCCGCTCGATTTCCTCGGCATTGTGCAGCGTCGCATTGGTGACAACGACGCCGCCCACAGTGATCGGCTCAAGCCGCGCCACCGGGGTAAGCGCCCCGGTGCGGCCGACCTGGATGTCGATTGCGGTGAGCCGCGTCGTGGCCTTTTCGGCGGGAAACTTGTGCGCAATCGCCCAGCGCGGGCTGCGCGAGCGGAAGCCCAGACGCCCCTGCAGGTCGAGCCGGTCGACCTTGTAGACCACACCGTCGATATCATAGGGCAGATCAGCGCGGGCAACGCCGATCTCGTTGTAATGCTCGACCAGCGCCTCGATGCTTTCGAGCCGCCTGGTCAGCGGATTGACCGGAAAGCCCCAGGAATTGAACACGTCGATCATGCCGTGCTGGGTGTCCGACGGCATCTCCGACATCTCGCCCCAGGCATAGGCGAAGAATTTCAGCTTGCGCTTCGCAGTCACCGAGGCGTCGAGCTGTCGGAGCGATCCGGCGGCGGTGTTGCGCGGATTGACGTAGGTCTGCTTGCCCTCGGCCGCCATGCGTTCGTTGAGCGCCAGAAAATCCTCCTTCGCCATGTAGACCTCGCCGCGCACCTCAACCACCGACGGCGCGCCTTCGGGCAGCGTGTTCGGGATCTCGGAGATGGTCTTCACATTGGCGGTGACGTTTTCGCCTGTGGTGCCGTCGCCGCGGGTGGCGGCGGAGACCAGCTTGCCGTTCTCGTAGCGGATCGACATCGACAGCCCGTCGATCTTCGGCTCGGCGGTAAACGCAATCGACTGGTCGGGCAGTTGGCCAAGGAAGCGGTAGACCGAGTTGACGAAATCGCGCACGTCGTCATCGCTGAAGGCATTGTCGAGCGACAGCATCGGCACCTTGTGGGTGATCTTGCTGAAACCTTCGGCAACGGCAGCACCGACCTTGAAGCGTGGGCTGTCGACCCGTACCAGCGCCGGAAACCGGGCCTCGATTTCCTCGTTGCGGCGCTTCAGCGCATCATAGTCCGCATCCGGGATCACCGGCGCATCCTGGCCGTGATAGGCCTCGTCATGACGCGCCAGCTCGGCTGCCAGCCGTTCCAGCTCGGCCTTGGCCTCGGCTTCACTCAGGGCGTCAACTTGCTTGGTCTGATCGGTCATCTGCGGCACTCCGGAATCGTCAGTGTTTTAGCGCAATCGGCAGGAATGAAAAGCCGACAGCGCCCGCGGGCCACAATCAATCGCCGGTTAAGACTTGCAGCCTACACTGCCCCGCAACAGCATCTCCCAGACTGCCATGAAGGACCAGTGGGCACATGATCGTCGGCGCAAACGCAATACCCGCCCAGACCACCGCCGTGCAGCGGCCCACTCCGGCCCAGACGGCAGTAGCAACAGCCCCGCAGGACCCGGCGACGGATGCGCTGGCGAAACTCGACAATTTCGTCGAATCCGCCGCACTGTCGCGCAAGGCCTTTGCCGAAGAGCGGCTCGCGCATCTCAAGGAACAGATGACCACCTTGTCGCTTTTCGACATGGCTCCGGGTTTCCTGGCAGGGCACACCGCGCGGATGGCCAAGGAGCTCGAATCTGCTGCCACCGATTTTGCCAGGGCCTTCAAGGCTCTTGCAGAACTGGAGCAGCCGGCAAGCGCTGAGCCGGCCTCTGACAGCCCCCTGCCCGCCGCCTATCTCGAAGTCCTCGCCGACGAGGCCCCGGCCTCGGCGAGACTGAAATCGGAAGATGTGGAAACGGCGGCCAGCTTCATGAGCACGGCGCAGCATCTCAGAAGCGTGGTCGAGATGATCGCAAGCGAGACCCGCGACAGCGCGAGCGTGCAATGGGTCACCGACAGCGCGAAAGCTTCCACCTCCCGCGTCAATGATCTCATGGCCGGCCTCGAAGGTCCGTCAGGGTTCAATAAGGTGTTCTGGTAAGGCCGGATCGATTTCGGCCAGCGCCCGTCAGTCCGCCACGTCCAGCAAGCGTGCCGCCGCGGCCCGCGCCTCGTCGGTAACGTGCTCGCCTGCCAGCATCCGGGCAATCTCTTCCCGCCGTGCGTCCGCGTCCATGGTGCTGACCCGTGTCGACACCATGGCCGAGCCCGGTTCGGAGGGCCCCTTGGCGATCAGCAGATGCGTAGCCGCACGGGCTGCGACCTGCGGCGCATGGGTGACTGAGAGCACCTGAACCCCAGCCGCCAGCCGCCTGAGCCGCTTGCCGATGGCATCGGCCACGGCGCCGCCCACCCCGGTGTCGATCTCGTCAAACACCAGCGTCGGCGCAGACCCGCGATCGGCCAGCGCCACCTTCAGCGCCAGCAGGAAGCGCGACAGCTCGCCGCCCGAGGCCACCTTCATGATCGGACCGGGACGCGAGCCCGGGTTGGTCCGCACATGAAAGGCTATATTGTCGATGCCGGAGGGTCCGGCATGCTCGATATCGCTGGAAATCTCGACGAGAAATTCGGCCCGCTCCAGCTTCAGCGCCGGCAGTTCCGCCATCACCGCAGCAGCCAAGGCCTCACCGGTCTTGTGGCGGCGCTCGGAGAGCTGCTCGGCGGCATGCAGAAACGCGGCCTTGGCTTCGTCAACCCGGGCCTCCATGGCCGCGAGCCGCTCTTCGCCGGCATCCAGATCGGAGAGATCGGAAACCATTTGCGCCGCCAGTTCCGGCAACGCCTCGACGGGAACATTGTATTTGCGCGCTGCCCCGCGAAGCGCAAACAGCCGCTCTTCGGTTTCCTCCAGCTCGCGCGGATTGAAATCCGCCATCCGCAGCGCGGTCTCCACCGCGGTCTGCGCATCGGCCAGCGCATTGAGCGCCGCATCAAGGGCTGCCACCGTGTCATTGAGAAGTTCCGGCGCTTCCTGGGCTTTTCGCTCCAGCCGCCGCACCAGCCCGCTGATCACCGGCATCGGTGATCCCTGGCCGTTGAGCACCTCGTTGGCCTCGTTGATGTCGCTCGCCATCTTCTCGGATTTCATCATCAGCGAACGGCGAACTGCGAGCTCTTCCTCTTCGCCTTCGACCGGGTGCAGTTTTTCGAGCTCATCGACGGACGAGCGCAACCAGTCGGCCTCGCGTCTGGCTTCCTCGACCTTGGCCCGGTGGGCTTTCAGCGCCCGCGCCGCCTCGCGCCAGCCTTCGTGCAGCCGTGCGACATTCGCAGCCCGTTCGCCGAGCTCGCCAAACACATCCAGCAAGGCCCGGTGCGCATCCGTGTCGATCAGCGCGCGGTCGTCGTGCTGGCCGTGAATTTCGACCAGCAACAGGCCGGCCTGGCGCATCAGCGCCACGCTCGCCGGTTGGTCATTGATGAACACACGCGTGCGGCCATCACCCGATTGAACCCTGCGAAACACGAGGTCGCCATCATCATCGATGTCATTGGCGCGCAACAGCTGCCGCGCCGGATGCTCGGCGCCGACGTCAAACACGGCTGTGACCTGCCCCTTGTCGGCGCCGTGCCGCACAAGGCTGCCATCACCGCGGCCGCCAAGGGCCAGTGAGAGGGAATCAAGCAGGATGGATTTACCGGCGCCGGTTTCGCCGGTGAGAACCGACAGACCTGCGTCAAACTCGAGATCAAGCTTCTCGATCAGAACGATATCGCGGATCGACAGCTGGACAAGCATTGCCGTCCGCTTCAGGTGCCGACAAGGGCGGACCCGGCACGCGAGATCCAGGAGCCCTTGTTCTCGCGCGGCTCGAGGCCGCGGGTCTGCAAGAGCTTGTAGGAATCCGCATACCACTGGCTGTCGGGGAAATTGTGCCCGAGCACGGCCGCCGCCGTCTGTGCTTCACTTTCCAGGCCCATCGCATAATAGGTCTCGACCAGACGCGCCAGAGCCTCCTCGACCTGACGCGTGTTGGGATACTGCTCGACCACAAGGCGATAGCGGTTGGCCGCAGCAACATATTCCTTGCGTTCCTGGTAATAGCGCCCGACCTGCATTTCCTTGCCCGCCAGCTGGTCGCGCGCATAGCGCAACTTGGCCTGGCTGTCCTCGACATATTCCGAATCGGGATAGCGCTCGATCACTTCCGTGAACGCGGCAATCGCCCGCGCGGAAGTGCGCTGGTCACGCGTGACCTCCGGGATCTGGCGGAAATAGGCAAGCCCAACGATGTACTGCGCGTAAGCCGCGTCTTCATCATTGGGATAGAGACTGAGATAGCGCGATGCCGTGTTGATCGCCTCGGTATATTTGGCCTGGCGATAATTGACGAAAGCACTCATCACCATCGCACGGCGAGCATATTCGGAATAGGGATGCTGCTTGTCGACGGCTTCGAACTTGCGGCCGGCCTCAGTCAGCTGACCGGCTTCCATGTTGGCGAGCCCCTGATTATAGAGCACGTCAGCCGGTTCGATCGACCTGGCATAATTGGTAATGTCGATATCGGGATCGCTCTGGCAGCCAGCAAGCACCGACGAGACCCCAGCCAATCCGGCGACTATGAGCGCAACTCGAAACGCGCGCCCGCGCTCACCCTTGACCGAAGTATCCATCCTGCAAACCTCTCAACAGCCGCGGAAACAAACTTTCCGCAGATCCAGACCAGCGTTTCTATCCGGAAATAACCGAACTTCGCAACGTCATGAAGACGATTTGCCGCAATTTTGTGGCAGCGATCCTCTTTATTATCACGAGTTTAGAGCACTCTGTGACGGCAGCAACACAAGATGCGGGTGGCTTAGAGCGCCCAGGGTGCAAACACCGCAGCGTTGACAGCAACCAGTTCGCCATGCCGCACCGTATCGCGGCGGGCCGGTGCTTCGACCACCTCATAGGCCGAATGATCGGCCAGCAGGGCTCGCAGGGCCATGGCATTGAGCTTGTGACCACCGCGATAGCTGCGGTAGCAACCGATGAACTGCGCACCGGCCAGTGCCAGATCGCCCACGGCGTCAAGCGTCTTGTGACGAACGAACTCATCACGGTAGCGCAGGCCTTCGATGTTGATGACCTTGTCGTCGTCACCGATCACGACTGAATTTTCAAGTGATGAGCCCAGCGCGTGGCCCGATGCCCAGAGCCGTTCGACGTCGCGCATGAAACCGAAGGTCCGCGCGCGGGACAGTTCACGCCGGAAAGTGTCGGCGGTCACCTCGCCCTTCCAGGACTGGCGGCCGATCAGCGGCGTTTCAAAGTCGATGTCGATTTCAAAGCGTGTGCCGTTGTGCGGCGTGAATTCAGCCCAGGATCCGCCCATTTCGATGCGAACCGGCTTGATCACGCGAATGTAGCGGCGCTTGACCGAATGGTTGACGAGGCCCGCGGAATCGAGAGCTTCGATGAAGACCGCAGCGCTGCCATCCATGATCGGCACTTCGCCGCCATCAAGATCGATGCTGATATTGTCGACGCCGAGCGCGTACAAGGCAGCCATTAGGTGCTCGACCGTCGCAATCGAGCGATCGGGAGCCTTGCCCAGAAGCGTGCACAGATCCGTGGACCCAACCTGCGAGGAGACAGCGCGAACACTGACGATATCGCCGGAAGCAAGCTGACGGTTGAAAACGATACCACTGTCCGGATCAGCAGGATGGAAAGAGATAGAAACGGCCTCACCGGAGTGAACTCCGATGCCAGAAAGAGATATCGACCGCGAAATCGTGGTCTGCAAGCCTACTACATCACTGCTCATAAATGTCGCCGTTTCCCGCAATATCTGGCACGGCCAGTCATGACCGCTATGTCCCCAATCGTCAGGAGCAGTACCGAGCCTCCCCAGCTCTTGCGACCACCCCAGCCCTTTGTTGTTCCGAGCCAAGATAGGGTGATGGACCGGACATTCCAAATCACGCTTTTTTTCCATCTGTTACGAAGCCGTAACATTGGGCCGCGTCCGAAAGGCTATGCTAAACAAGCAGTTAAAAAAAGACATGGCGACCAGATGGCCGCCATGTCTACATTCTGTAACACCGGTTACGGTATCATTTGGCCTGGCGGCGCAGGAAGGCCGGAATGTCGAGCTGTTCGTCTTCCTGATTCGACCTTGTCTGCGGCGTTGCGCGGCCCTGGTCATCAAGCTGGCCACGACGCGGAGCATAGACGCTGGCCTCGGCCGACAGCGGCCGGCGGGCCTGCGGCGCCGGAGCGGCCGGGGCAGCATGCTGAGCCTCATCCTCTTCGCGGCGGCCGAGCGTGCTCGAGATCCGCTTGAGCAGGCCCATCGGGCCGCGCTCGTCTGCATGACCCTGCGGCTGAGCCCGATGTTCCATTTCAGCCTTCACGACTGGCGGAAAATCTTCGACCCGCGGCATCCGTGTTGCCTGCATCTCCGGGCTCATCTCGGGCGGCGTCCGCACCGGCTGGACCACAGGCTGCTGCGGAGCGGCCTCGGGCGCAGCCGTCATCACAGGGCGCTGGGGCGCTGCCATGGCGGGCTGCTGAGGAGCAGGAGCAGGCTGCTTGGGAGCATCGGCAAAGAGCCGGCTGTTTGGCTGGAAGCCGGGCTGCGCGACGGGCGCAGGCTTGGCGGCCTGGCTCTGAGCCGCAAGTTCGATCTCGCTGGCGATATCGAGTTCGCGCTCGAGTTCGTCTTCCACGGAGCGGATGGTCTGAGCCACCGGATCGGCCGATGCTGGCGTTGCGGCCTGCGGCGCGGCAGCTGCCGGGCGGGCAGCCTGCGAAGCCTGAGGCTTGGCGGTTGCAGCCGGACGTGGCGTTGCCGGGCGCTGTTCCACAGCACCTTCGATCCGGTCGATACCGGTCGCAACAACCGAAACCCGGATAAGGCCTTCGAGCGCCTCGTCAAAGGTCGCGCCCAGAATGATGTTGGCGTCGGCGTCGACTTCCTCGCGGATACGGGTCGCAGCTTCATCAACTTCAAACAGGGTCATGTCACGGCCACCGGTGATCGAGATCAGCAGGCCCTGAGCGCCCTTCATCGTGGTCTCGTCAAGCAGCGGATTGGCAATCGCGGCCTCGGCAGCGGCCATTGCACGGCCATCGCCCGATGCCTCGCCGGTGCCCATCATGGCGCGGCCCATCTCGCGCATCACCGAACGGACGTCGGCGAAGTCGAGGTTGATCAGGCCTTCCTTGACCATCAGGTCGGTGATGCAGGCAACGCCCGAGTAAAGCACCTGGTCAGCCATCGCGAAGGCGTCGGCAAAGGTGGTCTTGTCATTGGCGATGCGGAAGAGGTTCTGGTTCGGGATCACGATCAGCGTGTCGACACATTTCTGCAACTCGTCGATGCCCGATTCGGCCAGACGCATACGGCGCTGCCCTTCGAAGTGGAACGGCTTGGTGACCACACCGACCGTCAGGATGCCCTTGTTGCGGGCAGCCTGTGCAACCACGGGAGCAGCACCTGTGCCGGTGCCGCCGCCCATGCCTGCGGTAACGAAACACATGTGGGTGCCATTGAGATGATCGAGGATCTCGTCGATGCACTCTTCAGCGGCCGCACGGCCGACTTCCGGCTGTGACCCGGCGCCGAGCCCTTCGGTCACCGCAGCACCGAGCTGGATGATCCGCTCGGCCTTCGACATGGTCAGCGCCTGTGCGTCTGTGTTGGCAACGACAAAGTCGACGCCCTGCAGGCCGGCATTGATCATGTTGTTGACAGCGTTTCCACCGCCGCCGCCAACCCCGAACACCGTGATGCGGGGCTTCAGCTCGGTGATGTCCGGCTTCTGCAAATTGATGGTCATGGCACCCGTTCCTTCCTTTGGCATGGCCGCACCGCCGCGTCGGCCAATTCGGTGAATTCAAAAACTCTCTTTAAGCCACTGGCCCACACGGGTCAGTCGGCCACCAGCGCCGGTCATTGCGGCAAAGCCGCCCTCACCCGCACCGTGTGATTCAAGATGTGCGACCTGGGGATAGATCATCAGGCCCACAGCAGTGGAGAATGTCGGCCCCTTCGCCGAAGCCGGCAGTCCGGAAACCCCAAGCGGCCGGCCGATACGCACATTGCGCGCCAGGATCCGCCGGGCCGATTCCGCCAGGCCGGTCATCTGGCTTGCGCCGCCCGTCAGCACAACCCGCTTGCCCACAAGCGGGCCATAGCCCGACTGCTGGATCCGGTCGCGCAGCATTTCCAGTGTTTCCTCGACCCGGGCGCGCACGATACGGGACACAAGCCCGCGCGGCACATGGGTCGGCAGATCGCGTTCATCCTCGCCAAACGGCGGGATGGAAACCACGTCACGGTCTTCGCCTGCCTGCGGCAATGCCGAACCGTGCACGACCTTGATGCGCTCGGCATCGTCAAGCCGTGTCGACAACCCGCGCGCCAGATCCATTGTCACGTGATGACCGCCCAGCGCGATGGCGTCGGCATAAACCAGCTTGCCTTCCGAAAACACCGAGATCGTGGTGGTGCCGCCGCCCATGTCGATGGCGGCACAGCCCATTTCGGCCTCGTCGGAAACAAGCGCGGCAAGACCGGAAGCATAAGGTGTCGCCACCATCGCCTCGACGGTCAGGTGCGCCCGGTTGATCGAGATTTCCAGGTTTTTCAGCGGCGCCCGGTCGGCGGTCAGCACATGCATGTCGACGCCCAGCAGGTCACCATACATGCCGGCCGGGTCGCGGATGCCACGCTCGCCGTCGAGCGTATAGCTTGAAGGCAGCGAATGCAGAATGGCGCGCTCGTTGAGCTGGCTTTGCCGGGTTGCGGCATTGACCACCTTGGCCAGATCGCCCGAGGCAATCTCATGGCCGCCAAGATTGACCGACGCCGTGTGGGTTTCACTGCCCAGCCGTCCGGCCGTGACATTGACGATCAGGCTTTCCACCGTCACACCGGCCATCCGCTCGGCAGCGTCAACGGCGAGCCGAACCGAATTTTCCACCGCATCCATGTCCGAAATCACACCGGCCTTGATACCGCGCGATTTCTGGTGGCCGATACCCATGATCTCGATACTGTGGCTGCGTCCCGACAGCAATTCGGAGCCCTCGACCGGCGTCAGCCGACCGATCATGCAGACCACCTTCGACGAGCCGATGTCGAGCACGGTCACAATGCTCACGCGCTTGGAAGAGAGCGGCTTGAGACGGGGCAACATGGAAGAGGGACGGAACAGGCTCACGACTTTTCGCCCGCCTTGATCAGCTTGGCGCGGGCTTCGAGCGCCTCTTTGCGCCGCTCATACGCGGCTTCGGTCAGCCGCAGCGTCACCCGGTCTTCGAGCCGCAGATCGACAGTGGTGATATCGCGCGACAGCACGTCACGGCCGGCATCAAATTCGGCGAAGCGCTCCAGCGCAGCGCCGACATTTTCGGCAGGCAGACTCAGCGTCACGCCATTTTCGAGCCGCAGATCCCAGCGCCGGTCAGCAATCCGGATCGCCGCCTTCACCCGCGCGCGCAGTTCGGGATAGAACAGCAACCGGGCTTCGAGCTCATCGGCATGGACGTCAGCACCGAGGCCGACATAAAGAGGAAGATCGGCATGGCGGGCGCCGGACAGCGGCGCGATTACGTCTCCGCGCGCATCAATCAGCGCCAGCCGGGCGCCATGCTGCCAGATGCCGACGGGCTTGCGTTCGGTCAGCCGGACCGAAAGCCCGCGCGGATAGATCTTCTGGACTTGTGCATCGGTGACCCAGGGCAGCTCGATCAGCTTTTCACGCGCCGCATGCGCATCAATCGCGACGACCGAAGTCGAGCCGTCAAGGCCAAGCTGCTGCAGGATGTCGATGTCGGAGGTTTCGACATTGCCACTGACATGAACGTCCTCGAGCGCAAAACCCGCACCCGTGGTCAAGGCCTGGGTGACGGCCTGGGTGTGGCCGCCAAGCGCCATTCCGTAAAGACCGGTGGCCGCAAGAAACGCCACCGTGGCAAATGAACCGGCATGCGGACGAATGCTGACCCGCCCCGAGGCAAGCGCCATGCCGTAACGGGCCGGGCGGCGCAGGAAACGCGGCAGAACAAACGCGCCGGCAAACGCATCGCGTTCCGACGTGTTGACCGCTGAAGCGGCTCTGCCCTTGTTTCCCTTTATCGACGACACGAAGCGTCCTCCACCATCCAGCTGACGAATTCTACAAACGAATGCCCTGCCTGCAGGGCCATTTCTGGCGCAAGTGATGTCGGTGTCATGCCGGGCTGGGTGTTGACTTCCAGCCAGATGACCTCTCCGTCCTCGGAGAAACGGTCATCATAACGGAAATCGGACCTGCTCACGCCGCGACAGCCGATCGCTTGATGCGCCTTCAAAGCCAACATACGTATTTTTTGGTAAACAATTGGTGAAATTTCTGCCGGGCAAACGTGTTTGGAGCCCCCCGCGACGTATTTGGAATCGTAATCGTAGAAGCTGTGTCCTTGCGGCACGATTTCGGTCACCGCCAGCGCCACATCCCCCATTACCGTGCAGGTCAGTTCACGGCCCGAGATATAGCGCTCGACCATGACGGTATCGCCATATTTCCAGTCTTTTGAGGTAATGACCTGCGGCGGATGCGACTGCCCTTCACTTACGATGACGACGCCGAAACTCGACCCCTCATTGACCGGCTTGACCACGTAGGGCGGCACCATCGGGTGCGCCGAGGTAAAGTCGTGCCGGTTCATCACCTTGGATTCGGCCACCGGAATACCCACCGCCTTGGCAACAATCTTCGACAACCGCTTGTCCATCGCCAGCGCCGAGGCGGTCACGCCGGAATGGGTATAGGGAATGCCGAGATACTCCAGAACGCCCTGTATCGTGCCGTCTTCGCCATAAGGACCGTGCAACGCATTGAAGCAGACATCGGGCTTGAGCTCAGCCAGCACTGAGGCAACATCCGGCCCCACATCGACACGCGTCACCTGGTAGCCGCCCTCTTCCAGCGCATCGGCACAGGCCGCCCCTGACGACAGGCTGACCGGCCGTTCGGAAGAAAAACCGCCAAGCAATACGGCCACGTGTTTTTTTGCTTTCTCAGCGGTCATGTCATTTCCCCATATCAAACCCGGCCGGACGCCCAGCGGGCATGCGCAGCTCTAGATACCCATCAAGTCAGATATTTGGCAGAAGCCGACGCAGCCTTGCTGCCAACTTTAGCAAACGAAGATTGCGCCAAACCGCCCTCCGGCAGCGATATGCAACCAAGACCCGGAATTTGACGGCAAAACCAAACGAGACGTCTCGGTCCCACCTCGGACGGCGCTCCGTGCGCAGCCGCGTGACCGCGTAACAGTCACGCCGTCACCGACCCGCTCGAGCGACGTGAAAACCAATGAAATGCAGTGCTTTGGAATAACGACATGTTAAATGACGCTAATATATAGATGTCGGCATGACTGATGCAGAGATCGCCGCCAACCGCTGCCGCACACACATCTCGCTTACCGGACAGCGCGGAAGAGGCCTGTACGAGAGCAGCAGAAAGGCTGCTCGGACCAAACCGGATCTGGCCCTGGCGGCTCAATCGAAAGACGCTTTTCCATGAATTTTGCAACTCTGCTCAGCCACTTCAGAAAGCCGGAGGAATCTGCAAGGCGGCAGGCAATCACGGAAACCTATATCCCCATCCTACGGCCGATCCTGATTCCGGCTTGCGCCTATTACCTGTTCGTGACCTGGGAGCACTGGCAAACGCAAACCGGTTCGATCCTGGTGATGTACTCGCTTATCAGTGTCATCACTGCTTTCAGCTTCTACCTGTCTCACCGTTTCCTGGCCCAAAACCCCAAACTCTCGCTCGGCCGCCTCGAAGCCCTGACCCAGATGATGCACCTGTTCATGTATTTCAATCTGGTTAGCTATCTACTCGTCTACAACGTCCAGACGCGCTACATCTATTTTGTTGTTCTGGCATTCATTTTTGCAATCACCGGCGTCACCATTCGAACGATGCTGCTGAGCGTGTCGCTAACGCTGGGGACCCTTTTCTGGTTCGCTTCCTCTCTCCCCAGTGACCTGTACGCTGAATACGCTTCCATTGCCGTGGCGACCGCCTTTGCAGCAATCAGCATGGCCGGGTTGCTCCGGCGCGCCATCATCCGCCAGATTGACGCCCGTCTGCTTGCCGATGAATTGACCGTAAAGGCCCGGGCCCTTGCCGATTCCGACATGCTGACAGGGGTTCCAAACCGCCGCGCGATATTCGAGAAGATCGACCAGTTTGTCGAACAGCGCAGGCCGTTCTGGCTGGGGATCTTCGATCTCGACGGCTTCAAGGGCGTCAACGATGTCTATGGCCATATTGTCGGCGACCGGCTTTTGCGCGCAGCAGTCGACCGCGGCAATGAGATGCTGTCTGAAGGCGTCACATTCGGACGTATCGGCGGCGACGAATTCGTCGTCATTCTGCCTGGCGACATTTCCGAGCCGGAACTCAAGCAGATTATCGACGCCCGGATTCGCACGATTGCCGAACCCTATTTCATTGACCGCCTCGAACTCACCGTGGGAGCATCAGCAGGCTTTACTCACTTTCCCGACACGGGGGCCGACAGCGCCCAGCTTTACGAGCAGGCGGATTTCGCCCTCTACAAGGCCAAGACCCAGCATCGCGGCCGGTGCATGGTGTTCGACACCGCCGAAAACGAGGAAATGAAACACACAATCGCCATCGAGCGGGAAATGCGGGAAAGCAACCTGGAGGAAGAACTGTATCTACTCTTCCAGCCGCAATATTCGCCGCATGAGCAACGCGTTGTCAGTTTCGAAGCCCTGGCCCGCTGGCAGAACCCGCGGCTCGGTCTGGTCAGACCGGATCATTTCATTCGTGTCGCCGAGCGTTCCGGCCACATTCAGAAGGTGACCGACATTCTGTTCCGCAAGGCTCTGGCAGAACTCGCCCAATGGCCCGACGACATCAGCCTGTCATTCAACCTTTCGGCCCGGGACGTATCCGACCAGACATTTGTTCTGTCGCTTCTGGGCCAGATCATGAAGACCGACATTTCGCCGACCCGTCTCGAATTCGAGATCACCGAGACCGCCGTCATGTCGGATCTCGCCGCGTCGAGCGCCATCATCGAGAAACTTCGGGCCAGCGGCTGCAAGATCGCACTGGATGACTTTGGTTCCGGCTATTCCAGTTTCGAGTATCTTGACGAACTGCCGCTCGACAAGGTCAAGATTGACAGAAGCTTCATCCGCAAGGTCCGCCACAGCAAGACAAGCCGCGTGATAGTTGCAGGCATCATCGGCCTGTGCCGCGAGCTCGAGCTGCGCTGCGTTCTCGAAGGTGTTGAAACCGAAGAGGAAATGGCGCTTCTGGCCCCGCTTCATCCGGATCTGATCCAGGGTTACCTGTACGGCAGGCCGATGAGCGGACAGGATGCTTGGCAGATGATTTCGAACCAGCGGCAGCTCATTATCGACGAGGCCAGATCAGCCTGAGCGCAATCATGCATCAAAGTGCTGAACATCAGCCAGCAGGTGCCAGGAGAATTTCACACCGCTAACGGAAGCCTGTGAACACTCACGCGCCTGAACACCAGGAAGCTTAGCCGGTACAAATCACGATCAGGCAGGCTTTCAACGCTCAGCAAGGCCGAACGAAAACAGCGGACACCCACCACAGCGGGGTGCATCACTATTCTTTCTCAACACAAAATAGCAACTTCATATAAAGCATCAACCAAGCTTGCTCTTCATTCGTTATCATCATTTTAAATACAGTACATTAATATTTGTATTTTAATATACGTTCATCAAGAGTGAGGTGGACAGCCAGGATGAACAGATCCGGAGCGCAGAACAGAGCCTTGAAGGTCCGATCTTCCGGCCCGGTTTGCTTCCTGCAAGTCACGGATATTTGCAACCTGAGTGTACCTCAATCTTGCTGGAAACAACTCGATGCGATGCCCGAGCCAGCTGATCTGAAAGAGAACGTTCAATGAAGTTTGCAAGCCTGCTGGCCGCCTACAAGACATCGATCGATCCTGTCCGGCGCCAAGCCGTGGCAGAGGCTTACTGCCCAATCGTCCGAAGCTTTCTGCTTCCCGGCGCTGCCTATTACGCCTACATCACCTGGGCACACTGGAAAGACGAAACCGGAGCGTCGCTTGCCATACTGGCCGGGATCAGCGCCGTGACCGCGCTGTGCTTCATTCTGTTGCGCCGGTACGTCGTGGTCAAAGGCAAGATCACCTACATCAACCTCGAGCTCTCGGGGCTGTTTGCGAACATGCTGATCTACATCAATGTTCTGACCTATCTCCTGATCAATTTCGAACAGTCCAAGCTGATCTACTTTGCCCTTATGGCCGTGGTCTTCTCAACCACCGGCGTGACCCTGCGCATCACCATGTTCTGTGTCGCCTTGTCTCTGGCCACCCTTTACTGGTTCGCCTCCAGTCTTCCGCTTGAACTGTTCGGCCAATACGTCTCCATCGGTGTTGCCACGGCCTTTGCCGCTTTCGGTATGGCCTCGCTGTTGCGCAAGGCCATCTTGCGTCAGATCGATGCCCGGCTTCTTGCCGACCGGCTTGCCACCAAAGCCCAGCGCCTGGCCGACACCGACATGCTCACCGGCATCCCCAACCGCCGCGCTGTATTCCAGAAACTCGACTACTACATTTCCGACAATCGTCCATTCTGGATGGGTATCTTCGATCTTGATGGTTTCAAGGCGATCAATGATGTCTACGGTCACGTGGTTGGCGACACCCTCTTGTGTGCTGTCGTTGAGCGGGCGACCTCGCTGGACATCCCCGGTGTCTCCTTCGGCCGAATTGGCGGCGATGAATTCATCGCCATCGTCGAAGGCGACCTGTCCGAGGAAGAGATCGAACGCTTCGGCGCCAGGGTCATCAATTCGATCAGTCAGCCCTATCCTGTCGACAGGATGGAACTGAGCGTCGGCGTATCATCCGGGTTTTCCAAATTCCCCAGCATGGGCAGCTCATCGGCTCAGCTTTACGAGAAGGCCGATTTTGCGCTTTACAAGGCCAAGAGCCACCGCCGCGGCCGATGCATTCTCTTCAACACCGACGAAGATGAGGAAATGCAGCAGGCAATCGCCATCGAGCGCGAATTGCGCGAAGGCGATCTGGAAAAGGAACTGTTTCTGCTGTTCCAGCCGCAATTTTCGCCCAAGCTGCAAAGGGTGGTTGGCTTCGAGGCACTTGCGCGATGGGAGAACCCTCGACTTGGCCTCGTCCGTCCGGACAAGTTCATCTGCGCCGCAGAACGGTCGGGCCATATCCGCAGGGTCACCGACATCCTGTTCAAGAAGGGCCTTGCCGAGCTCGCAATGTGGCCCAGCGACATCAGCCTGTCATTCAACCTCTCGGCTCAGGACATATCCGATCGCGCCTTCATCCTGTCACTGCTGGGGCAGGTCTTGCGCTCCGGTATCGCACCCAGCCGCATCGAGTTCGAGATCACCGAAACCGCAGTGATGTCGGATCTCGAGACCTCAACGACCCTGCTTGCAGCATTAAGGGGTGCCGGGTGCAAGGTTGCTCTCGATGATTTCGGTTCCGGGTATTCGAGTTTCGAGTATCTCGACCAGCTCCCCCTCGACAAGGTCAAGATCGATCGCAGCTTCGTGCGCAAGGTCTCCCACAGCGTCACGTCACGCGAAATTGTTGCCGGCATCATCAAACTGTGCCGCAAACTCGATCTGCGCTGCGTGCTCGAGGGAGTCGAGACCCAGGACGAGATGGTGATTTTGTCCGATCTCCAGCCTGACCTGATCCAGGGTTATCTCTATGGCAAGCCGATGCCCGTCGCCCAGGTACTGGAAATGATCAACACCCAGGACAATCGCATCGGCGACCACACGACCGGGCAGTCGCATACAGCCTGAGTACCCAGAATAGTCACGGATAACGTTGTGACTTGTTTCAAGCCCTGCAGCGCTCAACCCCACCGGCGCTTTGGTGAAATCAGGTAAAGGCAAAAATCCGGTTCCTGCCGGAGCACCTGGTACCCCGTCCAATCGCACCCGGCTCCGTGCTCCATCGCAGTCTCGAACCTGACGTTACGCGCCGCCCATCAGGCCTGGTTTCAGGCGACTGCGCTTTCGGTCATTTCTGCTTTGTCGGTGCGAGCTTCCTGCTTGCCGTCTTCACCGCCACTGTAGAGAACGATGCGATTGCGGCCGCTGGACTTGGCGAGATAGAGCGATTTGTCGGCACGCGAAAACACCTCACTGAACCCCTGCCACGGCCGGGCACGGGTGAGACCGCCCGACACGGTCACCGAGAACGTTTTGCCAGAGGCGTTGATCTGCATCGCCGCCACGCTGCGGCGCGCGCTCTCGCCAAGCACCGCAAACTCGGCGAAGGCCATGCCACTGCAAAAAACCGCGAATTCCTCCCCGCCGATCCTGGCGCATACACATCTGTCACCGAACACCGTCGTCAGCATGTTGGCGACCTTGATGATGACCTCGTCTCCGACGAGATGCCCATAATTGTCATTGACAGACTTGAACCGGTCGATGTCGAAGACAAGCAACGCCTTTTCACCTTCAAAGCGGTCAAAAAGCTCGAGAAACGCCCGCCGGTTGGGCAGCCCGGACAGGGTATCGGTGCGGCTCAGCCGTTCCAGCTCTGCCCGCGACACCCCCAGATCGTGGATGGCGAAACCGACAGAGATATAGGCCAGGATCGCCAGCACAAAAGTGATCGGAGGCGTCAGCACCGTCGCGATGATCAGCGCCTTTTCCATGCTGTAAGGCATCAGGTTCAGGCCATAGAGCAGGAAATGGGCGCACAGATTGAGACCGTAGGCGAGCGCAGACACCTTCAGCGATACCCAGAGCGACTTGCGACAGACATCGCGGTAGGAGTCAAACCCGCCAAACATAAGTTGTTTGACTATCCATGCGCGGGCGAGACCGACCATAAAATCATCCCCTTAAATCCGGGGTATGCTAGAAGGACAGTCTTAACATTTTGCTTCCGCGATCGCGATCAGTGCCGACACGGCCCGCCTAAGCCGCGACCACTTTTTCACACCATCTGGCCGAGGAATTCCTGCACCACCTGTCCGGGTTCGAACAGGCCGAGCCGCTTGATCTCCCATTCGAGCCGGATGCCGGAAGTCTCCAGCACGCGGGCGCGGACGGTCTCGCCGAGATTTTCCAGCTCATAGCCCGAGGCCGTGCCGGTGTTGATCATGAAATTGCAGTGCATCGGCGACATCTGCGCCCCGCCGACGGTGAGCCCGCGGCAGCCGGCCTTGTCAATTTCCTTCCAGGCCGAGGATCCTTCCGGGTTCTTGAAGGTCGAGCCGCCGGTCTTTTCGCGGATCGGCTGCACCGTCTCCCGGTGATGCTGCACGGCATCCATGTCGGCCCGGATCTGCTCCTTGTCGGCAGGCACGCCCTCGAAGATGGCGCGGGTGAAGATAAGGTCCTTCGGCGCGGAGGAATGCCGGTAGGCGTAGCCCATCTGAGCATTCGACAGCACGTGCCGCGCGCCCTTGCGGTCAATCGCGTGCACCTCGACCACCCGCTCGCGTGTTTCCACGCCATTGGCGCCGGCATTCATCCGCAAAGCGCCGCCGATGGCGCCGGGAATGCCGTGGTAGAAATGAAACCCGCCAAGCCCGGTTTCGAGCGCCAGCGCCGCCAGATGCTTGTCGGGACAGACCGCTCCTGCCGCAAGCCGTGTATCCGACACCTGCTCGGCGCGGCCAAAGCCCTTGGCCGACAGCCGGATGACGACACCCGGAATGCCGCCGTCGCGCACCAGGAGGTTGGAGCCGATCCCGACCGGCAGCACCGGAACCTCTTCCGGCAGCACGGCCAGAAAGGCAGACAGATCATCTTCATCAACCGGCTGGAACAGCACTTCCGCCGGACCACCGGTGCGGAACCATGTCACCTTCGACATTTCGGCATTCGGCGTCAGCCGTCCGCGGACATCGCCGAGTTTGCCCTCGAGCGATGCCAGCAGTTTTTCTCCATCGACCTGCAGCGGCTTCATGCATTGTCCCCTGTCACAGGCTTCAGCGCATTGAGTTCCTTGGGCAGCTGATTGGCCCATTGCGTGATCGTGCCGGCGCCGAGGCAGACGACGTAATCGCCCGGCTTGGCGATCTCGGCAACCAGCGGCGCAAGTGCGGACGGGCCGTCGATCAGCCGTGCATCGCGGTGACCGCCGGCCTTCATGCTTGAGACCAGGGACGCCGAATCGATGCCTTCGATCGGATCCTCGCCGGCAGCGTAGACCGGCGCCATGATTACCGTGTTGGCATCATTGAAGCAGGCGGAAAACTCGTCAAACAGGCTTTCAAGCCTGGAGTAGCGGTGCGGCTGGGCAACCGCGATCACCCGGCCCTGACAAGCGTCACGCGCCGCCGACAGCACCGCCTTGATCTCGACCGGGTGGTGGCCGTAATCGTCGAAGATCTCGACGCCATTCCAGCTGCCGGTGTTGGTAAAGCGCCGCTTCACCCCGCCAAACTGGCCCAGCCCCTTGGCGATCTGGTCCGGTGTCAGTCCGAGTTCCGACGCCACGGCGATCGCGGCAACCGCATTGGATACATTGTGCTTGCCGGGCATCGGCAGCCGCAGATCCTTGAGCTCGATGGCTTCGCCGGTCTTGCGTTTGTGGATCACGACGTCGAATACCGAAACCGGCCCGTCCATGCGGTGGTTTGAATAGCGGACATCCGATTGCGGATTCTCGCCATAGGTGATGACCCGGCGGTCCTCGATCCGGCTGACCAGCGCCTGCACTTCCGGGTGGTCGAGGCACATCACGCCGAAGCCGTAGAACGGCACGTTCTCGACAAATTGCCGAAATGCCGCCCGCACCGCGTCAAAGGTGCCGTAGTGATCAAGGTGTTCGGGATCGATATTGGTGATGACGGCGACGTCTGCCGGCAGCTTGAGGAAAGTGCCGTCGCTTTCATCGGCCTCCACCACCATCCATTCGCCCTCGCCCATGCGGGCATTGGTGCCGTAGGCATTGATGATGCCGCCATTGATCACGGTCGGATCGAGCCCGCCGGCTTCAAGCAGCGTGGCCACCATGGATGTCGTCGTGGTCTTGCCGTGGGTGCCGCCAATGGCAATCGCATTACGGAAGCGCATCAGTTCGGCCAGCATTTCGGCGCGGCGCACCACCGGCAACAGCCGCTCGCGCGCTGCCATCAGTTCGGGATTGTTCTTCTTGATCGCGGTCGAGACCACCACCACTTCCGCGTCGCCGAGATTGGCGGCGGAGTGACCGATATGGACTTCGATGCCCTTGTCGCGCAGCCGCTGCACATTGGCGCTTTCCGACTGGTCCGAGCCCTGCACCTTGTAGCCGAGATTGTGCAGCACCTCGGCAATGCCGCTCATGCCGATGCCGCCGATGCCGACAAAATGCACCAGGCCGATGGTTTGTGGCATCTTCATGCGGTCGAACTCCTGAATTGATCTACACTGACGCCCTCCGCAATAGCTTCTGCCAGATTGGCAAGCAAGCGCGCGGCGTCGGGTTTTCCCGTGGCCTGGGCGGCAGCGGCGGTCGAGGCCAGCCCGGCGGGATCGTTCATGCGGTCGGCAATCATGTCGGAAAGAAGCTGGGCCGAAAGGTCAGACTGCTTGACCACGCTGGCGCCGCCCTTGGCCATCAGCGCCTGGGCATTGGCTGCCTGGTCGTGGTCAAGTGCAAAGGGATACGGCACCAGAATGGCCGAACGGCCGATCACGGCAATCTCGGAAACTGTCGAAGCGCCGGACCGCGAAACAACCAGATGCGCAGCGCCAATGCGCGCCGCCATGTCGGTGAAGAACGGAGACACCTCGGCCTTCACACCCATGTCCTCGAGCCGCGCCCGCACCTGCGCCTCGTCTTCCGGCCGTGCCTGCTGGGTCAGTTCCAGCCGTGCCCTGAGATCCTCAGGCAACAGGGAAATGGCCGAGGGAATGGCGTCGGAAAAGAACTGAGCGCCCTGGCTGCCGCCAAACACCACCAGCCGGAACGGCTCCCCCTCGAGCGAGGGGGCGTAGGGGATCGCAGCCGCAGTGATCACCTCCGGCCGCACCGGATTGCCGGTCACCACGGTCTTGTCGGCGTAACGTCCCTTGCCCTCGGGCAGGAAGCCGCCGGCAATGGCCTTGACCCGGGAGGCCAGAGCCTTGTTGGCCCGTCCCATCACCGCATTCTGCTCATGCAGCATGGTTGGCAGACCGGCATTGGATGCCGCCAGCAAGGGCGGGATGGTCGGATAGCCGCCAAATCCGATCACCGCATCCGGCCGGATCTCGCGCAGCAAGGCGCCTGCTTCGCGCACGCCCTTGAACAGGGTCCAAAGCGACCTGATCACCTTGATCGGGTTTTTCGATCCGATGGTGGCGGAACGCACCACGTGGATCTCCGAGGCGGGGAACTTGCCGGCGAACCGCTCGGCGCGGCTGTCGGTGACCAGGTGAACCCGGTGACCGCGCGCCGTCAGCTCGTGCGCCAGCGCCTGCGCGGGAAACAGATGTCCACCGGTGCCGCCCGCAGACAGCAGAAAAAGCTTGCTTTCCACCATGATCCTATTCCGCCGCCACGCTCGCCATGGGACGGTAGACCGTCCGTGGCTGCGCTCGGCTCTCGGGTCTGCGCCGTGTCAGCGCCAGCACGAAACCGGCGGTGATCGAGACTGCAATCATCGACGAGCCACCATAGGAAATCAGCGGCAGCGTCATCCCCTTGGCCGGCAGCAGTTCGAGATTGACGCCGATATTGATGAACGACTGGAAGCCGATCAGCAGCGACAGCCCGGCCACCGCCAGCCGGGTAAAATCGTCCTGTTCCTGGCCCGCGCGGATCAGCCCGCGAATGACCACGAAGCCGAACAACAGCACCAGCACCATGCAGAAGATGATGCCGAATTCCTCGGCCGCGACCGAGAAGACGAAGTCGGTGTGGCTGTCGGGCAGGATCCGCTTGATCGTGCCCTCGCCCGGGCCCTGTCCCAGCCAGTCACCCCGGATGATTGCCTCGCGCGCGGTGTCGACCTGGAAGCTGTCGCCCTCGCCGAACAGGAAGCCGTTGATGCGCTCGGCCACGTGCGGGAACATGAAATAGGCCGAGATGAACCCGGCAATGGCGAGCCCGCCCAGCAGCGCGATCCAGAACCACGACATGCCGGCCATGAAGAACATGCCGCCCCAGACCGCAGCCGTCAGCATGGTCTGCCCCAGGTCGGGTTGCGCGACCAGCAAAGCTGCAACAATACCGAACAGGATGATGGCAAACAGGTTGCCGGGGATTTCCGGATGCCGCGAGCGTTCGGAGAACAGCCAGGCACAGATCACCACGAAGGCGGGCTTCATGAATTCCGACGGCTGGACGGAAATGCCCAGAATCGAGATCCAGCGCCGCGATCCCTTGATCTCGACCCCGAAGAACAACGCCATCATCATCATCACGATGGACGCCACCAGCAGGAACAGCGCACTGCGCCTGACCTGCCGCGGGTTCAGAAACGACACCCCGACCATCACCGCAAGCGCTGGCAGCAGGAACACGCCATGACGCTCGACGAAATGGAAGCTGTCCAGTCCGAGCCTTTCGGCCACCGCCGGGCTGGCTGCAAAGGACAACATCAGGCCAATGCCCATCAGGCCGATAAACGCCGCAAGAAACAGGCGATCTATGGTCCAGAACCAGTCGGCGACCGGCCCACGTTCGACGCGGCTAACCATGATGTTCTCCAATGTTTTCGACATCGATGAGCATTTCAATATCATCCAGACCAGACACGAGGCTGACGTAGGCGTCGCCCCTGACCTCAAAATTGCGGTACTGATCGAAGCTGGCACAGGCAGGAGACAATAGCACAGCCGGCATCGCGGCTGTATCGGAGGCTGCATCTCGAGCCGCTGCAGCCACTGCATTGTCGAGCGTGTCCGAGATCTCGAAGGGGGCATGCGCGCCGATGGTGGCGGCAAACCCGGCCGCGGCTTCGCCGATCAGGTAGGCCTTGGCAATGCGCGGGAAAAACGGCTCCAGGGCTGCAATGCCGCCCTCCTTGGGCAGGCCGCCGGCGATCCAGTAGATCGGCTCGAAGCTCTGCAAAGCGGGCGCCGCCGCTTCCGCATTTGTGGCCTTGGAATCATTGACGAAGACTACGCGGCCACGTCGCGCAACCGGCTGCATCCGGTGCTTGAGGCCGGGAAAGGCTGCCAGACCGGCGCGGATTTCATCTTCGCTCAACCCCACCGCCTGACACGCGGCTATCGCGGCGGCAGCATTCTGCGCATTGTGCGCGCCGCGAAGCGTGGCGATGCCGCTCAGATCAGCCAGGTCATGGGTCGCGCCGGCCTTGCTCTGGCGGATCAGTGACCCTTGCGCAAACAGGCCATCCTCAAGAGCATGATCCTTGGAAATCCGCACGACGGTTCCGGCCTGGCTTTCCAGACTGTCGGCGATGCCGCGGCACCAGTCGTCATCCACCCCGATGATCGCAACGTCGCTCTGCGCAACCAGCCGCGCCTTGACGTCGGCATAGTGCTGCATCGAGCCATGTCGGTCGAGATGATCCGGGGTCAGATTGAGCAGCAACCCGGCGCTCGGATCAAGCGAAGGCGCCAGGTCGATCTGGTAGGACGAGCACTCGACCACATGCACCCGTTCAGCCGCCGGCGGCGCAAGCGTGAGAACCGCGGTTCCGATATTGCCGCCCAGCTGGGCATCACGACCGCTATGCGCGATCAGATGTGCAATCAGCGCCGTGGTGGTGGATTTGCCGTTGGTTCCGGTAATGGCGATGAACGGGCTGCCCGGCGCATGCGCGCGGCGTTCCCGCACGAAGATCTCGACATCGCCGATGATCTCGACACCATGGCTGTTGGCGAGATCGACCGTCCAGTGCGGCTTGGGATGGGTCAGCGGCACGCCCGGCGCCAGAACCAGCGTGTCGAGCGATGCCCAGTCCAGATCGCGAAGATCGGCCACCGGAATCCCCGCCTCACGGGCGGCCTCGACCTGAGCCGGGTTGTCGTCCCACGCCGACACATCCGCGCCTCCCGCGACAAGCGACTTCGCGGTCGCCAGCCCCGATCCGCCCAGACCGAACAGCGCCACCCGCCGGCCGCGAAATGTGGAAGCCGCGATCATCAATTATCTCAGTTTCAGCGTCGCAAGACCGAGCATCGCCAGCCCGACCGCAATGATCCAGAACCGGACCACGACCTGGCTTTCGGTCCAACCAAGTCTTTCGAAATGGTGGTGGATCGGCGCCATCAGGAACACCCGCTTGCCGGTCAGCTTGAACCAGCCGACCTGGATGATCACCGAGAGTGCCTCGATCACGAACAGACCGCCGATAATGGCCATGACAATCTCGTGCTTGGTGGCGACCGCCACCGTGCCGATCAGGCCGCCAAGCGCCAGCGAGCCAGTGTCGCCCATGAAGATTGCCGCCGGCGGCGCATTGAACCAGAGAAAGCCGAGGCCCGCGCCGATCACCGCGCCGAGGATCACCGCAAGTTCGCCGGTGCCGGGCACGAAATGGATCTGCAGATAATTGGCGAACACCGCGTTGCCGGCAAGATAGGCGATGGCGCCGAACGAAGCTGCGGCGATCATCACCGGCACGATCGCCAACCCGTCGAGACCATCGGTCAGGTTGACGGCGTTGCCCGCTGAAACGATCACGAAGGCGCCAAAGGCGATGAAGAACCAGCCCAGATCCAGAAGCAGATCCTTGAAGATCGGAAAGGCGATCGAGGAACCGAAGGTCGAGCCATTGACCGTGGTCGCGGCCATCGAGGCCTGCATGATGAAAAACACCGCCAGACCGGCGATAATGAATTCGAGCCCAAGCCGCGCCTTGCCGGAAAACCCCTTGTCGCTCTGCTTGGTGACCTTGAGATAGTCATCATAAAAGCCGATGGCGCCGAAGCCGAGCGTCACCAGGAGCGTGGTAACCACGTAGACGCTCGATAGGTCCGCCCACAACAGCGACGAGCCGACAATGCCCGCCAGGATCATCAACCCGCCCATGGTCGGCGTCCCGGCCTTGAGAAAATGCGTCTGCGGCCCGTCGGCGCGGATTGGCTGTCCCCGGCCCTGGCGCACCTTCAGCGAGGCGATGATTCGCGGTCCGAACAGGAACACGATCAACGCCGCAGTGAACATCGCCGCACCGGTTCTGAAGGTGATGTATCTGAAAAGATTGAAAAACTGGACCTTGTCCGCCAGATCCACCAACCAGATGAGCATGAGTTCGGTCCCCGATATCTTTAATCTTGCGTGCTGCTGTCAGTCAGCAGCGGGTACTTGTCAAGCAACGCCTTGACAATGCGACCGAAGCCGATGCCGAGCGACGACTTGACCATCACCACGTCGCCATCCCTGATAACCGACTTGAGATGGTCCGCCAGCTCGGTTGCCTCTTCGCGGTAGACCGTCTCGATATTTGTTCCCAACTCGTCGCGCAGCGCCCGCATTTCCGGCCCCGCGAGACAGACCAGATCTGCTCCCGTTTCCGCCAGTGAGGCAGCCAGGTCACGATGCACCTGCTCGGAAAACCGTCCCATTTCCAGCATGTCGCCCAGCACCGCTATGCGGCGCCCCCTGAGCCGCACCGGCGTGTCGCGCAGCAGCTCCAGCGCGGCGCGCATCGAGGCGGGATTGGCATTGTAGCTTTCGTCGATCAGCACGAAACTGCCGTCACCGATCTTCAGGCTGTGCCGCGCGCCGCGACCCTTTTCAGCCGAGAGAGCGGCAAGCGCATGACTGGCCTTGGCAAGATTGGCGCCGGAGAGCTGCACCGCGCCGAGAACGGCAAGCGCATTCTGCACGTGGTGGCGACCGGGCGCACCGATCTTGACGGCAACCTCGTCACTGCCGATCCGCGCCGTGATGGTCGAGCAATCCGGCAGCAGCTTGCAATTGAGCAGGCGATAATCGGCCTTGCTGTTCTCACCGAAGGAGAGGACATGGGCGACACCCAGCTCGCCGGCGCGCTTCTTGAGCCAGCCATATTTCTCGTTGTCGCGGTTGAGCAGCACATGCCCGTTCTCAACGAGCCCTTCCATGATCTCCGCTTTTGCAGCCGCGATCTCGGTCAGGTTCTTGAAATTTCCCATATGCGCAGCCGCCACCGTGGTGATGATCGCGATATGCGGCTTGACCATCTTGACCAGCGGCCGGATCTCGTCGGGATGGTTCATGCCGATTTCGAACACCCCATAGGCGGTGCTCGCCGGCATCCGCGCCAGCGTCAGCGGCACGCCCCAGTGATTGTTGAAGGACGCCACGGAGGCATGCACTTCGCCTGACGGTTCGAGCACATGGCGCAGCATTTCCTTGGTCGAGGTCTTGCCCACCGAGCCGGTCACCGCGATGATTTTGGCTTCGCTGCGCGCCCGTGAAGCCCGCCCCAGATCCTCGAGCGCAGCCAGTACGTCGTTGACCACGATCATCGGCGCGGTCAGCCGGCCAAGCGCCGGCAACTTTGATTCCGACACCACCAGCAGGCCGGCGCCGTTGGCCACCGCAACGCTGGCAAAGTCATGCCCGTCGAACCGGTCGCCCTTGATGGCGAAGAAGGCATCACCCTCGCCGACCGTGCGGCTGTCGATGGAAATGCCGTTGACGCCGTCAGGCAGGGCGCCCACGGGACGCCCGTCCATGGCTTCGATCATCTCTTGTGAGGTCCACAGCATGCTCATGCCTTGAGTTCCTCCAGTGCCTTGCGAATTTCGGTGTGATCGGAGAACGGCAGAACCTTCTCTCCGATGATTTGCCCCTCTTCATGCCCCTTGCCGGCGACGATCAGGGTGTCGCCTGCGTCAAGCATGGAAATTGCCGTGCTGATCGCCGTTGCCCGGTCGCCGATCTCCGTCGCCCCACTGGCTGCGGCCATGATCTCGGCGCGGATTGATGCCGGATCTTCCGAGCGCGGATTGTCGTCGGTGACGATCACCACGTCGGCATGCCGCATGGCGATGTCGCCCATGATCGGCCGCTTGCCGCGATCCCGGTCGCCGCCGCAGCCAAACACCACGATCACCCGGCCGGTGGTGAACGGACGCACCGCCTCAAGCACGTTCTCCAGCGCCTCGGGCTTGTGCGCATAATCGACATAGGCAGGCGCCCCCTGCGGCGTCGAGCCGATCAGCTCCAGCCGCCCGGAGGCTCCGGTCAGGTGCTCGAGTGCCGCCATCACCTGATCTGCCGACGTGCCCGAGGCAATCGCCATTCCCGCCGCCACCAGCGCGTTGGAAACCTGGAAATCACCGGCCAGCGGCAGGTCGACCTCGAAAATCCGCCCCTCCATGTGCACTTCCAGCACTTGCTTGTGCCGCAGATGTTCAACCCGCTTGAGGCTCAGGAAGCCGCCCTTGCGGCCCACGGTCAGCACCCGCGCGCCGGCCCGCTCGGCCACCTCGACGGCCTTTTCCGACCAGGGATCATCGGCAAAGATCACCGCCGGCATGCCCTTGGGCAGCAGCGTATCGAACAGCCGCATCTTGGCGGCCATGTAGTCATCCATGCTGGCGTGATAATCCATGTGGTCACGGCCCAGATTGGTAAAACCCGCGACACTGAGCGAAACCCCGTCGAGGCGGCGCTGGTCAAGCCCGTGGCTCGAGGCCTCCATGGCTGCATGGGTCACGCCTTCGCTGGCAAGCTCCGCCAGCAGCCGGTGCAGCGCGACCGGATCCGGCGTCGTCAGCGTGCCATAGTCGGTGCGGCCGGGAGCTGTCACGCCGGTGGTGCCCAGCATCGCCGCCTGCTCGCCGGCATGGGCCCAGATCTGGCGCAGGAAAGATGCAACCGAGGTCTTGCCCGCGGTTCCGGTCACCGCCGCCATCACCCGCGGTTGCGGCCCGTAGAAGGCGGCAGCCGCGCGTGCCAGCGCCTGCCGCGGGTCGTCTGCGCGGAGCACGGGAACCGTCGGGTCGGCAAGTATGGCGTCATGACCGGCGACAATGGCGACCGCACCTTTGGATGCCGCCTGGGCAACAAACCGTGCGCCATCCGTCTTCACGCCCGCAAGCGCGAAGAACAGGTTGCCCGGCTCGACCATCCGGCTGTCAGCCGTCAATCCGGTCACGGGAAGCTCGGTATCCGCGGCTTGCGAAACGGCGATGGATCCAGTTGGAAGGGCGGCGATCAACGCGGACAATTTCATGAAATGCTCTGGTCTTTCGTTTCTCGGGAAAATAGGCGGTTCAATGAATATCAGCGATGCCTGCCCGCCACATGTGTTTTCAGTATGACAAGGACAATGCCTGGGTGTCATTTCCAAACTGTGGCCGGACGCCAAGAAAGGCTGCGGAGCGGCGAATGATGGCGCCCACCGTCGGAGCGGCGTTCAGCCCGGCGGTCGCCGAGTGCTTGCCTTCTTCCGGCTTGGGCTCGTCAATCACCACCAGAACCACATATTCCGGATTGTCGATCGGAAAAGCAGACAGAAACGCGTTGAAGCGGACGGCGGAAGAGTAACGCCCGTTGACCACCTTTTCGGCGGTACCGGTCTTGCCGCCGACGCGGAACCCTTCAACCGCGGCACGCGAGCCCGAACCGCCGGTTCCCTTGGTGGCATTGAGCTGCATCAGATCGCGCATGTGCTTGCTGGTCGAGGGCTGGATCACCGGAACCGCGATCCTTTCCGCCTCTTCCGCCGTGCGCGGCAGGAAGGTCGGCTCGATCAGTTTGCCGCCATTCATCAGTGCCGCAGCGGCAACGGCCGTCTGCAGCGGTGTCGTCGACACGCCATGGCCAAAGGAGATGGTGATCGAATTGATCTTCTTCCATTCATTCGGCTGGTTGGGCGTCGCAACTTCCGGCAGTTCGGTCTTCATCCGGGTCAGCAGGCCGAGCCGGGTCAGGAACTCCTTGTGCCCCGGGATACCGACCAGATCGGCCATTCGGGCGGTGCCGATATTGGAGGAATAGATGAAGATCTCCGGCACGCTCAGCACGCGGTTCTTGCCGTGGAAGTCCTTGATGGTGAAACCACCGATGCGGATCGAGCCGCGGGCATCGAACGAATCCGAGATTTTCACCAGGCCGGAATCGAGCGCCATCGCCGTGGTGAAGGCCTTGAAGGTGGAACCCATCTCGTAGGTACCGGCCGACATCCGGTTGAGCCGGTCCTTCTGCAGCGCTTCGACCGGGTTGTTGGGATCATAATCAGGCAGCGATGACATGCCGATCACCTCGCCTGTGTGCACATTGAGCACCACCCCGGCTGCGGCAATCGCCTTGTAGCGCTCCATCGCACCGGCAAGCTCATCACGCAGCACATGTTGCACCCTGAGATCGAGCGACAGCCGCACCGGCTTGAGATCTTCATTGACGGTCATCCCTGCCGCCGCCAAGTCGCCGAGGCCGTCGCCATCGACATATTTTTCCATGCCGGCGATGCCCTTGTTGTCGATATTGACGTGACCGACGACGTGCGAGGCCGTCGGCCCGCCGGGATAGAAGCGCCGCGTTTCCGGCCGGAAACCGATGCCGGGGATACCGAGCGACAGGATCTGGCTTTGCTGCTTGGGGGTAAGCTGGCGTCTGAGCCACTGGAACCGCGAATTCGACGACAGCTTGCGGTGGATGCCGCGCATGTCGAGATCGGGCAGCACCGTGGCCAGCAATTCCACCGCCTCGTCGGCATCAACGATCTTGTTGGGTTCGGCAAACAGCGACACCGTGCGAATGTCGGTTGCCAGCACTTCACCGTTGCGGTCGAGCAGATCGGGCCGCGAGATCAGCAGCTGATCGGCGCGGGCAATCGACGACACGGTCTCCGGCGAGCGCATTCCGTACTGCACCAGCCGTGCGCCGATGGCCGAGTAGAACACGGCAAAACAGGCAATCGCGATGATGATGCGGTTTTTCGCCTGCGCGCCTTGCGCCTTGCGCACGCCTTCAAATTCAAGCGGTGTCCGGCCGCGGCTGCGCCCGGAATCCCCCATTGGTCCAAGCCCGGCTATGAATGCCCCAAGATTTGTCATCGTTGCACAGACCCCGTTGTCAGTTCCGCATCCGTCGCGCCCTCGGCCAGTTGCGGTTCAAAATCGCTCGCCCTTCCGGGCAATTCATGAGGCTCGGCCATTTGCTCGGCTTCAATCGTCTTCAGCCCCAGTTCCGCTTCAAAGGCCGTCGAAAGCCGCTGCAGGCGCGAGGGCTGGTTGAGCAGGCTCCAGTCCGCCTCAAGCAGGTCGATGGTTTCTTCCTGAAGATTGATCTGGGCCTGCAACTCACGCACCTCGGCCAGTTTTTCTTCCGCCTGATGCTTGATCTGGTAGGTGATGGTGGCTGCGGCGATCATTGCGCCGACAAGCACCAGGTCGAGAGTTCGCAACATGGTTCAGCCTCCGAATGCCGCAAGCGCGGCCAGGTTGGGAACGGGGAGAATATCGGCATCGGCTGTTCCGGCCGTCACGTCGGTGCGCAGCCCGGCGCGCAATTTCGCCGACCGCGAGCGCGGATTGACCTCGCATTCCGCTTCGCTTGCGGTGACTGGCTGCTTGCCGATCAGGGTGAAGGTTGACTGGCGCTCAGCCACCATCGGCAGGTGCCGCGAGCCGGACGCCTTGCCGGCCCGGTCCTGGAAGAAGCGCTTGACGATGCGGTCTTCGAGCGAATGGAAGCTGACCACCACCAGCCGCCCGCCCGGCTTGAGCGCGCGCTCGGCGGCAAACAGGGTTCGCGCCAGTTCACCAAGCTCGTCATTGACGAAGGTTCTCAGCGCCTGGAACACCCGGGTGGCCGGGTGGATCTTGTCCTGCGGCCGCCGCGGCGAGACCTTTTCGATCAATCCGGCCAGTTGCCGCGTTGTCTCGAAAGGCGCCTTCTGCCGTTCCGCCTCGATGGCCCGGGCGATCCGTCCGGCTTTGCGCTCCTCACCCAGAATGCCGAAAATCCGGGTCATGTCGGATGATTTTGCCCGGTTGACCACGTCCGCCGCGCTGACGCCAGATTGGCCCATGCGCATGTCGAGCGGCCCGTCGCGCATGAACGAGAACCCCCGCTCCGCCTCGTCGATCTGCATCGAGGACACGCCGATATCAAGCACCACGCCATCAAGGCTGGCTTCCTCGACATGATCGAGCAATTCGGAAAACCGGGCATGGATGAGTTTGAGCTTGCCGCCAGAGGCATCCACCATTGCCGCACCTGCGGCAATTGCATCGGGATCGCGGTCAAAGCCGATGACGTCGGCTCCGGCTTCAAGAATGGCCGCGCTGTAGCCGCCTGCCCCGAAAGTGCCATCGACAATGGTCTCGCCAGGGGCCGGCGCGAGCGCGCTCAAGACCTCCTGGAGAAGAACCGGAATGTGACGGACAGGTCCGCCTTGGACGACAGTTTCACCTTCGCCCATGTCCGCCGCCATTCCGTTTCTCCATCCGTTGCGAACGGTCAGGAACTGGCCGTTCGTTCTTTCCGGGCCTGCGACTGCATTTCCTCGAATGCCGTCGGCTCCCAGAGCTGAAAATGATCTCCCCGCCCCGCGAACGTCACCCGGTCGGTGATGCCCGTGAAATCGCGGATGAAATCCGTCACCAGAAGCCGACCCTCGCCGTCGAGCTTCATGAACACGCCGCCGCCATGAATAAGCAGCGACATCTTGTTGGCCTCTGCAGAGAACGGATCCTGCGATCCGATCATCCGTTCGAAGCGATCCAGCACTTCCGGCCCGGCCATCGAGACCGCCGGAAACACGAAATCCTGCCACGCGTAGAGCTCGCTGACTGCCGCCTGCGCCAGAACAGCACGGAACATCGATGGCACGGAAACCCGCCCCTTCGCGTCGATCCTGTTTGTCGCATGTGACAGGAACCGGTTCATGACTCTGTACCGCCGCTTCCGCCTGTTGGCCCCACTCCATCGATCCCCTGCTTTGCCTCCATCCCATCACCCGCGCAGAAGCTCCGGCGGCGTAAACCACCTTCACGGTTCCTGCCTGAAACCGCAGCCTGAATGGGGATGAAACGGCGGGTGCCCGCCTGCTGATCTTGGGCATTTGGGATATCATGGGCCACCATGGGCGTCAATGGGAACCACTCCCATCTCGACCGTGAGTTCGTCCCATTAATATCCTGTCAAGATTAACGAAGGGTTAGGAATGATGGACGGAGTGTGAACGCCGACACGCGACCCGAAGCAACGCCATGTGCAGCAACGAACACGCAACCCAAACGCCGCACGCTGACAGACATGCCACGCTCGCGCCAGACAGACACTGGGCCGGCTACCCGGCATTGCCACCGCCACGGGCGCAGTCAGGCAAAGCCGGCCACGTGCCCGCTATCTCAGCATCGGCCGGAAAATCTCTGTTGGTAGTCGTCTGTAAACGTGCTGATCTACCGGCTAACGCCTTGAAAGCATGCAAGTTCTCTCACGCTCAAGCGAACCCTGTGCAGCCCGACATGGGCCTGCGACGCTGGGGCTTGCAGGTTGGCGAATGCCGATCATTGAGGCGGGATCAGGGGCAGACGCCGGCCGCATCGATATATTTGCGCGACACCCAGCCCGACGGCATCGGCGTTCCCCACAACGGCTGCATGCAGCGCCCCGACATGCAGGTGATTGCGTACCAGTTTCCACGCCGGTCATAGACCGAGACCTCGTCGCCGCGGTAAACTTCGCCGGTCTGCTGGTAACTCGATCCGGGTCCGGTGCGCACGGCGAGAAAGCCGTTGCCGCGGGCGTGATTGTACTGGCTGAGCGGCTTGACCCCGACGACATAGCCGGTGCAGTCGCCCGCCGATGCAGGCGCACTTGCAACAGCTGCAAATCCCGCCAGTGAGAGGGCAAGAAAGACGGATCTGATCGAGATGGCCATGGTGATTTCCTTCAGGCAGCGGGGATCAACGACTGGCATCAATCTGGGCGCTGGCACGTGTCACCGCATTGACCTGGATCAACGGCGAGCACCCGCCACCCCCAGTCGAGGGCACACCCTACATCTCGTCCAGCATCACCATCGTGGTCTGCTTGAGCGTTGCAAGCAGACTTTCCAGGTGGGCGGCATCGTGGGCGGTAAACTTGAAACTCGATGAACTGGTATAGAAGAATTCGGCAAGTTGGGCCGGAGAGCTGCCCTTTTGGGCGAGCGCTTCCCTGCGCTTTTCAAAAAGCGTTACCAGAAGATCGACCTTGCCTTGCTCGGCAGCGTATTGCGCATCGGTTCCCTGGTCCCAATAGCTGGCCATGAGATCGCTGGAGTCCGGCATCTGCTTGATCTGGTCGAAGAACCGCACGATCGCGCAGTCGAGGAAGATATCGATGCGTTCGCTGATCGTCGTGGCCGAGCGCCAGGCTTGCGTCACTTCCTCCACCACCCGGTCCGAGATCAGCTGCATCGCCGCCACCATGATCTCGTCCTTGTTGGAAAAGCGCGCATAGAGCGTCGGCCGCGAAATGCCGGCTTGCGCTGCGATATCCCCCATCGTTGTCTTGCGCACGCCATAGCGTGAGCAGACGTCAATGGCGGCGTCGAGGATCTTTTGGTCGCGGTCGTTCATCGTAATCAACTTGACATTTATTGTATAATTGTAAAATAGTTTTCCTGCCTAGATCGAGGCCGGGACGTTTTGCCACTCATCTGGCGATGTCCACATGTTCGTACACCTTCCTGACGATCACTGCCGCTGTTGGAGAGACGCTGATGAGACTTACCGTAGACGGAAAAATTCACGAGGTCGACGTCGAACCCGACATGCCGCTGTTGTGGGTGCTGCGCGATGAACTGGGCATCACCGGTGTGAAATATGGCTGCGGCATCGCCCAGTGCGGCGCCTGCACCGTTCACATCGACGGCGTTGCAACCCGCTCCTGCCAGCAATGGGTTGGCGATGTCGAAGGCGAAGTAACCACCATCAATGGCCTTGGCACCCCGGATGCCCTGCATGCCGTGCAGGCTGCCTGGATCGAGCACCAGGTTGCCCAGTGCGGCTACTGCCAGTCCGGCCAGATCATGTCCGCTGCAGCCCTTCTCGCCGAAAACCCGTCGCCCAGCGATGAGGACATCGACGACGCCATGAGCGGAAACCTTTGCCGCTGCGGCACCTATCCCCGCATTCGCGAAGCGGTGAAGTCCGCCGCCACTACACTCCGGAGCGCATGATATGGGCCGTCTCAAGACATTTTCCCGCCGCGCCTTCCTGATCGGCTCTGTCGCCGTTGCCGGCGGCGTCGCCTTTGGCGCCTACATGGTAAAGAAGCCGCACGCCAACCCGCTGCTCGCAGATCTGGGCGACGGTGAAGCCGCCCTCACGCCTTATGTCCGTATCGATGCCGACGGCGTCACGCTGATCACCCCGCGCGCCGACAAGGGCCAGGGCGCCTATTCGGTGCAGGCAGCCCTGATCGCCGAAGAACTTGACGTCGAACTCGACCAGGTCAAGGTCGATCCCGGTCCGCCCTCAGCCGCTTACTGGAACACGGCCCTTGCCGACGAGGCAGCGCAATTCATGGCGCCGGGCGACGGCATCAGCAACGATGCGGCCTACGGCGTTCTCTCCTCCGTGATGAAACTGATCGGCATGCAGATCACCGGCGGCTCGACCACCGTGCCCGACGGCTTCGTCAAGCTGCGCCAGGCCGGTGCCGTGGCCCGCGAAACGCTGAAACTTGCCGCCTCGCAGAAATCAGGCGTCGCAGTCGGCGAATTGAAAACCAAGGCCGGCGCCGTGCTGCTGCCCGACGGCACGTCCCTCTCCTATGCCGAACTGGCCCCTCTGGCAGCTGATATCGAACCGCCACAGGACATCGAACTCCGGCCTGCCTCGGAATGGCGTCTTATCGGCAAGCCGATGCAGCGTGTCGACATCGTCGCCAAATCCACCGGCACACAAAGCTACGGCATCGACCACAAGGTCGAAGGCATGGTCCATGCGGCAATCAAGCTCAATCCGGCCCAGTCCGGCCCGCTGCTGAGTTTCGATGCAGCCGAGGCGCTGAAAATGCGTGGCGTCAAGGATGTTATTCCCGTCACCGGCGGCATCGCCGTGATCGCAGACAACACCTGGCGCGCCTTCCAGGCTGCCGAGGCCGTTGAAGCCGAATGGGGCCCTGCTCCTTTCCCGGCAACCATGGATGAGCACTGGGGCGCACTCTCGGCCAGCTTCACCGAGGACCTGCAGGACAGCCGCAAGCGCGATGACGGCGATGTCGAGATTTCGATTGCCGAAACTGGTGAACTCGTCAAGGCAGAGTATCGCGCACCCTACCTCGCCCATGCGCCGCTGGAACCGATCAACGCCATCGTCCGCATCGATGATGACAGCGCCGAAGTCTGGACCGGCACGCAAGTGCCGCGCTTCATCCAGAACAATGTCGGCAAGATCGCCGGCATCGATCCGGAAAACGTTACCGTGCATGTGCTTTACATGGGCGGCAGCTTCGGCCACCGGCTCGAGGACGAGGTGGTCAAGCAGGCCGCCGAAATCGCTGTGCAGATGAAGGGCACCCCGGTCAAGCTGACCTATTCGCGCGAGGAAGACCTGAGCCACGATTTCACCCGCCAGATCGCCATGGCGCGGATGCGCGGCGTGGTCCGTAACGGCCAGGTCGAGACCTATGATCTCGGCATCGCCATGCCCTCGGTCGTGGTCTCGCAGATGGCCCGCCAGGGCTTCTCCGTCCCCGGCTCCGACAGCCAGATTGTCGCCGGCGCCTGGGACCAGCCCTTCGCCATCCCCAACCACCGTGTTACCGGCTACCGCGCGCCGGAGCTGGCGCCGATCAGCTCCTGGCGCTCGGTCGGCGCATCCTCGAACGGCTTTTTCTACAATTCGGGCCTCGATGAGCTGATCCATGCCGCGGGAGCAGATCCGCTGGAAGAGCGCCTGCGCCTGTGCAGCAATCCCGAGGCCCGCAAGGTGCTGGAAGCGGTCGGCGAAATGTCAGGCTGGGACGGTGTGCTCGGCAATGGCCGCGGCCGCGGCGTGGCCCTGACCCAGTCCTTCGGCGTGCATTGCGCCGAGGTGGTCGAGGTCAGCAATACCGAAGACGGCATCAGGATCGACAAGGTCTATGTCGCAGCCGAAGTCGGCACCGTGGTCGACCCGGTCAATTTCGACAATCTGGTCAAGGGCGGCGTCATCTTTGCCCTCGGCCACGCCATGAATTGCGAAATCACCTATACCGACGGCATCGCCGATCAGAACAATTTCGACAGTTTCCAGGGCATGCGCATGTACCAGTGCCCTGAGATCGAAGTTCGCGGTCTGGAAAACGGCGAGCGTGTCCTGGGCATCGGCGAACCGCCGGTACCACCCGCAGCCGCAGCCCTGGCCGGCGCGATTTTCGCCGCGACCGGCACACGGCTGAGGGAAATGCCGTTCAACAAATTCGTCGATTTCGTCTGAGCGTCACAAGACAACACCGTCCGGCGCAGACGCCGGGCGGTATTTACTTTGCCGAATGGTCGATCACTGAGCCGTCGCCAAGAACCACCTGCTTCATCGGAATGTCCCACGGCATCGGGAAGATCGTCTTCATTAGGGCGAATCTCTGTCCGACGCCGATGGTCAGCAGGTCATCGGGCAGCCGCGCCAGCGTCCTGTCATAATAGCCGCCGCCATTGCCCAGCCGGTAGCCATCTTCATCGACGCCGAGCAACGGCACGATCACCACATCCGGCTTCATCGGCACCGCTTCGGCGGGCACCGGAATGTTCCAGATACCCTTGGCCATCGCGCAGTCCGGCATCCAGTGATGAAACTCCACCGGCTGGCCCTTCGCAATCACCACTGGCAGGCAGATCCGCGCCCCTCGATTGCTGGCTTCCACCATCCACGGGCGCAGGTTGATCTCGCCACGGATCGGCCAGTACACCGCAATGGTCCGTCCCGAGACATCGCCCAGAATCTCCGTCAACCGGCCCGAGATGTGTCCGGCCACCGCCTTGCGCTCATCGGCCGACACCGCCTGCCGCTGGGCGTACAGCCGCGCCCTTTCGGCCTTGCGAAACACCGAGACATCCTTCCAGGTCTGCGGATCGATGACATCGCCATCGACCAGCATCTGCGCAAAACACACCGGCGACCCCGGCAGCTCATCCTCATCATCCTGGCTCATGACAGCAGGTTAACACCCGAGCCCGACACGAACACCTGCCTGATTGCGCCACACTCTGTCTCGCAGCGCCAGCGAAGCCGCCTTCGGACCGGTATCAAACACAATGCTTTCAGGGTAAATTGCTTGAGAGCCACTATCCGGCCCCAAAGCGCGAACAATGGGTGAGAAGATGCCGAAATCAGATGCAGCCAACACCAACTTCCCCGGCCTGGAAGGCGCGCTTCGAAGCCCGTCGAACCCGAACCACCTGATGGTCATAAGACCGATCAGGCGAACCGTGCGGGTCCATGTCGGCGACGAGTTGATTGCCGAGACACAAAACGCGCTTCGGGTCATGGAGATGGGAAAATCGCTTTACGATCCTGCGGTCTACATCCCCGCGTCGGACGTTATGGTCACGCTCGAACCGATCGACAGATCCACCCACTGTCCGCTCAAGGGAGACGCCAGTTACGTCAGCTTCAACGGCGAGGAAATTGCCTGGACCTATGACCGGCCGCTGGACGTTTCCAGGCAACTTGCCGGGCATTTCGCCTTCTGGCCGGACAAGGTCAGGATCACCGAAGGCGACTGACCAACCGGTAGCCAGCAAAACGGGAGAGCCGGTATCTCCGGCACTCCTGCTCTTTTGCCACTGGTAATACTTGCAGACCCTGCTGTCGCGAGTCCTACCGGCTGGCGGATTCGTAATCCGACGAGATCCGGTAGTAGTCCTCAAACCCGATGCGCTCGCGCAATTCGCCAAACCCCATCAGGTTTTCGCGCCGGTCCTCGCGCATCCCGCGCAAGGTGGCGGTCATCGCCGCCATCGCGGCGGCCATCAGCGTCAGCGGATAGGCCGCTATCGAATAGCCGATGTCGTGCAATGCCGCATTGGGCAGATCCGGGGTCTCGCCACCTTCGACGATGTTTGCCATTTTCGGACCCGGTAGCGAACCGCAGACTTCACGCATCTCCGCTTCGCTCTTGGGTGCTTCGACAAACAGGATGTCGGCGCCGAGCTCGGCAAATTTCGCCGCCCGCTCAATCGCTTCGGAAAGCCCATGCTCGTGCCGTGCGTCGGTGCGCGCCAGGATCAGGATATCGTGGCCGTCTTCACGCAGCGCCGCGCGCGCATCGACGGCGGCGCGGATCCTGTCGAAAGCCTCGCCGCGCTCCACCACCGCCTTGCCCGGCGTGTGGCCGCAGCGCTTGGGCGCCAGCTGGTCCTCGATCATCACCGAGGCGCATCCGGCGCGGGCAAAGCCATCGACGGTGCGGCGCACATTCATCGCATTGCCATAGCCGGTGTCGCCGTCGCCGATCAGCGGAATCGGCACCGCGCCGGCAATGTTGCGCGCCTGGTCCAACACTTCGCCATAGGACATCAGCCCCAGGTCCGGCGCGCCGATCCGCGAGGCCGAAGCGGCAAAGCCCGACATGAAGGTCAGCTCATAGCCTTCCTGGGCAATAAGCTTGGCCGACAGCGCATCGAAGCAGCAGGGCATGATGTGGCATTTGTCCTGCGCCAGCAGGTCGCGCAATCTCTGGGTCTTCATCTCGGTCTCACCATTTGAAAGGAATGTAGAGCGCGATATCGGGGAAAATGTAGAGCAGCGCAACCGTTGCCAGCATCAGCGCCAGGAATGGCACCACCCCGCGAGACACCTCGCCCAGCGTCGTCTTGGCCACCGACTGGATCACATAGAGGTTGAGCCCCACCGGCGGCGTGATCAGCGCGCACTCCACCAATACCACCATGTAGACCCCGAACCAGATCGGGTCGAACCCCAGCGCCAGCGCCGAGGGCAGCAGCACCGGCGTCATGATCAGCACCATCGACAGTGCCTCGAACACCAGCCCCATCAGCAAAAGGATGACGCTGATCGCCAGGATGAACAGGATCGGCCCTTCGATATTGGCGGTGATGAAGGCCGAAATGTCCTGCGGGATCCGGTACAGCGCAATCGCCTTGCCGAACACTTTCGCCCCGGCCACGATCAGCAGGATCGCCACCGTCGTTATCATTGAGCCGTAGACCGCCTCCTTGAAACCCTGCCAGGTCAGCGTCCTGAGAAACACGATGGTGATGATCAGCGCACAGGCAAAGCCGATGGCTGCAGCCTCCGTCGGGGTAAACGCGCCGGTGTACAATCCACCCACCACCACCATCGCCAGCAGGATCGACGGCATCGCCCGGATCGAGGCATCGCGCCGCTCGCTCCAGCTGGCCTTGGGCAGGCTCTGGTATTCGGGCGAAAACCGCGCGTAGATCATGGCGTAGCCGATGAACAGCCCCACCAGCACCAGTCCCGGTCCGATGCCTGCCAGAAACAGCGCAATGACGCTTTCCTCGGTGACGAAGCCGTAGACGATCATCGGGATCGAGGGCGGGATCAGGATCCCGAGCGTACCGCCGGCCGCCATCAGCCCGTAGACAAAACGCTTGCCGTAGCCGCGCGAAATCATCTCGGGGATCGCCACCGTGCCGATGGTTGCGGCCGTGGCTACCGACGATCCCGAGATCGCCGCGAAGATGCCGCAGGACAGGATCGTGGCCACCGCCAGCCCGCCGGGCCAGTGCCCGACCCAGGCCTGCACCGCCGCGAACAGATCACGCCCGACGCCGCCCTTGAGCAGCACGTTCGACATCAGGAGAAACAGTGGCACCGCCAGCAGGATGAAGCCATCGAGCGTCGACAGCAGCGCCTGCGGCGCCATCAGCGGCGAGAACCCGCCGGCAATCAGCATGCCGAGGCCGATGCCGCCAAGCGCGAAGGCGACCGGCACACCGCCAAGCAGCAGCACGAACAGGACGGCAAGGATGAGCAGAATGGTCATTCGTGAGCCGCCTCTTCAGGAATTGCAGCGCCGCGTGCAAGCTGCACGATTTCGATCAGCGCCTGCACGGCAAGCAGGGCGAAGCCCACCGGAATGGCCAGTTCGACGACCCAGATCGGCATGTCGAGCAGGCTGCCGGTGGTGCGCCCGCGCTGGAAGGAATCGTGGAAAATGTCCCAGCCATAGAGCGCAACGATTGTCGAAAACACCAGCACGCAGGCAAGCGCGCAGAGCTCCGCGACCTTTCGCGCGCCCGGCTGCAGCAGCGACGTGACCGCACTGACGGTGATGTGCTGCCGCGCCTTCATCAGCTGCGGCATGCCGATCATGCAGCCCCAGATCAGGCAAAGCTGGGACAGCTCACCTGCCCAGATGGTGGGGCGGATAAAGAAATAGCGCGCCACCACCTCGTAAGTCAGCATGGCGCCCGCAAGCACCATCAGACAGGCGGCAAACCAGGCGCAGACATGGATCAATCGCTGGTACATGGTGATGACATCAGGCCCGCGCACGCATGCGTCCGGGGCTTGTCTCTCTGTTGGCATGATGGACGGAAAACTGCAGCGCCACCAAGCCCTTGGCTCGTGATGGCGCTGCAATGTCTTGAAGCGCATGCGCGCACGGCTTTTCGGCATGCGCGCGTTGGACGCCTTACAGCTTCTTGGCTGCGTCCAGCACTTTCGCGCCCAGGTCCCCGGCATCGCTGACAAAGCTGTCATAGACCGGCTGCGAGGCCGCCTTCCAGGCGTCGATTTCTTCGTCCGTCGGCGTGTAGATGGTCATGCCCGCTTCCTTGGCGGCATCGTAGGCAGCCGCTTCGATGCCGGCCATGTCGTCACGCACGGTGTCCTCGGCAACCTTGGCGGCCGCCTCGATATGGCCGCGGATTTCATCCGACAGGCCGTTCCACCAATTAGAGTTGACCACCACCACGAACTCGATATCGGCGTGGTTGGTCACCGTGATCGTGTCCATCACTTCCCACAGCTTGCGCGACTTGACGCCGGAAACACCTGTCATGCCGGCGTCGACCGTGCCGCGCTGATAGGCGAGATACTGCTCGGAGCCCGACACCATGGTCGGCGCGCCGCCATTGGCGGTGACGAAATCACCCAGCGTCTTGCCGAACACGCGGACCTTCTTGCCCTCGAGGTCATCAGGCGTCTTGATCGGCCCGCCATTCGACAGCAGGATCGCGCCGCCATAGGCCTGCCAGTAGAGGATCTGCCCGCCGGTTTCGGCGATCGCTTCCTCGAGCGCCGAGCGGATCGGCGAGCCCTTGGCCACCGCCGCACGCACCTTTTCCTCCGAATTGAGAAGGAACGGCATGTAAAACACATCCACCGCCGGAACGTCGCCGACATAGCGCGTCAGCGAGGCGACACCGGCCTCGATAGAGCCCGAGCCAACCGCTGCGGGCACTTCCTTGTCCTTGTAGAGTTGTGCTGAATCATAGATTTCAACGTCAATCGCACCGCCGGTCCGCTCCTCGACTTCCTTTTCGAACAGGACCAGGTTCTGCCCCAGATGGGATTTCAGCGGCAGCTGCAGTGAGATCCGCATCTTCTCTGCGGCGAATGACATGACGGATGATGACAGCACAAGCGTTGTGCCAAGCATCAGCGCTCCAAGAGACTTGGTGATGGTTTTCATATTTTCCTCCCTTGTCCCCTTGGACGGGGACCCGGCGGAAATGTGAAATGAAACAGCAGCATGGGCAAGCAAAATCTGCCCGTCATCCACGCTTGCCCGCACCAGCCCCCGGCCCGGACGTCAATATCCCGCGCGGATGCAGCAGCAAGAAAATTGCCAGTCGGCCTGTAAGCCGGGTTCTGTATGGCCTTGACCCTTGCGGGCCAAAACGTGGCAGCCATTCCTCTGGGATACGCGTTACCGCGCACCTCAAGCAACCTACCCGGATGATCAACCCCGGAAAAAGGGCCGGGCTTGCGCCCTGCGTCATCCCTATTCGGTCTTGCTCCCGGTGGGGTTTACCGTGCCGCTTCCGTTGCCGGTCGCGCGGTGGGCTCTTACCCCACCCTTTCACCCTTACCCCGCCATCTCATTGCCGCAAGACCTGGTCTCAGGCAGCGGCAATCAGAAGGCGGGGCGGTTTACTTTCTGTGGCACTTTCCCTGGGGTCGCCCCCGCCGGACGTTATCCGGCACCGTTTATCCGTGGAGCCCGGACTTTCCTCCCCCTGCTGTCTTTCGACGGTGCAAGGCGCGGCTGCCCGGCCGACTGGCGCGCTTCTCTTAGACCATGATGCGAGCTATGACCAGACAAATGCCAGCAGGCCGGACGGCCATGCCGATTGACAATCCACTCACGGCACAATATCGAGCTTTACAGGGTGAAGGCCCCTGCCGCTCGCTGGCTCGTCCATGGTGAAGTCCTTCGCAATATCCTCATCCACCCATTTCAGTTGAATGCGGTTTGATGGCAATGCGAGCGCCCTTCTGATTTCCGCATCCAGACACGAAATGAGGTTTGTGATGACAGGATTGTCGACACCCCAAGAAAATATCTATCTGGCCGGGCCGCTGCCGGCGCTGTTTGCCAGAACCGCCACGCCGATCATCGTGGTGATGGGCGTCAATGGCCTGTTCACCGTGGTCGATGCCTATTTCCTCGGCGCCTATGTCGGCGCCGATGCGCTGACCGCGGTGACATTGATGTTCCCGCTCTACATGCTGCTGGTGGCGCTCTCGACGCTGGTTTCGAACGGCTTTGCCAGTGTCTTTGCCCGCCTCATCGGCGGCGGCGACCGGCACCAGGCGCAGACCGTGTTCGCGCAGGCCATTCAACTGTCCCTTGTTGTCTGCGCCGTGCTGATTGCAATATTCCTGCTGATCGGCAATGCGCTGAGCCTGATGGCCGCCAATGGAAACCCGGCGCTGGCGGGGATGGGCTACACCTATATCTCCATCCTGATCCTGTGCTCGCCGCTGGTCTTCGTGCTGTCGATCAACATCGCCGCCCTGCGCAGCGAGGGGCTGCTCAAGGCGATGACAGCGATCACGCTGATGTCGGCCTTGCTCAACATCGGTTTCGACTATCTCTTCATCGTCGAACTCGGCGCAGGCGTCGCCGGTTCGGCCTATGGCACGGTGCTGGCGCAGCTCTGCTCGATGATTGCGGTGATCGTCTACCGGAAATCCACCACGCGGAAGACCTCGACTGGCCATCTGCCGCTCTGGTCTGGCTCCGGACACTGGGGCGAATTGCTGGCGCTCGGCGCGCCCTCGAGCCTCGGCTATATCGGCATGTCGCTGTCGGCGGGGCTCACCCTTTATTGCCTGCAGCTCTGGGCAGCAGACACCTACGCCTCGACAGCCGGTGCCTTTGGCATCATCACTCGGCTGATCACGTTCACATTCCTGCCCTTGCTGGGGCTGAGCATGGCGTTTCAGACCATCGCCGGCAACAATTTCGGCGCCAGACTGGCGGCGCGAACCGACAAGAGCATCGTGCTGGCGCTGGGTCTGGCGCTGATCTACTGCGTCACGGTGGAACTGATCTTTCTCGGATCCCGCTCGGTGATCGGCTACCTTTTCGTCGATGACAGCGCCATCGTCAGTGAAATCGCCCGGATCCTGCCGCTGGTGGTCTTGACCACCTTCATCTTCGGTCCGGTGATGATGATCGGCTCCTACTTCCAGGCCATCGGTGATGCGCCAAGGGCAGCCCTGCTCGGCCTGTCGCGAACCTATCTGTTCGCGCTGCCGCTGACACTCGCCTTGCCGTTCTGGTTTGGCGAACCGGGCATCTGGTATGCCGGCATCCTGGCCGAACTGCTGGTGCTGGCCACCACCGTGCTCGTGCTGGCGCACCGAAAGCGGCTGTCCGGGCACCGCTGGGGGCTTCTGGAATCCCGCAGCTAGCAAGCCGGGCTCTGGCCACCCGGGGCTGCAGTTATCCGGGTGGGGTCAATCACCCCATCCGGCAATCACGGCATCCGCTTCAATCTCCACCAGCCAGTCCGGATTGACGAACCGGTCGACCGCCATGATCGTGTCGACCGGGCGGACATCGCGAAAATACTCTTTCCGGACTTCAATCGCGGCCTTCCAGTGAATGATGTCGGTCAGGATGACACGTGTGCGAACAACGTCACCAAGTCCCGCTCCGGCACTTTCCAGCGCTGCCTTGATGATCTCGAGGCATTGCCTTGTTTGCAGCGCCACATCGCCGATACCCACCGTCTTCCCATCGGGACCGACCGGAGCCGTGCCGCCGATGGAGACATAGGGACCAACCCGCACCGCCCGGCTGAAACCGACCACGGCCTCCATGGGATTGCCGTTGGAAATCAATTCGCGGTCATAAACCATGCCATCCCTCCCCTTGCTTGGTCGGCATGATCCCACATCCACGGTCTTTCACCTAACTGCGCCAGTTCGCGCGGTCTCTCCCGTGCACAACGCAAAACGGCCGCCAGAAATGGCGGCCGCAAAATATTCTGATTTTTTCCGGAACCTTTTTCACCAACCCGCGTTTTGTAGACACCAGGCTGATGAAAGAAGGGGCCCTCCAGCCTTATTTCATCAGCTTGGCAACCTTGCCGCAGTAGCGTTTCGAAATCGGGTTCATCCGTTTCGCGCCATGGCCGGCATTGTATTTCAAAATGGTGCCGCAGGTGGTCCCGCCACCCAGCTGATGCGCTTTTGCCAGATACTTCATGCCGTATTTGATGTTGGTCTCTGGATCATAGAGCGCCTTGGTCGACCCCTTGTAGCCCATCATCCGGGCTGTCGCCGGCTTGATCTGCATCAGCCCGACTTCACCGGCCGCACCCCGGGCATTTGCCCGGTAGTTGCTCTCGACAGTAATCACGGCATGGGCCAGGGATTCCGGCACGCCGTGGGACTTGGCGTATTTGGAAATCAGTTTGCCATGCGGCCGCGAAGAGTATCCGAAGCTCATGCTGGAGCTTTTGATCTTGCTGCTTGAGATCGAACCGGTTGTTTCGCTCGAAACGCCGGTGGTTTCGCAGCCCGAGAGCGCAAGCGAGAGCAAGGCCGCAGCAGCAGCCGTGAGAATAAGACGCATTTTGTAATTTACTCCGATGGCGCCTTGCCCAACCGTACATTGACGGGGACGGGGCAAATCCCCTTGGCGCGTTGCTTGTCATTCCGGAAAAGCGGCTGGCCAATCGCCATCACCGCCCCGTGTGTGAAGCCATCTCAATGAGGGCAGACCCGGGCCGATTTATGACCGGCAACCCCCAAATTGCTGCGTCGCAATAAACTTGCGTTTCACTCTGTAACATTTTGATGGATTTGCTGTTTCAAGCCCGTTGCTTGTCGCAACCCGATCAGGCGACGGTCGGCAGCGCTGTCAACAGCTGGTGCAGGGTGCCGATGGTCGAGGCATCGGCAATGCCGTCCACCCGTGCCGGACGGAAGTGCCGCTGAAACGCCCGGATCGCTGCCGCAGTCTCGGCGCTGAAGATGCCATCGACTTGCACGTCGTAGCCGTAAAGCGCCAGCATGGTCTGCAGCGCCTCTACCGGCTCTCCGGCATCGCCTTCCTGGAAAAACCGTCCCCCACCGACAGGCAGCGGCTCGACCCAATGACCAATCCCTTCCCGGTGCAGCCGGTCCCAGGGAAATTTCTCCCCCGGGTCCTGCTTGCGCAGCGGCGCCACGTCCGAATGCGCCAGCACCCGTTCGGCAGGAATGGCATGGCGGGCGATGATGTCGCGGCACAACGCGATCACGGCCTCGATTTGCGCGTCCTCGAACGGTGGCGATCCCGCCGGATGCCCCGGATTGGCGATCTCGATGCCGATCGAGGCCGAGTTGATGTCGGTTTCACCCTTCCACGAGCTCTGCCCCGCATGCCAGCCGCGTGCGCTTTCTGGCAGCAACTGGGTCACCACACCATCTTCATCGACGAAGTAATGCGAAGAGACCTGGCTCTCCTCGCTGCACAGCCAGTCGAGGGCGGAAGTTGCCGTCGACATCCCGGTATAATGCAGGATCAGCATGTCCGGCGTGCGTCCGCCCTTGCGTTCGCCGTGATTGGGCGACGGTCGCACACAGGCGCCTTGGTAATCGGGGTCAAATGCACTCATGCGGCGGCGCGGGCTTTCTCGATCACCGAAAAGGCGTCGTTGAGCGCCGCCATACGGTCATTGGCAATGGTGAGGAATTCCTCGGGAACACCGCGCGCGCGCAGCCGGTCGGGATGGCTCTCGGCGGCAAGCGACCGGTAGCGTTTCTTGACCTCGTCAAACGGCGCGGTCTCAGGCAGCCCAAGCACCGCATAGGGATTGATCCCGTCAGGGTGCACGTGGCGCGCCATGATGCGTTCGAAATAGGTCTCGTCGATGTGGAAGATGTCGGCCACATTGGCGATGAACTCGAGTTCCTTGTGGTGGATCACCCCATCGGCCTTGGCGATGTGGAACAACCCGTCGAGCACGTCCTCGAGCATGGCGCAATTGTTCTCGCCGGAACCGCACATGCCCGCCACCCGCTGGGCATAGGCCTCGTAGCCTGCAACGTCCTGCTTGGCCAGATTGTAGAGCCGCGAGACATTGTTTGCCTCGGCTTCCGGAATGGCGAAGATCTCTTGAAACGCCCGCACCTCTTCCGGCGCCACGATACCGTCGGCCTTGGCCATTTTCGCCGACAGCGCAATCACGGCAACCGAGAACGCCACCTTGCGGCGGGTTTCCGGATCACCGGCAAACGCAGTGCGAATGGCTTCGACCACGCCCGAAAAGGCGGTGGAAGCGGTTTCGCCAATGGCGTCAAACAGGCGGCTGAACATAGACATGATTTGTTCTTAATCGATTTGGTCTCAAAAATCGAGTATGGCGCAGCGCACAATCGGGTGAACGATCCATTTCCTGTAGCGATCGGATCCATCGCTGGAATTCGTTGGACCGGCACCACCGGGCTGGCTTATGCCGTCTGCATGACCGATACAGCCGTTCCTCCCGCTTCACCCGCTCCCGCACGCCCGCTCGCCGGCATGGCCATCGGCTTTGTCGGCATCGCCATCTTCGGAGCCACCCTGCCCGCGACCCACATCGCGCTTGAAGGTTTCTCGCCGGCTTTCATCACCTTCTCGCGGGCAGCCATTGCGGCCACGGTTGCAGCCGCGACCCTGCTCGTGCTGAGAAAGCGGTTTCCCCGCCAGCACGCGCTGTCGCTTTTCATCGCCGGGATCCTGCTGGTCTACGGCTTCCCGGGCTTTTCCAGCGTCGCCATGCAGACAGTGCCGGCCTCACACGGTGGCGTCGTTCTCGGTGTGCTGCCGCTGATGACCGCCACTTTCGCGGCACTCTTCGGCGGGGAACGTCCCGGTCTCGCCTTCTGGGGCTGGAGCATCACCGGCGCTGTCCTTGTGCTGATCTTCTCGCTGTCCGGTGCCGACATCGAACCCGGCATCGGCGACTTCTGGCTTGCCTGCGCCGCGCTGTCGGCTTCCTGCGGCTACGTCATCTCCGGCAAGCTCGCCCGCACAAGGCCGGGCTGGGAGGTCATCAGCTGGGCGCTGATTGTCACGGCCCCGATCTCGCTGGCCGGCACCGCCTTGACCTGGAGTTCCGGCGTCAGCCAGCCCGGCGAACACGCGCTTACGGCGCTGGCCTATCTGTCGCTTGGTTCGATGTTCGCCGGTTTCATCTTCTGGAACTGGGGCATGGCAATCGGCGGCATTGCCCGTGTCGGCCAGGTGCAGCTGCTGCAAAGCTTCGTCACGCTCGGCCTTTCCGCCCTGCTTCTGGGCGAAACCGTGACACCGGTGATGCTCGGTTTCGCCATCGCCGTCGGCTTCGTGGTCTGGTGCGGCCGCAAGGCCAAGGTGGGGTGACGGGGCCTCGCGCGGCGCTAGCTGTGTCCCGCCACCTCGCGTGGCTTGTAGGCGACTTCGAGCAGCCGGATTGACGCGGCATCGAGTTTCACGTCCAGCGCGCCGATGGCCTCTTCGAGCTGTGCGATCTTGGTCACGCCGATGATCGGCGCGGTCACGAAATCCTTTGACAGCACCCAGGCATAGGCCACCTGCGCCGGCTTGACGCCAAGCTTGGCGGCGACCTTTTCCACCCGCGCCAGGATCGCGTAATCCTGCGACGAGCCGAAATAGCCTTGCGCCATCTTGTCGGTCGAGGCCCGCTTGGTCGCCTCGCCGTCTTTCGGCCGGTTGCCGGCGAGGAATCCGCGGGCGATCGGCGACCATGGCACCACGCCCACGCCTTCCGACGCGCAATAGGGCATCATCTCGCGTTCTTCCTCGCGGTAGGCCAGATTGTAGAAATTCTGCATGGCGACGAATTGCTGGTAGCCGCGCGCCTTCTGCATTTCCCTGAGCTTGGCAAACTGCCAGGCCCACATCGAGGAGGCAGCCACATAGCGCACCTTGCCGGCCTGTATGACCGCTTCAAGCGCATCAAGCATTTCCTCGTGTTCGGTCTCGGGGTCGAGTCGGTGGATGTAGAGAATGTCGACGTAATCCATGTCGAGACGGGTCAGCGACTGGTCGATCTGGTCGAAGATGTGCTTGCGCGACAGCCCGCGGTCATTGGGGCGCCCGTCGCTCATTCTGAGCCCCACCTTGGTCGCCACCACGATCTCGTCGCGCCGCGCATAATTCTTCAGCGCCCTGCCGGTGATCTCTTCGGAATCGCCGAAATTGTAGTGGTTGGCGGTGTCATAGAAATTGATCCCGCTTTCCACCGCCTTGCGGAAAAACGGCTGCGCCTCGTCTTCGGTGATCACCCAGGGATGGGTCGGCCCGCCGGGTGTGCCGAAACTCATGCACCCGAGGCAGAGCCGCGACACCTTGAGCCCTGTCTTTCCAAGTCTGACATAATCCATCGGCCGCGTCCCCACTTCTGATACGAGATTGTAAGAGAGCCGGGACGATAGGCACCCGGCCTGCTGACGGCCAACCCGGCGCCCCCGCCCTGCTTCGATTTGATCATTCGCAATCGGGCGGATTATCGCTTATAATTTGTCTGTGAAATTCAGGTGTCTCGAAAGGAAAACTGCCATGTCCGACCCGAAAATCCCTCAGGATACGCCAGCGAAGCCTCGTGACATAATTGTCTCTTCCCGGCATCTGGCAACCGAGGAAGGCTGGCCGTCATCCGAGTTCGAGTACGGCCTGATCCTCGCCTATAACGGCTTTGCCCGCTGGATGGGCCGCTGCACCGTGGCCGCCGGTTACAGCGGCCTGACCACGCTGGAAATCCTGGTGCTGCATCACATCTATCACCGCAGCCGCAAAAAGCGGCTTTCCGATATCTGCTTTCAGCTCAATATCGAGGACACCCACACCGTCAACTACGCACTGAAGAAGCTGCAGAAAGCCAAGCTGGTTGAGGGCGAAAAGGTCGGAAAGGAACTCTTCTACAGCGTCACCGAAGAGGGAAGCGCGCTGTGCGACAAGTACCGCGAAGTGCGCGAGCAATGTCTGGTTGAAAGCCTCAGGCACATCGAGAACATGCCCAAGGATCTGCATGAGACCGCCACGGTGCTGCGCACCCTCTCCGGCCTCTATGACCAGGCATCCCGTGCCGCAAGTTCGCTCTGAACACGCGACCCGGCAGCAGCCTCAATTGCCCATCAGCGACGGCAGATAGGTGGCGATGCCTGGAAACACCGTGATCAGCGCCACGGCCAGCAGAAGCAGCAGGAAAAACGGCAGTGCTGCCCTGGCGATGCGCAGAATGTCAAACCCGGTCAGTCCCTGGATGACGAACAGGTTGAACCCCACCGGCGGCGTGATCTGCGACATCTCGACGACGATCACCAGGTAGATGCCGAACCAGAGCGGATCGATGCCGGCTTCCAGGATCATCGGCATGATGATCGAGGTGGTCAGCACCACAACGGAAATACCGTCAAGGAAACAGCCAAGCACGACGAACAGCACCGTCAGCGCCGCCAGCAGCGCATAGGGTGACAGTTGCATTTCGGAGATCCAGGCTGCCAGATGTCGCGGAATTCCCGTGAACCCCATCGACACCGACAGGAACGCCGCACCCACCAGAATGAAGGCAATCATGCACGACGTGATGGTGGCCCCCATCAGGCTGTCGCGCAGCATCGCCCAAGACAGCGACTTGTTGGCCCAGGCCAGCACCACCGACAACACCACGCCGACGGCCGCCGCATCGGTCGGCGAGGCGATGCCGAGATAGATCGAGCCGATCACCCCGGCAATCAGCGACAGCACCGGCACCAGCCGGCCCGAGGCCCTGATCCTGTCCATCAACGGCATGTCTTCGTCATCACCGGGAATGCGCGATGGAAACAGCAGCGCATAGGCAATGACGTAAGCCGAAAACATTGCGACCAGCAGCAGGCCCGGCAGGATGCCGGCCACGAACAGCCGGGCGATCGATTGCTCTGTGGCCACGCCGTAGACGATGAGAATGATCGACGGCGGGATCAGCAATCCGAGCGTTGCGGAGCCGGCCAGTGTGCCAAGCACCATGTCGGTCGGATAACCACGCTCTCTCAGTTCCGGCACCGACATCTTGCCGATCGTGGCAGCCGTCGCCGCCGAGGACCCCGAGACCGCGGCAAAGATCGCGCAGCCGAACACATTGACGTGCAACAACCGGCCCGGCAGCCGCCGGAGCCAGGGCGACAGCCCGGTAAACATGTCCTGCGACAGCCGCGAGCGCAGCAGGATCTCGCCCATCAGGATGAACATCGGCAAGGCCGCCAGTGCCCACGAGGTGCTGTGCCCCCACAGCGTGGTCGCAAGGATCGGCCCGATCGGCGCATTGGACAGAAGCAGCATGCCGAAGGCGCCGGTCAGCATCAGCGCAAACGCCACCCAGACACCGGCGCCCAGCAATACCAGAAGCGTGGCAAAGAGAATGAATATCGCAACAAGATCAGACATCAGCCCCGCCTCATTCCGTGTTGATCTGGACAAGCACGGGCCGGCCCGCGCGCACGGTCTGAAGCGTCAGATCCACCAGCGCCACGGTCAGGATGACGAGCCCGGCAAGCACCGCGGACTGGGGGATGTAAAGCGGAATGGCGACAATGCCCGAGGACATGTCGCCGAATTCGTAGGATTCATGGGTAAGCAGATACATGTAGTAGCTGGCAAACCCGGCAATCGCCGCGCCCAGCGCCAGGCAAAGACTTTCCGAAACCAGGCGCAGCCGCGCGGGCATCGCGTTGAGCACCATGGTCACCCGGATATGGCCGCCGCGGGTCAGCGTGTAGGCCAGCGCCAGAAATGAAGACGCCGCCAGCATGTAACCGGCAAAATCCGCATAGGACGGAATGGTCAGGTTGACGTCGAACGGCCCGTATTTGGTCACCAGGTTCAGCACGACCTGGGCCGTCACCAGCAGGCAGATCGCGGCGATCAGCCCGGCCGACAGCAACCCGCTGCCGGTGTAGACACCATCAAGTAGCTTGCGCACATTCGCCTCCGGCGGGTGACGCCAGACCGCGCCACCATGTCATTGAAACAGGAAACGCCGGCGGGGGAAACCGCCGGCGTTTGTCAGTCAATCACTTCGCGAAGTCGGCGACGATTGATTTGGCCTGTTCGGAGGCACTTTTCTGCCACTCCGTCTGCATCTGCTCGCCGATTTTCATCAGCCCTTGCAGAAGCTCGGCGCTGGGCTCGACCACGCTCATGCCGTTCTCTTTCAGAACTGCGGTCTGCGCGTCGGTTTCCTTCATGCTCATCTCCCAGCCGCGGGTTTCCGCAGCAGCGGCAGCTTCAAGCACGGCGGTGCGCGTCGCCTCATCAAGCGCTTCGAACGCGGCCTTGCTGACGACGACGATGTTCTTGGGGACCCAGGCATTGATCGGCGTGTAGTGGGAGACATAGTCCCAGGCCTTGCCGTTGGCGCCGGTCGAGGGCGAGGTGATCATCGCTTCGACCTGGCCGGTCGAGAATGCCTGCGGAATGTCCGGCACTTCCACCTGGGTCGGCGCGGCGCCGGCAAGGCTGGCAAATTTTTCCAGCGCGGCGTTGTAGGAGCGGAACTTCAGCCCCTTGAGGTCATCGACGGTGGCAATTTCCTTGTTGGTGTAGAGCCCCTGCGGTGGCCACGGCACGGCATAGAGCGGCACCAGCTTCTGCCTGGCCAAAAGCTCGGTGATCACCGGCTTCTGCGCATCCCACAGCTTCTTCGCGTCGTCATAACTGGTGGCGACGAAGGGCTGGGAATCGACGCCGTAAGCCGCATCTTCATTGGCCAGCAGCGACAGGAAAAACTCGCCGATCTGGACCTGGCCACCGCGCACGGCATTCTTGATCTCGCCGTGCTTGATCAGCGACCCGGCGGAGTGAACCGTGATGTTGAGGCCGCCATCGGTGGCTTTCTTGATGTCGTCAGCGAACTGATTGATGTTGACGGTGTGGAATGTCGCGTCCGGATAAGGTGTCGGCATGTCCCAGTCGGCGGCAAGCGCCGATGTGGAAAGCGTCGCGGCAAACAGGCCGGCAACGAGGGTCTTGGCGAAAATGGTCTTCATGTGTGTTCTCCTCTGGGCGCAAACGCAGAACGTGGCCTTATGGCTGGACACTGTGACTGCGGGCCAACTTGGTTAAAAAAAGTTACGTTGACAATTTGTCAGCGTTTTGTGAAAAGATCAACACAAATATTCACACCGCACGCTTGGGCGCAGGGAGACAGCAATGACAAACTCCGAATATTGGGATTTCTGGATCGATCGCGGCGGCACCTTCACCGATGTGGTCGGCCGCGCCCCCGATGGCACCCTGCACCAGCGCAAGCTTCTGTCTGAAAACCCCGAGGCCTATCCCGACGCCGCCATCCAGGGCATTCGTGATCTGCTCGGCATCGATCAGGAGAGCCCGATCCCGGCCGCGCGGGTCGGCCACGTCAAGATGGGCACCACCGTTGCCACCAATGCGCTGCTCGAGCGCAAGGGCGACCGCACGCTGCTGGTCATCACAAGGGGCTTCCGCGATGCGCTCCGGATCGCCTACCAGGCCCGGCCCGACATCTTCGCCAAGGAAATCATCCTGCCAGAGCAGCTCTACGAGCGCGTCATCGAGGTCGATGAGCGCACCATGGCCGACGGCAAGGCAGTCCGTGGCCCGGATCTCGAAGCGCTGCAACCCGAACTCGCCAGGGCGCGTGCCGATGGTATCGATTCCGTCGCCGTGGTGCTGATGCATTCCTGGCAGAACGCCATCCACGAGATCATCGTCGAAGACGCCTGCAAGCGCGCAGGCTTTTCCCAGATCTCGGTCAGCCATCAGGTCTCGCCGCTGGCCAAGCTGGTCGGACGCGGCGACACCACCGTGGTCGACGCCTATCTGTCACCCATTCTCCGGCGCTATGTCGACCGCGTCGCAGGAGTCCTTGGCGCCACCCCGTCGGGAGAGCCCGGCCCCACGCTTCAGTTCATGATGTCGTCGGGCGGCCTCACCGCAGCCGACATGTTCCGCGGCAAGGACGCCATTCTGTCCGGTCCCGCCGGCGGCGTGGTCGGCATGGTCGAGACCGCGGCGCTGGCCGGCTTCGACAAGGTCATCGGCTTTGACATGGGCGGCACCTCCACCGATGTCGCCCATTATGACGGCGACTACGAGCGCGCCTTCGACACCGAAGTCGCCGGCGTCCGAATCCGCGCCCCGATGATGCGCATCCACACGGTTGCCGCCGGCGGCGGTTCGGTGTTGCATGCCGATGAAGGCCGTTTCCGCGCAGGGCCGGATTCCGCCGGCGCCAATCCCGGCCCCGCCTGCTACCGCCGCGGCGGCCCGCTGACAGTGACCGACGCAAACGTCATGCTCGGCAAGCTGCAGCCCGACTTCTTTCCCGCCATTTTCGGCCCCGACCAGGATCAGCCGCTTGATACCGACGCGGTCCGTCAGGCCTTCGATGCTCTTGCGAAACAGCAGCCCGGCAAGTCCGCCGAGGAGATCGCCGAAGGCTTCATCACCATCGCGGTCGAGAACATGGCCAACGCCATCAAGAAGATCTCGGTCCAGCGCGGCTATGACGTCACCCGCTACCTGCTCAACTGCTTTGGCGGCGCCGGCGGCCAGCACGCATGCCTCGTGGCCGACGCGCTGGGCATGGAATCGATCCTGATCCACCCCTTCTCCGGCCTTCTCTCAGCCTATGGCATCGGCCTCGCAAGCGTTTTCGCCAGCCGTCAGCAGGCGCTGATCAAGTCCTTGTCGGAAGACAGCCGCGTCGATGTCAAACTGCTCATCGACGTCTTGTGCAAGGGCGTGTTCGAGGAGCTGGCAACCCAGGGCGTCCCCGATGACGCGATCAGCTGGCGGCCGATGCTCCAGCTGCGCTATGACGGAACCGACACCACCATCCCGGTGGCCTTCTCGGATTTCGATTTCGACGCGGCACGCACCGAATTCGAAGCTGCGCACAAGGCCCAGTTCGGCTTTGTCTACGACAACAAGACCGTCATCATCGAGGCGATTTCGGTGGAAGGCATCGATGACCGTCAGGACAATCGCATCGAGCCCGAGCACCTGATGACAACGATGGAACCGGACGGCGGCGAGACCCGCCGGATCTATTCGAATGGCGAATGGCGCGACGCAGTCGTGATCCGCCGCGACCGCCTGCGTCCCGGCCACCGCATCGCCGGCCCTGCGCTGATCATCGAGCCCAACCAGACCATCGTCATCGAGCCCGGCTGGGAAGCCAAGATCAACAAGCTCGATCATGTCGTCCTCACCCGCTACGAGAAGCTCGAGCGCGCGCTCGCCATCGGCGCCGACCAGGCCGACCCGATCATGCTCGAGGTGTTTAACAATTTGTTCATGTCGATTGCCGAACAGATGGGCCTGACGCTGCAGAACACCGCCTACTCGGTCAACATCAAGGAGCGGCTCGACTTCTCCTGCGCCGTCTTCGACCGGACCGGCGCGCTGGTCGCCAATGCGCCGCACATGCCGGTGCATCTGGGCTCGATGGATCGCTCGGTGGAAACCGTCATCCGCCTCAACGAGGGCGACATTCACCCCGGCGACGTTTTTGCCCTGAACGCCCCCTACAATGGCGGCACCCACCTGCCCGACATCACCGTCGTCACCCCGGTGTTCTCCGATGACGGCAAGGAAATCCTGTTCTGGGCGGCCTCGCGCGGCCACCACGCCGATGTTGGCGGCACAGCACCCGGATCGATGACCCCGCTCGCCACCACCGTGGACGAGGAAGGCGTGCTGATCGACAATTTCCGCATCGTCGAGCGCGGCCGCTTCCGCGAAAAGGAGTTGGTCGAGCTTCTCACCAACCACCCCTACCCGGTCCGCAACGTCACGCAGAACGTCGCCGACCTGAAGGCCCAGATCGCAGCCAATGAAAAAGGTGTCGCGGATCTGAGAAAGATGGTCGCCGACTTCGGGCTCGATGTGGTCGAGGCCTATATGGGCCATGTTCAGGACAACGCCGCCGAAAGCGTTGCCAGGGTGATCGAGACCCTGTCCGATTGCGAATACGAATACCCCACCGACACCGGCCAGGTAATCAGCGTGAAGATCTCGGTCGACCGCGACAAGCGTGAAGCCACCGTGGATTTCACCGGCACCTCGGACGCGATGGATAACAACTTCAACGCGCCCGAGCCGGTGGCCCGCGCCGCAGTGCTCTACTGCTTCCGGGTCATGGTTGAAAAACCGATCCCGATGAATGCCGGCTGCCTCAGGCCGATCCGCATCGTCATCCCAGAAGGCTCGATGCTCAAGCCCGCCTACCCGCGCGCGGTCGTCGCCGGCAATGTCGAAACCTCGCAGCACGTCACCAATGCTCTGTTCGGCGCCCTCGGTGCGCTCGCCAACAGCCAGGGCACGATGAACAACCTCACCTTCGGCAACGACAAGTACCAGTACTACGAGACCATCTGCTCGGGCTCGCCGGCCGGCTACGAGAACTCCGGTCGCGGCTTCGACGGCACCTCCGGCGTGCATGTTCACATGACCAATTCCCGGCTCACCGATCCGGAAATCCTGGAAATGCGCTTCCCGGTCGAGCTCGAGGATTTCCATATCCGCGAGGGTTCCGGCGGCACTGGAAAGTTCAGCGCCGGCAATGGCACCAGGCGCACCATCCGTTTCCTCGAGCGCATGGATCTGTCGATCCTGTCATCGCACCGCAACCGTCCGCCGCTCGGCATTGACGGCGGTGGCGAAGGCCAGGTCGGAAAGACCGAGGTAAGACGCCGCGACGGCACCATCGAAACGCTGAATGCCTGCGACCAGACCGTGCTGGAAGCCGGTGAAGCGGTAATCCTGACCACGCCGACAGCCGGGGGGGCCGGAAAGGCCTGAGGCGACACCACATGTCCCGTTCGGCCACGCGTTCGAACGGGACATGACAGTCTGAGCTCTGAAAATCAGGCGAGGAAGCTCACTGGACAACCCGGTTGCTGCTCGGCACCTCAGTGCCAGAATTCTACTGCCTCGGCACAGTCGATACTTTCCTTCTCGTCCAATCCAGGCAAGACTGCAGACCCAGGGTTGTGTTGGGAGGATTTGACAATGCGCGATTTGAACAAGATGACTGCGGATGATTTCTCAGACCTTGCCGACAGGAATTTCCTGATTATCTCGCCACAACCGCAGCTGGCGATTGAACTCATAGAGGTTCGGAAGCTGGGCGCCGGCGAACGTGAAGGGGGGGCTTTTTCGTTGCTGTGGCAGGGACCGAAAGAGCCGTATCTGGCGCAACAGACCGTCCAGATGTCTCATCCCGAAATAGGCGAAGCTCCGATCTTTCTGGTGCCGGTGGCCGAGAAAAGCTCAGGTTTTCAATATGAAGCGATTTTCGCCTGATCTCCGGGCCTTTGTCTGAACCGGGCACCGGGAGGCAGACACGCCGTCCCCGGCTCTGGCAGCAAAGGTTTGACCTGCAGGCGCAGGGGCTGTCCATCAGCCGACCTTGAGCTCGCGGCATTCAGTCAGCTGGCGTCCACATCAGCAGCTCATAAACGCCTTTGTCTTCAGCGGCCTGATACCCGAGCCGCCGATAGAGAGACATCGCCGGATTGAGCTTCTCGACATGGATGCTCACGGCCCTGCCGCAAAGGGCTGCCTCTTCGTGCAGATCCCGCAGCATCGCCTCCCCAAGCCCCTTGCCCCGGGCCGATGGCAGCAGCGCGATGTCGATAATCCTGTGCTCCTTGCTCCACCGCTCCAGATAAAGCCGGCCCACCTCCTTGCCGGCTTGTTCCACGATCAGCCACAACGCATCGGGGTAGTGCTTCCGGTAATGAACATGTTGCGCACGAAATTGCATGTCGAGGAAAGACTGCTTCTGCGCCTCCTCCCAGCCGGTAAGCGCAAGTTCGTCCTCGCGCGTTGACCGGTAGAGCCGTGCCAGAAACGGCATGTCTTCATCCGTCATGGGGCGCACAACGGCATCAAGCCTCGCCGCCCGGCGAAGCTTGGGCAGGACCGCATTTTCACTCACGCCGCCGGAGACAGCTTCCGCGCCCTGGCTCATGTCAGCTTGCCGGCGGGGTCAGGTCCCGAACGACGCCATAGGTGACCATGCCACCCGAGGCGAGCTGACTGAATCCGGCATCCCAGGCGGTTGAATCCAGTGTGGCCTGGGTCAGCATGTGCAAACTGCCGTCCTTGCTGTTGCTGGTAAAGAACGACACAACACCATCAGCGTTGTAATCGGTCGCCAGAAGACCGACCCCCGGAGCATATGCGCTTCGACGCCACCCGCTCCAGTGCTGGGTCAACGGACTGGACTGATAGTTCGAAAAAAGCGCCTGCTTGTCGTCAACAGCGAAAACGATCAGATTTCCATTTCCCTGCAGCCCGCAGACCAGACTGACGAGCGGGTTTTCGGTCATGCCCGGACTGATCCAGATCCCCCAACTCAGCGAACCCGGCACCTTTTGCCGCAGTTGAACCACCTGCCTGTGGCTACCGATCATGAAGATGTTGACTGTGCCATCGGTGTCCAGGGCCATCACCGGCTGGGAGCTTGTCTGTCCGCTGCTCGACGTGTCGACCCTTTCCCAATCTGTCCAGTCCGACGATTTCAGTGCCTTGGCGGTTTTCTGCTGAATGACTGACACCTGCGTGTCCGTCGGTTGCTGGCCTGTGGCCACCAGCACGATCCGGCCATCGGCATTGTTGGCCAGCGACAGGCCTCCGGCCTCGACACCAGCCAAGTTCTGCCATTCAGACCATGGCTGATCCGGTGGTTCCGGCACCATGACGTGAACGCTGACCGGCTTGGTCTGGCCGGGCGGAACAACCTCTTCCGTTCTCTCGACAATCTTCGGTGGATTCTGGAATATCCACCAGACGGCTCCGCTCTGGCCATCCACGCCAAACACCTCGATCCGCCCGTCGGCATCGCGTCCCATGACCAGCTGCACCAGCCCCGTGCATCCGTCAGGAAGGCCGAGATCGACCGGCGCGTTCCAGCGCTCCTCGCCCGGCGGATTTTCGATGGCTTCATCGATATAGTGGACCGCCGGATTGGCGGAAGCCTCGGCAACCAGGGCGACGCGTCCGTCACCGGTGCAGCCGGTGGCAAGCACCCTGTAGGCCTCCTTGCTGAACGCGGTCCAGCTCTCGCCCCAGCTGCCATTCGGCGCATCCTGCGCTTTCCAGACCAGCCTGTTGTCTTGGGAATTGTCGATGGCAATGACCATCAGCCGCGAGAGCTCGAAAAATGGTGGCGCCAGGGGCTCGCTTTCTCCCGGCATGAACACGCCGTTGTCTTCAGCTTCGTATATCCGGGAAACGTCATTGGTCATGATGATGTCCTCTGGCAAGCAAAAGGTCAGGCTGAGCGTCAGCCGCGCGAGGGGTAGAGTCCTTGCAGCGCAATAATGAAATTGAGCACCAGATAGGGCTGCATGTTCTCATGCGTCTGGCCACCACCTGTGGTGCTCAAGCTTTCGAAAGCCATATCCACCAGATTGGCACTCGTCCCGGTCTGATAAAGGCTGTCAAAGCCGGAAGCAGCTATCGACGATGTGCTGTCCGGTATGCTGCTTGATCCTCGGCTGGACGTTGCCCTTGCGGTATGGGAGTGCGAGGGCATCTGCGCCTCGCTCAGGGTGATCCTGTCCACCCCGATCCGTTGGCCAAGACGCCGTGAAGTCAGCCCCGGACCTCGTCCGGGATGCATCGGCGCCCGGCCTTGCAGGTTCGGCAGCGCGGTGGTCGAGCGGCCGTCACCGCCATAGGTGGTCCCGATCAGCGAGAACAAGGCCGTGTTGTTGGCGATCGGCAGCAATTGCCCGTCACAAAAGGCCCAGCTGCGTGGCGCGAAATTTCCCGCGAAAATGCGGATTTCAGCAACGAAGGGTTCCGACATGTCCTGACCTCCTAGTGACGGCTCGGGTAAATTCCAAACAGCGCAATGATGAAATTGATACACAGGGTGGGCATCAGGTTGATGTGCGACCGGCTGCCGCCGGCATGCGCGATCATGCTCGACGCCATGCTTTGGGTCTGGTTTTCATCCCGGTAGAAGTCGACCCCGTCCCCTTGCGCAACCACCTTTTCTGCAGGAACCTGCTCGGTGGCCAGCTCCCGGTTTGCGTTGAAATCATGGCTGTGACTGGCAAGCTGATTGACGGTCAGCGTCACGGTCTCGGAGCCGCCTTTGGATCCCAGCCGTCGTTCGCTCAATCCCGGGCCAGTGCCGTGATGCAGTGGCACCCGGCCCCGGACATCCGGAAGGCCGAAGGTTGTTCTGCCATCTCCGCCGTAGATGGTCCCCAGCAGCGAAAACAGCGCATCATTTTGCGACACGGCCAGCAACTGTCCATCGCAGAAGGCCCAACCGCGTGGCGCGAAGTTTCCGGCAAACATGCGGATCTCGCCGACAAAAGGTTCTGACATCCCGTGTCCTCCAGGGCTAGTTGCGCGACGGAAACAGCCCCTGAAGGGCAATGCAAAAACTAAGCGTGATGTAAGGCTGCATATTGGTATGCGCCTGCCCGCCGCCACCGTTGGTCACCGTACCGCTGCGCAACGCGGTCCTGTTGGCGGCTTCGGGGTCCCTGTACGCGGCATCCGGAAGGCTTTCGGCCGCGAACACGGCGTCTGTTGGCGCCCTGGCATCTCCGCCGACCGAGGACGCCTTCACCATATGCGCATGGGCGGGGATTTGGGCAGCAGTCAAAGTGACAGTTTCCGCGCCGCCTTTGGCTCCCAGCTCAAACCCGTCATCCGTGTGCACGGGAGTGCGGCTCCGCAGATCGGGCAGTGCAAAGGAGGTCCGCCCGTCTCCGCCATAGGTGGTCCCGAGCAGCGAATAGAGGGATTGGTTCTGGTTGATCGGGAGGATTTGCCCATCCAGAAAAGCCCAGCCGCGCGGCGCGAAATTGAAACCCATCATTCGGATTTCGGCTAGAAACGGTTCCGACATAAGCCCTCCAGACCCCGAAACTCACAGCAAACCCCAAATCAGCGCCCGATCAACGCCGCATGCAGCATCGAAAGACTGGACAGGCTTACTCAGCGAGAACCACCTAGATTTAAAACTCTAGGTTTTATTATTGCATCACATACACTGAAATAGCAACGTTTGGAGCTCAGGAAATCATTTCCGATACGAAACCGGGCGTATGCATCATCTTTCAAATGGAATAATCACTTCAAAGCAACATGAAAGAAATATTACGCATTTCAACATGATGTTCGGGCATAATATTGAAATATATCGATTTTTCTTGAAGACGCACTTCAAGTGAAACTCGTTTTTCAAGACCTGCTCTGCATGAATACAGCCCTGCGGACTGAATCACGATTGGTTCCCCGGCAAAATCCAGGATGGAAAGGGAATAATGAATCAGGATACGGAGCAATCCGATCGGGCGCCCGTTGCGACAGCAAGCCTGCGCGGAGACCACAGCCTGGCCCGGATCCCGGGAGGTCATCCGCACTCCCGGACCATCGTAGCCGACACCCTCACCTTGCCGGAAAGGGCAAGTCGGATCAGGCGTTTGCGACAGGCAGTCAGCCGAAGTTGCGCAGGCTCGACACCGATGCGGATGGCATCTCTTCATCCACCGAGGAGACGAAACGTGACATCTGAAGCCCGCAAAGACGGGTACTGACATAAGCCCCCCGCACCTGCTCTGCTCCGACTGAACAAGCACATTTGAAATCATCTTCGCTGTCGACGCCGGTCAGTGTAACAGGTGTGCCAACGGTCGAGGCAAGCTGCAGGAACAGCGTCAGCATCTGATCGAGACGCTGTGCACCCGCCAGCAGCTTGATGCGGGGAAGATCAAGGCAGACACTGTCGACCGGGAAGGCCCGGGCCATCGACAGACCGGCAATGCTGGCTGCCAGTTCGCTGACCGCGATCCTCACGCCGTGGTCCCGCAACCGCTCAAGACTGGCAACGACGACACCCCCTTCGTGCTTGGTCGCATTCGGCTCGACATCGAGAACCAGCCGGCCCGGCTCCACTCCGGCTTTGCCCAGGGCGGCAATGACCATGTCTGCGAATGAGGGGTCGCGAAGCTGGATAGCCGATACCGGCACCGTCACAGCCGCCTCCTGTCGCCAGCCGCCCGCATCCGTGAGCGCCTTTTCGAGCATCCACTTGCCGAGCGGCAGGATAAGGCCACTGTCTTCGGCGATCGGCATGAAATCTTCCTGCGCGAGAACATCGTCCTCGGACCTGTTCCAACGCAGCCGTACCGAAAAGCCCGACACCGAAAGCGTCGATGCCTTGATCTCAGGCAGGTAATCGAGATGGAATGCGCCGGTGACGATCCCGTCGCGCATATCGGCTTCCATTTCCTGGCGCTGACGGTGAATGCCGTCCATGTCATGGGTAAAGAAGCTGTGGCTTGTCCCGGACCGTTTCTTGGCATGATAAAGCGCGATATCGGCACGCTTGAGCAGTTCAGACAGTGTGGAGACATCGGCCTCGGTCAGTGCCGAGCCAATGCTGCCGGCGGTTTCGATCACGCCCATCGGGCTTTCCACCGGGCGAAACACATAGGCTGCCAGACCATCGCAGAAGCTGGCGATGGTCTCCTTGCCGGGCGCGCTTTCCCACAAGAGCACGAATTCGTCGCCGCCCAGCCGGTACACCTGCTGCCCGGGCATGCAATAGGCCAGCAGCCGGTCCGCAAGGACCTTGAGCACAAGATCGCCAGCCGCATGGCCCATTGTGTCGTTGATGTATTTGAAGCGATCCAGATCAAACAGCAGCAGTGCCGTGGAGCCGGGCTGACCGTTCCTGCTGCGGATCACCCGTGCGACGTCTTCGTTCAGCGCAAGGCGATTGCGCAACCCCGTCAGACTGTCGTGATAAGCCGCTTTGCGCAGTTGCTCGGTGGCGGCGCGCTCACTGTGGATTTGCCGCGCAAGCCGGTCATGCCGGTATCCGAGCCCGGCAACCAGCGCGGTGATCCCGAGAGGGGCGACAATGGCTGCCAGGCCAAACGGGCTGGTAACAAATTCATAGCCCGCATGCGCCATACCGGCGCCAAAAAGCACTTCATAGGCGGCCGCCGCAAGGGGCGTCAGCAGTGCGATTGCCAAACCAGCGATTGCATATCGCCTGAATGCGTTTGGCACATACGAATTCAGCATCATGCTAAATACTCCAGTTCCGGCGCCACGATGCACCGCAATGTTTTAACAAAATGTCACCTGCAAATTCTGATGGTAAACAATTGATTTCACGCGTTTTTACATTTTTAAGGTTTCACCGTTAAACAGGGTAGAAAATCCCGCTTTGATACAGCATGAAACGAGATCAGGCGGGAGCCGGGCCGACGTGAAATCGGCTTAGATACCTGTTTCCACTCACAGATTCGCCAGAAGGCCAATCCATGTCCATCCGCCAGACAGCTTCCACGCTTTCAGTGAATTTTTCTTCATTGCGCAAGCTGGCACCCCGGGCAGAACCGAGCTCATCCAGGCCTCCCTCGCGCAGGCCGGGGATCCTGCCTGCGGTCCTGGTCTCCCTCGCCATCGGCCTGACCGGCTGCAGTTCCGGCAGCCTCGAGGACAGCCTGCAGCCAATCGGCAATTCCAAGCGTTCAGCGGCTGCATCGATCAAGCCCGACGTCAAGAAACTGCCCCCGCCCGGTGACGGCCGTTACGGCGACCGCAAGCCTGTCGATTTCGGCAAGCGTCACCCGGACCGCTATCCGGTCCACGGCATAGATGTCTCCAAGTGGCAAGGTGACATCGACTGGAACCAGGTCCGCAAGGCCGGCGTCGCCTTTGTCTTCATGAAAGCCACCGAGGGCGGAGATCACACCGACGCCCGGTTCGAGAGCTATTGGCGCGGCGCCCGCGCGGCAGGCATCCCCCACGCGCCCTATCACTTCTACTATTTCTGCCGCCCGGCGCGCGAACAGGCAGCCTGGTTCATCGCCAACGTGCCGCGCGAATCCGTGCAACTGCCTCCGGTGCTCGATGTCGAGTGGAACCACGCATCCAAAACCTGCACCACACGTCCCGATCCGGAGACAGTCCGCACCGAGATGAAGGTCTGGATGGACATCGTCGGACGTCACTACGGCAAGCGGCCGATCATCTACACCCCGGTCGACTTCCACCGCGAAAACCTCGACGGCCATTTTCAAGGCTACCAGTTCTGGCTCAGATCGGTCGCCGCGCACCCGCAGGACATCTATCCCAACCACCCCTGGACCTTTTGGCAATACACCGGCACCGGCATGATGCCCGGCATCAAGGGCGATACCGACATCAACGCCTTCGCCGGCAGCAAGAGCCAATGGCAGGAATGGCTGCGCAAATACGCGCGGTAAACAGGCGATTGTTTTACTACGCCCTGATCCGCCCTAAGCTGTGAGCATGCGATGCCACGGGAGGAGCTTGCCATGCACGGTCTTGATATCCGCGACAGCCGGGCCGATGACCTCTCTGCCATCGAGAACCTCTATCCGCGCGCCTTTCCGGACGAGGATCTGGTGCCGTTGGTCAGGCAATTGCTCACGCAGGAACATGATATCCTGTCTCTGATCGCGCGAACTGGCGAAACCCTGGCAGGCCATATCCTGTTCACCATTTGCGGCATGACCGGTGATGACGCCAAGGCCGCCCTGCTGGCGCCGCTCGCCGTCGAACCCCAATGGCAACGGCAAGGCATCGGCACCGCGCTGATCCGCGAGGGCCTCACGCACCTGAAGTCTGCCGGCGTCGCCCATGTCTATGTGCTCGGCGATCCCGCCTATTACGGCCGCAGCGGATTCAACCCCGAAACCGGCGTCGCCCCGCCCTACCCTTTGCCGGATAAATACCGCGCCGCCTGGCAATCACTCAGCCTGGGCGCCGCCCTGCCACCGGATCACGGAAAGCTGAAGCTTCCGGACGTCTGGATGCAACCGGCGCTGTGGGGGCCATGATCAACGCCACCGGGCAAGCGCCTTTCATGACCGGCAGCCGCATGCCCATGATTGTCTGTGGCCATAGCCAGGCTAATATGGTCGGATCGCACCATACCATTGCCACAAATCTGGGGTGCCTTCTCCGCCCCTTCAGGAGTTCAAGCCATCATGAAACGCACCTTTCGATTTGCCCTTTTGCTCTCGACGATCTGCGCCACACCGGCCCTGGCCCAGGCGCCCGCCTGCGGCGGCAATTTCGCTCAGTTTCTCCAAGGCGTGAAAGCCGAGGCGGTGGCAAAGGGCGTCAGCGAAGAGGTTGCGACGCGCGCGCTGCGCAATGCCTCCATCGACAATAAGGTGCTGTCGCGCGACCGGGCGCAGGGCGTCTTCCGCCAGACCTTCCTCGAGTTTTCCAGGCGCTCGGTCAGCTCCAACCGCATGCAGGTCGGCGCGAAGAAGATGAAGCAATACGCCAACACCTTTGACCGCGCCGAGACCGAGTATGGCGTGCCCGCCGCCGTCATCACCGCCTTTTGGGGCCTGGAGACGGATTTCGGCGCGGTTCAGGGCGATTTCAACACTTTGAACGCGCTGGCGACACTCGCCCATGACTGCCGCCGGCCCGAACTGTTCCGGCCGCAGCTGATCGCCGCCGTCGAGATGGTCGGCCATGGCGATCTCGATCCGAACGGCACCACCGGCGCCTGGGCCGGCGAGATTGGCCAGGTCCAGATGCTGCCCCGAGACATCATCGAATTCGGCGTCGATGGCGACGGCGACGGCCACGTCAATCTGAAGACATCGTCGGAAGACGCGATCATGACCGCAGCCAGGTTCATCAAGTCGCTCGGCTGGCGCGCCGGAGAACCCTGGTTTGCCGAGGTCTCGGTGCCATCGGGCAATTTCCCCTATGAAAAATCCGGCCTCGATGGCGGCATGACGCTGAACGACTGGACCGCGCTGGGCGTCACATTCCCCAACGGCACGCCGACATCGCAGAATCTGCCTGCCGACCTGCTGTTCCCGCAAGGCCGCAACGGCCCCGCCTTCCTCGCATTCCCCAATTTCTCGATCTATCTCGAATGGAATCAGAGCTTCATCTACACCACATCAGCCGCCTATTTCGCCACCAGACTGGCCGGCGCCAAGCCCTATGACGCCGGCAATCCCGGCAACGGCCTTGATGACGGCGCCATGAAGCAGCTGCAGCAGAAGCTCCAGGCTCGCGGCCATGATGTCGGCAAGATCGACGGCATCTTGGGCGGCGGCACCCGCGCAGCCGTCCGCGCCGAACAGCTCCGCCTCGGCCTGCCCGCCGATGGCTGGCCGGATCAGACCCTGCTCAACAAGCTTTAGGTCCTGTCCGCTTCCGGTCTGTCCTCTTCGGGCGCGTCCCCCTCAGGCCCGTTCGTGGGGGCTTGATCCGGGCTCTTGTCCAGAGGACCTGCTGCAGCCTCATTGATCGCAGGCGGCGGCGGTCCCGGATGGCCCGTGGAAGAATCTGCATCCGCGCCCGGACTGTCGGGTTCCGCGTCCCCTGCGGCAACCGGCCCGGCCTCGCTGCCGGCCGCGATGTCTGCCTTGCCGCCGGCGCGGCGCACCCGCCGCTGGTAGAGCGCAAAGCGCACAGCCCGGTAGCGCGCCCGGGTCGCCCACACCACATTCTCCACTCCGTCCAGTTCATCCTCATAGGCTTGCGCCAGCGCCTGCTTGTAGGAGCCCAGACCTTCGCTTGCCATGTCCTCGACGCGCTCCATCAGGTTGAACCAGATCGGTGAGACCAGCAGCGAGATTGCCGTGACCGCAATCGCCAGCCGGTAAATGTCCGAGCCAAACGCCCCGGAGGCAAATCCCGCCGCCGCGAGCACGAAGGAAAATTCGCCGATCTGCGCCATCGAAAGCCCGGCCAGCAGTGCCGTCTTCGGGTCGGAGCCGGTGATCCTGAGCAGGAAGATGTTGAGCGCCGTCTTCAGCCCCACCACCAGCAGCGCAGCGGCGAGCACCAGCGCGATGTTGGCGAGAATGAAATCGAGGTCGATCAGCAGGCCGATGGAGAGGAAGAACACCACCAGCAGGATGCTCTGGATCGGCTCGATCACCGGAATGACCCGGCTGCGAAGCGTCGAGTTGCCAACGATGATACCGGCGAGAAAGGCGCCATAGACCGGCGACAGCCCGGCCAGCCCCGACAGGGCCGCGGCCGAAAAGCACAGCGCCAGCGAGCCGATCGCCAGCAGGTCGACATTGTCCTCGATGGCTTCGGCAAAGGGCAGCTTGAGCTTCGGATTGCGGCCGAACCACCACAGCAGACCAGCCAGCAGCGCCACCGCGACCACCACCTTGAAGGCCACTTCGCCGAGCTCAAACCCCTCGCCGCCAAGGCTGGAAACCAGGATCAGCATCGGAACCACGGCGATGTCCTGCGCGATCAGCACACCGACGGCCACCCGGCCCGGCGCGCTGCGCAACTCGCCCATTTCATCCAGCATCTTCATCGCCACCACGGTGCTCGACAGCGCGATGATGAAGCCCAGTATGAGGGTCTCGGAAGGGCTGGCGTCAAGCAGGAAGGCCAGCAGCGCCGCCAGCACCATCGAGGCAAGCAATTGTCCTCCGGCAACGAACACGGCCTGCTTGAGGCTGAGCACGAACGCCTTGATCGACAGCTCCATGCCGATGAAGAACAGCAGAACGATCACGCCAAGTTCAGCCAGCAGCGAGACGTTTTCGGAGGTCGAAATCACCCCCAGCCCGGTGGGGCCAAGCGCCAGCCCGGCAAGGATGAAGCCCACCAGCGGCGGCTGCCTGAGCCGCATGAAGCCCAGCCCCATCAGTGCCGCAATGGCCACGGCAACGGCGATCGCCAGCATCGCATCCCCATGATGCCCCCCCTGGCCGGCCTGCTCGACCACCTGGGCCACGGCCTGTTCCACAGCACCGCCAACCGCTTCGACCGCACCCGAGATTTCGTCTTCCATCAGCGTCTCCCTCAAGCTTTCAGCCTAGTGTGCTTTGCAGCAAAAGGGAAAGACTTAAGGCGGGGTGTGCGACTGGACCGGAAGCCCGCGCAGACGCCGGAACAGGGCGAAAACGCGCTCCCTGCCGGCCGCCCTGGTCTCCGATGGTCAGCCCGTATCGCTTTTTCTGCAGCTGTCCGATCGTGGTTTACGGAAAATCAACGGGTTTGGAGTGAAGTACAAATACAAATATAATAATGTTTGAATGACTCAAGCATCCAGAAAACCTGTCACCAGCGCTTCCAGATCAGGTTTTGCTTGCCACGGATGCTGTTGTCTCGGGAAAGCCGCAGGTCAGCTTCTGGATCTCTCCCCCCTTTTACGCTTGCGGCACGTGGCGTCACGCCGGTCCGCAGGGTGCCCGAAGCAACAAGGACCATCCCATGATCAAGATGAATATCAGCAGCAAGTTCAACACGCTGCTTTTCGGCGGGGCGCTGATTTCAGCCATTGCGGTGGCCGGCACGGTCTACACGCTGAGCGAGCGCTTCGTCTCCCAGGCCATGCAGGACAAGCTGGCAAGCGTCGAGACCGAATTCCGGTCCGAGCTGTCCGCCTCGCAGCGCGCGGCCACCATGCTGGCCAAGCTGGTGGCCGAACAGCAAAGCGTCAGGCAATCCTTCGCAGCGCTTGATCGCGACACCCTGGCCGCCGAGTTCAAGAGCTCGTTCGAGATGCTCAAGAGCGAGTATGACGTCCGCCAGTTCCAGTTCCACCTTCCACCGGCCACATCGTTCCTGCGGGTTCACAAGCCGGAAAAATTCGGCGACGATCTCTCCGGTTTCCGCAACACGGTGCTGCAGGTCAATTCGACCAAGGCCAGCCTGTCCGGGCTTGAAGCCGGGGTCGCCGGCATCGGCATCCGCGGCCTGGCCCCGATTTCACATGATGGCAAGCACATCGGTTCGGTCGAATTCGGCCTCAGCCTGCACTCAGGCTTCGTCGAGAAATTCACCCGCAACACCGGCAATCCGGCCGCGATCTTCGCCCTCAGCAGCGAGGGTCTGAAAGAGATCGGCACCACATTGCCCGCCGGCCAGGATCCGGTGAAAACTCTCGGCCTTGCAGACCTCACCGGCAAGCGGGTCACCTTCGAGACGATGCCCGGCACCGACGGCGTCTACGCCAACACCGTGTTTCCGATTGCCGATGTCTCGGGCGCCACCATCGGCGTCGCCATCGTCGCCGTCGACCGCTCCAATTACAATGCCATTGCCACCGCCGGACAATGGGCGGCGGCAGCCGTTTTCCTGCTGATGATCCTTATCGCCGGCGCCATCTCGCTCATCAGCAGGCCGATGATCTACCGCCCGCTGGCCAGCATGACCGGCTATATGGGACTGCTGGCAAAGGGTGACCTGAAGACCGAGGTCCCCTTCACCAACCGTTCCGACGAGCTTGGCTCCATGGCCAAGGCCGTGGAAGTGTTCCGCAACTCCGCGCTGCGCAATATCGATCTCGAGAACGAGGCCGAGGAAACCCGCTTTGCCTCCGAGGAAGAGCGCGCGGCGAACGAAGCCGAAAAGGCCCGCCAGGCGCAGCAGCTGCAGGAGGCCGTCTCCGCCCTGGCCGAAGGGCTGGGCAAACTGGCAGACGGCAATCTTGCCTTCCGCATCACCAAGCCCTTCCCCGGTTCGCTCGAAGCGGTGCGACGCGATTTCAACACATCCATCGAAAGCCTCGAAACCGCCTTCGCGACCATTTCCACCAGCTCTGCAAACATCGGTCAGGGCACGGCGGAGATCCGCAGCTCGACCGACAATCTGTCGTGCAGGACCGAGCAGCAGGCAGCCTCGCTGGAGCAGACCGCCGCAGCCCTCGACGAGATCACCTCGACGGTCCAGGCCGCGCACAAGCGCGCCACGGAAATCGGCCGCATGGTCGGCGAGGCTTCAAGCGTCGCCAGCGAATCCGAGACCATTGTCAGCGACACCGTGACCGCCATGAGCGAGATCGAGACCTCCTCAAGGCAGGTGGCCCAGATCATCGGCGTGATCAACGAAATCGCCTTCCAGACCAATTTGCTGGCGCTCAATGCCGGTGTCGAGGCCGCGCGCGCCGGTGAAGCCGGACGCGGGTTCGCCGTGGTCGCCCAGGAAGTGCGGGAGCTGGCCCAGCGTTCGGCCAGCGCCGCCAAGGAGATCAACACGCTGCTGGAAAAATCCGAATCCCACGTCCAGTCCGGCGTCACCCTGGTGACCCGCACCGGCGAGGCGCTGCAGAAGATTGGCGGTCATGTGCAGTCGATCAACTCCAATGTCAGTGCCATGGTCACCTCCTCGCAGGAACAGTCCTCGGGCATTCAGGAGATCAACACCGCCGTCAACCAGATGGACCAGGTCACCCAGCAGAACGCCGCCATGGTCGAGGAAACCACCGCGGCCGTGCACACGGTCTTCGGCGAGACCGAAACCCTCAACCAGGCGATCTCCCGCTTCCAGATCAGCGGCCAGGCCGGGAGCCAGCCAGCCCACGCTCAAAAAGCCCGCGCCGCCTGACCGTAGGCGCATGGGAATCACAGAGGCCACGCTCACCAGCCGGTAAGCGTGGCCTCTTGCTGCACATCCGCTTGATTACAGCTTGTCGAACTCGTCCTTGTCGACCGGCATCAGCATCACAGCCGTCGCCATCACCGCAAATCCGAAGGTCGAGCCAAACGACACCAGCAGGATGAAGATAGCCGCAATGCGGCTTGACGATCCGAGCACCAGATCACCAAATCCGTTGATATTGAAATAGACCACCGCCGCTGCCATCAGCCAGCCGATCAGCACGCCAAGGGCTGAATTGATAAGCACGAAACGGATCAGCTTGGGCATGCCACGGGTTCCTGACCTTGAAAAGGCGGCGGTTGAACCATGACTATACCGCAGTCTTCCGCCTTCTCCCGCGCGACAGATGCGCGCGGCGCAATATGTTACCCCACCCTGTGTCAGGCAGCCTCGAACACGTTCAGTGACCCATCAGTTTCGAGCACCACCGATGTGTCAGCCGAAAGATCCGTCTTGCCGTTCTGGTGCAGCGCCGCGGTGATTTCTTCGATCGTCACCCGTTCCCGCCGCATCGCCTTGTCCTGGTAGACCCCGCGATGCACCAGCAATCTGGGTTCGCTCTTGATCAGGTTTTCGAACGGTTTCGATCGCACCGACAGCCAGGTGATGCCGTATTGCAGCGAGATCAGCAACGCCAGCGCCACGATCCCCTCCATCAGCGGCACCGATTTGGTGATGATGATCGAGGACAGCATCGAGCCCAGGCAGATGGTGACGATGAAATCGAACGCGTTGAACTTGCTCAGCGTCCGCTTGCCCGAGGTGCGCAGCATCACGATCAGCGCCGCATAGGCCAGCACCCCGGTAACCAGAATGCGGCCAATCCCGGCCCAGTTGTCGAAAAAGATCGGATTCTCCATGCTCGGCGTCCTTCGTGAATTGATCGGCTGCTGCGCCGGTATCATCATCACTGGACAGCCGGAAGCCGCCCGGCGCCGCGATGCCGGCACCGGTCAACCCGCAAGCAGCGGCATTGGTTCCCCTCAGTCGGCCATCGTCTCCAGGCTGGCATAACTGTCCGGCGCGCCTTCATCGCCGAAGGGCGTGGTGATTTCGACAAAATCATCGGGATAGAACCCGTTGAAGCGGGTCCTCAGCGACAGCGAATAGGCCCCGATATGGCCGATTTCGATCCAGTCACCGGTATCCACCGTCTCCGGCAGCCAGAACGGCCGCGACAGGATGTCGACGGAATCGCAGGTCGCCCCGCAGACCTTGAACGGCACCACATTGTCGGCCTTGCCCTTGCGGATCTTTCGCGCGGGATCGGGGATGAACCGCGCCGGCAGCGTGATCTTGCCGGTCCAGCTGTCCGACAGCGAGGCCCAGATACCGTCATTGATGTAAAGCCTGCGGCCCTTCCTCAAGAGCACCCGCACGATCAGCGAGAACGCCCGCGCCACCACCACACGGCCCGGTTCAGCCACCAGCGGCATGTCGTCAAAGGCCCATTCTGTAATGTTGGATCTGAGCTCGCCCATCAGCTCTTCGAGCGGCGGCATCGGCTTGGCCTTGCGGTTCGGATCATGGCCGTAGACTGCGGGAAAGCCGCCGCCGACATCAAGTCCGACCAGCTCGACCCCGGCCCTGTTGCGCACCCAGTCGGCAGACTTGAGCGCCAGCTCGTAGGATTCGGCCTCCTCGACCTGGCTGCCGACGTGAAAGCAAAGCCCCACCTTGAAGCCGATCTTGTCGAGCCGCTGTACCAGCTCCACCGCATGGCCGGGTGCGGCGCCGAACTTCTTCGACAGCTCGTACATCGCATGACCCTTGGTCTGCAGCCGCACGAAAATGCTGATCGAGGCCGGATCGAGATCGAGCGCCCGGACGATCCTGAGAACCTTGGCGATCTCGTCTTCATGGTCGAGCGACATCACCCTTATGCCGTATTTCTCCAGCGCCAGACGGATGTCGGACTGCGCCTTGACCGGATGCATGTAGAGCATCTCCGCATCCGGCGAGGCCGCCCGCACCGCCTCGAATTCGCCCGGCGAGGCCACGTCGAAGATCTTCACCCCCGCCTCGACAAGGGACTTGAGCACCATCGGCTCGCCATTGGTCTTGACCGCATAGGCCGTGTCACCCGGAAACAGCTGCATGAACTGGCGGGCGTCCTGTTTCAAAACCTCAGGCCTGAAACAATACAGCGGATGATCCGGTCTGAGATCAAGGGCAGCCTCGGTACCGGTGGCGAATCGTTGCATATGGCGTCTCCAGATTGGTCCGCGACACTATCAACAGGCCGGACGACCGGCAAATGACACTGTTTCGGGACACGGGCTGATTTCGGGTGGTGCAGGCCATGTCCCTGTGGCAAGCATCCGCGCGTACAGCAAGGAAAATCCAATGCCCGAGTCTGCCAATCGTTCCATGGATCTCGCCACCTGGGGTCTGCTTGTCCTGCTCGGCTTCATCTGGGGTGGCTCGTTCTTCTTCGGCCGCATCGCCGTGCAGCACGTCCCGCCGATGACACTGGTGCTGTTCCGTGTGGCGCTGGCGGCGATCGCGCTGCATCTGGTCTTCGGCCGCATGCCAGGCTTCTACCAGACCCTGTCCAGCCATTGGCGCGCGCTTCTGGTCATGGGACTGATCAACAACGCCATTCCCTTCAGCCTGATTTTTCTCGGCCAGACCAAGATCGGCTCCGGTCTGGCCTCCATCCTCAACGCCACAACCCCGCTCTGGGCCGTGCTGGTGGCGCAGGTCTTCACCACCGACGAGAAGATCACCCCGGCCAAGCTGATCGGCTGCGCGCTTGGGCTCGCAGGCATGGTCATGCTTATCGGGCCGGCAGCACTCGGCATCGCCGACAGCCCGCTCTGGGCCAAGCTCGCCGTGATCGGCGCGGCGGTCTCCTACGGTTTTGCCGCCTCCTTCGGCAAACGCTTCAAGGGCGTATCGCCACGCATCACCGCCACCGGCCAGCTCACCGCCTCGAGCCTGATCATGCTGCCGCTGGCCTCGGTTGTCGATCAGCCCTGGGCCCTGCCGATGCCGCCGCTCAACGTCGTCGCAGCCATCCTCGCGCTGGCGCTTCTCTCCACCGCCTTTGCCTATATCGTCTTCTTCCGCATTTTGAGCTCCGCCGGCGCCACCTCCGCCTCGCTGGTCACGCTGCTGGTGCCACCCGCAGCCATACTGCTCGGCATTCTGTTTCTCGGCGAAACCCTGTCGCTCACCGAAGCGCTCGGATTGGGCCTGATTGCACTTGGCCTCTTGTCACTGGACAACCGGCTCGGCATAAAACGCAAGGGACAGGCCTGATTGCCGTCCCGCTTCAGGGAGGCAGAATGGACACCCACCGGATGATGAGCCTGGCGGCTCTGATCAAGGCGCGCGATGCTGGCAAGGCCAGACCTGAGCTGATGGTTGCCCTGTGCCGCGATGCCATCGCCCGCAACGATGACCGCATCCGGGCTTTCACCCATGTCGCCCTTCCCTCTGCCGTTCCTGACGACGGCCCCCTCGCCGGTGTGGCCATCGGCGTCAAGGATATTCTCGACAGCTTCGATCAGCCGACCACCTATGGCTCGCCTGCCTATGAAGGCTTCCAGCCGCGTATCGACGCCGCAATTGTCGATCTCGCCCGCCGGCGCGGCGCCAGCATCATCGGCAAGACGGCGACCACGGAATTTGCCTTCTTCAGCCCGGCGCCAACCGTCAACCCGCACAATCCCGCGCATACGCCCGGAGGCTCCTCCTCCGGTTCCGCTGCGGCGGTCGCCGCCGGCATGATACCCGCAGCCATCGGCACCCAGACCGGCGGCTCGGTGGTGCGTCCGGCAGCCTTTTGCGGCGTCACCGGCTACAAGCCCAGTTTCCGCCTCTTGCCGACCACCGGCATAAAGCATTTCTCGCCATCACTCGACACAGTCGGCCTGTTTGCCGCCGGCGTCGAGGATGTGGCCTTGCTGGCCGAGCTGCTGACCGGCCGCGACCTCGCCGTCCCCGAGGGCGCCTCCCCTGTCGATCCGGCCGGCATCCGAGTCGGGCTCTACCGCTGTGCACAGCTCGAAACAGCCGATCCAGCCATGCGCGCGGCACTCGAAAAGGCCGCTGACCTGGCGGCTGATGCAGGTTTCGATGTCGGCGAAATCGGCGAGCCCGAAGCCCTGGCGCATGCCCGCGACGCGCACAAGACCATTCAGGATTACGAGGCAGGCCTGGCCTGCGGCCCCGACCTTGCCCGGTTCCGGGATCAGATGAGCGCCATCCTCGTCCAGACGATCGAAGCCGGTCAGGCAATTGCCCCATCGGAGTATGACGCAGCTCGCAGGCTGGTCAAACATGGACGCAATGCCACCAGCGCCCTGTTCAGGGAAGTCGACATCCTGCTCACGCCGTCTGCCCCGGGAGCAGCGCCGTTAGGCCTGCAGACCACCGGCGATCCCCGCTTCAACAAGCTCTGGACCCTGATGGGAACCCCGGCGATCAACATTCCCGGCTTCATGGATGACGCCGGCATGCCGCTTGGCATCCAGGCCGTCGCCCGGTTTGGGCGGGACAAGACCCTGCTTGGTGTCGCCGCAATGCTCGAGCGGGCATTCCAGGCCTGATTCCATCATCACGCCGCCAGCCGGAGGCGGTTGTGACAACGATCTCAGAATCTTAGGCTGACACTCGAGGACCTTTTTGCGCTGGAAAGCCGGACTCCGCACCAAAAGATTTGCGGCGGAAATGCGGCAGGCAGAACGAGGGTGTCTGTCTCGCAATCGCACCAATAGGATGTATATTGCAATTTCTTAACAGTTTATGAATTGGCTAATAGACATTCATTTTCAAAGTGATAGCGTGGGGCCTGAGATGATTTTGCCATGTTTTAGCTGCACCGCAGCAACGATTTTGCTTTCCACGAGGCCGAAGCCGTGACTATCATTTGACCATCAACGCGATGGAGGACCACCATGGGATTTACGCAGTCGCTCAATGCCCTTGTGATCTGTGCAGCGTTCATATTCATTGGAGCAATGCTCTTCATCTAGACCTGAAGCGCATTGAATAGAGTTAAAAAACGGGAGCGTTTCGGCGCTCCCGTTTCCGTTTGCAAAGGTCCTGGATAGTGACAGCCAGCGCAAACAGCCCGGCTTAGAACCGACGCTCTAAGCCGCCGCCCCGACCGCACCGCTGTCGTCGCTGCCGGCCTCGTCGCCGCGCAAGCCGAGCATGTGGCAGATCGCATAGACCAGCTGCGCCCGGTTCATGGTGTAGAAGTGGAAATCGTCGATCCCGCGCTCGACCAGGTCATTGACCTGTTCCGCAGCCATCGCGGCAGCCACCAGCGCACGCGTGTCGACGTCGTTTTCCAGCCCGTCAAAGCGACGCGCCAGCCAGTCCGGCACCGAGGCCCCGCAGAGCTTTGAGAACCGCGCCACCTGGGCGAAATTGTGGATCGGCAGGATGCCGGGCACGATCGGGATGTAGATGCCCGCACGCCGCACCCGCTCGACATAGCGCTCGTAGATGTCGTTGTCGAAGAAGAACTGGGTGATCGCCCGCGTCGCTCCGGCGTCGACCTTGCGCTTGAGCATGTCGATATCGGTGGCGAAGTCCGGGCTCTCGGGATGCCGCTCGGGATAGGCCGAGACCGAGATCTCGAAATCGGAAATCTTGCGCAGACCCGCAACCAGCTCCGCACCATTGGCATAGCCGTCCGGATGCGGCTTGTAGGCAGCCCCGACACCTTCCGGCGGGTCACCACGAAGCGCCACGAAATGCTTGACGCCGACGGCCTGGAATTCACGCGCCACCGCGTCCACGCTCGCCTTGTCGGAGCCGACGCAGGTCAGGTGCGCGGCCGGCGCCAGATCGGTTTCCTTGCTGATCCTTGTGATGGTGTTCATCGTCGGCTGCTTGGTCGAGCCGCCAGCGCCATAGGTCACCGAGACAAAATCCGGCTGGAACGGCGCAAGACGGCTGATGCTTTCCCACAGCTGGCTTTCCATGTTGCCGTTCTTGGGCGGAAAGAATTCGAACGACACCTTGATCCGTTCGGAAAGAGCTTCTGCGCTGGAGCGGAAGGAGCTGGTCATGTCAAGCGGTTCCTGTGTTGGAAGAATTGGTGTCAGAGGCAATCAGAAGACGCGGGTCCCGGGCCAGCCAGATGGTGACCGTCAGAGCCCGTGTGTCGCCTGTATCAGGTGGAAGATCGACGATCTTCTCGACGCTCAGGCCGCACTGCTCGAGCCAGTCTGCCACCTGTTCCTGGCTGAAGCCGAGCCGGGCATGCGCATGTTCGAGACGCAGCTCTTCATGGTCGTGAGCCGCGAAATCGACGATGATGACCCTGCCTCCGGGCCTGAGCATTCGCGCGGCTTCGGTAATCGCCGGCAGCGGATCATGCAGGAAGTGCAGAACCTGGTGGATGGTGACCACATCGAAGCTTTCACGCTCGAGAGGCAGGTTGAAGATGTCGCCCTGTCGCACCGACGCCTGGGTAATGCCCGCCTCATCCAGCTGGGCCCGCGCGATCGACAGCATGCTGCGGCTCGAATCGATGCCGATGGCACGGCGATAGCGATCCGCCAGCAACTCCAGCATACGGCCGGTGCCGGTCCCCAGATCGAGCAGCCCGTCAAACGGCGTGCGCCCGATCAGGTTGCGAATTTCCGCCTCGACCTTGTCGTCGGAGACGTGCAGGCTGCGCAGATCGTTCCAGCTTTCCGCATTGGCCGAGAAGTAAGCCTCCGCACGGCTGGCCCGCGCCTGTTTGACTGTCGCCAGCCGTTCGGCGTCCCGCGCCAGGTGGACATCCGACGAGGACGTCGCATTCAGCGCCTGCTGCATCAGCGTGGCGCGCACGCCGTCGCGCGTCAGCCGGAAATAGGCCCAGGCGCCTTCCTGGTAACGCTCGACCAGTCCGGCCTCGCCCAAAAGCTTGAGATGCCGCGAGATCCGCGGCTGCGACTGGCTCAGCACATCCGTCATCTCGCTGACCGTCAGGTCCCCATGGCTCAGAAGCGCAATCAGCCTCAGCCGCGTCGGTTCGCCGGCGGCCTTGAGAACCTCGACGCTTTCCTCGAGAGTAAGGGGAGACAATGACAGCATTCGACAACCTCAAAATGACATAAAGATATGTTTATGTCATTTCCGAAGCAGAGGCAAGACCTATGTCGCTGCCGAGAAACTTTGTGTCGCCCCGGTCACGGCAGCTCTCGGTTCGCTCGACCGGATGCCGGTATCCTGCCGATAGGATCAACTGTGCCGCAAGTTACCCGGCAGGATAAATCCACTGCTCCCAGATATGGGCGGTCACTTTTTCGCCCTGGCGGATCACCCCGGGCTTCTCCACCCAGGCCACGAGGCCGCGGCGGCGCTTCGCCGCCTTGACGAAACTGAGCGCCAGGGTGGTTGCATCCATGTCTGGATAATTCTGGGCGATGCGGGCGCCGGCAATGCGGCACGGCCCGTTGTCGCCATCGATCCTGAGCGTCACCCCGCCTTCGAAGAACAGCTGCGTGCGCGGCGGCAGCATCGACAGAAGCGGAATACCGTCGATCACCAGATTGGCGCCGATCCAGCCCGGCTCGATCCGGTCGATGCCCATCCCGGCAGCAGCAACGGCCAGTTCGTCCGTTGCCACGATCGACACTTGCCGCTCGTTGCGGATCTCGGTGCCGCGTGTGTACCAGGGTTCGCGGCTGCCCGATTTGCGCGTCAGCCCGGCATGAAAATCGCCTGCAATGCCCTCATATCCCATCTCCAGCGATTGAACGGCCTCGGTGAGAAAATCGCCGCCCAGTGCCGCCAGCAGCATCGTGACTTCGCCCTTGATCCGGCGCGCAGGACGAATCTCCGGCAAGACAGGGGCTTCGTCGGGAAACATCGGCAGGGTCATGGGGCGGCTCCGCAAAGATCAGGACAGGCGCACAGCCATACCCAATGCACCCTTGATGAGCCAATCAAAAAATATGAACCGCTCCCTGCCCTGTCGTAACTTTGCCGGTTCCCTCGTTCGGCTCTTCCCGGCAAGCCCGGTTCGTCTTGCTGCAAGACTGTGCTATGCTTCCACTGCGGGGAGCTGCACCAGGATCAGGGAGATCAACCATGATACGTGCCCAGACCATGGCCAGACCGGTGTGCCTGGCCCTCACCCTCACGCTGTCTCATCCAGTCACGTCGTTTGCCGCCGACCTGTCCTGCAACGGTCTGCTGGAGAGCGGCCAGACCATGATCTGCTCCGGCTTCGAGCCCAACTGGGCGCTGGAACTCAAATGCGATGGCAACATGAGCGCCAATTTCATCGACGCCTTTTCCGGCGATGGCATCCAGACCACCCCGGGCAGCGTTTCCTTCGCAGCAGAAGATCCCTGGCAGCTCGAAACCAGCCACCCGGTCACCGGCAGCATCGCCTACACGCCCGGCGGCTGCACCGACGAGAGCGATCGGGTGTTCGACTTCACCTTCACGCCATCCGGCGCGCCGGGCCTGTCGGCGCCCTATTACCCGTTCTGCTGCCGGATGCAATGAACCAGTGGCGCCATGGAGTCCCGGCGGTCAATCGGGAAGACGGACCGTCAGCTCCATTTCCAGCTGCAGGTCTGGTCCGGCAAGGGCGGCAACGCCGATGCCGGTGATGCTTGGCTGCGCACCATCAAACATGGCAAGCAAATGCGGCATGGACTGTTCCATTCGTTCCGGCGTCAGGTCGACCAGATAAATCCGCGCGATCGCAATATCGTCGGGTGTCGCGCCGAGCGCATCCAGCGCGGCTTTCGCATTTGCCGCCACAAGCTCTGCCTGCTCGGCCAGGCTGGTTGGAACGGGCTTGCCGCCGGGCTGCCAGGCAACCTGCCCCGACACATAGGCCATACGGCCAGGCTCAACGATGGAGATCTGCGAATAGCCCAGCTCGGCGGCATTGGGCAGGGAGGCCGGGTTTAACCGCGCAATCGACTGTGTCATAAGAATCTCCTGTCGCCATCAAATTTTCTCTACATATGTAGAGTTTTTCACTATGCACGAAGAGTAGCTATGTCAAGTACGAAACAGGCACGGCGCGTGGTCATTCTGGACGCAGTCATCAAGCTGCTGGCAAGCCGCGGGCTGGAAGGCGTCACCCACCGTGCAATTGACGAAGCGGCCGGACTGCCCCAGGGCTCGTCTTCCTACTATTTTCCAAAGAAGGCCCAGCTTCTGGTCGAAACTTCCCGGCACCTGGCGGAGCTGCTCGAGAAAGACTGCGACGAGCTTCAGGTCGGTTTTGCCGAAACCGCCGCAAAACACGGCGTCGATGCGGCGGTGGACTATGTGGCCAGGGAAGTCGTGTCCTACGCGGACAACGCCCGTGATCTTTTTCTCGCACGGATGGAGCTCACGCTGGCATCGGCCCGGCGCGAGGAACTGACAGATGTCGGCGAAGAACTGACGGCTGCCGCGCGCCGTCCGATCGAGTTCTTCCTGCAACTGATATCGGATGGGCGCAGCAACATGCCCATCAAGACCTGTGCGGCCCTCATTGATGGCATCAGCCTGATGTATGCGACGGGCCAGGGCCCAAAGCCGACCACCAACCAGATCGCGACCGTATTCCGCTCCATCCTCTGACCCACAGAACCCGCGATTGCGGCTCATGCGTCTCGTGATGAGACAACCGAAGGCTCACCACTCGACGGTTGAACCGTCCCAGTTCAGGAACTGACCGGTGCCCTCAAGCGTCAGTCCTTCTGCGACGGCAAGTATCCCGGCCGCACTTTCGGCTGGAGCAATATCGGCCCCTGCCCCGCCCATGTCAGTGCGGACCCAACCGGGATGCAGCATGACGACGGCGATGCCCATCGGCTCGAGATCGGTGGCCAGTCCCTGCATCACCTTGTTCACCGCTGCCTTCGACGCCCGGTAGGCGATACGGTCCGACTTGGCATAGGACATCCGCCCCATCCCGGAAGAAACTGTCAGGATCCGCGGTTTACGGCTGCGCTTGAGATGCGGCAGGAAGGCCTGGGCAACCGCCAGCGGCGCCAGCGTGTTGACGGCCAATGTCTTGGCGAACCCGTCAAAATCCATGTCCAGCGTCGCTTGCCGCTCCGGCCCGATGATGCCGGCATTGTTGATCAGGATATCGATCGGCTCGCTGATCCCGGCCGCCGCCGCCCGCACCGCCGCATGATCGGTGACATCAAAATGGAGATCATGAAACTTCGGATGCTTGCAGATATGCGCATCGGGTTCGGTCACTTCGCCACGTGCAGAGCCATAGACGGTCCAGCCCCTGGCCAAAGCCTGCCTGGCCATTTCCAGCCCGATGCCGCGATTTGTGCCGGTGATGAGAATTGTGGTCAACGATAAATCTCCCTGCGGTGGCCTATCTCGATGACCACTATGGTCATCAGCCCCTTTGATATCTGCACGATAATCCGCAGTTCCCCGACACGGAACCGCCAAAGCGTGGCAGCCTTCCCCTGCAATCGCTTTGCCAATAGCCGGGGATCAGGGTGAGACACAACCCGCTCATGCAGGAATTTGAGCACCCTGCTGCGGTCTGTCGGGCTGAGTTTTGAAAATTGCTTGCGCGCCGATCTGGTGAACGAGACCGCCCAGGTCATTCTGCTGCGTGCAGCGGGTTTCCATCCTCGTCAGTGCCGTCGCCGAATTCGGCGATGATATCGGCCAGGGGGATGCGTACGCCATCATCCTCGGCAAGCGCAGCTTCGGCAACCGCCAGGTCTTCCAGATCCTCGATCCGCTCGCCGATTGCCTGAAGCACAAACTTCTCCTTGCTCACACCAAGCTCCTTGGCGAAGCGATCGAGCAGCTGTTCAAGCTCTTTCGGCAGATCGAGTGTGATCATCGCAGCATTCCTTTGCGCGCAAATTGTAATGCGCGCGGCAATGCAATTCAACTCCGCCGCAATCAGGCCAATCAAGGCCTGATTGCTTCTTGCGTGTCAGGAAACGGCAGAAGCCTACCGCTTCAGCGGCTTGTAGGTCACCCGCTTCGGGTTCACAGAATCCGCACCAAGCCGGCGGATCTTGTCCTGCTCGTAGTCCTCGAAGTTGCCTTCGAACCATTCCACGTGGCTGTCGCCCTCAAAGGCGAGGATGTGGGTCGCCAGACGGTCGAGGAACATGCGGTCATGCGAGATGATAACGGCGCAACCGGCGAAATTCTCGAGCGCATCTTCGAGCGCGCCAAGCGTCTCGGTGTCGAGGTCGTTGGTCGGCTCATCGAGCAGCAGCAGGTTGCCGCCGGATTTGAGCAGCTTGGCCAGATGCACCCGGTTGCGCTGACCGCCCGAAAGCGTGCCCACCTTCTGCTGCTGGTCGCCGCCCTTGAAGTTGAAGGTCGAGCAATAGGCGCGGGAATTCATCTCGTGCTTGCCGAGCTTGATGATGTCGTTGCCGCCGGAAATCTCTTCCCAGACGCTCTTGTCCGGATCGAGCGAATCCCGGCTCTGGTCGACATAGGACAGCTGTACGGTGTCACCCACGGTGATGGAGCCGGAATCGGGCTTTTCCTGCCCGGTGATCATCCGGAACAGCGTGGTTTTACCCGCGCCGTTGGGACCGATCACACCGACGATGCCGCCGGGCGGCAGCTTGAACGTCAGATCGTCGATCAGCAGCCGGTCGCCATAGGCCTTGGAAATCCCTTCGACATCGATCACCTGGTTGCCGAGCCGTTCGCCGGTCGGAATGACGATCTGGGCGTCGCCGGGACGCCGGTCATTGGCCGACTTGACCAGCTCGTCATAGGCCCGGATACGCGCCTTCGACTTGGCCTGACGGGCTTTCGGAGACGAGGCAATCCATTCCTGTTCGCGTGACAGCGCCTTTTGCCGCGACGCCTCTTCGCGGCCTTCCTGCTTCATGCGCTTGGCCTTGGCGTCGAGATAGGCGGTATAATTGCCCTCGTAGGGAATGCCGCGGCCCCGGTCGAGCTCGAGAATCCAGCCCGTCACGTTGTCGAGGAAGTAGCGGTCATGGGTAATCATGATCACGGCGCCGGGATATTCCCTCAGATGCTTTTCGAGCCAGGCAATGCTTTCCGCGTCGAGATGGTTGGTCGGCTCGTCAAGCAGCAAAAGGTCGGGCTGGCGCAGGAGCAGCGCGCACAGCGCCACGCGGCGCTTTTCACCACCCGAGAGCTTGTCGACACTGGCCTCGCCGGGCGGGCAGCGCAGCGCTTCCATCGCCATTTCCACCTGGCTGTCGAGATCCCACAGGTTCTGGCTGTCGATGATGTCCTGCAGCTTCGCGCCTTCCTCGGCGGTCTCGTCGGAGTAATTCATCATCAGTTCGTTGTAGCGGTCGAGCACGGCCTGCTTGTCGGCCACGCCCTGCATGACATTGCCGAGCACGTTGAGGCTCTCGTCGAGCTGCGGCTCCTGCGGCAGGTAACCGAGCGTCGCGCCCTCGGCCAGCCAGGCTTCGCCGGTAAACTCCTTGTCGAGCCCGGCCATGACCTTGAGAACCGTCGATTTACCGGCGCCGTTGGGACCGAGAATACCGATCTTGGCATCCGGGTAGAATGACAGATGGACGTTTTCGAGAACCTTCTTGGCGCCAAAGGACTTGTTGAGTCCCGCCATGTGATAGATGAACTGCCGTGCCACGATACGCTCCAGACATGATTTGGATGATTGCCCGCTGTCTATTCGAAATGCAGCCCGAGAGCAATGATGCCACCCGTTCCTCCCCAGATCACGCCCTTGCGCCTGCGCCAGCGATTAAAATGAGACTAAATTGCCGGGATCTCCGTAAGCCGCATCGCAACGGATCGGATGCAACAAGCACCGCGCATAAGCAGGAGATAGAACGCGATGATCATCAATTCGGTAGGCTCCGCCTTTACCGGCAATTCCGGTTCCGGCCAAAACACGGGCGGCACGTCAAACCAGACTGATCCGGCATCCGAAGACACTACCGCTTCCGGCAGTGACCAGTCCGGCGGCAGCGAAGCCTCCGGCTCGACCGGAGCATCGTCCGGCTCTGAGGAGTCCTCTGGCGGCCAGGCTGGCGGACAGGGCGGGAGCGAGGCCGTGCCATCGTCAGCGGGCAGCCAGACGTCGTCCCGAACCGATACGAGCACGCCCGCCACGATCCTGAGCGTCGAGGCGGAAAAGCCTGCCGTCGATGAAGACGCACTGCGCACCCAGGCCCTGGAAGTGCAGAAGCGTCTCAATACGGAAATGCTGATCAAGTCTCTCGGCGCCGCGCCGGAGACCGACCTCAGCCTGCTCGGCGAGACCGAAACGGAGACACCGGTTCCGCTCGCCGTCGCAGCCTATGCCGAAAACTTCAAGCCAGCGGCCGACGCTGCCAAGGCAACAGCCTGACACCCCTCCCGGCAAACCCGGCCCGGCCCTCATTTACTGATGAGGCCGGGTGACGGGCGCGCTGAGCTCCAAGACTGGTGCCGTTATCCGCCTCTGCCCTTGAACCGCCGGCCCTGGGCCATGGCGGTTTTGCGTCATTGGCAGCTCGTTCAGAGGTTCAACAGGTGGCTTAGGCGGAGAAGCTCACTTTCACGCCCTTTTGCCGGAAATAGGACTGCATGATCTTGCGGCCCTGACGGTTGGACTGGGCCAGCCTGCCGGGCTCGAACACCGCTTCCTTCACCCCTTCGCGTGCCATTGCCGCTTTCAGCGCAGCGATGTGGCTATCCAGATCTTCATTGTCGTTCTTGATCGACTCGTAAATGTTGTCGATGGCTTGGTTGAGGGTCAGGTCGCTCACGTTGGGCACTCCATGGTTCGTTGCCACTCAACTAGCGATTTTTAGCGCGAGGGCAAGTCGCAGTCCTCGGCATGACCTTGTGCTTGCCTCATCATCCCTCTTGATTTTCCCGCCGGGCCTGTGGCCAATGGGTGATGAGCGATTTTTCTCCACACCCTCATCGAAGCCCCACCGGCGCGGCCCTTGCTGTCCGGCACATGCCAGCCGGCGGCACGGCCCGCGGGGTCGTGCAGATCAATCACGGCCTGGCCGAACATGCGGCCCGCTACCAGCGTTTTGCCCGCCTGCTCGCGGGTCACGGCTACCATGTCTACGCCCATGATCACCGCGGCCATGGCGCCACGAGGGCGCCGGATTCGATCCCCGGCGCGTTTGCCAGCAAGGATGGCGCGGCAAAGGTGATCGACGATGTCGCCGCCATCCACGCGCTGATCGCCGAGCAGCATCCGGGCCTGCCGGTCGTCACCTTCGGCCATTCCATGGGCGGCCTGATTGCGCTCAATTTCGCCGAGGCCCACCCGCAGGCGAGCGCCGCCCTGGCGGTCTGGAATTCCAATTTCAATGCCGGTCTTGCCGGCCGCGCCGGCCAAGTGGCTCTCCGTCTCGAAGCCTTCTTCAAGGGCTCCGACACCCCGAGCGCGATTCTGCCGAAACTCACGTTTCAAGCCTGGGCAAAGGGCATGCCCGACCGCCGCACCGATTTCGACTGGCTGTCGCGCGATCCCGTCGAGGTTGACCTTTATGTCGTCGATCCGCTGAGCGGCTGGGATGCGACGGTGAGCATGTGGCAGGATGTGTTCAGGCTGATCTATGCCGGTGGCGACGCCGCCAATCTCGCAAAACTGCCGAAAGCGCTGCCTGTCCACCTGATCGGTGGCGCCGACGACCCGGCCACCGACAAGGGCGAGGCCCTGCGCTGGCTTGCCGGGGAGATGCAGAAGGCCGGAATGACGGACGTGTCGCTGCAGGTCCTGGTCGACACACGGCACGAAACCCTCAACGAGATCAACCGCGACAGGTCGATGGCGAACTTCGTGAGCTGGCTCGACAAGGTTCTCCCCGCCCCAGCCTGACCACATCCGAAGACAGCCCTCCGGCCTGCACCTGCGCGCCTGTTCAACGCACCGCCCGCCCCTTCTCGGGAAGGTGACAGGCTCCGCTAAAACCTGCTAACAGGCAGATGCGAATGGCAGCTCTGGTCCTCGATTTTCATGCGGATGAAACACACGAACCGGGACCGGCCGAACGCTCTTTTAACAGGAAACCCCATGCCTGACCTCGACACCGAAACCGCCTCAGAAACTGCCGCCGCACCGCTTGCCGGCATCCGCGTGATCGAACTTGCACGCATTCTGGCAGGGCCCTGGGCCGGGCAGTTGCTCGCCGATCTCGGCGCCGACGTGATCAAGATCGAGCATCCCGAAGGCGGCGACGACACCCGCCGCTGGGGCCCGCCCTTTGTCGAAGGCGCCGATGGCGAGAACCTGTCGGCGGCCTATTACCACTCCACCAACCGCGGCAAGCGCTCGGTCACCATCGACATCGCCACCCCGGAAGGCGCCAGGGCCGCGCGCGATCTGATCGCCACCGCCGATGTGGTGCTGGAAAACTTCAAGGTCGGCGGGCTGAAGAAATACGGCCTCGATTACGACAGCCTGAAGGCCGACAATCCCGCACTGGTCTATTGCTCGATCACCGGCTTCGGCCAGACCGGGCCCTACGCACCACGCGCGGGCTATGATTTCATCATCCAGGCCATGACCGGCATGATGTCGATCACCGGCGAGCCGGGCCGCGAACCGCAAAAGGCCGGCGTCGCCATTTCCGACGTCTTCACCGGTCTCTATTCGGTCATCGCCATTCAGGCCGCCCTGCGCCATGCCGAAAAGACCGGCGACGGCCAGATGATCGACATGGCGCTGTTTGACACCCAGGCCGGAATCCTCGGAAACCAGAACCTCAACTATCTGGTTTCGGGCACAGCGCCGGTACAGATGGGCAATGCTCACATGAACATCGCGCCCTATGAGGTGTTCCCGGTTTCCGATGGCCACATCATCATCGCGGTCGGCAATGACGGCCAGTTCCAGCGCTTCTGCAAGGTTCTCGAGGCCCCCAGGCTTGGCGCCGATCCGGATTTCCAGACCAACCCGTCGCGCGTCGCCCACCGCGAGCGTCTGCGCGCGGAAATCATCGCCGAGATGGCATCATGGACCAAGGCTGACATTCTGGCCGCCTGTGAGGCCAATGCCGTCCCCGCCGGGCCGATCAACAACATTGCCGAGATGTTCGACGATCCACAGATCATCGCCCGCGGCCTGCGCATGGACCTGACCGACCAGGCCGGAACCGAAATCCCCTCGGTGCGCGCGCCGATCATCCTGCCCGCCTCACCGCTGCATTACGACCGGCCAAGCCCGCGCCTTGGCGAGCACACCGAAGAGGTGATGGCGGAACTCGAGGCCATCAAATCCAAAGGAAAACGCACATGAAAACCGGCGGCCAGCTGATTGTCGACACCCTCAAGGCCAATGGCGTCGAGCGCCTGTTCTGCGTCCCCGGCGAAAGCTATCTCGCAGTGCTTGATGCGCTGGTGGATTCCGGCGTCGGCGTCACCGTCTGCCGCCAGGAAGGCGGGGCTGCGATGATGGCCGACAGCTGGGGCCGTTTGACCGGCAAGCCCGGCATCTGCTTCGTCACCCGCGGCCCCGGCGCCACCAACGCCACCGCCGGCCTGCACATCGCCCGGCAGGATTCGATCCCGATGATCCTGTTCATCGGCCAGGTCCAGCGCGACGCCCGCGAACGCGAGGCCTTTCAGGAAGTCGAGTACCGCCGCGCCTTTACCGAATTCGCCAAATGGGTCGGCGAGATTGACGACCCGGCCCGCATCCCCGAATTCGTCAACCGCGCTTTCTCTGTCGCCATGTCCGGCCGCCCCGGCCCGGTGGTGCTGGCGCTGCCCGAGGACGTGCTGCGCGAAATGGTCGCCAACCCGCCCGCCGAGATTCACCCCAACCCGGTGCCCGCCATCCATCCCGGCCCCGCCGAGATGAAGGATCTCGCCAACCGGTTGTCGAACGCCGAACGGCCGGTGATGATCCTCGGCGGAACCCGCTGGACCGGTCAGGCGGTACGCCAGCTCGAACGTTTTGCCGAGCGCGCCCAGATCCCCGTTGGCTGCTCGTTCCGCCGCCAGATGCTGTTCGATCATCTCCACCCCTGCTACGCCGGCGATGTCGGCATCGGCATCAACCCCGCCCTTGCTGACGAGATCAGGAACTCCGATCTGGTGATCCTCGCAGGCGGCCGTTTTTCCGAGATGCCGTCATCGGGCTACACCCTGCTCGATGTGCCGTTTCCCACCCAGCAGCTGATCCACATTCATGCCGATGCCGGCGAGCTCGGCCGCGTCTACCGTCCCTCGCTCGCCATCAACGCCGACCCGGCCTCCTTCGCAGACGCCCTGTCCGGTCTCGACGTCGAGACAACGCCGGAGCGCGCAGAACGCACCGCAAAGATGCACGGTCAGTATCTCGACTGGTCAACCCCGCCCGAAACCGGTCCCGGCGATGTCCACATGGGCCCAATCATCGACTGGCTGCGCGATCATTTACCCGAGGACGCGATCCTGACCAATGGCGCCGGCAACTACGCCACCTGGGTGCACCGCTATGTCCGTTTCCGCAAATTCGCGACACAGGCAGCCCCCGCATCGGGCTCCATGGGCTATGGCGTGCCCGCAGCCGTTGCCGCCAAGCAGGCCTTTCCCGAGCGCACCGTCGTGGCCTTTGCCGGCGATGGCTGCTTCATGATGCACGGCCAGGAATTCGCCACTGCCGTGCAGCACAAGCTGCCGATCATCGTCGTGGTCGTCAACAACTCGATGTACGGCACCATCCGCATGCACCAGGAGCGCGATTACCCCGGCCGCGTCAGCGCCACCGAGCTCACCAACCCGGATTTCGCAGCCCTTGCCCGCGCCTATGGCGGCCACGGCGAGACGGTGGAAACCACGGCCGAATTCGCCGCCGCCTTCGAGCGCGCCGAAGCCAGCGGCATCCCGGCGATCATCGAGATCAAGCTCGACCAGCAGGCCATCACCCCGACACGCACCCTGGACCAGATCTCGGGCACTGGCGTGAAGAAATAGGCCCTCTCGCGTTCATTCCCCTGCAAGGGTCCGGAAATCCCAGTTCTGCGTCGCACTTGCCTGCTCCATGAAGGCACGGACCTTGATCGAGAGCAGCCGCGAACTCGGATAGATGAACTGGACCGGATAGGGGTCGGGCTCGTGGTCGGCCATGACCAGTGACAGCCGGCCGTGGCGAAGATGATCGGCGACCTGGTAGCTGAGCGCCATGGTCAGGCCACCGCCCTGTGTCGCGTGCCAGATTGCCGCGTCGGCGCTGTTGGTCGCATAGCTTGGCTCGACCGCCACCCCCTGCGGCGTTCCTGCGACCCAAAAACGCCAGTGATCGGTCGCGGTCAGCGCCGTAAACGAAATCAGGCGGTGCTGCCTGAGATCTTCGGTGCTGAGAGGCACGCCCGCACAGGCAAGATAGTCGGGCGAGGCCACCAGCACGCGGCGCACCGCCCCGACCTTCCGGGCAATATCGCTTGAATCGGCAAGGTGGCCAATACGGATGGCCAGGTCGATTCCGTCCTCGACAAGATTGACATTGCGGTCGGAGAGCATCAGCTCGGCGCTCACTTTCGGATGCCGCGTCATGAATTCGCAGATCAGCGGCGCCACATGCAGCCGTCCGAAGACCTGCGGCGCGGTGACCACCAGGCGGCCCACCGGTTCGCCGCGCTCGCTTTCGGCCATCTGCTCGGCGTCCTCGAGATCGGCCATGATGCGGCGGCTGCGCTCAAGAAACCGCAATCCCGCGTCGGTGAGGCTGACCGCGCGCGTGGTCCGGTTGAGAAGCCGCACGCCCAGCCGCTCCTCCAGTGCCGACACATGGCGGGTGATTGCCGAGGTCGAGACTCCCAGCTTGCGGGCGGCCGGCGCAAACCCGTTCAGATCCGAAACGGCAATGAAGGCGCCGATGGCAGTGAAGCGATCCATGTTATTATCCCGATTATCGCAACAGTATTTGGATGAATTAACGAATTATCGAATGTCATCGAAACAATCATAGTGTCACCTGTCAAGCGCGGCCTGTCGCCCCGCTGCAAACAGGAGACCATTGCCATGCCCCGTATTCCCACCCCAGCAACCATTGACGCCGCCCCCGCAGCCGCCCGGCCGATGCTCGAAGCCGTCAAAAAACAGCTCGGCTCCGCACCCAACCTGTTCCGGATAACCGCCAACAGCCCTGCAGCACTTGAAGGCTATCTTGGCCTCAATGGCGCACTCGCCAAGGGCGCGCTTGATGCCGCCACCCGCGAGCGGATCGCGCTTGCCGTGGCCCAGATCAACGGCTGCCGCTACTGTCTCGCCGCCCACACCTATCTGGGCAAGAATGTCGCAAAGCTGGGCGATGCGGAGATTGCCGCAAACCGCAATGGCCGTTCCTCGGACCCCAAGGCGAACGCCGCCGTGGCCTTCGCCACCAAGGTGACACGCGACCGCGGCGCCATCAGCGACGCCGACTTCGACGCCGTGCGCGCGGCCGGCTATTCCGATGCCGAGATCGTCGAGATCGTCGCCCACGTCGCGCTGAACACGCTCACCAACTACATCAACGAGGTCTTCGGAACCGAAGTCGATTTCCCCGCAGTGCCGGTGACGCAGGCCGCTTGAGGCGTCCATCCCGGGGCGCCAGCCATGGCGCCCCTTCACCTTGAAGGACCAGATCATGTCGACATCAGAACTCACCCGCCCGCCCTTGCCGCCCTTCACCGCCGAGACCGCCGCCCAGAAGGCGCGCCTGGCCGAGGACGCCTGGAACAGCCGTGATCCGGAACGCGTCTCGCTCGCCTATACGCCTGACAGCCAGTGGCGAAACCGGGCCCATTTCCTGACCGGACGTGCCGCAATTGTCGATTTCCTGACACGGAAATGGACAAGGGAACTCGACTACCGGCTGATCAAGGAGGTCTGGGCCTTTCAGGACAACCGCATCGCCGTCCGCTTCGCCTATGAGTGGCACGACGAGACCGGTCACTGGTTCCGCAGTTATGGCAACGAGAACTGGGAGTTCGACGCCCATGGGCTGATGCGGTTGCGCATCGCCTCGATCAACGACCTCCCGATCGTGCCAGACGATCGCCTGTTCGACTGGCCGCTTGGCCGCCGGCCGGACGATCATCCCGGCCTGAGCCGGCTTGGCCTGTGAGGACCTCATGAACTCGAAATCAGCCCCGTCCAGCGACATCGCCTTCACGCCGACCGTCAAGGCGATCCAGAGCCGCAAGGGATCGCGCGCCACCTATGCCGGAATGGAACAGCGCGGCGGCTGGCAGACGACAATCGATCCCGATCTCGCCAGCTTCATCGGCGAGGTCCGGAGCTTCTTCTTGGCCACCGCCAACTCAGAAGGCCAGCCCTATGTCCAGCACCGCGGCGGCCCGCCGGGCTTTCTCAGGGTGATCGACCGAAACACGCTCGGCTTTGCCGACTTCAAGGGCAATCGCCAGTTCATCAGCCAGGGCAATCTGGAAGACAATCCGAAGGCCTTTCTCTTTCTGATCGATTACGCCCTGCAACGGCGGGTGAAGATCTGGGGCCGGGCAAGAATGGTCGAAGCCACGCCCGCGCTGCTCGCCCGCCTGATGCCCAAGGGCTATCGCGCCAGGCCCGAGCAGATCCTGCTGTTCGAGGTCGAGGCATGGGATGCCAATTGCCCACAGCACATCCCGCAACGGTTCGAGGCCGATGATGTCGCTCGCGCACTCGCCCAGCGCGATGCCCGGATCGCAGAACTGGAAGCGCTCCTTGCGGCCAGGAACGAAACTTGACCGGATTGCCCGGCATCAAGGCCCGCCTCCTGTTTGGGCTACGCGACAGTGCGGACCGGCGCGGCTCCTGCGCCAGCACCCCCGCGGCCAATCGCCCCTTGTCCCGGCCGCTTGCCGCACCAGATTGCAGTCTATGAACAGCTCGCAGCCCGCAATCCCACTTTCAGTCTGGTATGACGGCGATTGCCCGGTCTGCCGCCAGGAAGTGGCGCTCTACCGCCGCATCGACCGCGATGATCTGATCACATGGATCGACATCGTGGCCCTCGCCGACAGCGAGCTGCCCGTCGGCAAGACCCGTCAGGATCTGCTTGGCAAATTCCATGCCCGCGCCGCGGACGGCCCCTGGCAGATCGGCGTCGATGCCTTCGCCGCCATTTGGCAGCGGCTGCCGGTGCTCAAATGGTTTGCCTTCGTGTTCCGGCTGCCCATCATCCGGCAGATTGCCCAGATCGCCTATCTCGGTTTTCTCAAATGGCAGCGCCATCACCGCGCCCGGCGAACCGATGTCGCCACTTCCGAGGGAACGCTCGAACCCCGGGGCTGAGATCAGTAGCGCGCATCCTCAAGCCCGCAGAACGGGTCGTCCGGGCTGCTTCGGTTCCATTCGCCCTCCCCGGTCAGCAGATCGGCGACCGCCCGCTGCATGGTCTCGGTGGTGGAATAGGCATTGATATAGGTGGGCACCCGCGGCGCATCGTAAAGCATGTAGGGATAGCCGAACGAGATCATCACGGTGGGGATCTCGTGCCAGTGCCGCGCCATCGCCGCGCCGAAATGGCCGGTCAGCCCCAGCCAGTCGAGAAAGATCCGCCCCCGCGTCAGCAGCGTCTCGTCGCCGAACAGATACAGGATCAAGTCGAACCTCTCCGCGCTGACCTCCATGCCGGGCTCATACACCGTGACTTCGAAGCCCTTCTCAGAAAGCAGCTCCGGCAGCACGAACGGCAGCGGCTCGGACAGGAACGGAAACACGATACCGCCGGAAAACACCAGCACGCGGCTGTGCTTGCCCGGATCGAGCGGCAGCAGGCCTTGAACGTCCTTGACCAGCGTCGGCGCACGCCGCGCCACCGCATCCGCATAGGCCTTCGCGGTTTCCGCATCGGTGCGCGGGGGCAGCTCCGCGGTCCCATGCAGTCCGAGCGCCGCCTTCATCCCGAGCTGACGCAGCACCGCCTCATCCACCCGTTCCCAGCTCAGCCGCCCATCGGCAAGCGCCGCCTCGAGATATTCCAGATCCTGCTCGGGATCGTTGGAAAACAGGATCACATCACAGCCCGACGCAACGACTTCCGGCAGATGCTCCGAGCGCTTCGACCAGGACCCGAGCCCGGCCATGCCGGTGGCGTCCGAGACGATCAGCCCGTTGAAGCCGAGCCGCTTGCGCAGCAGCTCCTCATTGAGAAGCCGGCTGATCGAAGCTGGCCGGAAAGCTTCAACCCCGGCATCATCTCCCGTCTGCTCCCGCACAAAGGCCGGCAGCGCGATATGCGCCGACATCACCGACAGCACCCCGGCCTCGATCGCCCCGCGATAAAGCCGCCCGAAGGTCGCTTCCCACTCGTCCATCGACAGCGGATTGATGGTGGTCACCAGGTGCTGGTCGCGGTCATCATGCCCCTCGCCCGGCCAGTGCTTGACCGCAGACGCGATGCCGTGGCGCTGGAACATTTTCATCTGGCTGAGCGCATGCCGCGCGATCACCTCCGGATCCGAACCGAAGCCACGCGTTGCGACGATCGGGCTGCGCCAGGCGGCATTGATGTCGAGCACCGGGGTAAAACTCCAGTTGATGCCGGCGGCCCGCGCCTCTTCCGCCATCATCCGGCTGACAGTTTCCGTCACTTCAAGATCGTCGATCGCCGCCAGCGCCAGCGGGTTGGGCCATTCCTGGCCGCTCGAAAGGCTCATCCGGCTGCCTTCGAGATCCGCCGACACCAACAGCGGCGCTGCTGCTTGCGCATTGAAGCCGTCGATGATCTGGCGTTCGCGTGCCGCATCGCTGCCCCGCATCCGGGTGATCCCGCCGGGCCGGAACGCCTGTTGCCGGGCAAACGCCTCGGGATCGTCACCCGCCGAAAGCAGGGTGAACAGCTGCCTCAGTCTGTCGTCCCGGCTCATCCGTCCGAAAGTCTCGCGCACCCACGACATTGCCGCCGGATCGAGATTGAACGGGGCCTGGCTGAGATGATCCGTATGCATGGCAATTCCAGTTGCTGATCGTCATTTGCCCGCAATATGCATCACTGAGCCCGGATTGGTCGAGGCCAAGCCGCCCTATCCGTCTCGTCCGGGTTCGTTCGGATCACTGGAGAACAGCGCGATCTTGTTGCCTTGAGGGTCGCGGAGATAGCCGACATAAAAATTGGGCCCATAGGAGGCGCGGAAACCGGGCTGGCCCTCGTCAAAGCCGCCCGCGGCAAGGGCTGCGGCGTGAAGGGTGCGAACCTCATTTTGAGTGCGCGCCTCAAATGCCACCATGGCGCCGTTGCCGGCCGAGGCGGGCTTTCCATCGAAGGTCGGCTTGACGTAGAAATCGGGCAGGATGGGAAACTGGCCCTGTTCAACCGGCAGTGCGTAGCTCAGCCCCTCCGGCCCCTCTTTCAGCCCATAGCCAAGCGCTGGCAGAAACGCGGAATAAAACCGTTTCGCCAGAGCCATGTCATCGGCCCCCACAGTGACGTAGGCAATCATTCCGCGCGCCCCTTTCGCGAAGTCTGGCGTTGCAACGGCTTGACCGTATTCTGGCAGGCGGCAAGCGCTCGAAGCGCGATCAGACCGGAAGACGCGGGGTTCTGCACTCAGGCAAAGTCCGGGAGCCCCCGGCCATCCGGCTGTGCGATCAGTTCCGCATGTGTTCGGTATGTTTGTAGATCGCGGTCGAGCGCGCGCCGGAGCGGCAATAGCCGAGCATCGGCTGCGGCATTTCCTCGATCGCGTCGACCATCTCCCGCACCGCCTCGGCGGTCACGCCCATCGGGCCGACAGGGATGTGGCGGGCTTCGATGCCAAGCGCTTCGGCCGCCTGCCTGATGCTTTCGAAACTGGGCTGATCAGCGGTTTCGCCGTCCGGGCGGTGACAGACGATGGACTGGAATCCGGCAGCCTTGATGGCGGCGAGATCCTCGGCCGAAATCTGGCCGGCGACGGAATAGGTTGGGGTGACGGGGCGAAGATCCATGACGTCATCTGCCTTTGATAGCGGCGCGTCTGTCTCAGCTGCGCCGGAGTTCGAACTGTCCCCTTGACTTAAGCAATGGCCGGGAGCGCGTCAATGCGGGCGCCGCTGCCTAGTCCTGGGGTATGCCGGCTCTCACCCGTTCGCTGACCGCCCCGATGATCTCCACCACATCGGGAAAGCAGCCGCAGCAGCGCCCGCGGATCCGCATCGAATGGTAAACCTTGGACGGCACGATCAGCTGCCACGGGTCATCAGCGAGCAATTTTTCGACGGCAGCCTCAATCTCGCCTTGCGACAGAAGGTTGCACTGGCAGACAATCATGGAAGTTCTCTGTGCAGATGGGCATCCGCCGGCCCAGCCAGCCGGTTGACGCTAAAACCTGTATGAATTACTCCACAATCTTTGACCGAGCTGCCTTCCTCTGTCAAACACCAGATTGTTCCCTTCAGGGATTATGGCCGGTTTTGCTTTTGCACGGGCTGGCCAGACGTAAAGGATAAACCCGCCCGTGGGCGAACGCGCACTCAAGATTGCTGCCTGGATCGTGTCCCTGCTGTGCCTCGCGCCCATCGTCGCGGTGGGTTTCGCCGCCGTGTCGGGCACGCTCGACACCTGGAACAGCCTGATGGCGACGGTGTTGCCGCGCTATGCCTGGACCACGGTGCAGCTGGTGCTGCTGGTGGGCCTCGGCACGGCCGTGGTCGGCACAGCCACCGCCTGGCTGGTCACCACCTGCTCGTTCCCCTTCCGCCGCACCTTCGAGATTGTTCTGGCGCTGCCGCTGGCCTTCCCGGCCTATGTGCTGGCCTATGCCTATACCGACCTTCTCGATCACCCGGGAGCCGTGCAGACGGCGCTCAGGAACATCACCGGCTGGGGGCCGCAGGACTACTGGTTTCCAGAAGTCCGCTCGCTCGGCGGCGCGAGCGCCATGCTGGTCTTCGTGCTCTATCCTTACGTCTACCTGCTCGCCCGCGCAGCCTTCCTCAAGCAGTCGCCGACCGCCTATTTCGCCGCCCGCACGCTGGGCCACACGCCCTGGTCCTCGTTCTGGCGCATCTCGCTGCCGATGGCGCGGCCGGCGATCGCCGGCGGCGTCATCCTGGCGCTGATGGAAACCATCGCTGATTTCGGCACCGTGGCGCATTTCGGCGTGCAGACCTTTGCCACCGGCATCTACTCGGCCTGGTTCTCGATGGGCGACCGCATGGCCGCCTCGCAGCTCGCACTCTGCCTGCTGGTGGTGGCGCTGACCTTCGCCCTGCTCGAACGCGCCCAGCGCGGCGCGGCAAAGCGGTTCCCCGCAGGTTCGCGCCTGGAAACCATGGAGCGGCATCACTTGAGCGGCTGGCATGCCGCCGGCGCCTTTGCCGCCTGCGCGCTGCCCGTCGCCATCGGCTTTGCCATTCCGCTCGCAGTCCTCGCCGACATGGCGATCACCGCCGGAAAGTCGCCGTTTTCGCCGCGCTATCTCGGCTATGTCCAGAACTCGCTGATCCTAGCCTCGATCACCGCCGGCGTCACCGTGGCCGGCGCCGTCATCATCGGCTTTTGCGCCCGCATCGCCCCGAGCCTCGCCGCCCGTTTTTCCGCATCCGCAGCAGGCATCGGCTATGCCGTTCCCGGCGGTGTCATCGCAGTCGGCCTGCTGGTGCCTTTCGCAGCACTCGACAACATGATCGACGCCTGGGCGCGGGCCAATTTCGATGTCTCAACCGGGCTTTTCTTCACCGGGTCGATCGGGCTTCTGGTGGTGGCCTACATGGTGCGCTTCATCGCAGCCGCCCTTGGCGCCTTTGACACCGGCATCTCGGCGATCAAGCCCAATATCGACGCCGCCGCCCGCACCCTTGGCCGAACCTCCGGCCGCATGCTGTTCGAGATCCACCTGCCGCTCTTGCGCCCCAGCCTGCTGACCGCCCTGCTGATCGTCTTCGTCGACGTGATGAAGGAACTTCCCGCAACCCTGATCATGCGGCCCTTCAACTTCGACACGCTCGCCGTCCAGGCCTACCGCCTCGCGTCCGACGAACGCCTGCAGCAAGCCGCCCTGCCCTCGCTGATGATCGTCGGCTTCGGCCTGCTGCCGGTGATCCTGCTCTGCCACACCATCGGCAAATCCGGCCGTCAGACCCGGACCATCCGCCCCAGGGCAGACGCGCTGGTGCCTTCGGCATAAGCCAAAGAAGCCCGGTTTGGCCTAAGCCTGACACACCGCCGTTAAGCCCGGCGTTTTAGAGCGTCGTTCGATTAATAAGATGCAGTCTGTTGGCTCAAACGTGGTTGTTCCGCAAGAAGGGCGGCGCAGAGCGATGCAGGCCCATCTCTCAAGCCGTCCGACGCAGCGGACAACCACGTTTCAGCCAACCCGTAGGGCCGCATGCTTTCAAGTCCTGAGACGAATTTTCGTCTTGAACGTACCAGCAGGTATGCCCTTCGCCGAAAATTCGTCTCAGCCCATAAAATCAAAGCGGCAGACTGCGTCTTAATAATCGAACGACGCTCTAATCTGCTTTCACAATTCGATCAGACGCAGTAAGCGGCAGCATGCGTCTTGTTGACCGAACGACGCTCTCATCTTGAAGTCTGGAACATCTCATGGCGCAGAATGCCACCATCTACAAAGTCGAACTCTCCGTCTCCGACATGGACCGGCACTATTATGACACCCACAAGCTGACCGTCGCCAAACACCCCTCCGAGACCGATGAACGGCTGATGCTGCGCATTCTGGCCTTTGCGCTCAATGCCCATGAGCACCTGGAAATGACCAAGGGCCTGTCGACCGATGACGAGCCCGACATCTGGCAGAAAAGTTTGAGCGGCGAACTCGACGTCTGGATTGCGCTCGGCCTTCCCAGCGAAAAGATGATACGCCAATCCTGCGGCAAATCAGGCAAGGTGGTGATCTACCCCTACGGCGGCAGGACCGCCGAGATGTGGTGGGACAAGATCAAGACCACCACCACCCGGTTCGGCAATCTCCAGGTCACCAATTTCTCCGAAAACGACACGGCAGAACTCGCCAAACTCGCAACCCGCGCCATGACCCTCCAGGTCAACATCCAGGACGGCGAAGTGATGGTGAGTGCCGGTGACAGTATCGTTTACGTGACGCCGGTGGAATGGAAGAGCGGGGGGTAGGGTACGAGTTTTTGGCGCAGTACGCGCTCAAGTTGCTCGGTGGTGCCCATCATGGTTTGATGTGGCTCAGCAGTGTCTGCGCGGAAGCATCTGCGCTGCAGCGTCGAGAGTTTCCGCGACCGGCTGCTTTGGCCGAAAGCATAAATGATGATTTGGCAACTTCGGGCGGGAAGCGAAAGTACGGTGCGTACGCGCAGAAACATTTGAATTTTGCAGAAGCAACCATTCAAGAGATGAGCTAATCTGGCTTCAACATATTATAATATTTCAGCATCCGCGCATTGTACTCTTGCCAGAGAACTCTCCCACACCGATAACAAGGTTAACAATATACGAGGCTGGTTTTGCAATCACCGAAGTTTCAGTTTCTACAAAGTGATATCAAGGACGTTTTTAGCATCAGCCTCTTAAAGGAGGAATGGAAGAAACGGACCAAACCGCAAATTCGCAAACAGCTCGTATTTGACGCTATTGAATATAGAGACTTTGATCAAAATATAACACGCCTACTTCAACGCATTCGTAGAGAAGTTAGTGAAGGCAACTACGTTGTGCAAATGCCAAAGAGATTCCTGACCGAGAAATCGCGCGGCCTTTGTCGTCAAATGACCTTAATACATCCGAGAGATCTCCTCGTACTCGAAAGACTTTCTAGAACGATATATTTTGAGTTGAATCAAAAAGCTCCGAGCAAGGCAGCATACTTTGAGCCTGACGATGGCAATTTTGCGAAAGGCTTTAAGCAAAGTGATTTTGAATACGGCTCATTTGCGAGTTGGAAGAAATTTCAGAAAATAGTATTCGGATTTGCCAATGAAAATAAGTATATCGTTATAACTGATGTTGCGAATTTCTATGACTTCATCAATTTCCAACATTTAAGAAACATCGTTTCTTCTCTGGCCGACATCCGGGAGTCCATTCTCGACCTGCTTATCCATGTATTGAACCGCTTGACTTGGACGCCAGACTTCATGCCTTTGACACAAGTAGGAATGCCTCAAATCGAGACATCAGCCACTCGTGTTTTGGCGAACGCTATGCTCTACGAGGTTGACAAGCTTTGTGAGAACTCAGCAGTATCCAACTACGCCCGATTTATGGACGACATGGATATTGGCGTAAATTCTGTTGAGAAAGCGAAGGCAATTGTTCGAGATATTGATCTGACCCTGCAAGCACGCCAACTGAGGCTCAACTCTGCAAAAACGCAAATACTTTCGCAGCACGAGGCCTTCGCGCACTTCTGCATCCCTGAGAATCAGACGCTTTCACGAATAGAAACACTTGTTGAGACGGGCCGGTTCTTAAAAATTGCCAAATCTGTCTTAGCCTCCACGTACGAGGCTTGGCTCGATCGGTCCTCTACTGGTGGACCGGGCGAGAAGTCACGCTTCAAAAAGGGCAACGGGCCGAAAATCCAAAAGCGTATCTTAAGTTTGATTTACGACGCAGGAGGCACCATTAGTGACGAGGACCTACTCTGGCAGGTCGAACACAATCCTTCCTTTCGATCAACAGCTCTTCGATACCTCTCCAAAACCGGTAGAGGGAATACAGTTCTCAAGAAATTGATCGCGATGGTGAAGAATGGCGTATTCGTTGACGACGCAGCATATGTTGATGTCGCGGGTTTTTTGCTTCACGCTAAGTTTCGAAAGACAAAAGCCTGCAAATCTCGGGCGGAGGAATTCTGCAAGCTCGCTGCTTCGAGGAGCGATATTGGCTTACATAGTGCAATTTTCGTATCGGCGCGCTTTCTCGCACGCACCCAAATACAAAGTCTTCTGAACGATAACATCGACCGAATTTCAGACGACTTCTGGCTCAGTCGGGCAGCTGCGGGCCTAACGCCCCTGTTCATTGGTCAGGCCGAATGGGGGCAGTATCACGACTTCCTTCACGACCTGAAATCGCAAGACGCCGAAGATGTATTGGAGTACTTTATGTCTGTAATTAACTCTAAAAGCTTCAGCCATTCACTTAAAGCCTACATCAAGGCTCCTAATCACACGTTTCCACAAGCACTGTTTTTTCCTAAAATATTGATTTTACTCGCGGTCGCAAAAAATAGCAGCTGCGGGTCATTAGCTCCCAGCCTCCACTCGGATCATCCCGCGCTCAAGAAAGACCCTTACTACGCTCAAATGGGTTTCTGAACATAAGCCGCTCACAGCATCACGTCAGCTGCAGCATCGAGATCATTTAAATAAGCAGATAAATGAAGAGATATGGCAGGTGATGAGTAACCGCAATGGCCGAAAAACCTCGCCTACCCCCTCACCATCTTCAACACCCGCCCCGGCGCATCCCCGGCCAGTGGCGCGCCGGTGGCCTCGGCCATGTGCCAGGCCAGCACCTGGTTGCTGCTCAACACCGGAATTTTGAGCTCGGCCTCCAGCGCGTCGATCACATCCAGCGTGCGCAGATTGGTGCAGGACAGGAACACCGCGTCCGCGCCTTTGGCCGCGTCCCGGGCCGCCGCCATGATCGAGTCCGGCGCGATCCGCGCCACCCGCGCCTCGACTTCTTCGCCGAAGGTCAGCACCTCGCCGACCTCGAACCCCGCCGCGATGAAGGCATCGCGCACCGGGGCGGCGATGCTTTCGACATAGGGCGTGACAAGGCCGGGCCGCTTGACGCCGAGCGCCTTGAGCGCTGCCAGTGCCGCTGTCAGCGGGTCCGTGACCATCGGCGTCTCGACCCCCTGCCGCAGCATGCCGGCCACCGCCTCCGCCCCGATCAGCGTCGTGCCCGAGGTGCAGCCATAGCCGACCGCATCAAACCGCGCCGCCCGCGGCAGCAACCCGGCACCGCGCGCCAATTCCGTCTCCATCGCCGCAATCGAGCCGGCCGACAGCTCGTCGCCGCACGGAATCCGGCTCACATAAATCGCGATGTCGCGATCCGGAAACAGCCGCCGGAAATCCTGCTCCAGCGTCTCATCGGCCTGCAGCACCACCAGCCCCAGCGTCGCCTTGGCCCCGATCGGGCCGGTGAGCTCAAAGCGCGCCTGTTTCATCCCAATATCTCCGGCATCTCAGCCGGCGCGCGGCGCGACAGCAATTCCGGGCCGCCGGCGCGCAGCACGATGTTTTCCTCATGCACCAGGATCCGGCCGACCGCGATCTCCACACCCGGCTCCAGCGTCAGCACCATGCCCTCGCGCAATTCGGTCGTATCGAGCGGCGTCACCGACGGCCATTCCGTCAGCGTCAGTCCCAGCCCGTGGCCCAGCCTGCCGCCGCCCACAACCGCGCCTTCTCGTTCCAGCGCCTCAGCCAGAATCCGGTGCAGATCCCGCGCCAGCATGCCCGGACGCAGACGGACAAGCGCCTCATCGGTGGCGGCGAAGAGAGCCGCATGGGCGCGGCGCACATCGTCAGCGGCCCGCCCGATGGCAAAGTTGCGGTCGAAATCGCAGAAATAGCCCTCGCGCACAGCCCCCGTGTCGAGCATCAGCACATCGCCTGTCTGCAGCGGGCGGTCATCGGCGGGCGAAATCACATCGCCATAGCCGCCGGGACCGGCCCCGCCCGCGACATAACTCACCCAGTCCGCCCCTTCCTGCAGCAGCGCCACCTGGAAATCGCGAAACACCTGTGACAGCGGCACGCCCAGCCGGGCAAACTCCGGCACCCGCGTGAATGCCGCGTCCGCCACCGCGCAAGTCGCGCGGATCTTGGCAATCTCGGCCTCCGACTTGATTTCCCGCACCCGGTAGACCGCATCGGTGCCGTCAACGAACCGGCGCGGCGCAATGCGGCTCTGCAGCCGCAGGAAATCAGCCACCGGCATGCGCAGATGGCTTTCAAGCCCCATCGGAATGCCGATCCGGCCCGATACCGGCACCAGCCCGGCGAGCGTCTCCGCCAACAGGCTGACACCGTCATCCACCGGGTCCGGCGCATTCCATGTACGGATATCGGAAATCCAGCACCGCCGCATCAGCTCGGCCCCGATGGTCGGGATCACCGCCACCGGATCGCCCGCGGCAGGCACCACCACGAACCAGGGCCGCGCCGGGCTTTCCCAGAACCGGGTCAGAAATCCGGTGGTGTAGAACACATCCGCCGGCGTGGTCAGCAGCAGCGCATCGATCTCGCCGCGCGCCATCTCGCGCTGCAAGGCCGTGGTGCGGCGCCGGTACTCGTCGGCCGGAAAGATCAGCGAGGCCTCAGGCATCTTCCGGCCCTTCGCTCAAGATGCACAGCACATGCGCCTGCGGCCCGATCCCCTCGATCCCGGCCAGCAGCGCCGCCACGCCAGCAGCCCCCGAGGGCGTCGAAGTGAGCCCCGCATCGGCCACCGCTGCAGCGCCCGCCATCGCTTCCGTCTCGCTGATCGTCACGAACAGATCGGCATCGCGCGCCAGATCGGCCAGCGCCAGCATCGACGGCGTCTTGCAGTCAAGCCGCCCCATCGCCGAGTCCGGACCTTGCGTATCCACCACCTGCCCCGCGCGAATGCTTTCGATCAGCGCCGGGGCCACCTCGGGCTCAACCACGATCATCTGCGGCGCATCACCCCAGCAGAGCCGCAGTTCCGCGGCAAGTGCTGCCGCAAGCCCGCCAACACCGGCCTGCAGCAGCACATGGCTCGGCACGCCGTGCGCATCATCTTTCATCTGCGCAACGATCTCGGTCGCCATCTGCCGGTAGCCCTCCATCACCCGGAACGGCAGCTCGACATAGCCGGGCCAGGAGCTGTCCGACAGCAGCGTCCAGCCATTGGCTTCAGCCGCGGCCAGGGCGCCTCGCATGCTGGCCTCGTAATCAGCCCCCGCCCGCACCACCTGCGCGCCCTTGGCCTCGAGCCGCCGGGCAAAGCCTTCCGGCACGGCGTGCGACAGATAGACCACTGCCGCCGCGCCAAAGATCCGCGCACCGGCCGCCACCGACATCCCGTGATTGCCGGCACTGGCGGTGACATAGGTCCGGCCCTTCAACGCCTGGCGCAGATCACCGCCCACTGCCGCGGCCTCGCGCGCAATCGCATAAGCAGCCCCCAGCGCCTTGAAGCTGCCAAGCCCCATCCGCCCACGTTCATCCTTGATCGACAATCTGGCGACACCTGCCCCGGCAGCCAGCTCCGGGCAATCCCTGAGCGGCGTCTGCGCATGTGCCGGGCATTGCGCCAGCAAGGCGGCAACAGCCTTGGCATCCGCGCCCGGCATCGGTTGAAGGTCCGGCAGGCCCTTGCCCCGGTCCCGGTTTGCCAGTGATGTGATCATGCCTCGCCTTCCTCTGTGCCGAGATCAGGATAGCGGCAAAACGGATCGCGTTCCCGGATATTACGACCCTGCGCGGTCCGCTTTTCAGATTACTTCGGGCTCACAGGTCCGATTTCCGGACCTTGCCGCCGCAAACTCTTGGCTCCGGGCCGGATTTCCGGCAAGTATCAAGCATGGACAAATTCGACGCCGCCATTCTCGACGCCATCCAGAGCAACAACCGCCTCACCGCCGAGGCGCTGTCGAAGCTGGTGCACCTGTCGCCCGACAGCTGCCGCAAGCGGCTCACGAAGCTGCGCGCCGAGGGCTACGTCGATGCCGATATCGCGGTGCTCAACCCGGGCAAGCTTGGCCGCGGCCTGATGCTGATTGTCGAGGTGGCGCTGACCTCCGAGCGCCCGGCTGATCTCGACCGGTTTCGCGAAACCATGAAGACCGCGCCCGAGGTGATGCAGTGCTACTACATCACCGGCGCCAGCGATTTTCTGCTGATCCTGTCGGCCAGCGACATGGCCGATTACGAGGCCTTCACCCGCCGCTATTTCTTCGCCGAGGAAAACATCATGAAGTTCCGCACCAGCGTGGTGATGGACCGGGTCAAGACCGGTTTCTCGATCCCGCTGCCGTTTGCCGGCGAACCCGGCGTGTGACCTGACCAAACCAAGCACCCGCCCCGGGATCGCCGGTTTCAGCTGCGCCGCGCGTCGAGCCAGGCCCGTACCGCAGCCAGCACCGGCACGGTCTTGCCGATTTCATCCTCGGGAAATTCCTGCATCATGTCCTGCATCAGCGGTGCGACCGCGCCGATGCAGGCGTCGCGCATCGCCCGCCCCTCGGGGCTGATCGTCACCCGCTTGGCGCGGCCGTCGCTCTCGTCGGGAACGATCACCACCAGCCCCTTGCCCTCGAGATGTTTCAGCGTGCCGGTCATGGCGCCCTTGGTCACCTGCATGGCGCGGGCAATGCGCTGCGGCGGCCAGCCGTCCCCCACCCGGCAAAGATGGTTGAGCACCGAGAACTGCGCCATCGTCATCCCCTCCGGCATCGCCTTTTCAAGCGCCATGCCGGAGAGCTGCGCGATGATGCCGATCTCGTTGAAGAAACCGAAAGCGGCTTCCATGCGTTTTCTGTCTGTGCTCATGCAGTCCTTATCCGGGTCTCCAGCGGCCAGCGCGGCGATGCCTTGATCTCAGGACCATAGCCCAGACGCACCAGCATTTGCAGCGTCTCATTCTCGCCAATCCTCAGCGCCGAACGCATGTCTGCATAGTTCCCGGCCATCTCTTCATATTCCTGCAACGCCTGACTGAACGGCTGCAGCGAAAGCCCGGCTTCGGTGACGGCGAGATGCATGCGCACATAATCACGGCCTGCCGCAATCTGGTCAGAGCGCGCATTGCCGGGTGTCGCAAGCCACAGAAATCCCATCGCCGTGTCGAACTGGACCTTCTGCGCCTTCATTCCTTCGGCAAACACCATCGAGCCCGGGTCGAGCATGGCCTGCCTGTCCATGAGACCGAGCAGCTCCAGCCCTTCGTTCAGCGGCCCGCCAAGGCTGATCCCGTCAGGATTGGCCTCGATCTCGGCCTTGCCGATGCGCATCAGGTCAACGCTTTCCTTCATTGTCCGGTAGGTACGCAGCTCGGTCTCCATCGCGTCCCAGGTCAGCGACCTCAGCGCGGCAACCTGTTCAGGGCCGGTTGCATGATCCAGGCGTGCGGAGCGTACCGCCGTGGCAATGTCATCCAGCGTGGCAGCATTGATCGGCCGGCCCATGTCATAGGCTTCCCGGTTGGTGTGACGCAAAAAGATCTGCGCAAACAGCGGATCGCGCTGCACGGTCTCGTCGGCCACCAGACGGATACGCGCCACCGGCCGCTCATCCAGCACCGGCTGCGGCGCGCCGTCCGGAAACAGGCTGACATCGGCGCGGTGTCCGGTTTCTGCAGCCGCCATCGCCAACAGTTCGACAAAACAGCCAAGCCCGATCGTCAGCTGCCGGTCAAAGGGATCGGTCTCCGGCAGCCGCCGCGATGTGTCGAAATAGAGCGTGATTTCGCCCGGCGTTGATAACTCCGCGATCCAGGGCTGGCGGTTGTGCGGATTGGGCGCGAGGATCGCATGCGACAGCGCAAAGATCCGCGGATCGCCGCCCGTCTCCGCCGCCAGCGCTTTCGCTGCCTCCCAGGGCTCGCGTGCCCCGGCCGGATCCCGGGTGGCGGACCAGGTTCCAATTCCGCCAGCAGCAACGATGATGCCGCCACCAAGAATTGCCATGAATTTACGCCTGCTGGTCATATCGAGCTCCATATCGTTTAGCGATAAACTATTTAGTTCATCACTAAACGATCTGTCAAGCCCGGGCTCCGGCAGGACATCGACCAGATTGAGGATTGAGGTTGGTTCAGTAGCCCACGAACGGCCTCGTGGACCGGTTCAGCGGTGTCACGCCCGGCTGCTTCTCAAGCCGCACCATGTGATGCGCCACCGGCCCGATCCGCGTACTCCGCCCGAACACCACCATCGTCTGAAGAGACAATTCGGGAGACCGGGCGAAGGAAGTCGTCGCCCCGGGCCTTTCACCGCGCACCCCGACACGGATGTTACGCCTTCGGGCCTACAGTGCGTTCACGGGCAAGAACACCCCTTCGAAGAACCGGGCGAGTTCGTCGAAACCGTCCAGCGGCAGCACATGCGCGATGTACTGATCCGGACGCACGATAATCATGCAGCCATTCTCGCGATCGATCCCGCGCATGTCGAAAATATCGCCTTTGCCCTTGTGGTCGACGCAGAATGCTTTCTCATGGTCCTGCAAGCCGAGCTTGCCCTTGATCGGTTTGAGCAGCGACGGCATTTCCTCATAGGACAACTGGTCGAAGGTTTGCTGGAAGATGCCGCGCACATCGATCACGGCATCGATGTCCTCGCCCTTACGGGTGTAGCGCACCACCGGAGAGGCCGGATCGGTTTCCAGCCAGTCGGCCAATCTGTGAAGCCGGGAGCTGCTGGTGTCCTTGTCGGCAAATGCGTAAAGCCGCCAGCGTCCATCGGCTTCGGCAACATGGCCAAGCTGCATCTGCATCGCATCCGAGACCCGCACCACCGGCGCTGAATGAAACCGGCGGCCAATCACCTGCCCGCTGGCCAGTGACTGGTGGGTGGCCAGGCCGACCAGCGCAGAAGGGTCGTAATGGACAGAAAGTCCGCCGGTGAATTCGAGATTCTCGATGAACTGCTTCTGGAAGCGGGGCATGCCGGCGCCGTCAAGCTCGGACTCACCGACCGGCGCCGACATGACACGGGCCCACTCGTGATCCGTATCGATCAACCGCTTGGCTTCCACCCATCGTTCGGCCGAATAGCTGTGCAACAGGCTGGGGTCCGACCGCTGCTTGAGAACATGTGCCAGTTTCCAGCCCAGATTGAAGGTATCGCCCATCGACACGTTCATCCCCTGCCCGGCCTTGGGGCTGTGCGTGTGGCAGGCGTCGCCTGCGGTGAAGACCCGCGGAGTGCGGCTGGCGGCCTCATGCTCTGGAACATCATCAAACCGGTCGCTCAGCCGGTGTCCGATTTCATAGATTGACCACCACACCACCTCCTTCACATCCACCGTGTAGGGTCTGAGGATCCGGTTCGCCGCCGCGATGATATCGTCGCTGCGCAGGTTGCGGGTCGCGACACGCTCATCTGGATTGAGCTTGTCCAGCTCCACATACATCCGCAGCAGATAGCCCCCCTCGCGCGGCAGAACCAGCAGATTGCCCTCCTTCGCCGAGGCGATGAGACATTTCTGCCGGATATCGGGGAAATCGGTATTGGCGAGTATATCCATCACGCCCCAGGCCTGATGCGCCGCATCGCCGTGCAACTCGCCACCGATGGCCTTGCGCACGCTCGAGCGGGCGCCGTCGCACCCGACCACGTAATTGGCCCGCACGGTCGCGGTCTCGCCGGCATTCACGCCGGTGTTCACAAGCGTCACCGTCACCGGGTGATCATCGGCTTGCCGGTCAATAACCAGATCCTGCACAGCCCACGAATAGTCCGGCTCCAGCCGCGAAGGGAAATTCTTCATCACCTCGAGAAACAGCTCGTGCACCCGCGCCTGGTTCATCAGCGTGTGCGGCATCTCCGAGGAATCATCGGCGACATCCTGCTCCCGCCCGATCCGCCTGATGTGGGACGGATTGTCCGGGTCCGGCATCCAGAAAGCCGTCTGGTTGACCCAGTAGCTTTCACGCTTGACCGTTTCGCCGAACCCGAAGGCCTGGAACATCTCCATCGAGCGCGTGTTGACGCCGTCGGCCTGCCCCTTTTCGATCGGCCCCGGCTTTGGCTCGACGATCATCGTTTCGATATCGGGAAACTGCGCAAGCTGCGCGGCAAGGCACAGACCCGCCGGTCCGCAACCGGCAATCAGCACATCGACTGTTTCCGGCAGCGGCCGGCATGCCCCGGTCTGACGCCTGCCCGGCGCCGCGTCCTTGATGTCCGGATCGCCCGGCCGGAACCCATCCAAGTAAAACTGCATCGCCGCTTCTCCACCCTATCCGGCCAATGATGGCCTCCCGAATTGAAATTAGTATCTATACTTATCATTATCCGTCAAGAATAATATGTATACAAACCATTATCGGGGAGCTATCTCTGTCGACGGGGTCTGAAGGCAGAGGGGCCGACATGGACGATGTGGGAATGAAAGCGCACGATATGCCGGGGCACCTGATCCGGCGGCTGAACCAGATTTCAACCAACGTGTTTTCCCGGCACATGCAGCAGACAGGCCTTGACCTGACACCGGTGCAATTCGCTGCGATGGATGCCATTGCCGCATGTCCGGGGATCGACCAGGCAGGGGTCGCTTCCCGTATCGCCTATGACAGGGCGACGATCGGCGGCGTCATCGACCGGCTTGAGCAAAAAGGCTATGTCAGCCGCACCGTCTCCAGCCAGGACCGCCGGGCGCGTGAGGTGCGGCTCACCGCACAGGGGCTGGAGGTTTTCACCGAAATCCTGCCTCTTGTGAGAGCCTTGCAGCAGGAGATCTTGCCAGGCCTGGATCAGGCCGAGCAGGCCAGATTCATGCAACTCGCCCGCAAGGCCATCACCAGTGCTTCGGATCCGGTTTCGTCAGGCAAGCTCTGAGCCGCAGAGCCGCGAAGTCACCCCTGTCCCGGTCGCGCCCGTTCTCATGGATTCAAGCAGCCCCCAAAACGAAAAAGACCCGGACGCCAAATGTCCGGGCCTTTTCATAGACCGGGGGAGAGGTCATTTATCCCCCGGCGGTATGGCTGAGTGAGTTGGCTTACTTGTAGCCAACTTCGTTGTAGATTTCCTGCGCCCGGGCCTGGTTCTTGCCAAGCTCGTTGAGGTTGAGCGTGTCTGCCTTGAAGCTGCCCAGTCCCTCGACCACGGAGGAAGCTGCAACCGACGGCACCACCGGATATTCATTGTTGCCGTTGGCGAAGTAGGACTGCGCCGAATCCGAGGTGAAGTACTCGAGCAGCTTGACCGCGTTGTCGCGGTTGGGTGCATGCGCGGCCAGGCCGGCGCCGGAAATATTCACATGCGCGCCATTGCCGTCCTGATCCGGGAACACGATGCCGATCTTGTCGATGCCATCGGTCAGGCCCTTGACCTCGCCGGCAACGCCGCGGGCAAAGTAATAGGTGTTGGCAATGGCAATGCCGCACTCACCCGAGACGATGCCGCGCAGCTGGTCGGTATCACCGCCCTGCGGGTCGCGCGCCAGGTTGTCCTTCAGGCCCTGGGCCCATTCCTTCGCGGCTTCCTCGCCATTATGGGCGATATAGGCACCCAGCAGCGACAGCATGTAGATGTTGGAGCTCGAACGGGCGCACAGCAGGCCCTTGTATTTCGGATCCGCCAGCGCGGCATAGGTCTGCGGCGGCTCGCTGACTTTCTCCTTGTCGTAGAAGATCACGCGGGCACGCTTGGAAATGCCGAACCAGTGGCCTTCCGGATGACGCAGGCTTTCGGGCACCCGTTCATCGAGAACCTCGGAGTCCACGGCCTGGAACAGGCCAGCCTGTTCGGCGCGCCACAGACGGCCGGCATCGGCGGTGATGAACACGTCGGCCGGGCTGTTGGCGCCTTCGGCCTTCATCCGTTCGATCAGCTCGTCTTCCTTGCCTTCGATCAGGTTGATCTCGATGCCGGTGGCTTCGGTGAAGTCGCTGTAGAGCCGCTCGTCGGTGTCGTAGTGACGCGACGAGTAGATGTTGACGACGTCATCGGCCTGGGCCGGTGCTGCAACAGCGGCGAAAGCCGCGACTGAGGCGAGAAGCGCGATCATGCGCGGTGCCGAAATGGCCATTGGAAACCTCCCTGGAGTTTGGAACATTAAACCTGACTGTTGCGATCATGTTTATTCAGCGCCCGATTTGCTGTCAACCGGATCGCTTCAATTAGTTGGCGCTTTTATGAGCCGGCGCGAAAACTGCCTTTGCGGCCGCAACGACACATGACCCGCTACCTCCCACGGCCTCCTAGCGAACGCGTCCGACGCAGCACCGTCATGCACGTTCGGCGGGTCATCAGCTGGCCCTGCCGGACCCCAACCGGGCCACCGGAGCTATTGTTCACGGCCCCGGCGCCGTGCACATCCACCCTGCCCGGCACGGCAAACCACCTCACACATTCGTGACTAGACGACTGGTCTATTATTTCCTAGATCAGCGCCATGACCTCACCGAAGAAATCAGAGCTGACCCGTTCCCGCATCCTGTCCGAAGGTCGTGCCCTCGTGCTCGCCAGCGGTTTTGGCGGCCTTGGCCTGACCGAACTTCTCTCTACCTCCGGCGTGCCGAAAGGCTCGTTTTATTACTATTTCACCTCCAAGGAGGCTTTCGGCTGCGAGATGCTGAAGGATTACGTTGCCGATTATCTGGCAGCACTCGACGCCATCATCGCCCGCCCGGCTCCGGCTGCCGAGCGGATGAACAGCTTTTTCAGCGCGGCCCTTGGCGGCGAGGCCGGTTCGATGGCCGACCGCTGCCTGGTGGTCAAGCTCGCCGCCGAGATCGCCGACCTGTCGGAAGACATGCGCCATATTCTCGATCAGGGCGTCATCGCCGTTTGTGGCCGTCTCGCGGTTCTGATCCGCGCCGGCGTGGAGGACGGATCGATCATTGCCCAACCTGATCCGGAAGCTGCGGCCACGCTGCTCTACAGCCAGTGGCTCGGCGCCGCGATCATCGCCAAGCTCTCGCGCAGCGCGGGCCCGCTCGAACAGGCGCTTGCGGACACGCAAACGCGGTTCTTCGTCTGACCTCCGCTTCCCATCGCCCTAACCATCACCCCGAACACTGCGAACAGCAGACATTGCAAAGGACATGATTATGAAAGCTGCAACTTACACAACATTCGGCGAACCCGCCGACGTGCTCACCGTCAAGGACGTCGAGCGTCCCGAACCCAAGGCGGGTGAAGTTCTCATCCGCACCATCCTGTCGCCGATCCACAACCACGACCTGTGGACCATCCGCGGCACCTATGGCTACAAGCCCGAACTCCCCGCACTCGGCGGTTCCGAGGCTGTCGGCACCATCGAAGCCGTCGGCGAAGGCGTTGATGCGTCGATGGTCGGCAAGCGTGTTGTCAATGCCGGCAAGATCGGCACCTGGGCCGAGTATTTCACCGCGTCTGCTGCCGGGATTCTGCCGCTGCCAGACGTGATCGGCGACGAAGCCGGTGCCCAGCTGATCGCCATGCCGTTCAGCGCAATCGCACTGCTCGAATTCCTCGAGGTGAAAGAAGGCGACACCGTGATCCAGACCGCCGCCAACGGCGCTGTCGGCAAGATCTTCGCCGATCTCGCCCGCGCCCGCGGCATAACCACCGTCAACCTGGTGCGCCGCGCCGAAGCCGTTGCCGAGCTTGAAGCGCTGGGCATGGAAAACGTGCTGTCGACCGACCAGGACGGCTGGCAGAAGCGTGCCCGCGACATCGTCGGCAAGGATGGCGCCCGGGCGGCGATCGATTCCGTCGGCGGCCCGATTGTTGCCGATCTCGCCGATCTGCTCGGCCTCAACGGCCTGCTGGTCGTCTTCGGCACCGCCACCGGCGTGCCGCTCGAATTGCGCGCCGGATCGGTGATTTCCAATCATCTGACCATCAAGGGCTTCTGGGGCTCGCGCATCATCTCCGAGATGGCCGCGGACGAGAAGACCCGGCTGATCACCGAACTGGTCACCCTCGCAGCCCACGGCAAGCTCAAGCTGCCGTCGGGTGGAGAGTTCAGCCTCGACAACGTCACCGACGCGGTCAAGGCATCGCTGACCCCGGGCAAATCAGGCAAGATCCTCATTCGCCCCTGATCCTGACTGACAATCCAATCAGGCCCGCGCTGGAACGGTTCCGGCGCGGGCTTTTTGCATCTGTTCGGCTGTTAGAGCTGCTCTTCCAGCCGGTCCGTTGCCGGCGGCGGGGTGCGCGACAGTGCCGCGATCCGCGCATGCAGCTCCGGTGTCATCTCGATGTTCACCGCATCCAGCGACGGCTGCAACTGAGCCACATTGCGCGCGCCGATGATCGGGCAGGTGACCGCCGGATGCGCTGCCGCCCACGCGACTGCCAGCGAGACCGGATGCACGCCCATCTCGCGGGCAAATTCGGTGAAGGCCTCGGCAACCTCGAACACCCAGTCCTCGCTGTAGCGCTTGGCATATTCCGGATTGGCCATGATCCGCCCCTGGTCAGGCCGCGCCTGCTTGCCGTATTTTCCGCTCAGCAACCCGCCGCCCACCGCAGAGTAGGTGATCACGCCAAGGTTTTCGGCCTGAGCCAACGGAAAGATCTCGCTTTCGGCCTGGCGCTTGACGAGCGAATACATCGGTTCGATCACGTCAAAGCGCGGCCAGTTGTTCTTCGCCGAGATGCCCAGCCCCTTGGCGATCTGCCAGGCCGCGTAATTGCTGGCGCCGAGATAGAGAACCTTGCCGTCAGCCACCAGCCTTTCCAGCGCCCGCAGCGTTTCCTCGAGCGGCACTTGCTTGTCCCAGCGATGCATGAACAGCACATCGATCCGGTCGGTGCCAAGCCGCTTCAGGCTTGCATCCACCGCCTGCAGGATGTGACGCCGGTTGCCGCCCTTGGCGTTGACGTCATCCCCCATTGCCCCAAAGCATTTCGACGTGATCACCAGCTCGTCGCGGCTGTCCTTGATCAGCTTGCCGAGAATGGTTTCCGCCGCCCCGTTCGAATAGACATCGGCGCAGTCGAAAAAATTGATGCCCGCGTCGCGGCACTTGTTGAACATGCGCCCCGATTCCGCCGCGTCGGCATCGCCGCCGAACGACATGGTGCCAAAGCACAGTTGCGAGACCTGAACCCCGGTCTGGCCAAGTTGCTTGTATTTCATATCAATTCCTCCCTCGTTTTCGCTCAACCGGGCAACGGATCCCGGTTCCAGTTCTTGTAGATCAGATAGCGTGACGGCGTGGCCCCCAGCGCACCGAACCATTGCGGGCAATAGGGCCCCATCCAGATCACGTCGCCCTCGGCCACCGGATACCAGGCATCATCGAGCCGGTAGACCCCGCCGCCAGCGAGCATCAGCAACCCGTGCTCGACAAAATGCGTCTCCACATAGGGCAGGCTGCCGCCCGGCTGGAACTCCATCACGTTGACCTCGCAATCGAACCGCTCGTCCACCGGGATGAGCTTGCGCACACCGAGCAAGCCGTCTTCCGACATCGCGCGTTTCGGCTGCGCGTCGACAGTGCCAACCACCAGCTCGGGATGCGCAGCGCCCGCGAGCGGCACAAAGACCTTCTCGAGCACCACGAGCCGTGCCGCGGTTTCCGCCTTGATCTCATGCGCCATGCCGGCCGGGATCAGCGCAAAGGCCTCCGGCTCCAGCTGGTGGACCTCCTCACCCACACTGAGAGACACCGCCCCCTCGAGCACGAACACGAACCGCTCCATACCCTGGGCCGGGGCGCGGGCGACAGCGCCCTCAGGCATCCCGGCGAAGAACTGCGAAAACTGTGCGCCCATCTGCGGCGAGATCACCACCACGATCCTGGCCCCGGGCCAGCCAGGCATCGGCGTGACCTCATGGCTGTCGGGCGAAATCAACGCATGTCGCCGCTCGATCACCGAGCGGGTTTCCCCAAATTGTCGTCTCACGGCTTGTCCTTTTCGAGATGACCACATCGGCAGCGCCGGGCTGCCGCAGAGCTCGCCTGCCCCTCTGCATACAATCATGGTTGCGCTGAAATGGCGACTTGTACCGCCCTATGCCACAGGGCGCATTTGCGAAATTGGCTCGGATCGGCAACCTGATGTTTACCAATGTCTTGTACTCAATCCGCGAAACCTGACCAGTCATTTTTCATATCAGCTCCACGGCCCGGGCGCATACCCAGACGATTGAACGGGAAGATTGCATGCAGTTTCTTCAGATGTGGAACCCGTTTACCTTCGTCGGGCGTGACATTGCCTCCAGGCAGCAGGTCGAGACGACTGTCCGTGAACTGTTCAACAGCAAGCCGCATCTGACTGCCACCCTCGGCATCAGTCTGGCTGCCGTGAGTGCCGCGCTGGGAGGAAATCTGGGAGCCGCCATCAGCGCCACATCGGTTGCCACGGCATGTCTTCTGGTCCGGATCGTGCTGGAACGGCGGTTCCTGAGCCGCAGCCCAGGTGAGATGGACTCCAAATGGATCCGGGTCTTCGTTTACGGCTCCTTGATGTCGGGCTTCGGCTGGGGCCTGTCCTCGGCAATTCTGTTCCACGGCGGTTCCCCGGAAACACAGGCCATCACCATGGCGGTTGCCTGTGCGGTGATGCAGGGCGCCGCAGGCCGCGCCTACATGATGCCAGGCACCGCGTTGTGGAACATCGCCCTGGTGATTGGCCAGATGAGCATCGTCGCCTTCGCCGGCGGCCAGTATCTTCATATCCCGGCCTTTCTCCTGTACTTCGTGTTCCTCACCGCCTTCATCATGCAGATGGTCGAAAACCGGTTGCGGCAGCTGCATGCCGAACAGATGGCCGACAGGCTGTTTCATGAGGTCAAGGAGAAGAACGAACTGCTGCGGATTGCCAACGAGACCTTGGCCACCAAGGCCTATGAGGATCCGCTCACCGGGCTCGCCAACCGGCGCAAGTTCGATCTCTGTTTTGACGAAAGCCTGGCTGCCGCCGCACGGAACGCGACCCCGATCTCGCTGATGATCCTGGACGTGGATCACTTCAAGGCTTTCAACGACACCTATGGCCACCAGTCCGGTGACGAATGTCTGCGCCTGATCACCAGGGCGCTCAGCAGCACCATAGCGGATCCGGGCAGCCTGGTCGCGCGCTATGGCGGCGAGGAATTCGTGGTCATTCTGCCCGGTCAGGACATGGTGGAAGCCAAGATCGTCGCGGAAAAGGCCCGCATTGCGGTTCGCCTCACCTCGCTCGATTCGCTCCCCGGCACGCCGCCGCGCCAGACCATCAGCATCGGCCTTGTCACCTCTACCGGCGGTTCGCAGACCACAAGGGATGCAATGCTCGCAGCCGCCGACGCAGCCCTTTACGAGGCCAAGAAACGCGGCCGCAACCGCGTCTGCTCCTACTGCGACATCGGCGAGGCCGGAGAGCAATTGCCGGTCAACACTGCGGGCTGACCGCGCGTCGCACGCTAGAAGGGCGCTTCGTTCATATGGCTCGAACACCAGATAGGCGTCCACGCCGGAGATGAACCGGCAGGCGCGCGCGAACTCGCCTCGCAGCACCGGACTTGGGGCGATTGGCCGGGCTCCCTGCAGAACCATCTCGATACCAGCACCAGCGGCGCTCTTTCCCAATTGTCGGCCCTGCGTTCGCACGTCTTTTCGATGCTGAAGCCCAACGTCCCACTGCCCGTTTTCAGGACTAGCGGAGGAAAATGGTCAGCAAACCCAGATACATCATCAGTATATGTTCCAATCGACTGATTTATGGCAACATAAGAGAGATGAAAGCGAGTTGATGTATTTGTGCAGATATCCTGCAGCCAAACTGGATAGTGGAACAGAGAAGGACATTCCCGTGAAAGCAATATCTGTTTTATTCATAGGCTTGTTTGCTTCGATTGTTTTGGCGTCGAACGCACGAGCAGATTTCCAGATGGAAAAAATCGGCAGCCATGGAATAGTGATGCACTGGACCAGCGGGGACAAGATCCGCCTCATCGGTAGATGCACCATTTCCAACAATAAGGTCGGCGAGGTCGTCGCGGGCGTTTTCGACATGATTCCCTATGTTTCTCAGGGAATTCAGGGCAAGTTTATCAGATCAGCGATGAAGCGTTACGTGACACTGGAAAAGGGAGAGGCTTATTGCGCGGTCGCAATGCTGAAACCCGACAGGTTGATTCCTCAGCCGGCAGATGTGAGCGACGTGGTCCTGTATGTGAAAAGTTGGAAGAACAAGGAAGTGGTTGTTCAGGACAGCCCATCTTACTTTTGCAAAAGAATTCACCGAACAGGCGTCTGTTATGAGGTGCTGGAAACAGACGATGAGGGGATAGACGGAGTGTCTGCCTGTGTTGATTTCAACATCGACAGCCAACAATATTCAGCATCGTTCGGCACTGGCAACACAAGCGACGATGTGGCATCTACATTCGCCAATGAACATGCAGCAATTACCATTACCACCTGCGCCGCGCGTGGATTGAATTTCTAGCACTGCCACTCGTCGACTTCCAACATGTCCTGAAAAGCCTATTGCTGCGCAAACAGGCACTGAAAAACAAGTGGTGGGCCCGGAGGGACTCGAACCCCCAACCAATCCGTTATGAGCGGACGGCTCTAACCAGTTGAGCTACAGGCCCGGGGGGCATGGCAGCGTCTGGTGCTGCGCGTTGGCCGCAAACTCCAAGATTGCGGGCATTGTCCCCGGCCGGACTGGGCGTCCGGACGTTGGCGGTTTAGCTCAAAACATCTGCCTTCACAAGCCGTTGCCGTGGCGGGTTTGCAGCCCTGGCCGCAGCCAGAACCACGGGCGGGATCGCGGCCACGCAAGGTCCGGCAAATTGCGATCCGGTGGCCGGCGCGAATGCGCCCGGACCGGGCATCACCAGCCGCCGCATTGCGCCCACAATCGAGCGCCATTAAATCCGTGTCGGGACATTTGACACCAGATCGGAGACTTTTCATGACCTCTTTTTTCCCCGCTCGCCGCAACCTTGCCGTGGCCGGAGCACTTTCAGCCCTCATGTTGTATGTGGCCAATCCGGTGCAAGCCGATGACGCCAGGACGCCCGAAGCAGGCGTGATTTCTGTCTCCGGCGAAGGCGTGGCGACGGCCGCGCCCGACATGGCGGTCATCTCGCTCACCGTGCTGCGCGAGGCCGAGACGGCGCGCAAGGCGCTCGATGCCAACAACGAGGCGATGGCCAATGTGCTGGCCGCCATGAAGGCCGAAGGCATTGCCGAGCGCGACCTGCAGACCGGCGCCTTTTCGGTGCAGCCGCGCTGGTTCTACCCGAAGAACAACAACGACGAGAACCGGAAAGCCGAGATTGTCGGTTACACCGTCAACAACACGCTGACCGTCCGGATCCGTGATCTGAACCGCCTCGGCGCCATTCTCGATACGTCCGTCAGCCTCGGCGTCAACCAGGGCGGCAATGTGGTCTTCACCAATGACGACCAGGACACGATCCGCGAAACAGCCCGGCTCGACGCGGTGAAAAAGGCCAGGGCCAAGGCCGAAGCCATGACCGGCGCGCTTGGCGTCTCGCTCGGCCGCATCACCCAGATCTCGGAAAACTCCTACTCCGCCCCGCCAATGCCGATGGCCCGCGCCGAGATGGCGATGATGGCGGGCAAGGCCGCGGATTCGGTGCCGGTGGCATCGGGCGAGAACGAGTACCGCGTGACCGTCAACGTCACCTGGGAACTTGATCAGTAGGATACACCTCTCCCACGACACGTGGAAAACATGATCCGCGGACAGCAAAACCCCGGAAGGCCAGGCCTCCGGGGTTTTTTGTTGCTGCGATCTTGCGCTCCGGACTAGCGGCGGACGCGGATCACCGGGCAGTTGCGCTGGTTGGCGAAGACCACCCGGACGCTGCGGTGATGGCGCACGCCCTGGACGACGACGCGGCGGTTGTTGGCGCGGATCACGTCAGCCCGGCGGACGCCCATGTGGCGGGCCTTTTGCACGGCGCGGTGCGGGCGGCAGACATTGCGGTGGCCGCGATGGCCTTCGAAGCGGTTCCAGCCGCCGCGGCGGTCGCGGTCACGGATGACGATGCCGCCGCCATGGCCGCCGATGGACAATTCAAAACCGACGCTGCCGGCATTGGCAGCAGGAGCGGAAGCGGCGACGCCGGCAGTGGCGACGACGAGGGCGGCGAGTGCATTGCGGATGAAGGTGTTCATGGCTGTTCTCCAGATTTGGCGGTGTTTACGCCTTGCGTGGGTGTCCCTGATTTCGATCTCGTCTCGATCGGCTGTGCCGTTCGATTGACCCCACACTAGTCCGCCCTGCCTGAACCGAATTGGAACCGCGCGTTCATCCTGCATTCATGAAAATTCGCGCTGCTGCCCGGCGCTACAATTCGCGGCCCCAGATCTGCAGCGGCTTGACGCTTTCCTCCGTCTCGCCCTGGTCGCGCCAGGAAAACTCGACCAGCAGGCCCGGATAGGGCTCGTAGCCAAGGCGCTGCCAGAAGGCGTTGAGCGCGACATAGTCTGCAGGCCGGGCGGGATGGTCCTCGGGCCTGAGCACCGAGGCGAACACCGCCTGCTCGAACCCCTGCGCCCGCCCGGCGGCCTCGCGCATGGCGAAGAACTCGCGCCCGGCCCCCTGCCCCCGGTATTCGGGCAACAGCACCGATTCCGCCAGATAGAAGAAATCATCGGGATCAAGCCCGATGCGGGCGAAGGGCGCGGCGAATTCGTCGGCGTGATCGGACAGGGGTGCTGCCGTGGCCGCACCCACCATGTGCCCATTCCCATCGCGTGCTGCCACCACCACGGCGCCCGGCGAGGCGGCGAAATGCTTGAGGTAGCGCGCTTCGTAGTTCGCATCGCCGTCATAGAGATAGGGCCAGGCGGCAAACACCGCGATTCTGAGCCGGGCGAGATCATCGAGCGCCTGCTCGACCTCGTCAGCGGTGAGAACCGAGAAATTCAGGCCCGATCGCGAGGCCATCGCGCGGGGCCCTCAGCCGGCCTTTACCTGCGCGATCCAGTCGCTGAGGTTGTAGCTCATCGTCACCCGGCTGATCAGGCCGTCATCGATCTCGAAGAAGATCCCCGCCGGCAGCGAGTAGCGCTGGCCATTGGCCTCGGGCAGGCCCTCATCGGTGGAGAGATAGGTGCCGCGCACGGTGAACTCGGCCGCAGCACGGGTGCCGCTGTCGTCGGTCATGATGGCGATGTCGCCCAGTTCCTCGTCGTAGTGCCGGCTCATCTTGGCGTTGAACCAGCGGAACTTTTCCTTGCCGATCTCGCGCTCGCCCTGGTTGATGTCATGCGCCACGTCATCGGTGAGACAGGCCAGCATGTCCTCGGAAGACTTCGCGTTGAACGCATCGAGATAGCGGCGGATCAGGGCGATTGTCGTGTCACGGCTCATGGCGGGCTCCATATGAAAAATTGATCGTCCACAGGTGCCACAGGCGGGCAGCGGCGGGCAAGGAAAACCGGGACGCCAACAAGGCCTCATCCCGTTCATCCCCAACACCTCTCAGCTGGTTCGGTTCCACCGCTACAGCGCCGCGCGTCCGATTGAATGCGCGAAACTCGCTGTAACACTTTGGAATGATGCGTGCAGGTTACCGTTCAAATGAACTTATTTGCACGCGACATGCATCAGGCACGGCAAATCCCCCGCCGGCGAGGTGAGCCGGCAGGCTGGTGAGGAAAACGGGCTCCGGAGGGCCGCGCGCGGGCGTCGCCTCAGAAAAATGGTAGGCAAAAGGGTGGCGCGTTCCGCGCGCGGGCCCGAACTTCGCCGGATGATGTCCGCATCCGACAGACGGCAACGGCTTCAGCTGATCCGCTTGAGGGTTTTCACCCGACGCGGGGTCTTCGGGGTTCCCCGAACCGCGAGCCCGGACAGGGGCCGCGGCGTGAAAGCGTCTCCACGTGGTTTCCGGCACGAAGCGCCTCCCCTTGGGTAAAGGGGCAGACCTTCGCCACAGGCCCGGAGCGTCATCAGATTCCAACTCCCGTCACTGCGACAGGCTAAAATCCGGAAAAACGTCCCGGTGGCCGGCTGAACAAGCTCATCCCGCAGGGGTGAGCAAGTCCGCCGACGGAGCCACGCTGGCCACCGCCTCCCCTCCGCCCCTGCCGCACGTCACGGCAAGACCAAAGAGGCATTCCTCCCGCCTGAACCAAAACGTTCGCGATCCATCCGGCAGCGGAAGTACGATGATGATGGCATGAGGTTTGGGGAGTGGGGAAAAGATTTTGGGATTTTTTGGTTGGTACGGTTTGTTCTGGCACCTTGTCGGAGAGAGGCACCGCATTTCAGCCGCGCGCTCAGGCCTTCATGTCTCTTAGACCTCCCGTCTTTCGTCATCCTCGCCCCTGAGGCGAGGATCCACACCGTGATCTCTCCCCGGCCACGGCTGGTGGGATTGCGGAATGGATCCTCGGGGGTAACGACGTCGCTGTGTTTGTCTTGGTCGGGGCCCGAGGCTGACGACGGAGAGTGCTGTGTCCGCAATCTCCTCCCTGCGGGGAAGAGAGAGATCCTGCCGAGCCTGAGACCACTCAGCTCAAAGCTCCGGAAAGCCCCTTGCCTGCCACTGCGCCCGCGGGACTGCATTGCCGACCTTGAAGCTGAAGTCCACGACCCTGAGCGCATCGGCATCGACAGTGCAGCGGAAGTCGAGATCGTACCAGACGCCACCGGCACGGAAGGCGGCCTTCGGGACGGCGAGCACAGTGCCGCCGGGCAGCTCATAAGAGGGCAGCAATTCGGGCAGGTACGGCTCGGGCGCGCGGCGCAGCTGCTCGCGCAGCTCGGTGGTGCACAATCTGCTGCCACGCATATTGCGCGGCATGTTGCGCATGGCCGTCGTTGCAACTGCGTGGCCGGTGTTGACGCTGGAAGACAGCTGCCGCACCCCGGGCAAGCCAGTGTCACGGGCAGGCGCCGCGGCAGCCGGCGGCGCGGTGCCGGTGACGGCGGGCGTGGCAGGCATTACCGGAGTGGCAGGTCTTGGCTGCGGCACCGGGACGGCCGCACCAGCGAGGCCTTCGGGCAAGGATGCCAGCTCGGTCTCTAAGGCCGGCTCCGCCAGGGCTGCGGGGATATCTCCGGCAAGCTCGGCATCAGGCAGGGTGATGTCGTCCGGCATGGCCAGCGTCGGGGCAGGATCAGCTGGTGGCTGGTCCTCCGGCGTCTCTTCTGTTTGCTGATCCTCATCGGCGGTCTCGGCAGCTTCGCTGTCCGGCTCCGCGGCAGGCTCCGGCGGTGTCTCGGCCACGTCCTCGACGACCGCTTCCTCGGAAGCCGGTTCTTCGAGGGTGAATTCTTCAAGGGGCGGGGCCTCGGCGGGCAGCTCCTGGCCGGATGCCTCCTCGGACGGCGCTTCGCTGGCGCCGCCATCAGGTGCAATCTCCGGCCCGGCGTCTTCCTCGCCAAACTGGAACACGGGTGTGAGCACCGGGATCGGCGCAGTGTCTTCTTCAGCAGCACCGGTCTCGGCCGGAGGGGAAGCTGGCTCTGGCTCAGGTTGGGCATCGGGCTCTTGCCCTTCAGGCTCCGGGGCTGGCGGCTCCGGGGCTGGCTCTTCAGCTGCTGGCTCGGGCTCGGGCTCGGGCTCGGGCTCGGGCTCGGGCTCGGGCTC
>TARA_R110002012_G_scaffold9716_4_pt1 | contig 156441 bp, 151 predicted proteins | sample TARA_R110002012 | Tara Oceans TARA_R110002012 (sample SAMEA4396515) | marine metagenome | biome: Westerlies Biome; feature: [DCM] deep chlorophyll maximum layer (ENVO:01000326); material: water (ENVO:00002006), including particulate matter (ENVO:01000060) such as... | depth 40 m
AAAACTACCCGTTGATAAACTTCCTAAGCTCGCACAGCCACTCTTACAAGATCATATTACCTGCTTGCAGGAGTTATCAGACTTAAGTGTGAGTACTGCAAAAACTAGTAAGAATAATGTATTGCCAGTTACTTGGCATGGACCTGAGCCAGGAATAGGACTGCGTAACTCGGCAGAGCTTTCTCAGATTCCTTACAGTTTTGATAATTCGTTACAAACTAGCGAAGTCTTTCCAGAAGGAAAACTAGATGCAGATTTGCAACAAGTTGATTTACGCAAGACTAATAGCTGGCGTTTAAAGCTGGGCGAGATTGAAACTACAGAGATGGTAGAAGTACAGCTAGTAAATGCTGTGGCGCCTTTTGTTTTATGTAATCGCTTGTCTAACCTTATGATGAAGGAAAATACTGGACAAAAGCATATCATAAATGTATCTGCTATGGAAGGTAAATTTCACCGCTTTAAAAAAGAAGATAGACACCCACATACTAATATGGCAAAGGCAGCATTAAACATGCTAACACACACGTCTTCTGCCACTTTTGCTAAGTCTGGGATCTATATGAACGCCGTAGATACGGGCTGGGTGACAGATGAGGACCCTGCAGAGCTATCAAAAAAGAAAGTAGAAGTACATGACTTTCAACCACCATTAGACATCGTAGACGGTGCTGCTAGGGTGATGGACCCACTTATTGATGGTATCAATACAGGTAAGCATTGGTCAGGAAAATTTTTAAAAGACTATTTCCCTATAGATTGGTAATTAAAAGTTGTATTTTTGTGAAGTAATTGAATATCGATTACTAATTATTAAATAAATATTATTATGAGTAACGGAACAGTAAAATTTTTCAACGATACCAAAGGATTTGGTTTTATTACAGAAGAAGGTGTTGAAAAAGACCACTTTGTACACATTTCAGGATTAATCGATGAGATTCGCGAGGGTGACCAAGTTGAATTTGATCTTCAAGAAGGTAACAAAGGTTTAAACGCAGTAAACGTAAAAGTTATCTAATACATACTTTAAGTTTTTAAAAAAGCCCATCTATTTATTTAGATGGGCTTTTTGTTGTTATGGACTTTTTATGCTTTCGCGAAAGCGTACCTCTAATGCGTAACGCATGTCACAAGTAACTAATGCTTATTTAAAAGTGTGTCGCTGCTCTTGTGTAGAAGAAGCACTGAGCAACTCATTAAACGAGCGAATGCTATTGAAATCTATCGTTATCGCTTTTGAAACGGCAATACCATCTATACCAGCCTCCAAAATTTTTGTAACATCATCAAGTGTGATTCCTCCCACGGCAAGAATAGGAGTAGTGGTACCCAGTTCTTCTATAATTGCTTTGTAACCAGAAACACCCAGCGTGCTTGCTGTAGTTTCTTTTGTGGTAGTAGTGCTGTAAGGCCCTAGACTTATATAATCTACTTGCTTCTCAATAAGTGTCTCACAATCTTGTAAAGTATGTGCCGTCCCACCTATTATTTGCCAAGTGTATAAGTGCTTCCTAGCAGAGATAGGGCAGGCATCTGTACCTCCTAGATGTACTCCGTCTGCTTTAACCTCTTTAGCAAGTTTATAATTATCATTAATAATTAATCGCGTTTGGAAATGAGCGGTAATCTCTCTAGCTTCTTGAGCAATGGCAAGCAGTTTTTTTTGAGAACAGTCTTTTACACGGAGTTGCACGAGCTCAGCTCCGGCATTACATGCTTTTTGTATATGTTCTATGTGCTCTTTGAGTGAGCTTCCTTGCGATATATAATGAAGTTTTGGAATCATAATCTTCTTATTTAATAACTACGTAAAACAGTTATATAGTAATCTAGCAAAGATACTCATCCCACGTGGGTCTTACTGTAGTTATGAAGGGCATGTGTTATTAAAAATAAAGAGGCTGCCTATAAGTATATAAACAGCCTCTTTATAGTAGATTTTATGTAAAATCGTCTAATCTATTCTTCTTCGGTAACGAGCGAGTCTGCCATAGCTTGTTCCTTGTTTTCGCTATAATCTACAGGAACAGAATCTTTAATTCTAGTAAACTCCTCTAGACGCTCTAGATCTTCTTCCTCACCAGAAAAGTATGGGAATACATCCATAATAGGCGATTCAGAAACTGCTGGAATTGTATATTCACCCATCGTGTCTTTCATAGTGACAACAGTGTTATCAAAGGCTTCCTTCACATCATTTGCTTGTACAAGCAAATATTGATTAGTCTTACGCTCTTTACCACTTTCCTCATCATAAGCAATGAGTGATACACGAGATTTAAACCATCTATCTGAGTTTTCAAACGGATGTATCTCTGCGTAGTTTGCTACTTTTATGTTTGTGATTTTGATTTCTTCGCTATCACTTAAGTAGGCAGCCATTTCTTGCGTTATTCTACTTTCTGCTTCTGTATATGATATTGCATCTACTAGAAAAGGCTCTGTTTTTACCTTTTGAGTTCCAGATGCCTCATCAAATTTTCTATACTTTACTTTGCACTCATACCAAGTTGCACTCATATCTCTTTTATTTTAAGGTTGCCAAAAATAGGGGTTAGCTCAAGGCGAAAAAGTAAAAAACAACAATAGATATTCACAATCTCAAATTCATGAAGCTAGCTATTTTAATACGAGTGATTTACCGCATAAAAAAGCTGGAATAAAAAAAGCGTCAACTGTAATTTACAGTCGACGCTTTTCAAGTTGGGTATTCTTATAATTATTTAGCTGGTAAAACCACTGTATCTACTACGTGTATCACACCGTTAGACTGCATTACATCTGCAATAGTTACTGTAGAGCTGTTTCCGTTTTGATCCATAAGAACTACTGATGTTCCTTTTACAGAAGCCATTAGTTTACCACCGTTCACAGTTGTAAAAGTTGCTGTACCATTATTCTTTTTGATCTCGCTCATGATAGCAGCTGCATCAAATTTTCCTGCAACTACATGATACGTAAGTACACCTTGTAAAGCAGTTTTACTTTCCGGCTTAAGTAGTGTTGCTACTGTTCCTGCTGGAAGCTTCTCAAAGGCAGCGTTTGTTGGAGCAAAAACTGTAAATGGACCTTCTCCTTGTAAAGTTTCTACAAGACCTGCAGCTTTTACAGCAGCAACTAGGGTAGTATGGTCTTTAGAGTTTACAGCATTCTCAACAATATTTTTAGAAGGATACATTGCTGCTCCACCTACCATCACTGTCATTTCATCCATCATATCTTCACCCTCAGACATTTTATCGTCCATCATATCCTCCACTTGAGACAACTTATCATCCATCATCTCATTTTGATCTGCTGCTTCTTCTTTTCCTACATTTTTTGAACCTTCACATGATGCAAGTGATAAAAGTCCTGCACAAAGTGCCATTGATAATACGTTTACTGTTTTCATAATTGTTTAGTGTTTGTGTTATATAGATTTACATATATAACGCAGCAGCTTCTCGTACGGTTCTCGGTAAGGTTTGAATTTGGGATAGGTTTAACAATTATGTCTGGATTGTCATAAAGTTATAATGCTGCATAAAATTTGCTGCAAAACTTAATTACAAAATTAAGAACTCGTTATAGCATGGCACGTGATAAGTTATATAGTAATGCGAGTAATTGTTGGGTAACTTTCTGTTACTCTGATTAAAAGTTAAAATTTGTTAAGATTATTTGTGATTATACTCTAAATTTGAGCTGAATTTGTAAAACCTCTTAAAAAAGGTCTTAACAAACTTAAGCTAACCAACTTATACCTTATTAATGAAATTTTTCTTGTCAATACTATTCAGTGTAGTATTCTCGCTAAGCATTCAATCTCAAGAACCACAAGAAACAGAAATCGATGATTTATTCTCAGAACTTGATGACCTTACTATAGAAGGAGACAACGAAGTAATCGCTTCATTTAAATCTACTAGATTACTTATCGGGCAATCTACTGAACGTGTAAAGAAAAGTCAATTACATTTTAGAATCTCACACGTTTTTGGAAAAATAAAAGGTATTGACAATTTCTTTGGTCTTGATCAAATTAATAATATGCACTTTAGTCTAGAATATGGCCTTACAGACTATATTCAACTGGGTGTGGCGAGATCAAATAAGCCAGACAAAACCTATTCAAATAGTATTAAGGTTAGTGCTCTTAGACAAAGATCTGGATCAAAGTCATTCCCTTTTGCATTAAGCTATTTTGGGAGCTTAGATATTAAGACTAGAGAGTATTTTCCAGAGGCACGTAATAATAACTTTTCAGGAAGACTAGAATATGTAAATCAATTACTTATAAGTCGCAAGTTTTCAGAAAAACTATCCCTTCAACTTTCTCCTACATTAGTTTACAGAAACTTAACTGAAACTCAGGAAGACCCTAACGCTATATATTCTATAGCTGTAGGTGGTCGTTATCTCATATCGAGATCTATTTCGATTAATGGGGAGTATTATTACACGCTTCCTACCTTTGACGCGCACAGTGCTCGCAAGAATACGCTCGCTTTAGGACTTGATATAGAGACAGGTGGCCATGTTTTCCAATTGTTTTTTACAAATGCATTTGCTTTACACCCAGGGAAATTTGCTATCAATCAAAGCGGTAATTTCTTCAATCGTGATATTAACTTCGGTTTCAGCATACTGCGAGAATTCTCATTATAACAAATCAATTTAACTCTTATACCATGTACAAATCAATCGCAATTTTATTTCTAGTCTTTGCTTCAAGCCTTACTCAAGCACAAGAAAAGCTAATTACTAGAACGGGCACTATCTCTTTCTCATCAAAAACTCCTATAGAAAATATTGAGGCTACAAGTAATCAAGCAGCTAGCATTCTTAATATAGAGAAGAAGCTAATAGCTTTTAATGTTTTACTCAAATCTTTCAAATTTGAAAAAGCCTTGATGGAGGAGCACTTTAATGAAAAATATGTGCACTCAGATAAGTATCCATCTGCAAAATTTCAAGGAACTTTTGAAACAGCTATTGATTTAAATTCTCCTCAAGTTTATGAAGATGTAAATATTAGTGGCACTATGCTTTTTCATGGTAAAAAACAACCTACGTCTGTTAAAGCGACTATTGAAGTGATGAAAGATAAAACCTTAAAAGTCACTAGTGACTTCAAACTTGTTTTAGAAACATATGACATTGAAATACCATCTCTTGTAAAAGACAAAATAGCAGCAGACATTGATGTTAATCTTGTAGCAAACTATAAGTAAGATGGTAAAAAAGATAAGTATCGCTGCGCTTTTAGTTATTGTAGGAGCAATTATTTATGGAATCTATTCATTTAATAAGCCCGCAGAAAGTGTTACTACCTCAAATGCAGATTTGAAAATGACGGCAACTGCCTTGATTGATAAGATGGAGTCTAATCCAGAGGCTGCTAGTTCCTTATTAAATAAAGTCATAGAGGTGACTGGAAAAGTCTCATTGTTAGAAAAAGGAAAACAAACAACTATAGTAGTCCTTGATGAGCAAATAAAGTGTGAAATAGAAAACGCTCAAGTGGAAGGATCATTAACTATAGGAAATGAAATAACTGTGAAGGGGGTTTACAGTGGATTAGATGAGATGTTTAATGAAATTATATTATCAAAATGTCAGCTTATAAATTAATAATTGTACTAGGTCTACTCGTAATGACCGGCTGTGCCTCAGAGCAAGCAGATGTTGAGTACCCTGTAAATGAAGCTGCGGCTCAAGAGTATTACACAACTACATTGAAACAAGTCATTGATAATAAGTGTATTTCCTGCCATATATATCATATTGAAGGTAACAACCGCTACGATACGTATGAAAAAACTAAATCAAATATCGTACAGATGGTAAGTCGTATATCTTCTACTTCAAATACTGTAATGCCGCCACCCGATGCTGTCCAACTTACTCAAGAAGAGAGGGAGAGTTTCCAGACTTTCTTAGCGTTGTTAAGTGCAAATGAAGAAGAAGTTCCTGCAGCTAGAATACAAATAGAATGGACAGCATATAAATACCCAGACTACGATAATAGGGCAGGAGTGAGTGGTACCTTTGATGAAATAAGCTACGAACTTAACGAAAGCGCAATTGCAACTATTGATTTACTCGATAATGCTAAGGTAACTGTAAATACAAGCTCTGTTAATGTGGGCAATGAGTCAGAGAGAACCACTAATGTAGGAACATTTTTCAGTGTCTTTACACCAGATATCATAGGAGATGTAATTAGTTATAATAACAATGAGGTCACCATACTTTTTGAAATGAATGGAATCACAGCAACAGAGACTTTTGATATTGTTGTAAATGAGGATAGCCTTGTGCTTTCTGGAAGTATTCCAGATATGAATATTTTTGACTGGCAGTTAGGTTATGATGCGCTAGATAGTGTATGTGGAGATTATCATGAGAATAAAGTTTGGGAAGATATTGATATAACTATTACCATTTTGATCAATCAATAAAAATTTAAAGCAAGCTAGAGGTCTCTATTATCTAGCTTGCTTTTGTTCGATTTCGCGAAAATGTTATATAAAACCTAGCAGTCATTAGTACTCTCACCGTGCTTTAATACCTGCCTAATCAGCTTTCGCGAAAGCGTGCTTATGAGTATCACTCTTAAAGATGATGTATAAGATGGTAACTACAAACAGTAGCAATAAATACCAAGTATTTGCTACAAGATCTAAGTAATTGATATTACCTTCTGAGAAGCTCAAAATCATTAAAACCTGTGCTCCATAAGGTAATAAGCCCTGAAAGATACAAGCGAAAATATCCAGAATAGAAGCCGTTTTCTTATTGTCTAACTCATATTCATCATTAATGGTTTTTGCGATAGGTCCAGCAACGATGATGGATACGGTGTTATTTGCAATTGCCATATTGATGGTGCTTACCAGCGCTGCAATACCAAGTTGGGCAGTTTTTTTACTCTTAATGAGTTTTTTGATATTCACTAAGATAAACTCAATCCCGCCATTACTAGCCACAAGTGCCGCAAGACCACCAGTGAGCAGAGATAACAAGAAAATCTCGGTCATATTTGTAAATCCTGTATAGGCAATTTTTGTGGACTCTATAATGGTAAAATCACCATAAATAATACCCAGCAGCGCTGCTGCAAGCACACCTACAAGTAGCGTTACAAAAACGTTGAGACCTACAATAGATAGTATAATGACAAGGACATAAGGAGCAATTTTTATTACATCATATTCATAAACAACGGTTTCTGTAACATCTGTCGTGAGATCTACTCCTTGAAAAATCAAAATAGCAATGGTAAGTAGCGCTGCGGGAACGGCAATCTTTATATTTTGCCTGAATTTATCACTCATTTTTGTACCCAGAGATTGGGTAGCGGCAATCGTGGTGTCTGAAATTACTGAGAGGTTATCTCCAAACATACTACCACCTAGCAGGGCTCCACAGAGTATGGCAAGGTCTGCGCTACTTTTATCTGCAAAACCTACAACAATGGGTGCTAGTGCTACAATTGCCCCCACAGAAGTCCCTGTAGAAACTGATAAAAACCCAGCAATCACAAAAATACCTACATAGATATATTGTATTGCAATGTAATCTAAGCCCAGGTTTACAATCGCATCCACACTTCCTGTAGCATTAGTTATTGCGGCAAATGCACCAGCTAGTAAATAAATTAGGCACATGGTTAAAATTTTATCGTCACCACATCCTTTGAGGAGTATGTCAATTTTAGCATTTATAGTCTGTTTAAACATTATAAAAGCAACGATAATTCCAGCAATAACAGCCATAGGTGCAGGTAGAGCATAAAAATCATCTTGATAAATACCAACGCCTAAAAATGTGATTACAAATACAAAAAGCGGAATTAGGGCTGTAAATTTTGGGGTAATTTGTGTAGTCTGTGTCATGTTCTTCTTCATTCTTGCAAGGAGATAATAGCAATTAGATAGAAGTATGAGTTAACATTGTTTCCAATTAATTGGCTTATCTATTTAGCACCTTGCTCGTTATTGCAGGTTGCTATCTCCTAATTGAGATTCTTGATAAATAATTTAAAAGCGCAAAACTAACACTTGAATCTTCTTGTAGCGAACAGAAATCGTTAATTTAATTATAAAGATTATTTTGAATGTATAGTCTTCTGAGATTTAAGTCGTCATGAACATATAAACGTAGATAAAAATCGAAAATTAATAAGGTAATATGTATCGCTATGAGTCAGTAGGTTACAGTTGTATATGAGTTTTTACGCTTTCGCGAAAGCGTAACTCTCAACTAAAAATACATTTGATTTAACCTTCTTAGAGGATCTTTATGATGGTTGTGTAATCATACTTATTTAAAGAAATAATTACCTTTGCACCCCATTATGAAAAACGAAACATCACAACTACTAGATTTTGTTACTAGCGAACTCTCAAAAGCCGGTTTTACAATCACTCCAGATATTAATAGGGTAGAAGGTCTAGACTTTCTCATTACGGCACCTACAGGTAAAACAAGTGAATTACAGCTGCGTAACATCAAAGTTAAAGAGGAAGAAAGTATTAAAATTCAAAAGCTTGATTATGGACAGATTGCACCGCACCGTTTTTTAGGTTTAGTTACAGTAATAGAAGATGCTCCAAGAGCCTTTTATATTATTCCGTCTGCTACGTTTACAACAGCAGATAATACGATATTCTTTGAGCATCCTATGAATATGATGCCGCACTTAAGCCACTGGGAGATTAAAGTATTTACTTCCGCTATTCCTAAGTTGGCTCAATATGAAATAAGTAATTTTTACAAAGTATGATAATCTATTTACTACTCGTCAAAAGATTATCAATAGCACTAGCTTCTTATTGAATAGCGTTCATGCTTCTCTGAGATTAGAAGTAGTTTTGCGCACAATTCAATTGAATCAACATCGTGAGAGGGGCTCACGATTTTTGAGCTTATAAAGGTCTGGCAGGGGTGTCAGGCCTTTATTTTTTGAGATAATATTGGTTATTATGAATCATCGTAAAACTACATATCACAGTACAAGTTTTTACAGTCTTTAGATTCATTGATGGATTCCTTCGTAAGCCGATTTTCTTCTTGTAGTTTTGCAAATTATAATTCGATTAAAAACAAGTAATTATGAGTAAAGTACAAGGAAATGATGTAGTAAAAGTACACTACACAGGAAAATTAGCAGATGGACAGGTGTTTGATAGCTCTTTACAAAGAGAACCTTTGCAGGTAGAACTTGGCAAAGGCCAACTTATCCCAGGATTTGAGAATGCTTTAATAGATATGGCGGTTAACGAGAAGAAAACGGTTACTATAACTAAGGAAGAAGCTTACGGTGACGTGCAGCAAGAGTTATTTCAAACAGTACCGAAAACGCAACTACCTGAAGAAATCAAACCAGAAGTAGGTGTTATATTAGTAGCTTCTAGACCTGATGGTTCTGAGCAGCAGTTACGTGTATCTGAAGTAAATGAAGATCACATTATTGTAGATGCAAACCACCCACTAGCAGGACAAACACTAGAGTTTGAACTTGAGCTTTTAGAGATTGCATAAGACGACTTAATATTAAGTATATAAAACGCCTTAGCATAGCTAAGGCGTTTTCTTTTTGTATAGAATTAAGGTTGTTCAGCAATAAACTACAAAACAGTTCCCGTTAAATATAAAAGCCTGCAGTCAAAGTCTTCTTCTTGCAATAATTTGATAGCTTTTTTACTACGTACACCAGCTTTACAATACACAACCAGATCTTTAGTTTGCAATACTTCATGTGCTCTATTCTGCAGTTCGCCTAAAGGAATATGTTGACCTCCTATATGATGTACTGCTCTCTCATGATATTCTCTCACGTCTAGGAGATTGTATTTTTCTGGATGTTTATTAATCTCATCTATTGTAATACCCATATTGTCTACAGAAAACTCACATTGTAACTCGTACTCATCTTCAAGACGACTAACTACGATACTAGTATCTTTTTCAAATCCTAAAATCATTTGTTCCATGCTTAACATGTTATAGGTGAGCAATTTTCCAGAAAGAACATCACCTATTCCACAGATGATTTTTAATACTTCATTGGCCTGCAATGCACCTATAATTCCTGCTAGTGCGCCTAGAACGCCTGCTTCAGAGCAATTAGGCATTTCATTCTGCTTAGGAGGTGTTGGGTATAAACATCGGTAGGTAGGACCACTGTTGTAATTATAAACAGCCAGCTGCCCTTCAAATTTATAAATAGAACCCAGCACAACAGGTTTATCTTTTAATACAGCAGCATCATTTACTAAATATCGCGTAGCAAAATTATCAGAACCATCCACAATAATATCATAGTTTGCAAAGAGCTCTAGCGCATTATCTCTAGTAAGACGCATTGGGTATGTATCAAAATTGACATAAGGATTGAGCTTTTCTAAGCGCCTTGTAGCTGATATGGCTTTGTTATTCCCAAGATCATCATGAGTATATAAAATTTGACGTTGTAAATTGGATTGCTCAACGACGTCGTTGTCTATAACACCAATGCTACCAACACCCGCAGCAGTAAGGTATTGTAACACTGGACAGCCTAGGCCACCTGCACCTATGATTAAAACGCTTGCTTTTTTGATTTTCAATTGACCTTCTAATCCTATTTCATCTAGAATGAGATGTCGGCTATATTGTTGTTTTTCGGCGGTTGTTAGTTCCATGCTAAGCAATTTCAAAATAACTTTTATCCCAATCTTTCCAAACTGCTTGGTACCCTTGAGATTCAATCATTTGTTTGATTTCTTCCGTATCTCTTTCGTCTGAGATTTCAAATTGTTCTAAGGATTGTGGATCTACCACATATCCTCCAGGGTTTGTCTTAGATTGCGCACTTATTGACGTAATCCCTAGACTTATAATGTTATTACGGAAGCGTTCACTTTCTCTAGTAGACATTGATAACTCCACATCTTCATCTAGTAAGCGATATGCACAAATAAGCTGCACCAGATCGGCATCTGTCATTTCAACCTTAGGTTGCACTTCTCCTTGATGCGGTCTTAGCCTAGGGAAGGAGATGGAGTACTTTGTTTTCCAATAGGTTTTTTGTAAATATTTTAAATGTAAGGCTGTATAAAAACTATCCACACGCCAATCTTCAAGACCAAATAAAGCACCAATACCTATTTTATGTATTCCAGCTTTACCAAGCCTATCAGGTGTATCTAAGCGATAATCGAAGTTTGATTTTCTCCCCTTAGGATGATGCGTTTTATACGTTGCTTCATGATACGTTTCTTGATATACCAACACAGCGTATAAACCAGCTTCTATAAGCTGTTCATATTCCTCTTGATCTAGCGGCTGCACTTCGATGCTAATGTTTGCAAAATGTGCTCTTATATGCTCAATAGCGTTCTTTAAATAAGAAACACCTACCGTTTTGTTTGCTTCTCCGGTAACTAGTAAAATGTGATCGTATCCTTTAGATTTCAAGAATGCTACCTCTTTTAAAATCTCGGCATCACTAAGTGTTTTACGAGGGATTTTATTAGTCATACTAAACCCACAGTACGTACAAATATTCTGACATTCATTAGACAGATACATCGGGATATACATCTGTATGGTATTACCAAATCTTTTCTTTGTAAGCGCATGACTACGTTGTGCCATTTCTTCTAGAAAATCCTTGGCAGCAGGAGATATAAGTGCTTTAAAATCTTCTAAATCGATTTTCTCCTTATCAAGGACGTTCCGTACATCTTGTCTTGTATAGCTGTAAATTTCTTTTTCTACAGTGTCCCAATCATAGGTGTCAAAAGTATTTTTAAAAGACATAACTAGTTGTTTTAATTAAGAAAAGAAGTGAGCGGGCTGCTAGCTTCTGCATATGTTTTTACCGGAGCTAATTTTGCATTGTAAGCCATGCGACCAGCCTTTACTGCCATTTTAAATGCTTTTGCCATAGCTACAGGATTTTTAGACACTGCGATGGCTGTGTTCACTAACACAGCATCAGCTCCTAACTCCATGGCATAAGCCGCATGCGACGGACTACCAATTCCAGCATCTACAATTACAGGTACATTACTTTGCTCAATGATAATTTCTAGAAAGTCTACCGTTTTTATTCCTTTATTAGTGCCTATGGGTGCTCCTAAAGGCATCACACATTGTGCGCCCACATCTTCCAGCCTTTTACATAACACAGGATCTGCATGTATGTATGGCATCACCACAAAACCTAATTTTACTAGCTCTTCGGCGGCTTTGAGGGTTTCTATAGGGTCTGGTAAAAGGTATTTGGGATCTGGATGAATTTCAAGTTTAATCCAATTAGTCTCTAGTGCCTCACGTGCTAGCTGCGCTGCAAAAACTGCTTCTGTTGCAGTTCTTACTCCAGAGGTATTAGGAAGTATATTCACATGAGGACGCATAATACTTTGCAGCATAGTATCCTCCTCATTGGCAACATCAACGCGCTTTAGAGCAACGGTTATTAGTTCGCTTTCAGAGGCTATCAAAGCCTCTGTCATTAAATGATCTGCGCTAAATTTTCCAGTTCCAGTAAATAATCGTGAGCTGAATTCCTTGTCTGCAATTTTTAAAATATCGTTCATATATTATTTGAATGTATGGCGTTGTTCTTCTATTAATGATGCTTCTAGAGATTGTTGCAAGGCATCTATTTTTGTAAAATCATTGGTAATTTCTCCAGATACAGCGATTCCGTGGATACCTGTTTGTAATAGGTCTGTTACGTCATCTATAGTGATTCCTCCGATTGCGATAATGCGAGTTTTAGTTTTTAATGTACCTGTAATTTGGCGATAGCCGTTATAACCTAAAATTGGACTTAAATTCTTCTTGGTAGTTGTAAATCGTAAGGGACCAAGACCTATATAATCCACACCTTTGTCTATCAATGATACACAGTCTTCTAGCTTATTTGCAGTACCACCGATAATTTGCCAAGAGTATAAATGCGCTCTAGCGACAGTAGGGCAGGAGTCGGTTTTTCCTAAGTGCACACCATCTGCTTTTACCTCTTTTGCTACTTCATAATGATCATTGATGATGAGTTTTGTGCCGTATTGTGCGGTTATTGCTCGCGCTTCCTTTGCTATATTCAGCACCTGATCTAGAGGAACATTCTTTAAGCGGAGTTGGACAAGTGTTACACCATGAGAACATGCTTTCTGTAAGTTATCAAGATGCGCTTCTGGCGTATTACCCTGAGAGATATAATGTAGTTTTGGTATCATTACGACTTAATTTTCATTGTTGGGTAACTGTGTTGTCCCAGTAAGTTATCGGTTGAGTTTAAAAAGGCTTCGGTATAATATTTTGCGTTTATCGAGGCTTCTTCTATACCTTGCTGCAACAAAATATTACTCGCCAGCGCGGCCGAAAGCACACAACCGCTTCCGTGTTTCAGTAACACCTTTTCTGCCTTTGGAGCAATATTTTTTACAACCGTTTGACTGTGGTAAAGCACGTCCCATCCTGTTTTATCATTTCTATGTCCACCTTTTAAGTGAATGTTTGTGAAGCTGCTTATGTGTGTTATTGTTTCCTCAATACTGAGGTCTGGATATAGCAGTTGGATCTCATCATAATTAGGCGTAATTATATAGCATTGTGACCATATTTTATCCAAAACATCCTGATGCTCAAGGCTATGAAAATCAAATCCAGCACTCACTTTTATTATGGGATCTACAATGACTTTTATCTCAGGATTGAGCATATGTAAGCTATCCAAAACAAGCGACAGCACTTCCCATGATTCTATAATCCCAATCTTCACTACGGAGATTTCAAACCGTTCAAAAAGCGTTTCTATTTGAGAAATAATCACAGCTTTGTCCATCCACTCACATTCTTTAAAATCTACATCATTTTGAACCGTAACTGCGGTACATACTGACAAACCGTATAGTTGGTGCGCTTCAAATGTTTTAATATCTGAAGTGATTCCTGCGCCACTTGATGGGTCTAGGCCTGCAATTGTTAATATGTAATTGTTTGTTTTCAATGCTATATTTTACTCTTTATTTGGGCGTTCCCTTTCAGGTCAGGCTTTCGCTACTCGCTTTTTTATGAACGAAATATTCATAAAAAGAGCTCAGACATATAGCCTGCGGTGAGCGCAGTCGAACCGCTCAATCCTTAACGCGCACTGTTTTATTGTTATCTTTTTAGTCCTCTAAATATCACTTTCATGCGTTTGAAGTATCCTCTAATCTTAGTATAGCCTGCGGTGAGCGCAGTCTAACCGCTCAATCTTTAACGCAAACTGTTTATTGTTTTGACATATGCTATCCAAATGCTGATTTTATTGTCTTAAAACTCTGCAGCGGATTCTCTGCTTTCCAAATACTTCCCAAAACAGCAATTCCGTTATAGCCTAGTTGTTTTACTTGTGCTACATTTTCTGGGCGAATTCCGCCTAGGGCTATGATTGTTTTATTGCTATCAGTTACATCAAAGCCACGGCCTTTATAATCTTCCTTTGATATGGAATTAAACACAGGACTCAAAAAGTGGTAATCAAATTCAAAATAGCAATCTTCTAGATTTTGCAAATTATGAAAGGAAGAGCTTATCGTTTTTCCGAACATGTTTAATCCTTTAAAATATTTACCAGGATTATCTATGTAATCTATGCGATGTTGTTCCTTAAAATGGATTCCTTTTAGATTGAATTCGTTGATTATCATATGATGATCGTGCACTACAATCCTGTCATGAAACGCAGTATCAATCTGCTGTATATAGGCGCAATATTCCTCATAACTTTTATGTGGCTTTCTTACATGATAACATGATAATCCGTGTTTAAATAACTGGTGTAGTATTTCTACTTCATTAGAGATATCATTTTCTGGTGATAGTACGATGATCATGTTTTTGAGTTAAGGATTGCAATGAAAATCCTTTTGCCTTTTTCTAGCAAAAGATTGTAGAGGAAAGCCTGCCCACGCTTTTGCAGCGCGGGAACTCCCACATCTTTTTACAGATATACTTCGGAACCTTTGGCTTTAAACTCTTTAGATTTTTCTTCCATTCCTTTTTGGATGACCTCGTTATCGACTATGTCATTTACAGCAGCAAAATCTCTTACTTCTTGAGAAATTTTCATGGAACAGAATTTTGGTCCGCACATGGAGCAGAAGTGAGCCACTTTTGCACCTGCTGCTGGTAACGTTTCATCGTGATACTCGCGAGCTCGTTCTGGATCGAGACCAAGATTGAACTGATCTTCCCAGCGAAATTCAAAACGTGCCATACTCAGCGCATTATCTCGATGTTGTGAACCTGGGTGACCTTTGGCCAAATCTGCAGCATGGGCAGCTAGTTTGTAAGTAACCACACCAACGCGCACGTCTTCTTTATTGGGTAATCCAAGGTGTTCTTTTGGAGTAACGTAGCACAACATCGCACAACCATACCAGCCTATCATGGCAGCACCAATACCTGAGGTAATATGGTCATATCCAGGCGCAATATCTGTGGTAAGCGGCCCTAAAGTGTAAAAAGGAGCCTCATCGCAAAGTTCGATTTGCTTCTCCATATTTTCCTTAATCATGTGCATCGGTACGTGACCAGGACCTTCTATAAAGCACTGCACATCATGCTTACGAGCGATTTGTGTAAGTTCGCCTAGTGTTTCTAGCTCGGCAAATTGTGCCTCGTCATTTGCATCTGCCACAGATCCTGGACGTAAACCGTCACCTAAAGAAAAGGCAACATCGTATTGTTTTAAAATCTCACAGATGTCTTCAAAATGCGTATACAAAAAGCTCTCTTTATGATGTGCAAGACACCACTTTGCCATGATAGATCCGCCACGAGAGACGATACCCGTCACACGATTTGCGGTCATGGGCACATAACGCAACAACACACCGGCGTGTATGGTAAAATAGTCTACGCCTTGCTCTGCTTGCTCAATTAAGGTGTCCTTAAAAATCTCCCACGTAAGATCTTCGGCAACGCCATTTACTTTTTCTAACGCTTGGTAAATAGGAACTGTTCCCACGGGAACAGGAGAGTTGCGTATGATCCACTCGCGGGTCTCATGTATGTTTTCACCCGTAGATAAATCCATGATATTATCTGCTCCCCAGCGGCATGCCCACACAGCTTTTTCTACTTCTTCCTCAATGGACGAGGTAACTGCCGAGTTTCCAATATTTGCATTAATCTTCACCAAGAAATTACGTCCTAAAATCATAGGCTCTGCTTCTGGGTGGTTGATATTTGATGGGATTACGGCACGACCTCTTGCAACTTCCGAGCGCACAAATTCTGGCGTGATTTTATCAGGAATAGACGCACCAAAATGTTCTCCTTTATGTTGCTTTCTAATCTCCGTCATTTCATCAATACGCTGATTTTCGCGAATAGCGATATACTCCATTTCTGGAGTGATAATCCCTTGTTTTGCATAATGCAGCTGCGTTACATTTTCACCTTTTTTTGCACGCAAAGGTTTCTTTAAAAGCTTGAAACGCATGTGGTCTAGGCTCTTATCATTAAGGCGCTCATTGCAATAGGTAGAGGAGTAGCTATCCAATTGTTCTACATTATTGCGCTCCAGAATCCACGACTCACGGATACGTTCTATACCGCTATGGATATCGATTTCTTTGTTTGGATCTGTATATGGTCCAGAAGTATCATATACCGTTACTGGCTCGTTAGGTGTTTTCTTTTTGGTCATAGAATCCACAGTATCACTAAGCGCAATCTCGCGCATAGCCACTTTAATCTGAGGGTGAATCTTACCGTTTACGTAGATTTTTTTTGAATTAGGAAATGGATTTCGGGTAATGCCGCCTTGCTTAGGCGCAGTGTCTCTATTTTTCATCTTTCTGGATTAATTAATGATGTTTTCTTACTCTTGAAGTACCTAGAAGTCGCTATTATCCACCTTGTGTGGCTTTAATAATAAGCACAGCATCGCCGTCATCAGGAATGGTAGAAACCCAATGTGATCTAGTAATAATGCGCTCATTAATAGCTACAGCAATCCCACTAACCGAAATATCGAGTTGCGTGAGAATCTGGTCTAGTGTGACCTGTGCTGGAAATTGATACGAGGTTTGATTGACCTTTATGTTTATCATGTTTAATACAATTATGAAGCATTTGCTTCGGTTATATAAACGATAAAGGAATGAGAAGGATAGAATTAAAAATAGAGGAAGTGCGCAGTAATGCAGTACCTCTAACTTTTCCCTACGTTGGTATTAACCAAATCAGGTTCTAAGGATTTTTCTCAAACTAATTTAATAGCTACTCCTAAAGTTTAGACTTTAAAAGTAATAATTATTCTCAACTAGACGAGAGAAAATGTGAAAAAAATAAAATGTTATGTTTTGGTTGGTAGGTTTTTATGGGGATTGGGGACGTGATCTGCTTGCTAATAAATCACCTAGTAAACCCGCAGAAACACAGCGTAAATCAGCTATTACTAACCGCAAAACGCATTACAAAATGAGTGCCTTCATTGGGTTTACTTGTACAGAAAAGTTCGCCTCCATTCATTTCAACAAAGTCTTTTGTGATGAGTAGTCCAAAACCCGTTCCTTGCTCGCCCTTAGTGCCTAAAGTTGTCTTAGGAATGCAATCTTTAACAAGGTTTTTGTGCCAGCTAGTTGTCATTCCCACACCAAAATCTTGTACGCCTATTTCAATACCCTCAAGCCCTTTTTTGCTTGATAATATGACATTTTGATTCTTTGTACTAAATTTTATGGCATTTGAAATCAAATTACGTAAGACCACTTTAAACATATTTTCATCAATAAATAGGGTAGGCGTTTCAATTTCAAATAATAGTTTTACATCTTTCTCTTTTGCTGAGCGTTCATATTGCTTAGCTATAGATGTAAAGATTTCTTGAATATCACAATCCTTTTTATTGAGTTTAATTCCCTCTAGCTGATTATATGACCAGTCTAGTAATGCACTTACCATAGCAATTCTATCATCCAGTTCATTTTTAAGACTTTGTGAGATCTCTTTTAGTTCATTATCCTCAATTTGGTTTTCAAGTAGATTAACCAGCAAGGAGATATTATGTAACGGTCCTCTAACGTCATGTGTAAGCAAAGAGAACAGCTTGTTCTTAAGAGAATTGACAGATTCAAGCTCGTGGTTTTTACTTTCTAAATCCTCTTTTGCGATTTGTAAATCTTTCGTCTGCTTGTCTACCTCTAAAGCAAGGATTTTATTAGTTTCTACTTGTGTTCTTATGTTTTCGTCTTCAATAGACTTAAACTTATAGCCAATTAAAATAGAGAAGAGAATGAGTTGTAATGTGATGAGGATTGAAGTGATTAACACAATAAAATGTTTGTCTACAGTGTAAGCATCTTTTAAAAACCATGCGCTTATATAGATGACTGAGGAGAGTAGCATTGGGGAGTATGCATACAAATAGTACTTATTAAACTTTTCTTCATTAAATAAGCGAATCCCAGAGAAAATATTCAATAATACGGATAGCAAAGCAGTAATCGCTGCAGACATTACTAGCGAACTATGCAACCAAGGAATATGGAGAGTTAGAATATTAAGAACAAAAAGAATTGGGATTAAAACTGTGGTATATTTTAAAAAAGTATAACTGCGTGATATTTTAGGATGATTGCCGCGATGAATATTTAAATAATTGGTTGTAAACAATAAGAATCCAAAAGTGGTGGTCATTGCAGAGATAAGTGATCCATTTTTTTGAATAACCTCAGGAAGAAATCCATCTGGAAAAAGTGACCAACTCCAATGCACTGCAAGTCCAAAAAGAATGATACAATAGTGACACAGAATTTTGTGCCTTAAAATTAAATAAGAAACGAAGTGATAAACTCCGAAAACACCAAAGATGGCGGTAAATATGGAAACTATTAAAAAATTAATATCAAAACTATTCATATGGGGCGGTGGTTAGTTAAGAATATAATACAAGTACAATAATTAAGAATGCCTGATTTTCATCTAGATCCCTAATTACGTTTCTAAGGCTCAAAACTTATATAAAATGCAATTACAATTAGGGGTTATAATATCTTAAATATGAAGTAGTTGTCTCTGTAATATAGTAAAAATATCGCTTCCTCTGAAAATTGTCAACTTAAAATTAACAGTAAATAATTCTGAATTACAGAAAATTTAGTTGTTGAATTCTAAAAAATATGCTGATTCTTTATAACGTATATTTCTCTAAACAATACTAAAACTGCTTACATCTAATTACTGAATATGAGTCATAAGCATCTGAAATTAAAGAAGTAACAATTATTAATTATTATATGCAGTTTATCGTAATAATGTCTTTTTCTGTAATTTTTAAAATATTCTTCGCTATCTTTTAATGCCCCAAAGTTATTTAAGTTGAAAAACAAGCTACTTTTAGTCCTACTTGTATATTGTTATTACGTCCCTGTTATATCACAAAACAGGGCTGATGGCGATATAGATAGCGTGAGTATTTTTATTTCCTTATCTAAGGATGAAAATATAAGCGGCAATTATAAAGATGGGTTAACATTTGCAACTTCTGCAGTGCAATATGCAAATCAAGGTAAGGATAAAACCTTACAGGCAAAGGCTTATGTGAGTCTGGCAAATACCTATCAAGCTATAAAAGATTTCGCTTCCGCGAAAAAGTACTATAACCTCGCACTCGGTAAAAAAACAGATGATTACTTCGTAAACGTAGCATCACTCAACGGTCTCGGTAATATATACTCAATGGATATTACCACGGCAGACGAGGCTGCTGCTTATTTTGAAAAGTCTATCGTATACACACTAGAGGCAGGCAAAAATGAGCATTCCTTTTATACCTATTACAATATTGCGGGCATGTACCTTAATTTTAAAGATCCAGATAAAGCATATCCCTACATTCTAAAAACCGATACGTTGTTGCCTAACATTGACGAGGAAGACCCAATCTACGGGCTCCTGCAACAGTTGAACTTTGCTATTTATTATAACCAAAAAGAAGATCATAGACTCGCGCTCAGCTTTATCAATAATACACTAGAGATAGGAGAGGAGCATAGCCTCACCAGAGAACTCATAGATATTTACGATTTTAAAAGTGAGATACATCAAGAGCTAGGAGAATATGATGCGGCTCTAGAAAGCCTTAGAAAACATTACTATTATAAAGACTTAGATTTTAATGAGGTAAAAAACCTCCAAATAGAACAAGTTGAAGCAGATTTTAAAGTAAAGGAGTTCCAACAAAAAGCCGAAGCATCTCAATTAAAATCTAACGTTATCTTTATAGGAGGTATTAGTGCGCTGCTATTTTTAAGTACCGCCTTTTTAATCTTTTATAATCACAAAAGGCGGTTATCATTCTTAGCGCTTGAAAAAAATAATAAGGCGCTATTACAAGCTAAAAATGAAGCTGAACACGCCCACAAATTAAAGTCTGAGCTATTAGTTAATATTAGTCATGACTTAAGAACACCCTTATACGGAGTTGTAGGTATTACGGAGATGCTTATAGAAAATCCTTCCATCATTAAGACAAATAAAGGTCTTCTAAATGCTCTAAAATTCTCTGGAGATCATTTAAAATCGGTTGTAAATAATATATTAAAGATTAATGAGGTAGAGTCTAACAACATTACGATTAAGCGAACAAAGGTTCATTTACATAACCTCTTAGAGAATATTATCACCTCCTTAAATTACCTAGCAAACCAGCAACAAACGGAACTAAGACTAGCTATTGCAGATGAGATTTCCAGCTACTACATCTTAGATGAAACTAATCTTACAGAGGTTCTTTTAAAACTCATTGATAATGCGCTAAAAAACACAACAAATGGAACTGTAACGCTCAGTGTAAATTTAGCTAAAAGAGAAAAAGGCATAGATCACATAGCTTTTAAAGTTTCAGACACAGGAACAGGTATCTCAAAAGAAAATCTAGCAGTCATTTTTGATAGTTTTAAACAAGCTAACACAGAAGAAAACACCTCATACGGTATTGGTCTTGGACTGCCTATCGTTAAGTCCTTAATGAAAGTGATGGACAGTAAATTATCTGTCACCAGTGAAGTAGGAGTAGGATCGCAATTCTCGTTTATCCTGGCATGCGAATTTGCAAATGAGATTAATGAGCCAGCGGTGGTTTCTGAATCTAAGAGTCTAGAAATACTAGTAGTTGAGGACAATAAGATCAACCAACTAGTAACCCAAAAACTAATAAGCACGCTTGGTCACAAGTGTACCATTGCTGTAAATGGAGAAGAAGCTATAAAAGAATATCGCAACACCCATTTTGATCTTATTTTAATGGATCTCAATATGCCGGTGATGAACGGATTTGAAGCCTCAGAAGCGATTTCAGGAGAAAACAAACATATTCCTATTATAGCATTAACAGCACTAGAAATAAGCGAGGTAGAAGAGCGATGCCACAATGTGGGCATACGTGATATTATCAATAAGCCTATAAACAAAGAAGCGCTTGAGGCTATCATAGAGGAGAATGTACACTGTACAGATATCATCTAGATATTTAAAGTGTACAATTCCTCTTATAACATATTTTATTCTTTTCCGTAGCTCAAAGCCACACCATAGTCTGTTTTTATCTCTTTAAGTGACTAACATGAGATTTCAAATTAATCAACTAAAGCTCTCTATAACAACTCTTGCATATACTTTTTAATAGCAACGTCATTATAAAAACGATTGACCATCTCCGTATATAGATCTGTAAATCTTTTGTTATCAATAAGGTTTCCAAAAATAGATTCCTGCTTTATAAAACTTAAAGCATCTTCTGTAGTCTTCTTTGCTGCTTGATGCAACTCCTCTTTCATTTCATCTTGAATGACTAGTTTTTGGCCGTTTTGATTTTCTTGTTTGTCACTATAATAACACCAAGCAACTAAAACAAGTGTTGCATATTTGATACTCCCACCAGCAGCTAAATTCTCTTGAATAGTTGCAATTAAAAACTTTGGAAGCTTTGCCGAGCTCTCTGAACAGATACGATCTACACTATCCTTAATGTTAGGATTTCCAAATCGTTCTAGCAGGCTATCTTTATAATCTGCTAGATTAATACCTTTAATTTCACCTAATACAGGTGTCGCTTCTTCGTCAAAAAAGGCACGTAAATACTGTGCAAATAGCTCATCTTGTACACATACATCTATAGTAGGGTGGCCGTGTAGCACTCCTAAAAGTCCTAACACAGAATGCCCAGCGTTAAGCAGTCGTAATTTCATTTTCTCATAAGGAACTACATCGGGTACAAACTGGACGCCTACTTTTTCAAAAGAGGGTCTTCCGTTAGAAAAATTATCTTCTACCACCCATTGTATAAAAGGTTCGCAGGTAACGGGCCATTCATCTTCCACGCCATAAGTTTCGGCTAGTAGTTTGATGTCTTCTTGCGTGGTTACTGGCGTGATACGATCTACCATACTATTGGGGAAACTTACCTCTTTTTCTATCCACTGTGCTAGTGTGGGGTCTTGCGCTTTCGCGAAAGCGAGCAACATTTTCTGTATCATATTGCCGTTATGCTCAATATTGTCACAAGACAGTACCGTAAAGGCAGGTAGTCCTTCATCACGGCGTCTTTTTAAGGATGCTGTAAGAAAACCATATACCGTTTTTGGATCGTCAGGATGTGCAAGTTCGTGCTGAATCTGAGGATTTTCAAAATTGAATGCCCCTGTGTTAGGATTAAAATTATATCCACCTTCAGTGATGGTTAATGATACAATCTTTGTTTCAGGTGCAGCCATACGGGTGATGACAGCCTCTGGGTCGTCTGTGCCCATTTTAAAATCGACAATGGAGCCAATGACTTCTGCCTCCTTTTTTCCGTCTGGATGCTGAACCATCAAGGTGTATAGATGGTTTTGTTTCTTGAAAATATCGTGAAGTTTTTGATCATTTTGGCGCAAGCCTATCCCGCAAATTTCCCATTCTGATGCTTCACCCAGTTGTCTGAGTTGATGCACGTAGTATGCAAGATGAGCGCGATGAAAACCACCTACGCCTATGTGTACAATGCCCGCCTTATCTGGAGAACGATCATAGGTAGGTACTGGTATTTGATTGCCTATTTCGGCTAGATTTTCTTTATTAAGTGGTGTCAATTTTCCCATTAGATAGTTGCGTTTTTTAATTTTCCTCTTCGTAATGCCCAATATGCAAAAACAAAATAAAGGATAGTACAGATAAAAGTGTACGTATAAAATAGTTGTCTGTTGTCAATATATTCTGCCTCTGAAGCGCTGCCAAACATCACATTGCAAGCCAGTGCTAGACTAGCTACAAGTGCTGAAATGGCTAAGAATTTTAATGCCTTTGAAAACATAGAAGTATCCTTAACCTGCACATCTTCTTGTGCGGCTTGCTGCTCTTGAAAACGTTTTATAGTTTCCTCTCTAAGTGCTTCTTCTTTTACCTCTTCTGTATAGCTATCTTTTGCCCCATATCTAGATGCAAGGAAGGTGTACATAGCGATGGTAAAAAACCAAGTAGGAATAAAGAGGTAGTAAAAGGATATCACATCTAGCGCTTGCAGTCCGAAGCCAAAAACTAAGCCTAATCCCCAAGAGGCAACAGCCGGCATACTAAATTTAAGCTTGCGGTATGACGACCAGTATCTTGTAAAACCTATTCTAGGGAAGATTTGGTGTTCTGTAAATACAATCGCACCTACTGGTACTACGAGCAATCCAGCATAGGTGAGGAGTGGTAAAATCTGTGAGAATACAAAAGGAAAACAAGCGATAGTTACGGTAACTAAACCAACGACGATGGTTGTTTTCTTTCTAGAATGATTTGAAAAAATGGCCTGCGCTGCGAGACCTGCTCTATATAAATTTGTTATCGCCGTAGTCCATCCTGCAACAATCACGATGACAAAACCAGACCAACCTAAAGCGTAATATGCAACATCACCTGGATCAAGCTCTACAATAGATTTGCCTAAAATTACGGCAGCACCAGCTCCCATAATTCCTGCAGCAATCCACGCTACGTAGTGACCAAACATCATACCCGTACTAGAAGCGTAGGCATAGTTTTTCTTTTTGGCAAAACGTAACAATGCCATATCTACCAGTCCAAAATGGGTAATTGTATTTGCCGCCCATCCAAAACCGATAACCTCTACGAGTCCTATACCAGTTTCTCCATCGCTATTAATACCTGTCCAGATGGACTGATTACCTAGCGTCATAAAATCTGCCCAATTTGATGGTATGGTTTTATCTAATACATCAAGTGACAATGCAGGCAGCAGTACCATGGCACCTCCTGTAAACATTACAAAAAGCCAGGGCGCACAGAGACCAGAAAACTCAGAAACGGCATTAAAACCATAAAGAGCGATGGAAACCACAACTATACCTACCGCCAATACAATCAATACAAACCAAGCATTTGTGGGATACCAATTAAGTTGCGCAGGAATATCAAATGCAAAACGTACCGCCGTAGAAGATACCGTAATCATCGCTGCCGAAATAACCGAAAAGATGATCACATTTGCCCAATTATATAATTTGGTCATCGAGTCACCCGCTATCTTATTGAGATAGGTGTAGAGGCTTAAACGCGTTTCTACAGCGATAGGGGAGGTGATGAATCTCCAACTTAGTACAGCCAGAATATTACCGATTAACAAGCCTAGAATAATATCTGAAGTTTTGGCGCCCAATGCGACAAAGGTTGCCCCAATAACAAACTCCGTTGCTGCTACGTGCTCTGCAGCATAGAGACCCGCAAAATGTGTCCAATCTTTTAATTTGTTTTTTCCTACGGGTAACTGTTCTTCATCTACCGACTTTAAGTGGTCGAACTCTTTGGTTTGTTTACTCATATGTTGCGATCATTTTTCTGGGACTTCTAAGGTAAATAAAAACTGTAAGTGAGCAGTAATAAGCCTTAGACTTTTATAGATATAGTTAATCGCTTTTGTAGTAGGGACATTACAGAAGGGAATAGGACGGTGACTGTAATTATGAAAAATTTTGACGTAGATGAACAATGAACCCACAATGTCTTTATATCTGTAACTAGGTCAAATAGTGCTGAAAAGGGTGCTATTCCCTATTTTTCTATATATATCAATTTGTACTTTAATGTTTTGTGTTATGTAACTTGAGCTTTGGTTAAAAGCGAAAGTTGTTACAACAGTTTCTTAAAAAAATTTAATCTAAAAGCGTCTTCTACGATGTTGATGGAACACTTTTTATGCGACGACGTAGGAGGGAAGCGTAATATGAGTGGGATGGCAATTGCTGTTAAAAACTTTGTTTAGTTTACGGTTTTTACTCACATATATTCCTACATTATTTTATAAATTTAAACTCTCCCTTAATTAGTTTTTTACTACAAGATTTCTTGAAATTAATTCAAAATATGTTAGACGATATCTATATTGAACTTGAAAATAACTATCATCTTGAAACTAATATTTTAAAAAAGTTTCAAAGTGTTCCTAATACTGGTGATTGCAGTAAAATAAAAGCGGAAATCATTGGTTTTCAATTCATGGAAAATAATCAGAATAGGAGTGATTGGGGAACTTATTTTGGCTCATTTATTCGTTTTCCTCAAGAAAATGGGACATCAATTGAAAACCCATCAATTAATGATGTTAATGAAGATGTTATAGACCATTGGAGAGAAAGAGTTAATCAAGTAGTAAATCCAGTTCTAAAAGCTCGATATGCAGGTTTAGTATGGGATTTTACTTCTATTATTACATCCAAAAAACCATCTCATCATATTGCTATAATATATATTGAATCACTAATAAGAATAGTAGAGGATAGGTTACAAAATGGAATTGACTTAATTCGAAAAGTTGAAAGGGCAATTTCTGTTGCTATATCGATAAATAATAAAGAACTAATAAATAAATCTAAAGAAGTAATACTTGCGCTTGAGGATGAAATTGGAGAAAATGACAAACCTGGGCTTTGGGGATTTTCTTTTGATGTATTATTGGATAATTCTAAATCTCAATTATCAAAACTTGAACAAACAACAATTCTTCAAAAACTTGAACAACGTTTAGCTGATGTAACATCAGAAAACAAATTGAACACTTGGGCTTCTAAATGCATTATTAAAAGACTTGCTCCATATTACAGAAAAAAGAATAAGCTTGATGATGCTCAAAGAGTTTTACGTATACATGGAGATGCAATAAATAATAAAAAAGAATATGCGTTAATTCTCCAATATCAAGGTGCTCTTAAGGATTTACAAAAATTGTATTCCGAATATGGAATGAAAAATGAGTCTGATGAATTATTAATTAAAATTAAAGATATTGGTGCTAAAGTATTGGATGAAATGAAATTGATAACTTCAGAAGTTCAAATAACCAAAGAAGAAATCGATAAAATAATTATTCCATTAACTACAGGAACAAAAAATGAAGTTTTTTATAAATTGATTCATTTTTTTACTCCACAAATAGACCTTGTGACACAGTCATTAAAAGAGTCTGCTAAAAAACATGTATTAAGTAACTTGTTTGGTAAAAGTATCATAGACGAAACCGGAAGAGAGATTGCAAATATTGGTACGCTTGAAGAGGATTTAATTGGAAACATACTCCATTATCTTTCTCAAGATTTTCAATATAATTCGTTTTATACAAATAGAATATTTTATCGGTTAATTAAGGAACTTAATTATACTGTTGATGATTTTATAAATTTCATAAAAGATTCGGCAATTCTATCTGAAAGTAGAACTAATGTCATTCGCAAAGGTGTTCAAGCATACTTTGATAATGATTTTATCGTTTGTGAACATCTACTTATTCCACAAATTGAAACTTCAATAAGAAACTTAATTGAACAAAATAATGGAGTTCTTTTAGAACCATCTTCTCTAGATGCATTTCAGTTAAAAACATTTAATAAGTTATTACTTGATGATATTGTAAAATATACTTTGGGAAAAGATATACAAATATATTTTAGGGCTATTTATACAGACCCAAGAGGCTGGAATTTAAGAAATAAAATATGTCATGGATTAAGTGAGCCTAATTCATCAAGTCGAAGTACAAGTGAACGAGTATTACACACACTATTGATTATTGGTACATTAAGAAGAATAAAATAAAATTTAAAATAAATTGATAGGAATAATTTTAAAATACTCGAATTATTATAATAAGCCAATTCCAGAAAACCCACTTGGTTTATTGTCGCATCTTCCAAAAAATGAGATTATAGTAACCATTGCAAAAATAAACACACTTTTGCAACCACAGGGCTATCGCAATATTGATAATTCCAAAGAAACGCAAATAGAATGTCTTAAGGCCATCATATTACAAGATGAAAAAAATGCTCCGTTAGAGTATATTAGAATATTTCAGACGTATGCGGAGCATCTAAATAATTTACCAGAGGAATATATTGTTTTCACAAGAGGAACATGTCTTTATGCATTGAATGAAATTCTACAATCAGATAACTTTTTAAAAGTTGACAAAAGACAGTATTCTCAAGAAGAAAGAATAGGAATACTTGATTACTTGCTCATTTGCAATGAAAGGATTTTAAAATTTTCAAATGTTGAACCATATGAAAACATTACTGGCCAAGGATTAAATTTCTTTGAATTCTTTGCCTTTAATCAAACTCCATTTAATCAATATACTATTTCAATAAATAGTTTAACCAAGCTTTATAAATCGGCTTTTTTCCTTAAATGCCTTATGAGCGATGATTCCACAAAAGGTCATTTAACAAATTATTTTAAAAGCACATATGGACTCAATGATTTAGAAGAATTTTTTAGGGTCTTTATTTTTTCATTTTTAAAAATGTATGATGAAAATTTGAAAATTTATCATTTAAAAATAGATAATGAACAGAAAGCTATAATCAAAATAATTAAGGGTTTTAGTGCTAGTACTCATTTAAATATTGTAAACCATGATGATGTTAAAACGTTAGATTTTTTATCTGTTAAAAAGAATCCTATATTTTCTTGGAAACCTTTAAGTTCAGATGAATTTACTGGTTTTGCAGTTTTAGATATGGCATTTTTATTAGAAAAAATGGATTCATTTTTTATCAACGATTTTTGGTTTGATTATTTAAAGACTCATTCAGATTTAAATCGAAAAGATTGGGGAAATTTTATTGGTTCAAAATTTTTTGAACCACTTGTGGAAGATGTTATCTCCAATACTTTTAACAACAAGCATAATTATACAATTAAAATGTTGGATGAGTTAAAAATTACATTTCCTGCTAAATCAGAAATAGAAATAGCAGATGTATATATTCGTCAGAAACAAAAAATTGCTTGTATTGAGGTGAAAAGCAATTTTATCAATATGGTTGATGGATATAAAAGTGTTACAAATGTTGAAGAGTTTAAAGCATTAGAATTAGAAAAATTTTATAAAAGCTTTGGATTAACTCAAATGGTCGATACGATGAAAAACTTCCATACTTATAAGCATCATATTAATGATGTGGGATTGAATTTAAATCGTAAAATACATTTATATCCCATAATACTTGTAAATGAACCTATATTATCTAGTGGTCTTTTTAATTTTCCATTGCGACAACAATTTGAAAAAATGTTAATTAAAGAAGATATTAATCTAAAATCTAAATACCATATTATTTGGCCACTTGTTATAATGAATATAGAAGAATTTCAAGAGTTAGAGCAATCCATCAAAGATGATGATGTAGATTTTTTCAAGATTCTTGATTCATTTCATAGCAAAACATCTATACAAGGTAAAATTGTAAAAGATAAATATAAAAGCTTACTAACTATACATAGTTTAATTAATGAAAAAATTAAATTTGATAAATTATTCCCTTTAAGACTTAAAAATTTTAAATGGACATTTGCAAAAGAATAAATTGTAATTATTTAGTCATTAAAATTGTTTTATATTATGTAAAATAGAATCTCGATGTTTTCCTTGGCCTCATAAAATTTTGGTAGAACAAGAAGGTGAAGTGAGCGTTCATATTTTAAATGTTTAGTTACTGTTACCTTAAATATAGCGTACGAGCAATATGTGTTTGCAATGTCTTTTCAACAATAATTTTCAAATTCAATACAAAATCAACAACCCTTGACAATCACTCAAACAAAATCATCCCGCATATTTTCCTATATAAGCGAATTATAACCAAAAGAAAAACAAAGCATATAATAGCTGTAAGTATTGATCAGTCTGAAATACAGCTCAGAGATAATTACTAACAAGGTTTTCGTCATAGGATTTCGTCATAGGTTTCCGAGAATCTATTAAAGTCAACTATAGCAGTAATTCCGAAAAAGAGTTTTGACATAATTACTATCGATATAAAACACCTGTGGTGTTGCTATTTCTGTAACTATGTCAAATAGTGCTGAAAAGCGCGCTATCCACTGTAACAATAAGTCCGTAAAACGGCTGTTACATAAATGCTGACGATATAGACCTAAAGGCACTATATCTGTATTTATGTAAAATAGAACCGAAATGGTTCTATTCGCCATTTTATTCATATATCAATTTGTATTATAATTTATATTATGTCAAATAGAATATTTGATTAACTGTTTGTACTCTTTACAATTCCTAAAAACAAATAACAATCTGTACAGTCTCTCTTCGTCCTACTTCTAGTTCACAGAGCGAAATCATAAAAGCATACACTCAAAGGTTCTTACGTTTTGGTTTAATGGCAATGCTGTGTAAATACACGCTATTCGTTTATTTATAATCAAAAAAGACTCAGTATCATCTGTTCAAATTTTCGCGAAAGCGTTATAAAAACATTATTCTGTATCTAAATCCATAAATCCATCATAGCGAATACTTGAACGTTGAACGCTGTTTACAGAAATCTGCACCTTCTTGGTATTAAAGAATTCTATAAACACCTCATAGGTTTCAGCATCTTGAGATATAGAAAATTTCATTTCTGTACGATCTGTTTTCTTGTCTTTGGTAATTTCGAAGGATTTTGGAATTCCAGAAAATTCCACACCATTTGATGTGTTGTAGCCGCCGCCCATCCTGCGCTCGCCATAATATGGTAAATAAGCGCTCACGCTATCATTATGTATTTTGAGAAAGTTACCGTTACCCAGTAAATTGATGCGGCTACCGCTGTTACCAGCCCCTAGCCCATTGTTTACTGCTAGTTGGTTGAGCACATTACTTGCCAGTGGGTATGCCCAGGTTGCTGTAATATCAATCTTGCGATTCTCTATTAATTCTTGCACACGGCTTGCTGTTGCCAAGTCTTGCTGCGTCATGGGTTGCTTAGTTTTACACGCAATTGCGAGTATAAGAAACGGAATGATGATGATGTATTTTTTCATAAGATGCAGTTTTATTAAATAGGTAGCAAAAACTATTCCTTTGTGGGGTGTTAACACGGTGTTAGATTTTACATAAAACGACCATCGCACGTAAGGCATTCTTGTACTTTTGCCGAATGCAAAAAACGAAAGGATCGCAAATAGAATTTATCGCACTTATGGCGGCTTTAATGTCTGTCACCGCACTATCTATTGATGCCCTACTTCCAGCCCTTGATATTATAGGTGTTGCGATACAAACCAAAACTCCCGCCGATAATCAGCTACTTATAAGTATGATTTTCTTAGGTCTAGGTCTAGGACCACTCGTCTTTGGACCACTAGCCGATGCTAAAGGTAGAAAATCTTCTGTTTACTTTGGGTTTACCGTCTTTATAATCGCTTCATTTATATGTATGTACACACGTAGTTTTGAAGTAATGATATTAGGCAGGATATTACAGGGCATCGGACTTTCGGCGCCGCGTACTATTTGTGTTGCTATTATAAGAGACCTTTATGAAGGCGATTATATGGCACGTATCATGTCTTTTGTCACGGTAGTTTTTTTACTTGTTCCTATAATCGCTCCCGCTATGGGTAAAGTGATTCTGGACATCTGGAATTGGCAAGCGATTTTCTTAGTACAGGTAATAATAAGCCTCTTTGTAATGCTATGGTTCTGGAGGCGCCAGGAAGAGACACTCAAACCAGCAAACAGAATTCCTTTTTCTATAGAGCGCATAACGAGAGGCTTCCGCGAAACCATAAAATACAAGCGCACCATGGGCTTCACAATTATACAAGGTTTTATTGTAGGTTCGTTTATTGTGTACATTAGTGCTAGTCAGCAAATTTTCCAAAATCAATATGGTCTCGTAGATGAGTTTCCTTACATTTTTGCCGGACTTGCCTCGGCTATAGGCGCTGCCATCTTACTCAATGCCAACTTTGTCGTGCGTTTTGGGATGGAAAAAATAGTCACCGGTGCCCTCATAGGCTTCTTTTTCGTGTCCATATTATATGTGATTTTATTTAATGATGTATTGCATCCTTCGGTATATGTACTTATAGGGTTCTTTGCAATGCAGTTTTTCTGTATAGGTTTTATGTTTGGTAATCTTAGAGCGCTAGCGATGGAGCCTGTAGGTCACATTGCTGGTATAGGAGCGGCAATTACGGGTCTTATTTCTACACTTATGGCAGTTCCCATCAGTACCTTTATAGGTCGTTTTATTGAGGAGACCACACTCCCACTCTTCATTGGTTTTTCTTCGTGTGCCGCAATATCACTCTGTATTCTGTTCTGGATAAAGAAAAAGGCTCCAAGAACGGTTGTCTTGAAGCCTTAATATCATTGTAGTGGTTTTAGTACGCTTTCGCGAAAGCGTAACACCATAATTACTCGTTCCACACCGCAGCTGCCTCTTCTCCAAGAAACTGTTGCATGTTAAACTCTTGATCACGTGCCTCAATATCTCTAGCATAAAACATATCGCTATAGATAAAGCCAGCATCTTTTGCCATCGCAGCAGAAGCTCCGTAATAAATATGCTGAAATTGAGCCCATCTCGCTGCGCCTAAACACATCATGCAAGGCACGCAACTCGTATACAAATCGCAATCTGAAAGATCCTTTGTACCAAGCGCTTTACATGCTAGCTGAATACAGCGTAACTCTGCATGCTGCGTAGGGTCTTGTGAACCTCCCACAAGATTATGACAAGCTGCAATGACTTGCCCAGAACGAACAATGACGGCGCCAAAAGCGCCGCCACCGTCTGTATCTTTACCTTCTCGAGCTAGCGCAATGGCTTGCTTCATAAAAGATGACTGATAACTCATATTATTCAGTTTCTGCTAGTAAAATAGACTTAGCATTTACAAATTCTTTAATCCCGAATCCTCCGTGCTCTCTACCATATCCAGAGTCTTTTACTCCTCCAAAAGGCATCATAGGCTGTGCAAGTCCGTACGAATTAATGAATATCATTCCTGTATCAAAGTGCTCTTGTGCTAGCTTTACTGCTGCTTTTTCATCCTTAGAGAAAATTCCTCCTCCTAGTCCAAAACGGCTATCATTTGCTATGCGCATTGCATCTTCATTATCTTTTGCTTTAATTAAAGAAGCTACTGGCCCGAAGAGTTCGTCATCATAAGCTGGTTGTCCAGGCTGTACGTTACTTAATACCGTAGATGGGTAATAATATCCGCTTCCATCTGGTATTTCTCCTCCTGTTTCAATTTTTGCTCCTTTTTCTACACTTTCTTTTACTTGGTCGCTCAGCAACTCCTGTAAATCTTTACGAGCAATTGGTCCTAGTTGTGTTCCCTCTTTATTAGGATCTCCCATAACCACATCTTTCATTCCTTGTACGAAGCCTTCCTTAAATGCATCATACACTTTATCTACTACGATAAAACGTTTTGCAGCAATACAAGTCTCACCATTGTTTATGATTCTACCTTGTACACAAGCTTTTACAGCTTCTTCTACATCTGCATCATCAAGTACGATGTATGCATCGTTACTTCCCAGCTCTAATACTGTTTTCTTAATAGATGCTCCTGCAGTTTTTGCTATGATTTTTCCTCCAGCAGAACTTCCTGTAAATGTCACTCCGCGCACTTTGTCATTGCTTATCACCTTATCAGACTGTGCGTGATCAATTACAAGTACTTTAAAAAGTCCTTCTGGTACGCCAGCTTTGAGTAAAAGCTCTTCTATTAATAATGCGCTTCCCGTTACATTCTGCGCGTGCTTTAATAAAATCCCGTTACCCGCTAGTAAGTTGGCAATAGCAACTCTAAGTGGTTGGTATGTTGGGAAATTCCACGGCTGGATACTGTAAATAACACCCTCTGGAGAAAAGTTGATAATTCCTTTTCCACCATCTAGCAGTGTTCTTTCTATAGGTTGTAATTCTTTTACTCCGTTTTCGGCTGTATATTCTGTGATAGCAATACAAAGGTCAATCTCACTTTTTCCTTGCTCAATGGTTTTACCCATCTCATCGGTCATGAGTTGTACAAGTTGATCTTTATAATTTTTAAGTTGCTCCCCTATATTTTTAATTACAGTGGCTCTATCGTCAAGCGATTGCATTTTCCAGTCATTAAAAGCGTCGTGACAGTTGTCTATCGCTTCTGTAACCTGATCATCTGTAAAATATGTATACTCCTTAATTGATTGTTCGGTATGAGGATTTATGGTTCTAAAACCTCCTTTTATTTCTCTTTCCATTGGTAATGTTTTTTTTTGTTGTTGTAAAATTACGGGGAGACTACATGCTGAGAATGCACTTTAATAGTATTTAAGAGTTGTCTTTAGAGAAGTTTAACGAGTAAGGTATCATCTCTATAATAGGAAAAAGCCACTACCTTATATGTGGTAGTGGCTCTTTATTAAGGGGTTTATCTTAAAAAAACTTACAAGTATTATATAAGTCTTACTCATTATCTAAAGTAACGTCTCCGTTACCTTTAATCTCAAATTCTTCTTTTGGGATGGTACGATTAAAGTTTGAAGATCTTCTGTGAGCGTCTTGAAAGTCTGCGTGCTTTTTGTTCTGTGTAGTATTCATAGCTTTATGTTTTTTTTGATAAAGGTATTTTAAAGCATCAGAGCTAGTTGTTAATCAAAATGCTAATTCAGAGTTATTTAACGTTTTGAGCTGCCGATGCTACAATGCCGTTCTCTGGTTCTGAAACATAAATAACTACTGTAATGTCGTCATCCTTTACTACCCACGAAGGAATACTTAAAACCACATCTTGCTGATTATAAGAAGCTTGTTCTTTTTTAAAATTTGCCACAATGTGCGTATTTTTTAAGGTCTTGTTTCTGTTTTCACCTCTATTTACAATGGTCGTTTTTTCCTTTACAGTGAGAGCATACATAATTATAGCATTATCTGGAAGCTCTTTAAAACTTGCTTGAATAGTAACACCTTCCGCCACACGCGCTACTGAAGCAATAGTAACTGCTGACTTATCAATACGACTAGTTTCACTAGCTACTGCTCCCCTTAGCTCTCTTTCATTAGATCCTACCACATGATTACGACCATTAATAACTGCTTGAGGAGTATAAACGCTCCTTATATTAAAAGTACGTCCATATTCATATTGGTGATTTGTATTACTAGCAGATGCATAAGGATCTTTCCAGCCTATATAATCCCAATAGTCTACATGATAAGAAAGAATAATAACCTCCTCCTTAAGTTCTTCAGATAGATGAGCTATTAATTTATCTGCGGGTGGACAACTACTACATCCTTGTGATGTAAATAATTCAATCACCGTAGGAGATTGACCGATTGCTGTAAATATTGTGCTTAATAATAAAAACGAAGTGAGCAGTATTGATTTCATAGGAGGCATTTTATAATGGGTCGAGAGTAGATAGGTTCCATTACATAGCCATTATTAGAATTAAAAACGAAACAATAGCAACAACGTTGATGTAATCAGCTTTCTCCAATTTAAAAAACTGTTATTCAGCAGATTAAGTGTTTTGTAGATTTAAAATTTTCGCGAAAGCGGTACTACTACCCTACTTGGTATAGGGTGCTGTTCAGACTTTGGCACGCTACTTGTAATTACCTAATCGTGAACATCAATCCACACAATTAATTAAAAACGAACATTATGAAACATCTTGCATTATTATTTATAGGACTACTTACCTTCTCGGCAAGTACCTATGCAGCAGAAGAAGATACATCAATACGACGCGGTACCGTATATGACGGTAGCAAGTATATTTTTGTAGAAAATGGTATCGAATTTTCAGTATTTCCAGATGGAGAGTTTGATTTTTACATACCACAGTATGTAGAAGGAGTAAGTCTTTCTGTAAACGCTGGGCCAGTGGGCATAAGCTTTAACACAGGTTTTGACTACGATCCATATGTACAGTATGATGAGTATGGAGCTGTGATTCAAGTAGAAGACACTCCGCTTTATTATGATAATTACGGACGCTTAGCACAAGCAGGTGACGTACGTATCAACTATAGAGACAACAGAATATCTCGTGTAGGAGGACTACAGATTTATTACAACAACCGCGGATTATTTTCTCACTATACAGGCTTCATCAACGTGTATAACAGAAACTATGTATTCCACCCGTATCACAATTACTATTACAGACCAGTTTTTAACAGATGTCTAGTATTTAATACACCATATAGAAGATATTACACACCAGTACGTTATAACTATGCATTCCATAGAAACAATTATAGCAGAGGTTACAACCGTGGGTATGCAAATGCTCGCCGTGACTTTAGACGTCCAGATAGAGGTCGTGTAGCTCACAATAATGGTAGACGTGATAATGTAGACCGTAATAACGCTCGCTTTACAAGAGCAAACACAGGACGCGTTGCAAGTCGTGCTAACACTACTACAAGAAGAAATAATACTTCTGCACGTAGACCATCTAGCGCAAATACATCAAGTAGAAATGGCCGTGTAGCACAATCTACTAGCCGTAATGGTGCACAGAGAGGTACTGCTACTACAACGTCAAGAAGAAGTACAAACAAGCGTGCTGTAATCTCTAATCGTAATGAAACACAACGAGGAAGACCTACAGTAGCTACTACACCTAGACAACGCCCTACGGCATCTTCTAGATCTGGAAATAGCGTACGCAAGAGTACTCCTAGAACAACAAGACCTACAACGCGTACTACAAACAAAAGTACTAAGTCTGTAGCAACAAATAGAGGATCACGTACACAGTCTAAAGCTGCACCTCGTACCTCACAAAAAAGAGCGGTATCTACTAAGAGTAGAAGCTCAAGTAAAGTAAACACTCAGCGATCTTCATCTCGTAAAGCTGCACCGCAGCGCACGAGCAGAAGCTCAAATAGCAAGTCAAGTAGAAGCACATCTACGAGATCTAGAAGAGGATAAGAATTAGATTTTTGGTTGGTTAGTTTGGTAGACCCTAGTTGCTATAAGCGCTAGGGTCTTCTTTTTTTTATAACTTAGCTACTGTTAACCATAAGTGTCTAAATATGAGAATTTTAAACGTATTACTCGTTCTGGTAGTGCTTACTGCCAGTTGTAAAAAGAAAAAGAAATCTAACACCACTACTAGTCCGCCCATTACTTCTACGAGCAACAGACCCAGTGATAGCGCTAGAGAAGCTGCCATCTTACAGCTCGTAAATGACTACCGAGACTCTCTTGGTATCAGGACCTTGAGAACCACTACCCTATCTCAAGCCCAAGCCCTTGATCACACTAATTATATGGTAGACAAGCGGCTTATGAGTCACGATAACTTCTTTAAGCGTAGTGATTACTTAAAGTACAAAGGCGCCACCGCTGTGAGTGAGAACGTAGGTAAAGGTTACCGCACGGCTCAAGGTGTTGTAAACGGCTGGCTCAATAGCCCCAAGCACAAAGCAGCTATAGAAAGTGATGCCACACATACCAGCATTGCGTCCATACAAGATGCAAACGGGATATGGTACGACACGCAGCTTTTTTTAGACTTTTGAGATAATTACGCTTTCGCGAAAATGTGAACACTCAATTTCAGTATCTTAGGAACTTCAAAAACCATAATAACCAATGATTAGATCCCTTACCATTACCGCTTGTATACTAGCGATGTTTTCTTGTCAAGAAACAAAGAAAAAAGAAGTAGCACCACCAAAAGAAATGACGGAGGCCGAAGTACTAGCAAAAGCGAAAGAAATACACAGCAACGTGATGACGCTAGACACGCATTGCGATATAAACGTAGATAACTTTACAGACACCGTAAACTATACACAAAACCTAGCATCACAGGTAAACTTACCTAAAATGCAAGAAGGTGGTCTAGACGTGCCATGGTTTGTGGTGTATACAGGTCAAGGAGAACTCAACGAAGAAGGTTACAAAGCCGCCTATGAGAATGCAATGTCAAAGTTTGATGCCATTCATAAACTCTGCGAAGAGATTGCACCAGATCAAATCCAACTAGCTACTACTTCTCAAGAAGCAAGAGATATCTGGAAATCTGGTAAAAAAGTAGCCATGATCGGTATAGAAAATGGATATCCAGTAGGTACAGATGTTTCTAATGTAGAAAAGTTCTATAATCTAGGAGGGCGTTATATGTCACTAGCACATAATGGGCATAGCCAGCTAAGTGATAGTAACACCGGTGAAGCCGATGATGTATGGCTGCACAATGGACTAAGTGACTTAGGAAAAGAGGTTATTGCAGAGATGAACCGTGTAGGGATGATGATAGATGTATCACACCCTAGCAAGGAAGCCATGCGCCAGATGATTGAGCTAAGTGAGACACCTATTATAGCTTCTCACTCTTCTGCTAGAGCATTATGTAACCATAGCCGTAATCTTGATGACGAACAATTGCAATGGATGCAAGATAATGGCGGTGTGGTACAAACAGTTGCTTTTAAAAGCTACTTAAACACAGAAAAAAATGACGCCTACCAAGCCGAAGCAAATCAAGTGATAAAAAACATCGCAGATTCTCTAGGTGTTACTTGGCTAGATCGCTCAGCAGCAAGAGCACTACCTGAAGCCGAAAGAAAAGCGTATTACGAGACCTATAGAGACGTGTTACTTCCTGCACAGAAGAAGAAACTGGCAGAACGCACAGACCTTCCTCCTGCCGTAGACGTGACAGACTTTATAGATCACATCGACTACCTCGTAGAAAAGATAGGAATTGACCACGTAGGAATCTCATCAGACTTTGATGGCGGTGGCGGTGTAGAAGGGTGGAGCGATGCGTCAGAAACTATGAATGTAACTATAGAGCTTGTGCGCCGTGGTTATACACAAGAAGAAATCGAGCAACTATGGAGTGGTAATTTACTACGTGTTCTTGATGAAGTGCAAGCATATGCCGCAGAGCAGAAAAGCTAATTCATCATTATAGAAATTAATCATCCTCAAAAATAAAAGAGCCTAGATGTTTATACTTCTGGGCTCTTTTTATAAATATACTATGGTAGTTTCTTGCAGAGATTACATATCTCGTTCTCTACAAATCTGATTAACTCTAAGCTTTAACTTACGCTCGTAATCTTCTTGTAACCAGTCTCTATAGTTTTTAGTGTTATTCATAATACTATATGAATATAGACGCACTCGATACGCGATATCATCCTTTAACTTACGTGCAAGGATTCTAGCATCAAAAACATCTTCACTATTTTCAATCACCATTTCTGCATGTTGCTCGATGGCATTTTCTAATGCTGTTTTTGCTTTAAGTCCCTCTTTAATTACACGTTTGTATTCCTTCTTGATATCAAAATAAACATTCTTAGTATTTGCAAATTCCTTACGTAAATCTGGAGGCATCACATAGGTGAAGTTGCGCTCTATCTCCTCATCTGCAATTAGGTTTTCAAGATAGAAATCTGGGTATGCAAAAATCTCTTTCCAGTCTATTGGTGCTTCCCAAAGTCCAAAACGCGCTGCATTATTTCCTAAATCAAGTACCTTAAATGTAGTTTTACCTGGGGCAATACGTGATCCACGACCTATCATCTGGAAGTATAAGGTAAGTGACTTTGTTGCTCTGTTTAAGATAATAGTATCCACCGTAGGTTCATCAAAACCAGTAGTAAGAATACTTACAGAAGTAAGTATCGCATCTGGAGTATTTTTAAACCAGTCTAAGATTTCTGTTCGCTCCTTAGCACTATTAGTGTTATCTAGGTGGCGTATGTCATAGCCTGCCATTTTAAACGTCTCATAGACGTAGCGAGAGGTATTTATACCATTATTGAAGATAAGCGTCTTCTTCCCTTTAGATTGATCCTCATAAGCGCTCAAAAGCTTTTGCTGCATGATGGTATCTGTGTACAGAATGTCTGAAGACTTTACTGTATAATCACCATTAATACCAAGCTTAAGCGAACTCAAACCTACATTATAGCTTATTGTTTTTGCTTTAGATAAGAACCCTCTTTTTATCAAAGCAGGTATACTCTCCCCTATTAACAGTTCGCTATAGTTGTCTTTCATAGGCAACTTAATATTGGAACTTAATGGAGTTGCAGTTACGCCCAAAATAAAGGCCTTATCAAAGTAGCTGAAGAGTTTTCTAAAGGAGTTATAATGCGCCTCATCAATAATGACAAGACCTACATCGTCCATATTCATTTGCTCCTCTTGCAGTCTGTTAGTAAGCGTTTCTACCATCGCCACATAACACATATAATCATCACCTTCTTCTAAGGTCTTAACGTCACTACTTATGATCATGTTAGGGACCATAAATTCTGTAAGCATTCTTGAGGTTTGATTAGAAAGCTCAATACGGTGCGTGAGGATTACTACTTTCTTATTTGCTCTTTTTATGTAGTTACGTACTATCTCAGAGAAAATAACTGTCTTTCCACCACCAGTAGGTAGTTGATACAACAAGTTATAGTCTTCCGATGTACGATCCATTACGCTAAAAACAGCCTCAAGATCCTTGAGTTGGTAATCGTATAATTCTTTTTCTGGAGTTTCTTTTTCTTGAATAGCGTCGCTCAAAAGTGTAGGTTTCTTCGGTTAAAAGTCAATCTTGCAAAACTAAGTGATTTTTATGCTTTCGCGAAAGCGTACTGCAAGAATTCTTGACACAATTTTAAAAATTATGCCTTATTTATTGAAAATGGACGAAAGAGGGTGTTTTTAAGATGGATCTGCTGCTTCGTCAAACAAATCTGCGTTAGGCCACTTACGTTCTTCTGCTAGTGAAACGATGTGTTCTATCCTCTCTCCTAGTTCTTCTAATAGATGATGATAAGTAACATACTGTACTAGCTCCTTAAAAGAATTGAGCATACTTTTATAAAACGCATCTGGAAGTCCTGGACTAGATTGCTCAAATGTTTGTGCAATCTCAATATTAAAAAGCATCACATCAGAAAGCAACAGCGGGTTCATTCCTAATGTTTTAAAGTGCTTGATATACTTTTGAGCAATAGAACGTCTTTTTCTAGGACGTTTGCGTCGTGTGGGGAAATACTCGTTACTTATTTTAATTTTTGCTTCGTCTACGAGCTTATCTTCTTTAGGGTTAAAAACAAAGTCATAATAGGTCTTCACCTCAGGTATACGTTCATAAAGCTCCATAATTTGCTCTTGAAGCTCTGCATTGCTTAATGTAGAAATTTGCTTTTTTAACGCCCGTTTGCTCATTGCTAATTGATTACTTATTGCGAATTTATAATAAAAAATAGTCGTAAAAAGCGAATCAAAAACCTATTTTTGCAACTATACCAACTTCATATATAAATCATCATTTTACAATGAATACACTTCAAGATAGTAAAGCCGTAAACTTGATCAAAAAACTCATAGGAGATGTTGCTCAAAACGGAATTATAACAAATACAGTAGTTGAAGACCTTAAAACGCTTCGCCCTCATACTATTACAGAGCAACTACCTTTATTAGCCAAAGCTACACGCCTTGCTGCTGAACATATAGAGGAAACAGGAACTTTTGCAATTCCTATCCCTGCAGATGATGACATTGAAGATGAAAATGAAGAAGTGATTGCAGCTGCAGATCCTGCGGAAAGCACTCCTGAAGAAAGCTTACACTACTTCTTTTGCTTAATAAGAGATGTAGATAAAAAAACAAATGAAGACGAATTACGTGAATACGTAAAGGCGTTAAGAGAGTACTAGTATACAATTACTCTTTATACATATCATAAAAAAGCCACTCGATTGAGTGGCTTTTTTTATAACATAATGTTGTAGTTCGAATTGTAATTGAGAAGTTTATTCAAATTTCTTCTCAATACTTTGCCCTATTGCTGAGCTTTTAAAAACGTATGTATATAACCACATTAGTGTAAAAGAAGGAATGATGTCTAAACCAGGTACAATCTCCTCTACAAAGGTGATTACACCTCCTACTTTTCCTGCAGCGCCTTTATACAATCTTGTCATGAGCCATGCAGATAATGGTGCCCACACCACGTCAGACATATCTCCTATTACTGGAAATACCCAACTTGAGGTAACAATACCTAAGACGTCAATAAGAAGTCCAATTAATAAAAGCTTGTATTTACTTGTTTGATTATCCATAAGTATATTAAATATAATACTTTAAACTAATCAAATAACATTCCAAAATTATTAATCTAGACTAGATGAAATCAATTTGAGAAATTCATTACGAGTTTCTTGCTTTTCAAACTGCCCTCTAAAACCAGAAGTGGTCGTTGTGCTGTTTTGTTTTTGTACACCTCTCATCATCATACACATGTGAGACGCCTCAATGACCACAGCAACACCCTTAGGATTTAATGTCGAGTTGATGCATTCTAAAATATCATGTGTAAGCCTTTCTTGTACCTGAAGTCTTCTTGCAAACACATCTACAATACGTGGTAGTTTACTTAGCCCTACGATGTGACCATTAGGAATGTACGCAATATGAGCCTTACCGAAGAAAGGTAGCATATGATGCTCACACAATGAGTAAAGCTCTATGTTCTTTACGATAACCATGTCATCATAATCTTCTTTAAACATCGCTCCTTTGAGTATAGCAGCTGGATCCATGTCATATCCAGAAGTAAGAAATTGCATTGCTTTTGCCGCTCTCTCTGGTGTTTTTACAATACCTTCTCTAGTGGTGTCTTCTCCTAAGTTTTTAATAATTGAGGTGAAATTATCTTTTATTTCGTCTGTAACTTCAATGTTATACTCTTCAAAACTTCTATATGGCATGGGAGATATTTATTTTTGTTTAATCGAAGATACTATTTATTAAACATTTTTATTTCTCTATTTAACTTTTTATTTAGAGTTTTCTTAGAATGACACGGTTAGATTTGTCAAGCCAATCAAACACATGCTATGCGCATTTTTCTATTTGGGATATTCTCCCTGTTTTTACTATTGCCCCATTTCCTTAAAGCTCAGCAAACTAAAACGCTTAATGCAGAGCGCATAAACACGCCACCTAAGATAGACGGTGTGCTCGATGATGCTGTATGGAAGTCTCTAGCTACTTATGACGGCTTTAACATGTTTGAACCTGGGAATGTAGGAACGATTGAAGAAGACCAGCGCACAGAAATTAAAATGGCTTATGATGATAAGGCAGTTTACATAGCAGCCTACTTATTTGATCCAGACCCAGAAAATATACCCAGTCAGTTCAGTCAGCGAGATCAAGTATTCTCACAAGCAGATCATTTTGTCGTTGCCTTAAATACATATAATGACGGTATCAATGAAACTCGGTTTTATGTAACTAGCGCCGGAACGATAGGTGATCAACGTATTACACAGAACAACAGAGATTTTGGATTTAATGTAGTTTTTGAATGTAAAGTTTCTAGAGATGACAAAGGATGGTATGCAGAGTATCGCATTCCTTATAATGCACTGCGTTTTCCAGAGGTAGCAGTTCAAGACTGGAGTGTAAATTTCTATAGAAGATTAGTAAAAAAGAATGAAACACATACATGGAATTTTATAGAACGTGGTGTTGGTAGAGACACACAGTATAATGGTACAGTGACTGGTGTACGTGACATTGATCCACCAGTAAGGCTTACTTTTTTCCCTTTTGCACAAACCTCTACTAATTTCTTTGATGGAAATAATGAAACCAACTTTACTGGAGGTCTAGATATAAAATATGGTCTTACAGATAGTTTTACACTTGACGCCCAGCTAATTCCAGATTTTGGCCAAGTAGCTTTTGATAATGTAGAGCTCAACTTAGGTCCTTTTGAGCAAACTTTTGGAGAGAATAGAGCATTCTTTACAGAAGGAATAGATTTATTTAATAAAGGAAGAATTTTCTTTTCAAGACGTATAGGAGGAGCACCTTCTGCCAGCCCTGAATTATTAGACACAGAAGAGGTGATATCTTCACCTTCTACCGTAAAGCTTGTAAACTCTGTAAAGATCTCTGGACGTACTAAAGGCGGTCTGGGTATAGGGTTTTTAAATTCAGTAGGTCAAGAAACCTTTGCTACCATAGAAAATACAATAACGACAGAGGTAAATGGCGTTGAAGTAATTGAAAAAAGTAAACGTGACGAAGTGGTGGAACCACTCACAAATTACAATGTATTTGTACTGGACCAACAGTTTAATCAAAACTCTTCTGTATCACTCATTAATACTAATGTAACAAGAAGTGGCAGTAAATTTAGAAATGCAAATGTTACTGGTGGTGTATTTGATATAGCAGATAAAGGGAATAACTTTAGAGCATCTGGACGTGCAATTTTTAGTAAAGTAAGGGAAGCCGGAGAAACCACTAGCGGTTTTCTATCAGAATTTGACTTTAGAAAGATTAAAGGAAACTGGCGTTATCGTTTTGGTCATGACTTTGCAGATACTAAACTCAACATCAATGACCTAGGGGTAAACTTTAGAAATAACTTTAATAGCTTTGCTGTAGGTGGATCTTATGAGCTAATACAACCTAAGGGTAAATTTAATAGATATCGTTTTGATGTAACCGTAAGACATAGACGTCTATATGAGCCTAGTATTAAAACAAGAAACAGCATACGCTTTGATTCTTTTTTCTCAACCACAGAGCGCTTAGCTTTTGGACTTGACATGAGTCTCAACGGTAAGGACCAGGATTATTTTGAACCAAGAGTAGAAGGAAGATTTGTAACCTTTGAGTCTAACCTAGGTAGTAGTGGATTTATCTCAACCGACTTTAGAAAGAAATTTGCTTTTGATTTAAGAGGTTCTGTGCGTTCATGGTTTGGAAATCAAGATCAATTTAATCACAGTATAAATTTCTCACCACGTTATAGATTTTCAGATAAATTGCTCGTTATTTTATCATCTAATTACTCTAGTAGAAAAGACAACTTTGGATGGGTTGATAATACAGATACAGAGGTGTTTTTGGGCCTTAGAGACGTAAAATCTTTAGAAAACAGAGTGAATGTAAATTATAATTTTGATCCCTATAAGGCGCTCAACTTAAGTCTACGTAACTTCTGGGCAGTATCAGATCACAGTAGTAACGTGTATTACCTATTAAATACTGACGGATCGAGATCTCAAATAGATAACTATGATACCACCGTACAGCGTGATCCTAATGCAAACTTTAATATCTGGAATCTTGATGTGAGTTACCGCTGGCGTTTTGCTCCAGGAAGCGAAGCGTCCCTACTCTATCGTCATCAGATTTCGAACTTTGATGAGCAATCCACTTTAGATTATGGACAGAGTCTTGGCAACTTATTTGATGAACCTCTTAACCACACACTATCCCTTAGAGTTACTTATTTTATAGACTATAATAATGTCAAAGGCATCTTTAAAAAGACCGCCTAGTACGTTGGTAAAAAGCAGGTATTATAGTACTTTCACAATCAATATTGTATTATGGTAAAGGCAGAACATATATCAAAAACTTTTGGAAACCTACAAGTCCTTAAAGACGTTGCATTAGACGTAAAAAAGGGAGAAGTAGTTTCTATTGTAGGGCAAAGTGGTGCTGGTAAAACTACACTACTACAAATTCTAGGCACTCTAGACATGCCTGATAACAATGCCCAAACACAACTTACCATTAACGGAAAATCTCTAACAGGACTTAAATCTAAGTTACTAAGCGCTTTCCGTAATGAGCATATTGGGTTTATATTTCAGTTTCACCAACTACTTCCAGAGTTTACAGCTATGGAAAATGTGTGTATTCCTGCATTTATTGCCAAAAAAGATAAAGCACCCACAGAGGCCCGAGCAAAAGAGCTTCTTGACTTTTTAGGACTGTCCCATCGCTATAATCATAAACCTAACGAACTTTCTGGAGGTGAGCAACAGCGAGTTGCAGTTGCTAGAGCGCTTATCAATAATCCTGCGCTCATACTAGCAGATGAGCCTTCTGGTAATCTCGATACAGAAAGCGCAGATCATCTTCATAAGTTGTTCTTTAGGCTGCGAGATGAATTTAATCAAACGCTTATTATCGTTACTCACAATGAAGAGCTAGCAGATATGGCAGACCGGAAGCTTGTAATGAAAGATGGCGAGTTTGTAACTAGTTAATCTTAGTACGCTTTCGCGAAAGCGCAACACACCCTACTGCACACATATACGAACACATGAATAAAAAGGATCTTAAAATCTTCTTGGACGAAAAAGCAATTCAATATGAGAATGGCGATTTTATTCCTCATGATCCTATTCAAATCCCTCATCAATTTGAACTAAAAGAAGATATCGAGATTGCCGCTTTCTTAACAGCCACTATTGCCTGGGGCAATCGCAAGAGTATTATAACGAATGCTACAAAAATGATGGAAATCATGGGGAATGCACCTTATGATTTTATCTTAAACTACGATCCAGATCAAGCACACCTTTTTGATGGGTTTGTACATCGTACTTTTAATAGCGGAGATTTAGAGACATTCATAAGAGCATTGCAGCACATTTATCTCAAGCATGGCGGTCTAGAAAATACTTTTAAGAAGGGAATCACAAGTGAAGGCCTACAACCCGCTATTTCAAATTTTAAGAACTTATTTTTTGAGATTGAACATTTACCAAGAACACAAAAGCATGTGAGTGACCCACTCAAGAACTCTGCTGCAAAACGTATCAACATGTTTTTGAGATGGATGGTACGTGATGCAAATGCGGGAGTAGATTTTGGAATCTGGAAAACAATTTCTCCTAGTTTACTTTCATGCCCCTTAGATGTACATACGAGTAATGTAGCAAGGAAACTCAAACTGCTTACAAGAAAGCAAAACGATGGAAAAACCTTATTAGAGCTTGATAAAGCCCTTAGAAAGATGGATCCTAAGGATCCTGTTAAATATGATTTTGCATTATTTGGTTTAGGAGCTTTTGAAAAGTTTTAGTTATTCTCTATGCACCATAAGTATTATTTATATAGAATATGATAAGCTATATTTAAGAAAGACTATTTTTGATTAAAATTATACTGTGATAGCACCTCAAAAGCCCACTAACGAAAGTAAACGTCTCGAAGTTTTAAAGTCGTATAATCTGCTTGATACGCTTCCAGAAGATGCTTACGATACTATTACGAAGCTAGCTTCATATATCTGTAATACGCCTATATCACTAGTTACTTTGCTAGATGCAGATCGTAATTTTTTAAAATCAAGACGTGGGATAGATATCGCTGAGTCACCTAGAGATATTTCTTTTTGTGGTCACGCTATACTTTCAGAAGAACCTGTATTTATCGTAGAAGATGCTCGCTTGGATGAACGTTTTCATGACAACCCACTTGTTAGGGATTTTAAAGCGATTTTTTATGCAGGTGTTCCTTTACGCACAAGTGATGGTTATGCGCTAGGTACTTTGTGTGTGTATGATCACAAACCAAGAACGTTATCCTTAGAAGAACAAGATGCTTTAAGAGGACTTGCAAAGCAAACAGTATTACTCTTTGAGGCGCGTAAACGCAATATAGATCTTGCAGCCGCACAAAATGAAACAGCACAGCGCAATGACCGTTTAGAAGATTTTGCACGATTAGTTGCACATGATCTTAAGTCTCCACTAGCGAGTATAGAAGGTTTACTTAACCTTTTAAAAGAAGATTATCTCGGAGAGAATGATGAAGACTTTGCATTATATATAAAGCATTTAGATACTTCGGCTAAGTCTATGAGAGATTATATAGACGGGCTTCTCAAGTATTATAGGGCAGACACCCTACTTGCAACAAAAGAAGATACTACTCTTTTTACACTAGTTAAGGATGTAGCAGATTTACATAAATCTAGTAATGTTGCCATTAAGATTGAAGATGACTTGAAACTAGTCGCTGTTTCTGCAATTGCTATTGACCAGATATTATCGAATCTCGTTGATAACGCCACCAAATACAACGATAAAGAGGCACCAACAATCAAAATAAGTGGAAACGAATCAAAAGACTTCTACACTATCTCCGTAAAAGATAACGGCACTGGGATTCCAGAAGACAAACAAGAAATCATTTTTGACCTCTTTAAAACTACCGGCACTAAAGATCGTAATGGTAGACAAGGATCTGGAATGGGTCTTGCAACCGTGCGCAAACTGGTGGAAGGATTGGGTGGTACTATTAGTGTTTCTTCTGTGGTAGGAGAAGGGAGTATTTTCACTTTTACCATTAGGCGATAAAGTCCGTTTTAAGTATTTTTGAACAAACTTAAAAACGCACATGCAGTTTAGACATCCAGAACTCCTTTACGCACTGTTCTTACTGCTCATCCCTATTCTCGTTCATTTATTCCAACTACGTAAGTTTAAAACAGAAGCGTTTACAAACGTTGCCTTTCTTCAAAAGCTCAACATTCAAACTCGTAAGAGTAATTCCATAAAAAAATGGCTTGTGTTATTGTCTCGTATGGCGGCAATTGCTGCAATTGTGCTGGCATTTGCTCAACCATTTATCACACAGTCAGATAGTGCAACGCGAGAAAAGGAAACTATCATTTACTTGGATAACTCATTCAGCATGCAAGCAAAAGGTCCTTCTGGGCAATTGCTACGCACAGCTACCCAAGATATTATTACGAATATTCCCGAGGATCAAACCTTCACTTTAATTACAAATACAGATACGTATAGAAACACCTCTATTAAAAATATGCGTAACGAGCTGCTACAACTTCCATATGCAGCGTCACAGTTATCTGAAACTGCCGTAACACTCAGAGCACAGAAAGAATTTTCTAGAGACCAATCAAAGGATAAGAGGCTCATTATGATTTCTGACTTTCAGGATAATGGTGAGGCGTATCAACTACAAACAGATGGTATAGAAAAACATTACGTGCAGCTCCAGCCTGTCATAAAAAACAATGTAAGTATAGATTCCGTTTTTATATCACAAAGAAAATCAGGAAGCATAGCCCTTACTGTAGCGCTTTCAGCAGGTGAAAAGAAAGATATAAATACTGCCGTTTCTCTATACAACGGAGATCAAGTACTAGCTAAGGGAACCGCATCTTTTGATAGCGAACTAACGACTACCGTAGTTTTTGATATAGACACAAAAGATGAAATCGCAGGGCGTATCGTAATTGAAGATCCCCTACTCGCTTTTGATAACACCATGTTTTTTAGCATTAATAAAAGTCAGCCCATTAAAGTGCTTGCAATAAATGGTGCAAACTCAGATTATTTATCACGTATTTTTACGGCTCCAGAGTTTGAGTATAAAAGCACAAACATTAAGAACCTTGATTATAGCAGCATACCAGAGTTTAATTACATTGTTGTAAATCAAGTTTCAGAATTAGGCATATCTCTTAGTGGTGCTTTGAACGCTTTCGCGAAAGCGGGAGGAATCACCACCATTATTTTAGATCCAAATGCAGATGCCGCTAGTTACAACAATGCGTTAAGAGATTTAGGAAACTTTGAAATCTCAAAAAGTGAAACCACTAAACGATTAGTAACCACCATCAACTATGACCATCCTGTTTATAAAGATGTGTTTGATGCAAGGATAAAGAACTTTCAATATCCGTCAGTTTCAAAATCCTTTGCTTTACAAGGTGGAGATGCGTTACTTCGTTTTGAAGATGGAAGTCCTTTCTTATCATATGCTTCAAATTTCTTTGTAATCTCTGGAGGTATAGACGTAGCAAATTCAAATCTCCAAAGTTCGCCGCTCATAGTCCCTACATTTTACAATATGTCGCGACAGAGCTTGCAGTTGCCACGATTGTATATGCCCATAGGTATAAACACAACATACGACATACCTGTCACGCTTCAAGAAGATGATATTTTGAGTCTAGAAGACATGTTAGACCCCTCAAATACACTTATTCCTCTGCAACAATCTAAAGGAAATAAAGTACAAATTACAACGAGCGACTCGCCATCTAAAGCAAGTATCTATAATATTAAGCTAGCAGATAATACAGTACAGCAAGTCAGTTATAATTACAGTCGTAGCGAAAGCACATTACGATATGCAGCATTAAACACGGGCGCTACAGATCATTACAACACCTCTGTAGAAGATCTTTTTGACGAATTCAAAACAGCAGATAGTGTCCAATCGCTTTGGAAATGGTTTGTTATTTTTGCCTTGTTATTCCTAGTACTAGAAATCTTGATTTTAAAATTCTATAAATGAAAGCACTCATAAAGAACGCCATAATTGTAGACAGTGATAGCCCACATCACGGTAGTACAAAAGATGTAAGAATTAAGGATGGCCTCATTATAGAAATAGGAGAACATCTAGAAAATACAAAAGGAGAGACGCTTATAGAGCGCGATAATCTCCATATATCACAAGGCTGGTTTGATAGTAGCGTGAGTATGGGGCAGCCAGGATTTGAGGAGCGAGAAACTATAGATCACGGCTTACAAGTTGCGGCATTAAGTGGCTTTACAGCGGTAGCACTCAACCCAAACACCTACCCTATTATTGACACTAGCTCTGATGTTACTTTTGTAAAGAAAATGGCAGAAGGACATGCAACATCTCTGTTTCCTATAGGCGCGCTTACGCGAAATAGTGAAAGCGTAGATCTAGCAGAATTATACGATATGCAGCAATCCGGAGCTGTGGCTTTTGGTGATTATCAACAACCTATCGCAAATCCAAATTTGCTTAAAATTGCACTGCAATACACGCAAGGATTCAACGGACTCGTTTTATCATTTCCTCAAGAGCAGAAAATTGCAGGAAAAGGAATGGTAAATGAAGGAGAAATAAGCACCCGAGTAGGTCTTAAAGGAATTCCCGCTATAGCCGAAAGTCTTCAAGTAGCAAGAGACTTACACATATTAGAATATGCTGGCGGAAGCCTGCACATTCCTACTATATCCACAAAGGCAAGTGTGGAACTTATAAAACAAGCTAAAACGAAAGGATTAGACGTTACTTGTAGTGTTGCAATACATAACTTGTACCTACTAGATACAGTTATAGATGATTTTGATACTCGTTATAAAGTATTACCACCACTAAGAAATCAAGAGCATGTAGATGCACTGATAGAAGGTGTAAAAGATGGTACTATTGATATGGTGACCAGTGATCATAATCCGCTAGATGTTGAGCGCAAGCACGTAGAGTTTGATAATGCTATGTATGGAGCTATATCTCAAGAAGCTACATTTAAAGCGCTACTTACAATTGTGAGCGAGAAGCGTGCCGTAACACTGCTTACTGCCGGTAGACGTAGATTTATAGGTACAAGTAATTCGATACAAGAAAATAGCCCAGCAGATATTACCTTATTTACAACAAAAGGCACGGCTACGTTTACTCAAGAACACATCAAATCAACTTCAAATAATGCCATATTCCTTAATCAAAAAATGAAAGGAGAAGTTTATGGAATTATTGCAAATAACCAACTAGTACTTAACTAATGGATGAAAACACCGTTTTTGAAGGAAAAACAGCTGCAGTCTTAAGCTACATAACCTTCGTAGGATTAATTATAGCCTATTTTATGAATAGCGAGTCAAAAAATGAGTTTGCCGCTTTTCACCTTAGACAGTCATTAGGGTTAACCTTGAGCTACTTCTTAGTAATGATGCCGCTTAGCTATCTTGACATACCTATGGCATCTATAGGATTTCTAGTGCTGTTTTTTGCACTTTGGCTTTTTGGAATTATTTCGGCTTTTCAAGGAAAACGCCAACTTGTACCTTTAGTAGGTGCGTTTTATCAAAATGTTTTCGGCGGAAACAACTAGTCTCCCTTCGAGCCAGCAACAATTATACATCAGGACATTACTTGTCTTGTAATGTCTACTATTTCAATTATATGCTATTAGAATATATCACACGTAAACCATCAAAACCTTCTACGGGTAAAGCTCCATTAATTATTCTCCTTCATGGTTATGGAAGTAATGAAGAAGACCTTTTTAGCTTTGCAGAAGAAATTCCTGAAGAGTATTTCATAGTATCTGCAAAGGCTCCTATCGCTATGCAACCTTATGGAAATGCATGGTATCATATCACTATAGATGGTGATGGTGTAAAATCTTCAGATAATGAAGGTGCTCGTGAGTCTAGAGATATCATCGCACGATTTATAGATGAGATTGTAGCAGAATACAATGTAGATAAGCACAATGTAACCTTACTAGGTTTTAGCCAAGGAACGATATTAAGCTATGCAGTAGCACTCACCTACCCAGAAAAAGTTAAGAATGTTATAGGCTTGAGTGGTTACATCAATGAAGAAATTATAGATTTAAAGAGTAATCCATCATATGCACATCTTAATATTTATAACTCACATGGTACAGTAGACCAAGTAATACCAATAGATGCTGCTCGCAAAACACCAGGCTATCTCAAAAATATAGGGATTGAATCCACACTAAGTGAATTTCCTGTAGGTCACGGAGTTCACCCTACTAACTTCTATGAGTTTAAGGAATGGTTACAAAGTAAATAGAGACACAAAAAAACAGGTGTAAAGCCTGTTTTTTTGTGTCTAATCGTGATGTAAAATCACCTAAATATAATTTCCTAATTAGGATACACTAAACTCTCCACGGTTTTATAATCTACCGTTCCGTCTTCATTTACAAAATACTCAACCAGCATTTCTCCCCATTTCTTGCCGTCAGAAAAGTCGGCTATAATCCAGCGATGGTTTAAAATCTGTACTTTATTAATTTGGAAAGGTCTTCCATCACCTACAAAAGTGATAAGCTCGTTACCTTGAGCTGTATTTTTTGCATATAATCCATCTTCTATAGCTGGTTTAATCAAAGCTATGTCAAGATCATCATTATCAAAATACTCCTTTGCATTGTCATTACCTAACAGCGTGAAGTACTCCACATTTGCAAGGCGTTCTTGATACATTCCTGCAATAGAATCTTTGTCTGCTAGTTTTCTTTCTAGCTTTTCAATCTGCTTCCCTTGGTATTCTAGCCCCTTACTGCTATTGATGTACTGAAAAATGATATATAATGCAGCAAAAAGGAATAAGTATAAAAAAATATTACGTCTCATAAATTATGTAGTTAAAGTAAGTCCGTCGTAAGCTAGAAAGACATTTTTGGGTAATTTTTGTTCGGCTTCTGCATGAAAACCTAGATGATGACTTATGTGCGTAAGATAAGTGCGTTTAGGTTTGATTTTTGCCACGAGATCAAGCGCTTCCTCTACATTAAGATGTGTATAATGCGCCTCTTCCCTCAAGCAGTTTAAGACGAGAATATCTAATCCTTGCAACTTTTCAATCTCCTCATCTGCGATAGTTTTTACATCTGTTAGATACGCTATATTTTCGAAACGATATCCAAAGACTTGCAATGATCCATGGTAGGCCTCGATAGGCTGCACTTCGATATTACCTAATGTAATAGGTACACCATTTACAACTTCTTTTGAAGCTACACTAGGCGCTCCTGGGTATCTATTTTCTGTCGTAAAAATGTAATCAAAACGTTCGGCAAGAGTTTTCAATACTCGTTTATGAGCATAAATAGGCATATCACCCTGCCTAAAAACAAAAGGTCTTATGTCATCCAGTCCAGCCACGTGATCTGCATGCTCGTGCGTTAATAATATACCATGTAAAGGTGCAGGATCACCTGCAGTAGTACGCTTTCGCGAAAGCGTATTCAACATTTGTTGTCTAAAATCTGGACCACAATCTATTACATAATTATAATCTTCCCATTCTATTAGAACAGAAACACGTAATCTTTTATCCCTATCATCTGTGCTTAAACACACGGGATGTGTGCTTCCTATTACGGGAATTCCTTGTGATGTGCCAGTACCGAGAAAGGTGATTTTCACTAATGTTTGAGAAAATAATGCGCTTATCACGCCGTTAATTGTGTAACAAAAATACAGTTATTTTTTTGGCTACTACAACCTTTTAGTATCTTTGAGTGACCATTAATTAATGGATAAAAACACACTATGGCTGTTAAAATTTTAGGAGACAAAGACTTTGAAAAAGTACCTCCTCTCAAGAATAAGGTACTTCGCGTAAATCTAAACGCAAACATATATGGAACTTTTGCCGAAATAGGTGCTGGACAAGAAACGGTTCGTCATTTTTTTAGAGCAGGTGGTGCAAGTGGTACCATAGCAAAGGCAATGAGTGCATATGATAAAGACTTCTCTGACGCTATTTATGGTGTGGAAGATGATGGTCGTTATGTAACAGAAAAGCGTCTTAAGAAAATGCTTTCGCATGAAATGAAACTCATTGAAGATCGTATCTCACGCTACAAGCAGCCAGATAAAATCTTCTTTACATACGCAAACACGGTAGCTACCATAGATTTTGCAAAAAAATATAAAGGTCACGGATGGGTAGGAATTAGATTCCAGATTACTCCAGAAGGTGAATTTAACGAGATTATACTACACGTTCGTTTTCATGAAAATGATGCTCGTTTACAACAGCTTACCCTAGGAACATTAGGTGTAAACCTAATTTATGGTGCTTTTTATAAGCATGATAACCCTAAAAACTTACTTCGCTATCTATACGACCATATTGATCAAGATCAGATAGAGATTGATACTATAAACTTCTCTGGACCTCAATTTGAGCACGTAGATAACCGCTTAATGAGTTTACAGCTTGTTAAAAACGGAATGACAGAGGCCGTAATGTTTGACGCAAAAGGAAATAACATCCTTCCAGCAGCATTACTATATAAGAAAAATGTACTTGCACTGCGCGGTAGTTTCCGTCCTGTAACTAAGGTAAACATGGATATGTTTGAAAAAGCATATAAAATGTTTGTAGAGGCAAATCGTGTGAACGAGAAAAAGACGGAAGCTATTTTTGAAATCACACTGTCTAACCTTCGCGCCGAAGGTGATATTGATGAGGAAGATTTCATGGCAAGAGCTCGATTATTAGGTTCTCTTGGACAGACCGTAATGATCTCAAACTTTAAAGAGTATTATCGCGTTGTTGAGTATTTCTCAAACTATACTAAGGAGCGTATGGGGCTGGTTATGGGTGTTAATAATCTTATTGACATCTTTGACACTAGCTACTACCGTCACTTAAGTGGAGGTATTCTAGAAGCATTCGGTAAATTATTCTTTAAAGATCTTAAGGTATTCTTATACCCTATGAAAGATCCAAAAACAGGAGAATACACTAATAGCGATAATTTAAAAGTACATCCACGTATGAAAGAGCTTTATAAGTTCTTTAAACTCAATGGAAAAGTACTTGACATTGAAAATTACGACCCAGAAATTACAGATATCTTCTCTAGAGAAGTTTTAAGAATGATTTCTGACGATGAAAAAGGTTGGGAAGGTATGCTTCCAGAAGGAGTTGCAGAGCTTATTAAGTCTCGTAATCTTTTTGGGTATCAATCTCAAGCACTTCTAGAAGCCAAAAAATAATGAATGTGATTAATTACATAGCTGGTATCTCTTTGCTATTTCTTGTATCCGCTTGCGGAGGTAAGAATACTACAAGCGACTTAAAAGGAGAAATCTGGCAACTTGTTGAGATGACAGCCGGTATGGTACCACCATCAAATCAAGAAGCTGAGCTTTCTATGAGCCAGACTTATGTTTTTACTCCAGAAATGACATTTACAAAGCAGCAAACTAAAGATGCGTCTACTATAGAAGCATCAGGAACATACACTACAAAGGAAACTAGTGAGGGTATTTTTTATTCATTAAAATACACAGAAGGTTTACAAATAGTAGGAAGTTGTACTGGAAATGATAATGAAGAGTTGCTAGTACGTAATGATGGTAAACTACAGAATAGCTGGATGATGTGCGATGGGCCTTTACTGGTTTATGAAAAGCAATAATTACACAAATACTTATAAAACAAAGGGCGATACATTAAATGTATCGCCCTTTATACTTTTACTAAGTTCACAACACTACGCATCAAGCAATTGTGCAGCGTGGTCTTTAGTTTTTACTTTTTGTATCACATCGCTCACCACACCTTCTTCATCTACTTTAAAAGTCATACGGTGAATACCGTCATATTCCTTACCCATGAATTTCTTAAGTCCCCAAACACCAAAGGCGTTGATTACTGTTTTGTCCTCATCTGCTAGTAGCTGGAAAGGAAACTCATATTTAGTTGCAAAATTCTTCTGGCGTTTTTGAGAATCTGCGCTCACTCCTAGTAAGTGATATCCTTGCGCCTGTAATTCCTTGTAGTTATCTCTTAAATTACAAGCCTCTGCGGTACAACCTGGTGTACTTGCTTTTGGATAAAAGAAAACGATAAGTTTCTTGCCTTTGAAACTCGCAAGTGTTACTTCGTTTCCATCTTGATCTGTTGTTGTAAAATCTGGGACTTTATCGCCCACTTTTAATGTGTTCATGTTTGTTTCGTTTTGGCAATGCTGGAAATCTCATCCATCATTGGCACTAGTTAATTATCTTTACATAGCAATTCTATGCTTTCGCGAAAGCGTACACTATCACATCAAGTGAAAGCATGGAATTATAAAGTTACGAGTTCTCGCAATTACAATAAAGGAATACGTTTAAGCTTTATGGATTACACCATAAAGAATAATTATGCACACCATATGACTAAACAAGAAAAGGTAGACTTCACGATAAAAACATTACAAGAATTATATCCTCAGATACCTATTCCATTAGATCACAAAGATCCGTATACGCTTCTTATTGCCGTATTGATGAGTGCTCAGAGCACAGATGTTAGGGTTAATCAAATCACTCCCCTTCTATTTGAAGTGGCAGATAATCCTTATGACATGATTAAACTTACGGTTGAAGATATTAGAGATATCATAAAACCAGTAGGACTCTCACCTATGAAGGCAAAAGGAATTCATGGCTTATCACATATGCTTATAGATAAGTATAATGGTGTGGTGCCTGCGAGCATTGAGAAACTTACAGAGTTTCCTGCGGTGGGTCATAAGACGGCAAGTGTTGTGGTGTCTCAAGCATTTGGCATTCCTGCATTTCCTGTAGATACTCACATACATAGATTGATGTATCGCTGGGGCTTTACAAATGGTAAAAATGTGGTACAAACAGAAAAAGATGCAAAGCGTTTATTTCCAGAGCATGTATGGAATGATCTTCACTTACAAATTATATGGTATGGTCGCCAGTACTCACCAGCAAGAGGCTGGGATCTAGAAAAAGACATTATTACAAAAACCATAGGTCGTAAGACAGTGATAGCCGACTATGAGAAAATGATGGCAAAAAGGAAGAAAAAATAAAACCTCGATGACTGGTCGAGGTTTTATCAAAGTTTAGTTGATGAATGCTTCAAACTTCATCGATTTATAATGCATAACACTTAAAGCCTTAGAAAAATTCAAGAGAAAATCTACAGTCTCTTGTTTCGGTTCAAATTGGTTCGTCTTATTATGACCTGACGAGGGTGTAGTGTAAGTTTTTGCCATGCGGTTTTTGTTTGATTCTTATTAAGAACGCAAATATGTACCGCATATTATATTAATCTGTTAGAATTATATTATTGGTATCAATTACTTTTCTCATATTGATAAGCGCATAACGCATTCTACCTAAAGCAGTATTGATGCTCACACCTGTACGCTCAGAGATTTCTTTAAAGCTCATCTCTTGATAAATACGCATTTTAAGTACTTCTTTCTGGTCTTCTGGTAACTCTTCAATAATACGCTTAACATCTCTGTTTACTTGATCTCGCACCATTTGCTTTTCAGCATTGAGGCTATTATCGCTCAAAACAGAAAATATAGAAAACTCACCTGCGTTATCAAACTTAGGCATCCTATTATTACGACGGAAGTGGTCTATCACCAAGTTGTGCGCAATACGCATCGTCCATGGTAAAAATTTACCTTCCTCATTATACTTGCCCTTCTTGAGCGTCTTGATAACTTTAATAAAAGTGTCTTGAAAAATATCTTCAGAGATATCGCGATCGTACACCTTCGAGTATATAAAACTATATATACGTTGCTTATGTCTCGCAATGAGCATAGCTAGTGATTGTTCGTCTCCTTTAATGTAATTGCTAACGAGCGTAGCATCGTCTATTAATACACTTTTCATAAGTACTACTTTGTAGGTTAAAATTGCAAGGGGAATTCCCTTAGCCCAAAATTTTATAAAGTAGTATTATGCTATACGCAGAGTATGTGTTAGTGAATATTTCGGTAAATATATAATAAATCTGTTAACATTTGCAAAAAAACATTCATTTTGCACAATAAATTAAAAATAACGTTCAAAATGCGACTAGCACTTGGTTTCAATAGCAATGCACTTTCGGTATCTTTGTAATAGAACTAAAGAATTGCGATGCTTATAGACGTTAAGGATGTAAATCCTAAGAAGAATATTATCATTAAGGGTGCCAAACTGCACAATCTTAAAAATATAAATGCAGTAATCCCTCGTAACAAGCTCGTTGTTATTACGGGACTTTCTGGATCTGGTAAATCTTCTCTGGCTTTTGACACCCTTTATGCAGAGGGACAGCGCAGGTATGTAGAGAGCCTCTCCTCCTATGCTCGCCAGTTCTTGGGCAGACTTGATAAACCTAAGGTAGATTATATAAAAGGAATTGCTCCTGCCATTGCCATTGAGCAAAAGGTAAATAGCACAAACCCACGATCTACAGTAGGTACATCTACAGAGATTTACGATTATTTAAAGCTACTTTTTGCCCGTATAGGTAAGACATATTCTCCTGTTTCTGGAAATGAAGTTAAAAAGGATACGGTATCAGATGTGGTTGCTCATGTTTCCGCTTTCGCGAAAAGAGAAAAACTCCTCCTACTCGCTCCTATTCATCTAGAAAAAGGAAGAAAAATAGAATCTAAACTGCAAGCATTATTGCAACAAGGATATGCTCGTATACAAGTAAAAGGCGAAGTAAAACGCCTTGATGAAGTTGCCGAAATAGGAAGCAAACTGAAAGCAAAAGATGTATTACTCGTTGTAGATAGGATTATCAATGATCCAGAAGATGAAGATTTTATAAACCGACTTTCAGATGCTGTACAGACAGCATTTTTTGAAGGAAAGGGCGAACTTTTTATAGAAAAGTTAGCAGATAATTCTCGCCGCCAGTTTTCAAACAAGTTTGAGCTTGATGGAATTACTTTTTTAGAACCTAATGTTCACTTATTCTCCTTTAACAATCCTTACGGTGCATGCCCTACTTGCGAAGGTTATGGTGATGTAATAGGAATAGATGAAGATCTTGTAGTACCTAATACTGGACTATCAATCTACGAGAACGCCGTATTTCCATGGCGTGGTGATAGCATGAGCCACTATCGCGATCAGCTAGTTAATCGTGCTTATAAATTTGATTTTCCTATCCATAAGCCTTGGTTTGAGTTAACTCCAGAACAACAACAGCTTGTTTGGGACGGTAATAAAGAATTTGATGGGCTCAATAAGTTCTTTAAATTCTTAGAATCTAAGGCATATAAAATTCAGAACAGAGTAATGTTATCGCGCTATCGCGGTAAAACAAAATGTAATACCTGTAAAGGAAAACGCCTACGCCCTGAAGCAACTTATGTGAAAATAGGTGGTAAAAATATTGTAGATCTAGTAGAGCTACCACTAGACGAAGTCGCAGCTTTCTTTAAGAGCTTAACGCTTAATGAGTATGATACTACGGTAGCAAATAGGTTACTTACAGAGATCACAAGTAGATTGAGCTTTCTAGAAAAAGTAGGACTCAACTACCTTACGCTCAACAGAAAGTCAAATACACTCTCTGGTGGTGAGTCGCAACGTATCAATCTTGCAACATCTCTTGGAAGCAGTCTTGTAGGCTCTATGTATATTCTTGATGAGCCAAGTATAGGCTTACACCCTAAAGACACAGAAAAACTCATTGAGGTGCTACAATCTCTTCGTGACCTTGGTAATACAGTTATCGTTGTAGAACACGATGAAGACATCATGAAAAAAGCAGATTTTATCATTGATATTGGCCCAGAAGCAGGAACCTTTGGTGGAGATGTGGTTGCCGTAGGTGATTATGATGAAATTTTAAAGAGCGATTCTTTAACAGCAGGATATCTTAACGGAACACTAGAAATCGAAGTGCCTAAGAAGCGTAGAACTACAAAATATTATGCCGAAGTTATTGGCGCTCGTGAAAACAACTTACAAAACGTAAACGTACGTTTTCCACTTGGTGTATTTACCGCAGTAACTGGTGTTTCTGGAAGCGGAAAATCTACCTTAGTTAGAAAAATTTTATATCCTGCCATGCTTAAAGCAATAGGCGGTTATGGTGAAAAGGCAGGCCAATTTACGGAGATTAAAGGAAACTATGACAATATAAAAACCATAGAATTTGTAGATCAAAACCCAATTGGGAGGTCTTCTAGATCTAATCCTGTGACTTACATTAAAGCTTACGATGATATTCGTAAATTATTTGAAAGTCAGAAGCTTAGCAAAATAAGAAACTATAAAGCAAAACACTTTTCTTTTAACGTAGATGGCGGGAGATGTGAGACTTGTAAAGGTGAAGGTGAAGTAACCATTGAGATGCAATTCATGGCAGATGTGCACTTAGAATGTGAAACTTGTAAGGGCAAGCGTTTTAAGAAAGAGGTACTCGAAGTACAATTCAACGATAAGAATATTGATGATATTCTCACGATGACTATTGATGATGCCGTGGCATTTTTTACAGCACATAATGAGGCAAAAATCACTCGCAAGCTTAAACCTTTACAAGATGTAGGTCTAGGATATGTAACACTGGGTCAGAGCTCCTCTACCCTATCTGGTGGTGAAGCGCAGCGTATAAAACTTGCAAGTTTCTTAGTAAAAGGAACAACAAAGGATAAGACCTTATTCATTTTTGATGAACCTACGACAGGTTTACATTTTCATGATATTAAAAAGCTCTTAGCTTCCTTTGAGGCACTTATTGCAAAAGGTCACTCTATTATTGTGGTAGAACACAACATGGATCTTGTAAAATGCGCAGACCATGTTATTGATATGGGGCCAGAAGGTGGAAAAAACGGAGGTATTCTAGTCGCTTCCGGAACTCCGGAAGAGGTAGCAAAAAACAAGAAGTCCTTTACTGGAAAATACTTGAAAGAAAAACTCTAGTCATTCTCAAACATATTATTCTATCGAAAGTCCTATTTTAGTACAATGGGACTTTCGTCATTTTTAAAAAACCTTGTACAATCTACGAGTACTCCGGTATTTGATCCTTCGGTGTTTGACCATGAGCTAGCCTCAAAAACAAGCTGGTCTCCAAAGGCTGGTGGTGGTGCAAATTTTAAAACCAAAACACTAGAAGTGGTTTCAGATAGTGAGTTGCGTTATAAGGCCTCATCCTTCGGTAAAATATTTAGCGGGATATTTATTCTATTTCCACTCATATTTGTTGGAGTAGGCATCACAACCACTATTAATGACGGTTTTAGCATAGAATCAATATTTTTCGCACTGTTTCCTTTAGTATTTATCGGTGTAGGTATCTTCCTTTTAAAAAAATTACACACTATAACTACTTTTAATAAGTCTATAGGATATTTTCATAAAGGCAAGAAACAACAAATCAAAAGCCTTACTATCACAGAAGATGCAAATACCTTTAAACTAGACACCATAAAGGCACTCCAAATCTTGCCTGAAAGAGTTCGTGGCGATAAAAGTTCGTACACTAGCTACGAGATTAATCTCGTTTTTGAAGATGGCACGCGTTATAATGTGGTCGACCATGGCCATCGTAAGAGCATAGAGCAAGATGCCGTAATTCTCAGTGATTTTCTAGGCGTACCCGCTTGGAATAAAATGACTGCTACTACTTATTTTTCAAAAAATATCGATACTACAGATGCATATGATAGTCTTGAACCAGATATTACCAATCATAAAAATGTAAAGGGCAACTATGATTCCACTTCATCAACGTACTCAAGTGAAGAGGAAGTAATTAACGAACTTGATCAAGACTACGACTCATCAAAACCAAGAAAAATGTAAATAAGTACGCTTTCGCGAAAGCGTAATAACTTCTACCTTCAATACTACAATTTATGAAACTACTTCACAGTTACCTTTTATGTTTTCTCGCAACCACACTAGCAGCACAAACCAATACAGAGATTCACCTTTTTGATATTATAAATGATGGCACAAAGGCATCGCTTGTTAATGGAAAGAATATAAGTAATAGTGAAGGATATGATAATCAGCCGCAATTTCTAGCAAAAGATATTCTTATATATGCCGGTTCTCAGGAAGGGCAAACAGAAATTATGCAATACACTCGAGGGACAACTCGAGTATTTAACAAAACCACAAGCGGTGGCGAGTATTCTCCTCAATTTATTGTTGGTAAACGTGGTATTTCGGCAGTACGGTTGGACACTACCGGCTTACAGCGACTGTACGCTTATCTTCCAAGAAAAGAGGAAACTCCTATGCTCATAAAAGATGCAGTGGTTGCTTATTATACATGGGCAGATGCACAAACGATTGTCTCTGCCGATATTGTTGAAGATGATTTACACCTCGTTATTCATAATATTAAAACTGGCGGTAGTAACGATCTAGGCATCACTGTGGGCAGGTCTTTCCATAAAATACCTAATACAAATCTTGTAAGCTTCATAGATAAATCTGAAGATGCGTGGGTGGTAAAATCCATTGATCCATCTTCACTTAAGATTGAAGAAATCACAGCGCTCATTCCCGGAGTAGAAGATATCGCGTGGTTGCCAGACGGGAGTCTTCTTGCTGCAAAAGAAAACACCATATTTATAAAAAGGAAAGATGCTCAATGGACATCTTTCTACAGTTTTGATGATGAAGATTTAAAAAATATCTCACGCTTTGCAATTGCTGCTGATGGCTCTCAAATTGCTGTAGTTTCAGAGGTTTCCCCAGGTAAAACGGTAGATAAACATTTAAAGCCTTTTAATGAAAGGAACTTAAATGCATTTGCAAATTCTTTTACTGAAGATGTTGTTGTACGCAATTTCTTTAAGGATACACTTTATACAGGGAGAGATGCATTACGTGACCATTATGAAGCTTATTTCAAGAAAACGACAACATCAAAAGTTGCTGTACTTAACAGAATCATTAAGGGTAATATAGTTATTGATGAAGAGGAAGTAACAGTGGATGGTGTTACTAATAAGCAAGCGACTATTTACGAAGTACGCAATGGCAAGATAGCTTCTATGTCATTTATAAGAGATAATAGAGATGCAACAGATCCAGAGCCTACAGTAGACAAGCAGCTAAAGAGTTATAACGAGGGCGATATAGAAGGGTTTATGGATTTGTATACAGATAGCATCGCGTTATACCGCTATCCCACCGTTCCACAACTTACGGAAAGATCAGTTATTAGTAAGACCTATGGAGATATGTTTACACAGCTTCCAGACCTCAAGGCCATTATTAATAACAGAATCGTAATAGGAAATATAACCATAGATCATGAAAAGCTATTTGCAAATGGTAATACATGGTATGGTGTGGCAATCAATGAAGTTTTAAATGGAAAAATCAACAGAGTTACATTTCTTTAAATCACAACAACTAATAGCATTACTATGAAATTATTTTTGGCAATATGCATCACCACGCTCTCACTATCGAGTTGTAAGAATAATCCAAATCAACAAGAAAAAACATCAGATCTCGTTGAGGACACCTCAGAAATACCCAACTCAAAAGCAGACCACCAGTTACGACAAGTAAAAAAAGCTGCCATCACACCAGAATTAGACGGACTAGCGACAGATCCTGCCTGGCAAGATATAGCATGGCAACCCCTTGATCAAAAATGGTTAGGAGAAAATTATACAGCAGAAGACTTCTCTGGAAAATACAAGCTCACGTGGACACCAGAAGCGCTATACATCATAGCTGAAATTACAGATGATGTTATTTATGATAAGGAAGATGACCCGCTTACATTATGGTGGGATGATGATTGTCTTGAGATCTTTATAGATGCAGATAATTCTGGTGGTGGGCACCAGTTTACACACAATGCTTTTGCTTACCATGTAGCGCTAGATGGAAATGTGGTAGACGTTGCTCCTGGTCAAGTCCCTACGCTTTATAATAATCATGTGGAGTCTAAGATTGTAAAAACAGGCGAAAACACCATGATTTGGGAATGTAAGATGACCGTTTATAATGATACCTACAAAGATGGTGGTGTCAATGAACCTAAAATTCTAGATATACATCAGAAGCTCGGTTTTGCGCTTGCTTATTGTGATAACGATACCAGTGCAGAACGAGAGAACTTTATAGGTTCTGTAGCTGTACCTGGTGAAGATAAAAATAGAGGCTGGATAGACGCTGGAATCTTTGGCACCATAGAGCTAGTAGAGTAATAAAATAAGACAGTGAAAATCCCAAACATAGGTTTGGGATTTTTTTTTGCTTTCGCGAAAGCGTACTTCTAGCACATACATTGTTTTAGTATCTTTAAAACATAACAATTTATTAAACACTTTATAATGTTAAACACGCATACTTCTACCCTATTTAGAGCTACTAAAAGACTACCCATAACCTTAGGTTTTATGGTGGTTACACTACTTTTTTCTGTAGTAACAGCAAATGCACAAACCGATGAGAGAATCTACGAAATTATAGATGCAGTATCTGAAGATCGCTTGAGAGCAGATGTAAAGAAATTAGCCGATTTTGGGACACGGCATACATTAAGTGATACCGTATCAAACACTAGAGGAATAGGAGCTGCGAGAAGATGGATAAAAAGCGAATTTGAAAAGACTTCGCAAAACTGTAATAATTGTCTAGATGTATTTTATCAAAGTAACCTTATAAAAAAAGGTGATAATGACCGTATCACAAAAGATGTGATGGTTGTAAATGTACTGGCAGTTCAAAAAGGAACTAAATATCCTAATCGCTATGTAATTATGAGTGGGGATATAGACAGCCGTATATCTGATCCTAATAATTATACAGATGACGCGCCAGGAGCAAATGATAATGCCAGCGGAATGGCTGGAACGATGGAAGCTGCAAGAGTACTTTCTAAATATTCTTTTGAGAACAGTATTATCTACGTAGGTCTTTCTGGTGAAGAACAAGGACTTTATGGTGGAAAAGGACTTGCTGCCCATGCTAAAGAAAAAGGATGGGAAATCATCGGGATTATGAATAATGACATGATAGGTAACATTGAAGGTGTAGATGGTGTTATTGATAACCGTACGTTTAGAATATTTTCTGAGCCTGTACCGCCTACAGAGACAGAGCAGCAACGCAGAGCTCGCCGTTTTTATGGTGGTGAGGTAGATGGAATCTCTCGCCAGCTAGCAAGATTTATTTACAAAACTACACAAGACTACATGCCAGAAATGAACCCAATGATGGTGTATCGTTTAGATCGTTTTGGTCGTGGTGGCCACCATAGACCTTTTAATGACGCTGGTTTTGCAGGTATCCGTATCATGGAAGCTCATGAAAACTACACACAACAACATCAAGATATACGTACAGAAAATGGCATTAATTACGGAGATACATTTGAGCATGTAAACTTCCCATATAACGCAAAGCTTACCGCAGTAAATGCGATTAACCTTGCAAGTATTGCTTGGGCTCCTCCTACTCCTAAAAATGTAGGTATTGGTGGTATTGTAGAGGCAAATGCAAGATTACAATGGGATGAAGTTGAAGGTGCAGTTGCTTATAAAATATACTGGAGAAATACCACTTCTCCTACTTGGGATAATGCACGATTGATAAAAGATGGAACTTCGGCTACACTAAAGGGAATCGTAATTGACAACTTTTTCTTTGGCGTTGCTGCAGTAGGTAAAGATGGTCATGAAAGTCCTGTTGCTTTCCCTAGCCAGATTATTAGATAACAATACACATTGATTTTAAATCATCACAACATATACCTTATGAAAAAAGTATTAATATTAAGTGCCTTTATTGCTGGTACCGCTTTCGCGAAAGCGCAAACCTCTTTTGACAAAGACATTGCCGCTGTAGAAAAAAAGGTCATAGAATGGCGCAGAGATTTTCATCAAAATCCAGAATTAGGAAATCGCGAATTCAAAACTGCAGAGAAAATAGCAAAACACCTCGAATCTTTAGGAATTGAAGTACAAACAGGAGTTGCTAAAACTGGAGTTGTAGGCTTACTTAAAGGAGATATGCCAGGTAAAGTGGTTGCTTTAAGAGCAGATATAGACGCGCTTCCCGTTACAGAACGAAATGACCTTCCTTTCAAATCTGAGGTAGTTACTTCATTTTTAGGAACAGAAACTGGTGTGATGCATGCTTGTGGTCATGATACGCACACTGCTATCCTTATGGGTGTGGCAGAAGTGCTATCTAAAAACAAAGACAAAATTAAAGGTTCTGTAAAATTCATCTTTCAACCATCAGAAGAAGGACCTCCTCCAGGTGAAGAAGGCGGGGCAAAACTTATGGTGAAAGAAGGTGTGCTAGACAATCCTAAAGTGGATGCTATTTTTGGATTACACATAAATAGCTCAACTCCAGTAAACACTATTAAATACAAGCCAGGTGGAACGATGGCAGCTACAGAGCGTTTTGTAGTAAATGTAAAAGGAAAGCAATCTCATGGAAGCCAACCATGGCTTGGAGTTGATCCTATTTTGATTTCGGCTCAGATTATCAATGGTTTCCAGAGTATTATCTCACGTGAGAGTGAGTTAACCGAGGAAGCTGCAGTAATTACCGTAGGTAAGATTACATCTGGAACACGATTTAACATCATTCCAGAAAGTGCCGAAATGATAGGAACTGTACGTACACTAGATCCAGATATGCGTACAAAAATCATACGTCGTATGGATGAAATGGCTGCTGGTATAGCAAAAGCTTATGGCGGTGAGGCTACGATAGACTGGCAAAATATGACTGTCGTAACTTACAATGATCTTGATCTTACTGCACAAATGCTACCTACCTTACAACAAGTAGGTGGTACAGAAAACGTGTCGCTACAGAAAGCGGTCACTGGTGGAGAAGACTTTTCTTTCTTTCAAGAGAAAGTACCTGGCTTCTATTTCTTTTTAGGCGGTATGACCGCTGGCAGTACTGAAGCTTTTCCTCATCACACACCTGATTTTGTGATTGATGAAGCTGGATTTCAACTAGGCGTTAAAGCACTAAGCCAAATGAGTATTGATTACTTAAACGGTAAATAAAAATTAGATCCCTATGAAGATATTTTTTAAAACATTAATGCCGTTTGCAGTTGCTGCAATGGCGGCTACCACCTTACATTCACAACAGAATGACCAACCAATATTTAAAGATGGAGAAGCGCAGATAGTTCCTGCATTTGATACACCGTCTACTTGGATTCGAGAGGATTTATGGGTTGAGACAGAATTTGACACAGATGGTGATGGCGAGCTAGATCGTATGCACGTAGATGTAACAAGACCCCTACAAACCGAAAGCGGACTAAAACTGCCCGTTATTTATGAGACAAGCCCTTATTATGCAGGCGTTGCAGCAAATGATCCTAATCTATTTTATGATGTAAAACATGAAATAGGAGCTCCAGAAAAACCAATAGCAAACGGCGTAGTCGTACGAAGAGGAAAACGTCCCGTAATTTCAAATTCGCTCATTAAGACTTGGATTCCTAGGGGTTACGTCGTAGTACATTCTTCCTCTCCAGGAACTGGATTATCAGAAGGATCCCCTACGGTGGGAGGTGATAATGAATCACTTGCACCTAAAGCTGTTATAGACTGGCTTAATGGTAGAGCAAAAGGTTATAAAGAAATTGATAGTAATGAAGAGGTAAAAGCATTCTGGTCTACAGGTAAAGTTGGGATGACCGGAACATCTTATAATGGAACACTACCACTGGCTGCTGCAACAACTGGAGTTAATGGTCTTGAGGCTATTATTCCTGTAGCTCCTAATACTTCATATTATCATTACTACAGATCTAACGGACTAGTGCGTTCTCCTGGAGGGTATCTAGGTGAAGATATCGATGTATTGTACAACTTTATACATAGTGGAGACGAATCAAAAAGAGCGTATGCAGATAGTCTCGTGAGAGATATCGAGCTTAAAAATGGAATGGATCGCGCAACAGGAGATTACAATGATTTCTGGGCAGGTAGAGATTATCTTAATGATATGAAACCTATGAAAGCAGCGTTGTTAATGTCTCATGGTTTTAATGACTGGAATGTAATGCCAGAACATAGCTACCGCATCTACAAGAGAGCCCAAGAAATGGGAATCCCTAGTCAGATTTTTTATCATCAGAATGGTCACGGAGGGCCACCACCTATGAAGATGATGAACCGATGGTTTACAAAATATTTACACGGCATAGATAATGGCGTTGAAAATGATCCCAAAGCGCAAATTGTAAGAGAAAACGATGCTAGAGATCAACCTACACCTTATGAAAACTATCCAAATCCACAAGCAAAGGATATTACATTATACTTAGGAAAAAGTACTAATGGAGCTGGAACGTTATCTATCCAAAAAGCAAAGAAACTACCTAAAGAAACACTTGTAGACGATGCTACTGTGAGCGCTAAAGATATGATGAAAGCTTCTGCATCTCAAAACAGATTGTTATACCTCACTCCTACTCTTAAGAATGAATTACATATTTCTGGAACACCTAAAGTGACTATTACTGTATCTAGTAGTAAGGAAGCAGCAAACCTGAGCGTCTATCTAGTTTCATTACCTTATGAAGAAGGAAAAGGAATCAAAATAACAGATAATCTTATCACTCGTGGATGGGCAGATCCTCAAAATCATGCCTCTATACGTAAGAGTGAGCCTCTTAAGAAAGGTGAATTTTATGAAGTGACATTTGACCTAATGCCAGACGATCAAATTATAAGAAAAGGACAGCAAATAGGCTTGATGATTTTCTCTAGTGATAGCGAGTTTACAGTACTTCCTAATCCTGGAACAGAGCTTACTGTAGATCTATCAAAAACCAAACTTACACTACCAGTTGTAGGCGGAGAAACGGCCTTCAGCACAACGATTAATTAATAATATCATTACCATAAATGAAGTATACAAAAACTTTACTATTTTCTAGTGTATTACTGTTTACCGCTTTCGCGAAAGCGCAAACAAATCTAGATAAAGAAATTACAGCTATAGAATCAAAAGTCATCGAGTGGCGTAGAGATTTTCACCAAAACCCAGAATTAGGAAATCGTGAATTCAATACTGCCGATAAAATTGCAAAACATCTTAAGTCTTTAGGAATTAAAGTTCAGACAGGAGTTGCAAAAACAGGTGTAGTAGGAATTCTTGAAGGAAAACGCAAAGGAAAAGTAGTTGCTTTGCGAGCAGATATAGATGCACTACCTGTAAAGGAACGCGCAGATCTACCGTTCAAATCTACAGCGATGGGTGAATATCAAGGTAATCCTGTGCCTGTAATGCACGCTTGTGGGCATGATACACATATTGCAATCCTTATGGGTGTTGCCGAAGTACTTGCAAAAAATAATGATTTTGCGGGAACGGTAAAATTCATTTTTCAACCAGCAGAGGAAGGTGCTCCTCCGGGAGAAGAAGGTGGAGCCGAGTTGATGGTAAAAGAAAATGTTCTTAAAAACCCAGATGTAGATGCCATCTTCGGACTGCATATAGGTTCTGGTCAAGATGTAAACACCATCGCCTATAAACCTGGAGGGATTATGGCAGCTTCCCAGAGTTTTGAAATCCATGTAAAAGGAAAGCAAAGTCATGGTTCTACACCATGGACGAGCCGTGATCCTATTATGGCAGCAGTAAAAATTATAGACGGATTGCAAACTATTATCTCTAGGGAAATACCACTTACAGAAGAAGCAGCTGTATTATCTATAGGACAGATTAATGCAGGTGTGCGAAGTAATATTATCCCAGAAGAAGTACATATAGTAGGTACATTACGTACGCTAGACTATGATATGCAAGCTTTTATAAACCAGCGTATGAAGGAGATGATTCCTGCTATTGCTGCAGCCTATCGTACAGAAGCTACGCTAACTATTCCTGAAGGCTACCCTATCACATTTAATGACGTAGCACTTACCGCACAAATGCTTCCATCACTTGAGAAAGCTGCTGGTAAGGATAATGTCTCTGTGATAAAAGCCATTACAGGTGCCGAAGATTTTTCATTCTTTCAAAAAGAAGTTCCAGGGCTTTATTTCTTTTTAGGAGGTAAAACACCAGGAAGCACAGAAGCTTTTCCTCACCACACGCCAGATTTTTACATTGATGAAAGCGGGATGCTGCTCGGAGTAAAAACATTTGTACAACTTACACATGACTATTTAGGGCAATAACCCCTACTCCATCATTACGGTAAAGATTATATTAACGACAGTTAACCAATGTGTTAACTGTCGTTTTTTTTGTGAAAAAAATGAATGAAAACTATAAATTTCGTTCAATAACTATAAAAATAGTTGTGTAACTATACTTTTCGTTGTAAGTTTGAATTATCAATCATTAGATAATCAATTCTATACATGGAAAAACTAACAAATAAAGAAGAAGAAGTAATGCACGCACTATGGAAGTTAGAGCGCGCTTTTGTTAAAGAAGTGGTTGCTAGCTTGCCAGAAGGCAATCATTATAACACCATATCCACCATTGTGCGTAACCTCGCAGATAAAGGATATGTGGGCTACCAAGCGTTTGGAAAGACCCATCAATATTTTCCTGTGGTATCTCTTCAGGCTTATAGAAAAGAGTTTATGGAAACTACGAGCCAAAAGTTTTTTGGGAACTCTTATAAAAATATGGTTTCATTTTTTGCCAAAGAAGAAAAAATCTCTGCAGATGAGCTTAGGGAAATCTTAGCAATCATAGAAAAAACATAACTTATGGAAATCCTTATTTTAATAGCAAAAAGTATTGGAATTCTATCCTTGTTTTATGTGATATACATTTCCATCTTGCACAAAAACACGCTCTTTACAGCAAATAGGCATTTTCTCATTGCTGGTATCATTGCAGCGCTCACGCTACCCTTTTTAGAATTTACTCAAGTTACAGAAATCGTATTGCCTTCACAGCAAGTGTTTGATACTGCAAATGTAGTTCCATTATCGCAAGTTGAATATCTTCCCATAGCAACCACAGTAGAGGTGCCAACAATTGATTGGTGGCAAATAGCATTGCTTATATATATTGCAGGCGTTATTGTCATGTGTATTAGATTAGGTATGCAACTATTCTCACTTAGAAGTCTCATTTCTTCAGGAACTGTGGTACAAAGGAATGCATACACCTATGTAACTGTCACAAATAATATAGCACCCTTCTCCTTCTTCTCGTATATCGTATATAATCCTGAGCTTCATACGCTAGAAGAGCTCGAGATGATATTAGCTCACGAGCAAATTCATGCAGGACAACGCCATTCCATAGACATACTAATCACACAAATTATATTAGCACTTCACTGGTGCAATCCGCTGGCGTGGTTGTATAAGCAGAGTCTAGAACAAAATTTAGAATACATTGCAGATGCTCATGCCATCACGCGCATTAAAAATCCGCAGCAATATCAACGTACACTGGTTAAGGTTTCATCTCCCTCCATTCGACCAGCGCTTACTAATCAATTTTATCAATCATTTATCAAAAAACGAATCGTTATGCTCAACACACCACAATCAGGTAAACACCATCTTTGGAAACTGGGATTAATCATCCCGCTCGTCTCTTTCTTTCTATATTCTTTTAATGTAAAAGAAGTAGTCACTTATGTTGAAGAAGATAATACCGCTTTCGCGAAAGCGGAAACAACTAAAAATCCGACTAATAAAGGAAGAGATGTCTTCTTTATAGATCGTGAGACCACAAATGACAAACTAGACAGAATAGAAAAGTATGTCACAGACCATTGGAAAGAAGTCGCAATCAAATTTTCAAAAAGAAGCTATACCTCTGAAAATGACTTGTCAGCTTTTACGTTGCAGATACAATTTGACGAGGAGGTAGGTTTTGTAAATAAACTTTCTTTTAATTCTAAAGAAATTAAACAGTGGGATGGCTATAGCCTCATGGTTAATACCGAAAGGGAGATTGTCGTAATGGAGCAAAAAGATGGCACATTTATAAACATCACTCCAATCAAAACAACAATTACTGACGATAAAATAACATCAGCAACAGAAGATACCACTATCAAAAAAGATAGTGGTACAAATGAATCGCTAGGTTCTAATCCGGTAATAGTTGTAAATAATAACATCGTACGAGAGAAAGAAAAGAGTTTTACTGCCGATAGTATCACAACGCTAACTCCTACACAAGCTGTCAAGAAATTTGGTGCTAAGACTCAAGATAGCATCCGTAAGCTAGATAACAATGTTCAACTCGACACAATCTTAACAACGAGGGTATCAATACAAGAAACCTACAATTTCGTAATAACGAAAAATAGCACGGATCAAGAAATTAAAACGCTTGCGGCAATTTTAAAGGATAAACACAACGCTACTCTGAAGGTAAGTGGAATTAAGAGAAATAGAAATCAAGAAATAGAAAAAATTTCAATCGATCTTAGAGATGAGAATGGAAATAATAAAAATTACACCTTAAAGAGCTCTAACCCTATCAATGACATTTATATATACCGCAATGCTGACGGTAGTACAGGTATGGGTAGTGTAAACATGCAGAACAATACTAGAGATACATATGACAACAAGAGAGCCAGCTTAGAAGAACGACGTAACACTATGATGAATACTAGAGATAGTATGCGTACAAATATGGAAGCTCGTAAGCAAGTTATGCGTGCTCGTATGGAAGAGCGTAGAAGTCTACAAGGGAGAGCTCAGGTAGACTCTATGAGACAAGATATGCTATCACGCCGCGACAGCATGAAAATGCAAATGAAGGAGCGACGTGAGAATTTGAAAGGCGATAGGGAAAACTATAAAAATAATAGACAACAAAGAGACATGCGCTACGTAACACTTGACGAAAAAACGTACTACTTTGTGGTGAGCCCTGAAGGGTCCAAGAGTTTCTATGATCGATGGGGGAAACAAATAAAAGAAGATACTCCTCTTTATCAAAAGCTATTGGATGAAGCTTCCTCGACTGTATCTAGTTTATCACAGGATAAGTTAATGGAACAATTACCTGAAGACGATATTTTGAAATCTGACTCCTCCGATAAACCTATCTATTATGTTAACGATAAAAAGATGTCAGTTAGCCAACTAAAAGAAATGGATGTGGCTCCTAATAATATTTTGACTCTAACAGTCTATAAAGGGGAAAAAGCAATTGAACTCTACGGTAAAGAGGCTGTTAATGGTGTTGTCGTAATAGAAACAAAAGAGTAAAAGGTAATTAATCTTGAGTAAAAGTCCGCTTTCAATCAGAAAGCGGACTTTTTTTATGCGCTGTTTTTTTCAAATACTACTTATGAAAATTCACTCCAAAATGATGGAATCATATTAATATGGTTAAAATGAGCCATAATTTGTCTGCAAAAATTCTAAATGGCTCATAAAGTCTCTACAAAACTTACATAATGAATGATTATTATAATTCAGGCTAACATATATTAACCAACTTGGAGACATTGGGATTACACATTTTAATCTATGTCATTAATCTAGTTATAATATTCACGTTAATTTCATTAAAAACTTCTTTTCAATTTGTTTTACTGCGCTTAAGGTGACTTCTTTGCTTCATCAATAACAAACAACGTATCTAGTAACAATCAAAAACATCTATTATGAAAACGCAAGTAAACAACAAGCCGCAAGTAAAAACAAACAAAGTATTAGGAATCTATACCATCTTTATGGTGAGCCTCAGTATCTCTTATATAGTAACTACATTTTTACATTTAGGGAATTAATCACTTCGACATTCATCAATCAACATTCATCAATCAACATTCATCAATCAATATTCATCAATCTTTACCAATCAATCAAAAACCATCCATTATGAAAACGCAATTAAACAACAAGCCACAAGTAAAAACAAACAAAGTATTAGGAATCTATACCGTCTTTATGGTGAGCCTCAGTATTTCTTATATAGTCACAACCTTTTTACATTTAGGTAATTAATCACTCCGACATTCATTAATCAACATTCATCAATCATCATTCATCAATCAATCACTAATCATTCATCAATCAATCACTAATCATTCATCAATCAAAAAATCTTATTATGATCCAAATTATCATCACTGCACTAGAACTTATCTTCGGATAAATAATTGACCTCTTCACACCGCCGAGTTAAGGCCTGCTCTGTGTGTGTTTTTTAAAAACTTACTTTAGATATAGCACGTTTTCGCGAAAGCGTACTAATCACATCCCTCCCATTCTTTCCGATAGTATATTTTCAGCTACATTTGGGCTTTTATAATTTTGGCACGCTCGTTGGAGTTGTCATCACCAATCAATACCCATTGTACGATGAAAAATTTATTTCTCGCAATCCTTACTACCGTATTTGTAGTAAGCTGCAATTCGGTAAAAAAGACTACTGCAACGCTTAATAGTGGTAATTATGATGACGCCATCGCAATTACTCTTAAAAAGTTGCAACGCAATCCAGATAAAAAGAATAAGCAAGACTTTGTGCTCCTTCTTGAAGATGCATTTGCAAAAGCATCTGCGCGCGATACAGATCGTATTTCATTGCTTATAAAAGAAAATCAGCAGTCAAATCTTGAAGAAATATATGAGACCTATGTATCGTTACAAAGACGTCAAGATCGTATAAGACCTATCTTACCTTTACAAGTAATTGACGAGAATAGATCTGCACGTTTTGACTTTGTAAACTACACCGATAAACTCATATCTTCTAAGGAAAAACTAGCTGCTTCGTTATATAGTAGTAGCCTTGATGCCATAACCGCTGCATCATCAAAAGAGGATTATCGTAATATTTATGATGATCTAGCTTATTTAAATACGCTTAAGCCAGGTTATAAAGACATTAAAAATATGATGGAATCTGTACATCTCAAAGGGACAGACTTTGTTGCAGTGACTTTATTTAATGATAGTAACATAGCGTTACCAGTACGATTAGAAAACGAATTATTAGACTTCTCGACCTATGGTCTCAACGATTTCTGGACTGTGTATCATAGCAATCCGCTTAATGAGGTATCCTACGATTACAATATGGAAGTTGCTTTTACAGAGATTAATATTTCACCAGAGCGCATCAAAGAAAGAGAGGTGCAACAAGAAAAACTCATTAAAGACGGTAGCATCGTTCTAAAGGATGAAGATGGTAATGTGGTTTATGATGAGGATGGTGAGAAAGTACTGGTAGATAATATGATTACTGTACGTTGCACGTACTTTGAGTTTATCCAGAACAAAGCTGTAAATGTAGTAGGCCGCGTGCGCTATTCTGATAGTAATACTAATCAGGTTCTACAATCGCTTCCGCTAGCATCTGAGTTTATTTTTGACCACAGATATGCTACCTATAGAGGTGATAGAAGAGCACTAGAAGATGAGCTTTATGATCGTACTCGCAATAGAGCAGTCCCATTTCCTACTAATGAGCAAATGGTATACGACGCTGGTGAAGACATTAAAAATCGCATTAAGGATATTATTTTAAGAAATAATAACTAGTCTTTACAAACAGATAAAAGCCGTAACGCTATGCGTTACGGCTTTGTTTTTTAGCTACTTTTGACGGTATGCAAACACTCTATAAATTTCTTGCCAAAGTTAATAAGGCAGTACTTCCCTCCTATTCAAAACGTGGTCTCGACCTTACACAAGCTAGTAAAGTGCAGCTTGCGATTATCGGGTATAGAATCTGGGTTACAAAAAGAGCGTTAGATTAAATCTTTTCGGCGAGTACTTGTGCACTTATCGCTCCATGACTATCTGCATAAACCGCTGTCCCATTTTTGATTAAAATCATTTGCGGACTTTGATGTATTACTTGAAATTTATATCCCACTTCGTTAGACACTTCTCTGTACGCCTTAAGGTCTAAATAATAAATATCTAACTGATTAGGGTCTATATCGTACTGAGATTCTAATTGGCGTATTACCATACGGCTTATACCGCAAGTTGTAGAATGCTTAAAAATTGCCTGTGGCTTCGTTTCAGAATCTTTTGCGATTTGATCGAGTTGCTCTAAAGTGGTTAATTGCTTCCAAGGCATAGGTGCTTTTTCCTCTTTTGGCTCCTTATCTCCTCCAAACATTGAATTGAATATTCCCATTGTAATTAAGTTCTTTTTTACAAAGGTAGTCGTTGTGTCTGTGTTACGCTTTCGCGAAAGCGTGAAATAGTTCTCAAATAAGTCATAAAGTCAGCTGATACAAGAGTTTACAAGACATTTTGTCTATAAGCCGCTGTGGAATAATAATTGACTTTAGTCCATCAAACAAAGGACAAACCAAGACATTAAAGAGAGGTACTCTCCTCTTTTAAGGTCTATTAAACATATACTATGAATATAAATAATTATACCATAAAATCACAGGAGGCCATCCAAAGAGCACAGCAAATTGCACAGGAAATGGGCCACCAGCAGATAGAAAATGAGCATATTTTTAAAGCAATCTTTGAAATAGATGAGCACGTTACACCATTCTTACTTCAAAAGCTTGATGTAAATATTCCGTTATTCCAGCAGGTTTTAGATAGTACGTTACAAAGCTACCCAAAAGTATCAGGTGGAGATATTGTACTAGGTCGCGAGGCAAATAAAGCACTCACGGAGGCTAGTATTATTGCTAAAAAAATGAACGATGAGTATGTCTCTATCGAGCATTTGATACTCGCAATCTTCAGCACTAGAAGCAAAGTAGCTCAAATCTTAAAAGATCAAGGAGTGACAGAAAAGCATTTACGCGCAGCGATTGACGAAGTACGTAAAGGAAATCGTGTGACTTCTCAAAGTGCCGAAGAAACCTATAATTCTTTAAACAAATACGCAAAAAACTTAAATGAACTTGCGCGTAATGGCAAACTAGATCCTGTAATAGGCCGTGATGAAGAGATACGACGCATATTACAAATCTTAACGCGTCGTACAAAGAACAATCCTATACTTGTAGGAGAGCCAGGGACTGGTAAAACAGCCATTGCCGAAGGTCTTGCGCATAGAATTGTAGATGGCGACATCCCAGAAAACTTACAGAACAAGCAAATATTTGCCCTGGATATGGGTGCGCTTATTGCTGGAGCAAAATTTAAAGGAGAATTTGAAGAACGTCTTAAAGCGGTTATTAAAGAAGTAACAGAAAGTGATGGCGATATCGTACTCTTTATAGATGAGATACACACCCTTGTGGGTGCTGGTGGCGGACAAGGAGCGATGGATGCCGCAAACATCTTAAAACCTGCACTAGCGCGTGGCGAACTGCGCGCCATAGGTGCTACTACGCTTGATGAGTATCAAAAATACTTTGAAGCAGATAAGGCACTTGAACGTAGATTCCAAAAAGTGGTGGTAGATGAGCCAGATACGGAGAGTGCAATTTCTATCTTACGTGGTATCAAAGACAAGTATGAGACACACCACAAGGTGCGTATCAAGGATGATGCAATTATCGCAGCGGTAAAATTATCACAGCGCTATATCACGAGCAGATTTTTACCAGACAAGGCAATTGACTTGATGGATGAAGCTGCTGCAAAAATGCGTATGGAAATCAACTCTAAGCCAGAAGAGCTTGACGTACTAGACCGTCGTGTGATGCAACTAGAGATTGAGATTGAGGCAATCAAGCGTGAGAAAGACGAAGATAAGCTCAAAAGCCTACGTGCAGATCTAGCAAACCTTAAGGAGGAACGTAACGATCTCAATGCACAATGGCAATCTGAGAAGGACATTGTAGAGAGTGTACAGACGGCAAAGCAAAACATAGAAAACTATAAAATAGAAGCAGAAATCGCAGAGCGTGAAGGAAACTATGGCCTTGTAGCAGAGTTGCGTTATGGGAAAATCAAGGATGCTCAAGAACATCTAGAAGAACTTCAAAAAGATCTCGCAAGTCATGCAGATACCTCGCTTATTAAAGAGGAAGTAACAAGCGAAGACATTGCAGAAGTTGTAGCAAAATGGACCGGTATTCCTGTTCAAAAGATGTTGCAGGGTGAGCGTGAGAAGTTACTCCAGCTAGAAGATGAGTTACACAAACGCGTAGTGGGACAACGAGAAGCTATTGTAGCAGTAAGTGATGCTGTACGACGTAGTCGTGCAGGATTGCAAGATCAGAAAAAGCCAATTGGTTCGTTCTTATTTTTAGGAACAACTGGTGTAGGTAAAACAGAACTTGCCAAAGCCCTTGCAGAGTACCTATTTGATGATGAAAATGCAATGACGCGCATAGATATGAGTGAGTATCAAGAGCGTCACAGTGTGAGTCGTCTGGTGGGAGCGCCTCCAGGATATGTAGGTTATGATGAAGGTGGCCAGCTTACGGAGGCCGTGCGACGTCGTCCTTACTCGGTGGTATTACTCGATGAGATTGAAAAAGCACACCCAGATACTTTTAACGTGTTGTTACAGGTGCTTGATGAAGGTAGACTTACAGATAACAAAGGACGTACTGCCGACTTTAGAAACGCGATTATTATCATGACCTCAAACATGGGAAGTGAGATTATCAAAGAACGTTTTGAGGCGATTCCGGATGTAGATGCTGCGATGGAGTCTGCGAAAGTTGACGTACTAGGTTTGCTTAAGCAAAACATAAGACCAGAATTCTTAAATAGAATCGACGACATTGTAATGTTTAGTCCGCTTACGCGAAAAGATATACGTGACATTGTGAAGTTGCAGTTTAAAGGGATTCAAAAAATGCTCTCTCAACAGAACATAACCCTAGATGCTACAAAACAAGCAATAGATTTTATCTCTGAAGCCGGATTCCAACCAGAATATGGTGCAAGACCTGTAAAACGAGCAATGCAGCGCGAGGTGCTTAACCAGTTATCAAAAGAAATTTTGAGCGGTAAAGTAGCATCTGATAGTGTGATACTCGTAGATTCTTTTGACGATAAATTAGTCTTTAGAAATGAAGCAGAAATTACAGGAGAAGAAGAATAAGGATTAATTGACGATGATGAAAAGTGGATATCTAGCGATAGGTATCCACTTTTTTTGTGGCCTGATTGCTAAATTTTTAGGGCTGTTTGTGCGGTGACGAATACACTAATAAGTGTATATTTAAGCAATCAATTAAAAAACAATAAAACAGGCAGTACCGCAACGCACTCGCTTAATGTAGTGGCCTGTTAGGCACAATTATGGCAATAATCCTGCGAAAATTTATATTATATTTTATAATAAGTTGTTTAGTTTATTACTTCTTTTTAGTTGTTGAGACCATCAGCTTATATTTTAGCGAATTTGGATTTGACCTAACCAATGGAATACTTTTTAGTTTTAGTCAAATACCAGCAGTAATTAATTTTGGTGTTTTCATTGCCTTAATCTTGGTTACAGCGGAATTATTAAAAGAGAAAAAATCTGTCTCACAATTTTTCCAATTCGGACTTATAGCATCACTAATCTTTGGTGGACTAATATTCTTACTATCTAATAGTGTGGTGCCAAAACTTCGAATGACATCATACTTGGATAGGTATGAAAACGCAAGAAAAGAACCATTTACCTCCCAAGAAAGAATTGAAAAAGCTGCCGAATTCAAAAAAACAAATGTTGATATGATGAGTATTGGATATATAAACCAATATTCTGACTCTTTAGAAACTCAAAACAAGTCTCAAAAAACAATCATCTCAGACTTGTTTAAAAAAATTCCTGATAGCATAATTCAAAGTGACTTTTCAAAAACGGAGCTTAACGAATATGGAATCTCAAAAAACGAGTTGCCAACAGAATTTAATCGCAGAGATTTATTTCAATTACAAAACGAAATAACAAAGAACATGCACTTGAAAAAGCGATTAAGAAAATCTAATTGGACAAAAAACACTCGGTATATAAATAGTTTTCTGACTTTTTTTCTGGTTTACTTTGCAATAGTCATTGGAGCTAATTTTAAAAATCAGTTAAAATTTTCATTGGTCTGTATTGGGATTGTGTTTTATACACAGACTTTAAATTTATTAATAACTTTATCGGACTACCTTATGAATGGAGATAATTTATTGGGACTAATTTTCAAGTCTACGATAATTCTGATTATGTTTTTATATTTAGCATATCGAATGAAAACGAAATAAACTAGTGCTAACAAAGTTCTGAGTTAAAAAAAAAGTCTACTTCGGCTACGCTTAGCACAAGCTTTTAAGCTAATTTTGATTTATAATTCACATCGCAGAGCCCTCTCCAATTTACCCTTCCGCGAAAGCATCATCCTTCTTAAATACTTGTATATTTAGACAATCAATTAAAAAACAAGAAAACAGGAATATTAGAAGTTCCGATAGCTATCGGGAGATGCGCTTACTTTATGTAGTATCATGTTGGGATGCATAATCACTCATCAAATTGATAAAAACTCTTTTTGTATATTTGATTAGTTAACTCAATTAATATGGATATTCAATCAACAAAAATAGAATTAGTAAAAACTATCTTAGCGATAGAAAATAGTGATTTTATTCAAAAAGTAGCTGACTTTGTAAATGCTGAAAAAGTTGATTTTTGGAATGAATTAACTACTTCTGAACAAAGTGAAATTAAAGAAGGAATTAATCAGCTTGATAGTGGAAAACGAGTTTCTTTTGATTCATTCTTGAAAAAGATTTCTTAATGAAGGTATTCTTATCTGAATTAGCAGAAAGAAAACTCCTGATACTATCCGAATATCTTTTAGAAAATTGGAATTCAAAAACACGTGATCAGTTTATTGAAAAACTAACTAAAAAAATTAAACAGATATCTTTTCAACCAGAAAGCTGCCCTCAATCCTCAGAACTCAAAGGCTTGTATAAGTGTGTTGTAACAAAACAAACTACCTTTTACTATAGAATTTCGACAGGACTAGACGAAATTGAAATCATTACAATTTTTGATACAAGACAAAATCCTGACAAACTAAGAAAGGATATTTAAAAAAACTCACCATACATAAAACCACTGCGGCTGTTTGCCAAAGAGTATACGTCTCATTTATAGAAAGCTTAATTGAGATTGTGACCGAGACACAACAATATATAGAGTGTCGCGATATTTACAGAAAATTTCAAACTCTTTCTGCGATGCAGAAACACGCAAATAAGTGTAATATTTAAATAATGAAAATTTAAACAGGCACATCGGAAACCTTAATAACTATCGGGAGTCGAGTTCGCTTTTATACTGACTCGTTAACTATAATTTAAGAAATGACAAATATCCAAGCCATAAATAAAATTGAAGAGATAATAAATCGCGGTAATCATTTTACTGATTATGACTTTGGAGGAATAAATGACTTTACTGGAGAAAAGTGTCCCCGTCCTGAAAAAATTGAATGGCTAGTTGAGACATTTAAAGGTTTGATGAATAAGCTTAAAATAGAATTAATGAAGGATCCCAAAGATCCTGAACTAAATTCTTTCGTTTTAGATGAACTCAAGCAATTGGATTCAAGGTTGTTTCTAAAAAGTGAGTTTGAACTATTAATATTGAAATATGGAGAAATACTAATGTTCGGATTAGGTAATAAAACAGCGTATGATTACTTAGGTAAAAATAAAAACTCACTTATATACATAACCTAATGTTAACTCAATTTTATCCGAACTGTAAATGAATAATTTATTTAGAAAGTGGACGAAGAAGAATTCCCTCTGTCAATTTGTGATTACGGAAAGTGTCCTCGTAGAGCATTCTACAATCAATTTGACGAGCGCAATTGCTCAAATTGCAGAATGATTCGTAATTAAAAAACATTGGTATTGTTCGAATTGTAAAACTGCTGAAATTGTCAACAGGGGTCGTAAAACAAAAAACTAATCTAACAACATACTACTCTCCTAATGCTTTAAACATTGATTACTAAAATCAAAACCAACATCTACTAAGGCACGATAAATGTATATAGATGAACGTTAGTTACCATTAACTATCTTTGTAACTGATACATATACCATGAAAAATATTCCATTCCTATTTATACTATTTGTTGCGTTCTCTTTAAGTGCTCAACAAAACTACTATACCTTTCAAGGTGATACCTATGACGAGGAAAGTTTTCAAGCCAAACTAAGATCTATAGAAGAGGTTTACGGTGCGCAAGGAAGTTGGAAATACACTAAAGCCAACTTTAAAGTTCGCCATTCTCGTGTGCGACAAGACTCAATTATACAAGAGGTCGAGGTGATGCTTTCGCAATCTAATAGCGCTCCTTTAGACATTAATGTGGGTGTGAATGGTTTAATTAATAAACCCCTACCCGATTTTCAGTTACAAGATCTTGCAAATGGATTAAAATCTAAGGAGAGTTATAATGATAAAATTACACTCATCAACTTATGGTTTACAAGCTGCCCTCCTTGTATTGCTGAGATTCCATACCTTAATGATCTTAAAAAGCAATATGAAGATCGCGTAAATTTTGTTGCTATCACTTTTGAACCAAAAAGCAAAATCGATGACTTTTTAACCAAGAAACCTTTTGATTTTGAGCACCTAGTAGATGGTGCCAGCTATTTAAAGCAAGATTTAAAAACAAATACCTATCCTAAACTCGTATTTATGGATCGCAATGGTACTGTGCGCTTTGTAGAAAATGCGGTAATGGCTCAAGGAAGAGGTCCAGCAGCAGAATTTACAGAAATTCTTAAGGAACACCTAGATTACTTACTCGCAGATAACTAATGGAAAACACTGTACAACCAACTCCAGATTACTCGCCACTTGAAGAAAAACTCAACATTTGGACGCATGGTTTTGGTTTTGTAGCAAGTATTATTGGTTTGGTTTTTTTATGCTTTCGCGAAAGCGTCTCAACCACAGCAACCGTTAGTCTTATCATTTTTGGAGTTAGTATGTCTGTGTTATATTTTGCCTCTACAGCTTACCACAGCGCCGTAAAACCCATACGTAGAGCAAGATTAAAGATATTTGATCATGCGGCTATCTACGTACTTATAGCAGGGACATATACACCATTTACACTTGTAACTCTAGAAGGAAGTACTGGATGGTGGATTTTTGGGATTGCTTGGTCTATAGCTTTATTCGGAATAATATTAAAACTTTTCTTTACAGGTCGATTTGATATCCTTTCTACAATCCTTTATGTAGCGATGGGTTGGCTTATTGTTTTTGCATACAAACCATTACTAGCAAACCTTGATCCAGCTGGTGTGCAATGGTTATTTACAGGAGGTATTTTATATACTATAGGCGCTATTCTTTACAGTATTTCTCGCATTCCTTATAATCATGCTATTTTTCATGTATTTGTCTTGGGAGGAACAGCCTCTCACTTTATTGCAGTGTACAACTACGTAGGAGTTTAAACCTTTCAAAATCATATAATAAAAAATGCCCCTCAATGAGGGGCATTTTTATTGCTAATGGTAAGGATCTACAATAGTCTAGTTAAAGATATAACGTAGTCCTAGTTGTGCTTGCCATCTGTTTAAAAGACTTGCATCTGTTCCAAATGTTTGCGTAAGCTCTTCGTTGAACGTGTATGTTGGTACACCGTCTGCAACGCTTACACTTACTGGCTGTACGCTGTTAGGTTGCTCAACAAGTCCCCAATCAGAATTGATAAAGTTTCCTAAGTTAAGAACGTCTACACTAAACTGGATTGTGTTTTTCTTTCCTTTTACATCAAAATTAAAATCTTGTAATAAACGGAAGTCAACACGGCTTCTCCATGGTGCAAGTGCTCCATAACGCTCTGCATATCCACCTCTGTTTTCGCTCAGGTAATCATCTTGCTCGATGTACTGGTTAAATGCTGCTGCTTGTTCTGGTGTAGCAAAATTTTGCTGTGATACTTCTCCAGCAGTTGGGATGTAAATAAGATCGTTAAAGTTACTTCCGTCACCGTTGATATCACCAGCATACGTATAGTTGAAACGTCCTCCTCTAGCCCACTCTGCAAATGTAGAAATGGTAGTAGCAAACTTGCCATCGCCATACTCAAACTTCTTTGAAGCTACAGCAATCACTCTGTGCTGATCTCCATAACGTGAGTTTGATAACACCGCGTCATTTGAATTACCACGTATAGCATTTGCATTAAAAGCATCACCTGTAATCTCTGCATCAATAGAGTTTACATTTTTAGAATCTAGGTAGTTGTAAGCAAGACTTGCATAAAGTCCGTTACCAAATGATTTTTCTGCTTTTAACGTAGCATTAATCGTACGACCATTATCAGAGTTTGTAAATACATACGCATTTGTAGGTCCTCCAAAAGCATTAGTAGAAAAATCTGAAGCTTGATAGATAGGTCTGTTATCTACACCTTGTAATGTCGCAGATGGATTATCAAGTGCCCAGTTCTGAACGTGTGCAGCATTAAGATCTTTTGTGTAAGAGAAGTCTCCTGTAAGTACCACACCATTATCTAGGCGGTAATCTACACCTATGTTAGACCTCCATACTTGTGGCCATTTGAAATCTTGATCTACTGTCTGGTAGAAGAAAAAGTCAACTCCTTGAACTTGGTTACCTAACCATACAAAAGGAAAACGACCTGTAAATATTCCTGTTCCTCCACGGAGTTGGAAAGTCTTATCTCCTTCTACATCCCAGTTAAAACCTAATCTAGGTGAGAATAAGAATCCATTGTCTGGAAGTACTGTACTATCTAGAAGAACATCTTCTCCAGTTGATGGATCTACATAAACGTTATCTGGTTGATAATCTTGTATTTTTCTTTCGATATTCTCTTGAATCTTATCTTCTGTGTCAAAATATAATGGCTTGTCAAGACGTAGTCCTAATGTAAGCGTTAAATCTTCTGTTGCTTTCCATTGATCTTGTCCATATAGAGAGAATTGCCCTACGTTAGTCTCAGCAAGTGCCCAACCCTGTGGATCACCAATAGCTAAACCATTATTATCATTAAACGTTTCCTCTGCAGATAAGAAAGTTCCTTGATATTGGTTTACTAAGAAATCTTGAAAAGCCACAAGGTCAGTTTCTCCAGTTGTATCATTTACATAATCTGTATCTAGTACTCCATCACCATCTAAATCCATATCTTCATCAATTGATACACTTCCAAATAAATCAAAACCGTATCCAGTTAAGTTAAATGAGTTGTAAAAGCTAAACTTCTCAAATGACGTTCCTAAAGTAAATGTGTGACTTCCAGAAACAATATTCAAGTTGTTTGTGATTTGGAAAACTTGTTGCTCAAGTACATTTGAAATTGAGAATGGCTCATGACCAGCTATGATATAGTTTTGACCTCCTTTTGTAATGTTTATAGATGGACCCGGTGTAGAAAAAGGCTTTCTAAAATCATCAAAGAACGTGTAACCTACTTGTAATTTGTTTGAAATGTTACTAGCAATATCGCTGTTCCACTCAAACTGGAAAGAATCTATGTTGTTATTAATTTCATATCCTGCATTTTCAAACTGCAATGTAGACTGGCTTGGCCCACGTAATGTGATAGCATTTGGGTTTGCTGGATTTTCCTTAGAAGAACGTAGTAAATTGTAAACAAGTGCCACACGGTTCTTGTCATTCACGTTCCAATCTAATTTAAAAAGTGCTTTTGTAGAACCTGCATCAAAGTTAAAACCTTCATATCTTCCTGGCTCATAAAAAGAACCATCTGCATACTGGATACTTCCTAGTGCAGCAGAAACAGCATCAAGATCTGCTGGTAATACACGTGACTCATTAATAGCCCCTGTATTTCTGTTAGGTGCCCATGGAGCTCCAAGATCTGATCTAGATTCCTTTTCAAAGTTTGCAAAGAAAAATAATTTGTTTTTGATAATTGGTCCTCCTATAGAGATACCATAAGTATTCTGGCTCTGGTCTGCAACAAAAACGTCATCTCCAGCAACTTTACCTCCTGTAAGATCTTCATTTCTGTAAAAACCGTAAACAGTTCCTTTTACTTCATTAGTACCACTTTTTGTTACAGCATTTACAGAAGCTCCTGTAAATCCAGATAGTGTTACATCATAAGGAGCAGTACTTACTTGAATTTGCTCAATAGCATCAAGAGATATAGGTTGAGAACCTGTTTGCCCTCCTGGCGTTGCTGCGTCAAGTCCAAATGGGTTGTTAAAAACCGCCCCATCAAGACTAAAGTTGTTATACTGATCATTACGACCTCCAAAAGATCCGTTACTAGAAGCACTAGGCTCTAGACGGTAAAAATCTGCTGCAGATCTCGATATTGTAGGAAGTGACTTTAATTGTCTCTCACCTACATTAGTCGCTGCACCTGTACGGCCATCACTAAATGTGTTATTACGAGAACCTGTAATTACTACTTCTTCTAGCGCATTGCTATCTTCACTAAGAGTTACTTCAACGTTGTACGTTTCACCTAGGTTAAGGTTTACACCTGTAAATTCTTGACTTTGGAAACCTACATAACTCATGGTGATTGTGTATGGTCCACCCACACGTAAGTTTAATAGACTAAAACGACCGTCGAAGTCTGTAATAGCACCATACCTTGTACCTGTAGGAGTGTGTACTGCAAGAACATTTGCTCCCGGCAAAGTCTCGCTACCTCCATTTACTATTCCCGAAATAGAGGAAGTAGTTACTTGTGCCTGCAAACTAAAAGCGCCAAGTACTACGATTAAAAAGAAAAAATTTTTGAACATAAAGTTTGAATTTGTTTCCCGTAAAAATACTAGAGTAAATCAAGGAAGACGCAAACTTTAATAACATTTTTTTAGCATTTTCTTAACAATTGTTAAATAGTTTTTGAAACCGCTTTCGCGAAAGCGTAAAAAATAAAATCTACTACATATGAACACCACAAAATCAATCTATTACAGATGTAAATCAAGAATAGTTGTTTTACTAAAAAAAAGTAATTACAGTTGTATTACTTAATAGATGATATCTCAACTATGAATATTTACCTTTGCAGTCTATGACAAGTAACCAAAAAACGCAAAAACAAGTCCTTACTAAGCTTGGAATTAAGACGCTCAACGAGATGCAGGAGGCGGCTCAACTCGCAATACAATCTGCAAACGAGGTCATATTACTCTCTCCTACAGGTACGGGTAAGACACTTGCTTTTTTATTACCGGTGATAGAGGCTCTTGATCCTAATTGTGAAGAAGTGCAATTACTTATAGTAGTACCTTCTCGAGAACTTGCTATCCAGATAGAAAATGTAGCTCGCAATATGGGAACTGGCTATAAAATTCATGCAGCTTATGGTGGGCAAAGTTTTAATACTGATAGACAAGCTATAAAACACCGCCCAGCTATTTTAATAGGGACGCCCGGGAGACTCGCAGACCATTTAAGAAGAGAAACTTTTTCTACAGATCACATTAAAACTTTAATTCTAGACGAATTTGATAAATCACTAGAGGTAGGTTTTGAAGGAGAAATGACAGAAATCCTTAGTTTTCTACCGGCTCTAGAAAAGAAAGTGCTTACCTCTGCTACACAAGGAATAGAGATCCCAAAGTTTGTAGGCCTTACTACTCCGGTGGAAGTAGACTACTTGCATGAAGGAGGATCAAAACTTGAGATAAAAGCTATTGTATCTCCAGATAAGGATAAGCTAGATATGCTTGTTAAGGCATTGTGCCATCTAGGCGATCAGCCAGGGATTATCTTTTGTAATTTCAAAGGGACTATCGCACGTATAAGTGAATACCTTAGTGATCGCGGCATTGCTCACGGGACTTTTTATGGTGGTATGGAACAAAGAGAGCGTGAGCTGTCGTTACTTAAGTTTCGTAACGGTACGCACCAATTACTACTTGCAACAGATCTTGCAGCCCGTGGTATTGATGTGCCAGAAATAAAATTCATACTACACTACCACTTACCTATTCATGCAGAAGAGTTTACGCACCGTAATGGTCGTACAGCTCGTATGCAGTCTGAAGGTACAGCATACGTATTACACTGGAAAGATGAGAAACTTCCAGAGTTTATGCCACAAATGGATGAAGAGTTCATACATGACAAAGGTATACCTGACGGATCACAATGGCGAACTTTAGAGCTTTCTGGAGGACGTAAGGATAAGATTTCTAAAGGTGATATTGCTGGTTTCTTTTTTAAAGAAGGAAACATAGATAGAGAACATCTAGGTACTATAGAGGTCAAAAATTTACAATCATTTGTAGCTGTACATAAAAGTATTGCAGAAGAAATGATACAAAGACTAGATAATAAGCGACTTAAAAAGGCAAAACTAAGAATACAACACGCCTAGAGAAGCATTTGTAAAACAGAAAAGGATTGTAAAAACTACATTTAATAAGTAGTCTTTACAATCCTTTTTTAATGATAACCAATTTTGGTTATAAGAATTATTTTACTTCTACAAAGCGAGCAAACCATTTATAAAGGTCTCCTCTAGTTATCACAGCACCCTCACTTATAAGTTTAAACTTATCTGCATTACGATCTGCGCTATAATCTTTACTTGCACTCATAAAGACAACGTCATCATCCCCTAAGTTTTCTTTTAGCCATGCATAGCCTTCGGCAGTGGTGATGTCTATATCTTCCTTATTGATTTTTACAGCAATAAGTGACATATTATTTTCTCCTAGTAAGAATAAGTGCATCTGGTTAGGAGATACATGCTCTAGGTATTGTGCTTTGGTAAGCACACCTTCCCACACAAGATCTGAGAAAACATCTATTTCCTCTTCGGCTACTTGTGGTTGTTTTTCTTTAATGGTTGCCCATTCATCACCAGTTATAGATTGCGTTGCTAGAAAATTTATAAATTCTGGCTTTAGTTCTTCTAGTTGTTCTTTTGTAAGGCGAGCGTATTTCATTGTGAATCACTTTTTCGCGTAAGCGTATTAAAAAATAAATTTCATAAAAAAGCCGTCCTTACGGTTGTAAGAACGGCTTTTCATATAATGTCTAATGACTTAGTTAGCCTCTGCTACTACGTCAAAAGGAAGTGTAGCTACCACATTCTTGTGGAAACGTACTTTTGCTTCATAATTACCTAAGCGTTTTACAACGTTTCCTGCGATAGAAATAAATTTCTTATCGATAGAAACACCTTCTTTTGCTAGGTATTCTGCAACGTCTGCATTGTTAATAGATCCAAAAAGCTTGTCTCCATCTCCAGTTTTTGCAGTAATCTTAACCTCAAGTCCGTTAAGTTTATCTGCTTGCTTCTGTGCATCGTCCACAAATTTTTGTTCTTTGTGAGCGCGTTGCTTAAGGTTTTCTGCAAGTACTTTCTTTGCGCTAGGCGTTGCAAGTACAGCATGACCATTAGGGATTAGGTAGTTTCTACCGTATCCGTTTTTTACTTCTACTAGATCGTCTGCAAATCCTAGATTTTCAACGTCCTTCTTTAATATAAGTTCCATCTGTTATCTAGTTTCTATTTGTATAAATCAGTTACATAAGGCATCAATGCAAGGTGACGTGCGCGTTTTACTGCTACAGACACTTTACGTTGGTACTTTAAAGAAGTTCCTGTAAGACGACGTGGTAACAATTTACCTTGCTCGTTTACAAAACCTGCTAGCCAGTCTGCATCTTTGTAATCGATATACTTGATACCAGATTTCTTAAAACGACAGTACTTCTTTGCTTTGTTAGTCTCAATGTTAAGAGGCGTAAGATATCTGATATCTCCGTCCTTCTTTCCTTTTGCTTGTTGTTGTAAAGATGCCATAACTTACGCTTTTTGCTTTTTTAGTTTTTCACGTCTTCTTTCAGCCCACGAGATCGCGTGCTTATCAAGTGCTACCGTAAGGTAACGCATCACACGTTCGTCACGGCGAAAAGCTAGTTCGTAATCATTGATAGCTTGTCCATCAACAGTAAATTCAAGTAAGTGGTAAAAACCGCTTTTCTTGTTTTGGATAGGATATGCAAGCTTTTTTAAGCCCCAATCCTCTTTACTAATCATCTTAGCGCCCTTTTCTTTAAGAAGACCTTCGTACTTCTTTACTGTTTCCTTTATCTGATCATCAGATAAAACGGGATTCAAGATGAAAACAGTTTCGTAATGGTTCATATAATATGAGTTTAATTAAAAATGAGTGCAAAAGTAACGATTTACTTTTAATATTCAAATAGCAATTAGTTTATAAATTCAAAAAAAAGCTACCTTAATTATAGAACCTCATTTTTAGTTTTGCTTTCGCGAAAAATGAATTTACAGAACCCACGCAATTACTAAATAATAAGGACACTTCTCAAAGTAGTTTTGAGTAGCATCTAGTTCATAGATTATAATTAAAGCTAAATTGTCTAAAAACAGAAATTCTAGGTCTCTTTAATTCGTCTAAACCTACACCCAATCGTCAATAGTCAAATTTTTACCGATTAAGACGTTAAAATCGCCGTTCCTTATGAGAATAAAGGAAAAATCATTCGACCAATCGCACGAATACTCGATGAAAGTCATGATTTTGTTGGTAAATAGGTTATTTTTACTTAATTTTGACAAACTTAACCTAATTTAAATACTAATTGCTGTGGAAGGAGTACTATTAGACTGCGCAGTTGTGGATGATTCAAGTTTACAACGTCTAGCTATCGTAAAGATGATCAATGATCACCCGAACTTACGACTAGTTGCCGAATATAACAATGCCATAGAAACTAAAAATGGTCTCATCGAGACTAAAGTAGACCTGCTTTTTCTTGATATAGAAATGCCTATCCTCTCTGGATTTGATTTACTTGATGATCTTATCCATAAGCCACAGATTATATTTGTGACAGGTAAGACAAAATACGCTTACAAGGCTTTTAACTATAACGCAATCGATTACTTACGTAAACCACTTACTAAGGATCGCTTTACAAATGCTGTTTACAAAGCAATAAGTTTACACAAACTAAAAACTGAAGGTGCTGTCGAAGATGATGATTATATCTTTGTAAAAAGCAACCTAAAGAAAAAGAAAGTGATGCTCAATGAGCTTAAATATATCACTGCTCTTGGAGATTACGTAAAGTTAGTTACTGTGCATGATCCTATCGTTGTACTTGCAACGATGAAATCATTTGTAGCACAATTACCACCAGAGCGTTTTATGCGTATACACAAGTCTTACATTATCAACATAGATAAGGTAGATAAATACAACAGTAGAAACATTGAGATAGACGGAGAAAAAATTCCTTTATCGAGACATAAAAAGTCAGAACTTATAGATGCTCTATCTGCATAAGTAGACGTTAGACAAAATTTAGATATAAAATTAAAAATCCCGCTCGTTGAGTGGGATTTTTTATGCGGTTAATTTAATCTATTATAATTGTTGTGATATTTAAACGTTGTAGTTTTAATATAACCATTATCCATTTTTGAAAAATCTATTACACTTAATCGCAATCATAGCATTAACCATTGTTACTCAAATAGGCGGCGCTGTTTATGTAATTACACTAATAACGCTACAACAAGTAAAGAGCAAATCAATTTTAAAAGGATCTTCTCTGTTTATTTTTCTATATTTAATAGCAACATTTCTGGTTACACCTATTCTAGCGCCAATTTTTGGACGAGAAAAAATTAAAGAAACAGAATTTCTAGAAGCACATTCCTTCTTTTACAAGCTAGCTAATAGGGATTACGTCAAGCCAGAATTACAGCAACTACTTGACAACACTTCTAAGGTCTATGCAAAAAGTAATAAAAATATAAAACTCATTCATTTAGACGCCAGCTTTCCATTTTTTGACAAATTTCCATTACTCCCTCATTTAAGTCATAACGATGGAAAAAAAATAGACATCTCCCTTATATATCAAGACGACAACGCAGAAATCACAAATAGAAAAAAGTCAGTAAGTGGATATGGTGTTTTTGAGAATTCTCAAGTTAGAGAGTATAATCAGAATTTGGCTTGCCAAAAACGCGGGTTTTGGCAATATGACTTCCCCAAATACTTAACTTTTGGAACTATAAATAATGATATTATAATCTCAAACAGCGGAACCAAAAACCTTGTTAGTGAAATCTTAAAGGATAATAGCCTAAGCAAACTATTTATAGAGCCTCATCTAAAAAGTCGCTTTAACCTTTCTAATAATAAAATTAGATTTCACGGTTGTCGTGCTGTTAGACATGATGACCATATCCATATCCAGGTAAAATAAGTGCTATATTTTATATTCAACTAAATTTAGTTTGAGACTTACACTTGAAAATCCAAACTATTAATAACAATCCACATCAATCACAAGTCGTACACTTCTGTAAGGAGCAATTGCATTAAAACTTGTCACAACACGCTTTATAGCTTTCTTAGTCTCTAATAATTTCTGACGGCGACTTATCTTAATTAGCACATTACGCCTATATTGATTTCGTATCCTTGCCACAGAAGGCGTTTCTGGGCCTAATACCGCGTCTGGCCCTAACGTTTGCCTTAGTGCTTTTGCAAGCCAGATACTAGCCTCTTCTATTTTTTGATAATCTCTATGCTTTAAAGTAATACGTATCAATCTATGAAACGGTGGATACTTAAAATTACGACGCTCTTCTAATTGCTCCTTGTACATCTCCTCAAACTTATTTGCAGAAACCTGCTGTAAGATTTGATGATAAGGATTATACGTCTGCACAAGTACTTTACCTTGCTTTTCTGTTCGCCCTGCCCTACCCGATACTTGTGCAATCAATTGGTAACTGCGTTCATGCGCTCTAAAATCTGGAAAATTGAGCATACTATCTGCATTCATAATCCCTACAAGAGTTACATTTCTAAAATCAAGACCTTTAGTAAGCATTTGCGTACCCACAAGAATATCTATTTGCTCTTGTTCAAAGGCAGTAATAAGCTTTTCAAATCCATACTTACCTCTAGTAGTATCAGAATCCATTCTTGCAATAGATTTGTCTGGATACAGCTCTTTGAGCTCTAATTCTATTTGCTCTGTCCCAAAGCCCTTTGTGGTAAGCTCTGCGCTACCACAAGCCATACATTTTTGCTGTAATGCGATATTATAACCACAATAATGACAACGTAGTTGTGATCTGTATTTATGATAGGTAAGACTTACATCACAATTAGGACATTGCGGTGCGTGACCACATGTAGTACATTCTAATATAGGTGAGAAACCTCTACGATTTTGAAAAAGAATCACCTGCTCCCCTAATGCTAGTGCATCTGTAATTGCGCGTATTAAGGTGTCAGAAAAGTGACCCGTCATCTCGCGTTTTTTGCTTTTCTCCTTAATATCTACAAGATTAATCTCAGGCATTAAAATACCTCCATGTCGTTGTTTTAAAGACACATAACCATATTTCCCTTGCTGTGCGTTGTATACTGTTTCTATAGATGGCGTTGCAGACCCAAGTAATACTTTTGCTTTAAACATTGCTCCTAGCACAATAGCAGCATCACGAGCATGGTACCTAGGCGCAGGGTCGTATTGCTTAAAACTACTCTCATGCTCCTCATCTACTACGATAAATTTCAAGTCTCTAAAGGGCAATAAAAGTGCACTACGTGCTCCAATAATAATTTGAGCTTTATCCAGTTTTTTTAATACATTATTCCACACCTCTACTCGCTCGTTTACGGAGTATTTGGAGTGAAATATCGCTACGCGCTCACCAAAGTATGTTTGTAGCCTAGTTATTAACTGCGTAGTAAGTGCAATCTCCGGAAGTAAGTAGAGTGTTTGATCACCAGATTCAAGCATCTCTTCAATAAGCTGCACATAGATTTCTGTCTTTCCCGATGCAGTTACTCCATGCAACAAGGCAACATCTTTAGTTTCAAAATGACTTTTTATCTCATTATAAGCCGTTTGCTGGTATTCATTGAGAACCTTCGTTTCAAAAACTTCACCGTCAAAACCTACGCGGTCTTGACGTTTCTGATACGTTTGAAAAACACCTTTATCCACCAGCGCCTTGAGCTGACTAGCAGTAGCGCCAGATGCTCTTTGTAAATCTTGAGATGAGATAGGTTTATTTGTTTTCGCTTTAAGCGAAAAAAATGTGAGCACCATTTCTCTTTGTTTTGGAGCTCGAGATAATTCTTCTAGTACATTAGTGAGCCCTTCCTCACCTTCATATGCTGGCGCAATAGTAATAAATTTTACAAGCTTAGGTACGTATTGCTCATAAATCTCTTCTTGCATCTCAATCACACCTTGATCAATTAAACGCTGTATAGAAGGAAGGATTTTCTTCTTGTCTAGAATATCCATGACCTCATGAACCTTTAATTCTGAACGATGTTGCAATGCTTCATATATGAGAAACTCATCATCCTTAAGCGCTGTCTCATCTATATCAAGCCCATCTTCCTTAAGTCTTATCACAGTCTCACTTTCCAGTAAGAAAGCCTTAGGGAGCGCAGCACGCATTACCTCTCCTTCGGTACACATATAGTAATCTGCAATCCAACTCCAGAATTTCAGCTGCTCCTCTGTGACTATTGGGTCCTCATCTAGAATTTGCTGTATTTCCTTGGCTTCATAAATTGTAGGCGCCTGCTGATGTTTGTTTTTTACGATAGAAGCATATACTTTCTTTTTACCAAAAGGAACAGCAACCCGCATCCCTTTTTGAATATAGTTATACTCTGCCTCAGAGACAAGGTACGTAAACGTATTCTCTACAGGGATAGGAAGTATAACATCTATAAAATAAGGCATAGTAAATTGTGATAAGAAAGTATGAATATACAAAGTTACAGAAGCAGATCAAACGTAGGCGCTAATCGTAAACAAAAAGAACATTAATGTTTGACATACGCTTTCGCGAAAGCATAAAAAAAGCCGCTCCCAAAAGAAACGGCTTTCAATTTTAGACAGCTAGATTTCTAGCTTCTTATCCACTGCTGTGTTCTAAATAAGAATGCAATATATCCTCGTACGTTCAAGATGTTTTTATCATCCTCGTCAATCCACAGTTTGGCTTTATATTCTTTTCCTTTTTCTGGATCAAAGATGGTTCCGCCTTCATATTCATCATCATCTTTTTCTAAATTCTTAATGATATCAAGACCTATGAGTGGTTTATCATAATCTTCACCTTTACAGTAAATACAAGTCTTGTCACGATTTGCTGGATTTAATATATCTACAATCTTACCAAACACTTTACCATCCTTTTTATAGATTTCTATGATAGACATTGCCTTGCCAGTCTCATCATCTATAGTTTTCCATTGTCCAAAAATAGTTCCTTGTTGCGCTTGTATGCTCACTGCAAAAAATAGCAGCATAAGTAGGGTTATGTGTTTTTTCATAGTATTCAAGTTTTAAGATTCTAAAATTAATGTGATTTACAGAGAGATTATAATGCATAAAAAATGGCGAGTCACAAGTGATCGCCATTTTTAATATGATTGTGATAATTAGTTTTTACCTAACATCGCATCTTTAAGATCATCATCTGCTGGGTCATTACCTAACCAGATTCCGAAAAGAGCTTTCTTAAAATCAAGACCTGCAATAGATCCTACTTCTTTTCCGTTTTTGTAAACTACAGTTCCTTTTCCTTTAATATAAGCGATGTCAAACACGTTTGTTTTTACAATCTTATCGCTGAAAAAACCTTTGAACTGCTCAATCTTCGCATCTAGCGAACTTGTGTTTCCATTCATTGAAGCGTCAAAACCATCATCTACAGCCCCTATCATTTTCTTACTAGAAACCATTCCAGAAACGATGTCTAATTTGAGTGCCATAGTCTCGTCTGCATTGATAATTGCTGCAGCATCACTCTTTTTTGACACTAGATATAATCCTCCAGCATAAAGGTCAAATACTACCTTCTCTCTCATACCAGCACCGTTAAGGATAAGTTCTGTACCTCCCATTGTTACTGAGTTAGGTAAGGTTGCATCTCCTACTACTGTTTGTGCCTGGCTAACTGTAAGACTACATACAGCTACTAAAGCTAATAAATACTTTTTCATAATTTTTCTTTGTGTTTGTGAGTTATTTAATTTGAATTAGGGTTTTTATGTAAAATTCGTAATTTTTGAAGGGTTGCATTCAGCTCATAACCCAATAAAATCAAATTGGAATTTAACCAAATATAAAGCATCATTATTAATAATGCACCAATAGAGCCGTACAACTCATTATATGTGCCAAAATTATCAATATAAATACCAAATAGATAAGTGGTTATCATAAATAATATTGTTGTCATTAATGCTCCTGGTGAAAAGAAACGACTTTTACGCCCTTCTTTAGTTCCAAAATAATATAACGTAGCAATTACCGAATAAATCATAATGATTAAAAACAGGTTCTTCCCTATGCTTAATAGCGCGATATCCATGTCGTTACTCATAAAGTCACGCTCTCTCAATGAATTAAGTAATAATTCAAAATAAATCACTACTGATATAGTAGTAACCAACAACGATGCCAGAATAATGGAAGTCCCTAAAGCAACCGCATATTGCCTAAAGAAATTACGGCTTATCTCGTTATAATGAGAACCTTCAAAACCACTAAAAATGGCATTGACACCATTTGCCGTTAAAAACAAGGCAAGCAAACCAGCAAAGGAAGCAAGACCTGCTCTCTCATTCTGTGAGATATCGATTATGATAGGTTTAAAGAAATCTAAGGATTGCGCAGGTATCAACTCATAAATAAAGGCCATGAACTTGATATCAAAATTCTCAATAGGCACATATGGCACTAAATTAAGTAAAAACAGCAATGCCGGAAAAATGGCCATAAAAAAACTATAGGCAATAGAACTTGCACGAGATCCCAGAGCTCCCTGGATAATCCCATTAAAATAAGCGCGTAGCAAGTAAAGAAGCGTCATTCCCTCAAACCCAGGAATAACGATACTATCCAAGATACTTACAAGCCAACAGAATGGCTTGAATCTCATTAAACGTTGCTCTATTGTCTTATCTGATGCCATTAAACTGCTTTCAGACTAAGATCTAAGTTATAAACAGAATGCGTGAGCGCCCCACTAGAAATATAATCTACACCACAAAGAGCGTACTCACGTATTGTCTCTTCATTAATACCACCAGAAGATTCTGTAAGGCATTTATCGCCTATTAATGCAACTGCCGTACGAGTATCCTCATAATTAAAATTATCTATAAGAATACGATATACGTGCTCGTGATTTTCAAGTATTTCTTTAATCTCATCCAGACTTCTAGCTTCTACTATAATCTTGAGATCTCGCTGCTCTTCCTTAAGATAATTTACTGTTTTGAGAATCGCTTTTGTTACACCACCCGCAAAATCAATGTGATTATCTTTAAGCATAATCATATCATATAGGGCAAAACGGTGATTCTCACCACCACCTATTTTTACAGCCCATTTTTCTAGCGCTCTTATTCCGGGCGTGGTCTTTCTTGTATCTAGAATTTTAGTATCTGTTCCTTCTAAAAGGTTCACAAAGAACTTTGTCTTCGTCGCAATAGCACTCATACGCTGCATAGCATTAAGCACTAGGCGTTCCGCTTTAAGAATGCTCTGACTTGAACCAGATACATAAAATGCAATATCACCATATTTTACAGCGTCTCCATCCGTTAATATATCCTCAACTTTTAATGAAGGATCGACGTATGCAAATACCGCTTTCGCGAAAGCGCAACCCGCAAGAATACCTTCATCCTTTACAAGTAATTTTGCTTTTCCAGTGGCGGTTGCTGGTATACAAGCCAGTGAGCTGTGGTCTCCATCACCTACATCCTCTCTTATAGCATTTGCAATTATACCTTCTATCTCAATCTGAAATTGTGCTTCTGAAATCATATTTGTATTGTTCCTTTGATGTAAAAATAAGCAAAAGGTAAAGCTTCTTACTTCTGTAATGTAGTTTTGTATTTTTGCCATATGAATATTAAACTTCTCTGCGTAGGCAAGACCGATAATAAACAGTTGCAAGCACTGGTAGACACGTATAGTAAACGGCTCAACTTTTATGTAAAATACTCCATAGAAATTCTCCCGGATATTAAGAATGTCAAAAATCTTAGTGAGCAAGAACAAAAAAATAAAGAAGGCGACCTTATTTTATCAAAAATTGGCCCTTATGACCACCTCTTGTTATTTGATGAAAATGGAAAAACGTTTACAAGCGTAGGCTTTTCAAAATTTTTACAAAAGAAAATGAATAGTGGCATCAAGACCCTAGTCTTTGTCATAGGCGGTCCTTATGGATTTTCTGAAGAGGTTTATGCAAAAGCACAAGGAAAAGTATCATTATCATCTATGACATTTTCTCACCAGATGGTAAGACTATTTATTACCGAGCAAATTTATAGAGCATATACCATCTTAAAAGGTGAGCCATATCATCATCAATAAACATAATTTCTAGAATTAGAATCGTCTTTTAATTGCCCTAATTTATTAATGCTAAATAATTATTGGGTTTAACCTATTTTTATGAGCATAAGTAGCATAATTATTACCGCTACGTGTTATTTTTGTATCCTTAATACGACTACAATTTAATGGGATCACAATCAGGTACAAAAAAGAAAAACAGGCTGCAATTATTGCACCAGTACTACGTGTACACTGGTTTCTATACTTTTTTAAAGGACGCTCTTAAAAAAGCACTCCCTCCTATTCTACTTGTAGTAGCAGCTATAGTTCTTATTCACTTCTTTGTAATAGACCTTAATACGGCATTGCAATATGTAATAGACAACTATTCAAACCTGCTTGTCCTTACATTATTTTTTGTTTCAGAATCTATACTTGGTATAATTCCTCCAGAGCTTTTTATTGCCTGGAGTGACAAGACAAGCAATCCTATTTTATACCTATCTCTTATAGCAATATTATCATATGCTGGTGGAGCAGTTTCCTATTTTACAGGAAGAGCAGCTTTAAAAATTCCATCCGTTCATAATTACCTAGAGGTAAAAATGGAGAAGCACTTAAAAAACGCTCGTAAATGGGGAGGTTTTTTAATTCTAGTAGGAGCTTTACTCCCGCTTCCTTTTGCCGTAGCAAGTCTTGCTGCGGGTATGATTCGCTTCGAGTTTAAATATTGGGCATTATTTGGCCTTGCTCGTTTTGTAAGATATGCAATATACGGAGCAGCAATTTTTAGCCTTGTATCATAATGAAACTAGTTTTTGCAACACACAATCACAATAAACTTCGCGAAGTTCAAGCATTAGTGCCTGATCATATTACCCTCCTATCTTTAACAGACATAGGATGCACAGAAGAAATCATTGAGGATGCAGATACCATCGAAGGTAATGCACTACTAAAAGCAAATCATGTGCTTACTAACTATGGGTACGATTGTTTTGCAGATGATACCGGTCTTGAGGTGGATGCACTTGATGGCGCTCCAGGAGTATACTCAGCGAGATATGCTGGTGAGCAAAAAGATGATTCGGATAACATGAACAAGCTCTTAATTAATCTTGCTACTAAGCAGGATCGTGGAGCACAGTTTAAAACTGTTATCGCTTTCGCGAAAGCAAATAAAACAGAAACCTTTACAGGAATATGCAGAGGCAAAATCACTAAAGAACGTCACGGTGATGGCGGTTTTGGATATGACCCTATCTTCCAACCAGAAGGTTATGATGCAACTTTTGCACAAATGGCTCCATCGCTAAAAGGAAAAATAAGCCACAGAGGTCTTGCTGTATCTGCATTTCTTGAATTTCTACATAATCAGGAATAATTTTTTTACGCCCTAATACTTTTATTGTAGTTTTATTGAGTACTTTTGCAGCTTGAAAAACCTCAGGGTGAGGTATTGCCAGATTTTTTGGCACGTGTTGATCGAAGCAATTGGTTTATAAGTCGTTGCGCTTCCTATACACGCTAACACTTATAAATACTATTGTCTTATGACATTTGATGAACTAGGCCTAAATGCGCCTTTACTCCAGGCTATCGCCGATTTAGGTTTTGAAAAACCTTCTAAAATTCAAGAAGAAGCTATCCCACAACTTATTGCAGAAGACCGCGATATGGTTGCTCTTGCACAAACAGGAACAGGAAAAACAGCAGCTTTTGGATTTCCACTATTACAAAATATAGATGCAAATAGTAAGACTACTCAAGGTCTTATTATCGCTCCTACTCGCGAACTATGTCTCCAGATTACAAACGAGATGAAATTGTATGCAAAGCACATGAAAGGTGTGCGTGTTGTTGCAGTTTATGGAGGAGCAAACATACAAGAGCAAGCTCGTGAGATTTCTCGCGGAGCACAAATTGTTGTAGCTACACCAGGACGTATGCAAGATATGATGCGTCGTCGTATGGTAGATATTACAAAATTAAGCTACTGTGTTCTTGATGAAGCAGATGAGATGCTTAACATGGGATTCTATGAGGATATCACAAATATTCTTGCAGATACTCCTGAAGATAAGCTTACATGGTTATTTAGTGCTACAATGCCTAGAGAAGTATCACGTATAGCAAAAGAATTTATGGTAAACCCGTTAGAAATAACGGTAGGACATAAAAATGAAGGAGCAAAGAACGTATCTCATGAGTACTTTGTAGTACACACGAGAGATCGTTACCAAGCACTTAAAAGACTTTCTGATGCAAATCCAGATATCTTTTCTGTAATCTTTTGTCGTACTAAACGCGATACTCAAAAAGTTGCCGAGCAACTTATTGAAGATGGATACAACGCAGGAGCATTACACGGAGATTTAAGTCAGAACCAGCGTGACCTGGTAATGAAGAGCTTTAGAAATCGTCAGATACAAATGCTTGTCGCAACAGATGTTGCTGCACGTGGTATTGACGTAGATGATATTACACACGTAGTAAACTACCAATTACCTGACGAGATAGAAACGTATACACACCGTTCTGGTCGTACAGGTCGTGCTGGTAAAACAGGTATCTCTTTAGTAATTGTTACTAAAAGTGAGATGCGTAAGATTAAACAACTTGAGAAGATCTTAGGTAAGAAGTTTGAGCAAAAAACCATTCCAGACGGAAAGGAAATCACTCAAGTACAGTTAATGCACCTTGCAAACAGCATTAATACTACAGAGATTAATGACGAGATCGAGGCTTACTTGCCAGAAATAGAAGAAGTTTTAAAAGACAACACTAAAGAAGAGCTTATTAAGAAAGTATTTTCTGTAGAGTTTACACGTTTCTTTAATTACTACAAGAAATCAAAAGATCTTAATCAAAATGCAGTTGGAGCGGCTAAGGAGCAATCTGGTGACTCTACTCGTTACTTTATTAACGTAGGTAGCAAGGATGATTTTGACTGGATGAAGCTTAAGGATTTCTTAAAAGAAGAATTAGGATTAGGTCAAGATGGTGTTTACCGTGTAGACTGTAAAGATGCCTTCTCATTCTTTAATACAGATACAGAGCACAAAGATAAAATCATAGCACATTTTGAAAACTTCGAACTTGACGGTCGTCGTGTAAGCGTTGAGGAAACTCAAGGTGGTGGAGGTCGCAGTGGTGGCGGAGGTCGCAGCGGTGGCGGAGATCGTCGTCGTAGTGGCGGAGGTCGCAGCGGTGGTGGAGATCGTCGTCGTAGTGGTGGCGGAGATCGTCGTCGTAGTGGCGGAGGATCTTCAGATAGACAACGTAGTGATCGTAAATCGAGCTATGGAGATGACCAAGGTGGTCGCTCTAGAAGCAGATCAGAAAGACCAGCAAGATCTGAGAGATCAGAACGCAGTTCTTCTCCACGAACTCCAGATAACAGATCTGAAGGAAATAAGAGCCCATTTTCTGGTAAAAGACGTCGCAGAAGCTAGTCTGACGCACGTTAAATGTTAGAATTATTGTAAATAAATAGATTTGGTATGATTTTCCCTATGGAATGCATAAATTGCCTTAGCATATGAAGAAGATCATACTAAACCTACTTATATTCTCTGCCGTTGCAGTAGGATATTCACAAGAAAAAGATACTACATCAGACCCAACCGAAGCTCAAGAAAAGCTAGAGGATGGATTTATCGATGGAAAAGTATTAAGCAGTAGTACAGATATTGCATTACAGAACGTAAACATTCTCAACCTCTCAAATTTTAAAGGAGCTACTACTAATGAGTATGGTAAATTTGAAATTAAGGCTGAGGTAAATGATACGTTATACTTCTCTTACCTAGGATACAAATCTCTTAAAGTACGCGTGAGCGGTGACTGGATTAAATACGGTGACGTAAAAATCCAAATGACAGAGATAGGTATCGCACTTGAAGAAGTCGTGGTTCAAGAAATTGAGCTTACTGGATATCTAGAAATTGACGCAAAGAGAGTTCCTATTTACAGCAATCAACGATACAGTATATCTGGATTAAATTCTGGTTATGAAGTAGGTAAAAGTCAGCCAGGAGCTATATCTAGAGTGTTGAGCTCTATTTTTAATCCTGCAGATTTTCTTTATAATATTTTTAGCAGAAAGAAAGGTCAACTTCGTAAGCTTAGGCAAATGAAGGAAGATGACAAAGTACGTAATCTACTAGAACGTAAATTTGACCGTGAGACACTAAGTGCTTTACTTCAAATAGATCGTGTTGATATAGACGCAATACTTAAAAATTGTAGCTACTCAGATAACTTTATCATGAGCGCAAATGATCTTCAAATTCTCGATGCAATAAGTGAATGTTATGAAGAGTACAGAGTTCTTCAAAGAAAAGATTAATTATCTATTATACATATAAACAGAAAGCCCGCTATATTTAGCGGGCTTTCTGTTTTATATAGCATTTTGAATGGTACGCTTTCGCGAAAATATGATGCTACAATGCTGCTATAATCACCTCTGGATCTGCTCTGAGTTTATAATCTTCTGATAGAAAGTGGTAAGAAACTTCTCCGTTCTGGTCAATAATATATGTGGCTGCGATAGGAAGCTCATTTGCATCATTACCTTGACTCTCTAAAAGATCAATACCAAATTTCCCATATAATTCTGCAAGCGCCTCTGGAAGTTTAAAAACCAAATTGAGTGATCTTGCTAATTCGTTATTTTCACTAGTAAGGACTTCAAAATCCAGCTCATTTTTCTCTTTAGTAGATAGCGAATTGTCCGGTGTTTCTGGAGTAATAGCAATAAGCGTTGCTCCTTTCTTTTTAATTTGAGGTAATACCTCTTGAAATGCTTTAAGCTCTAAGTTACAATAAGGACACCATCCACCTCTGTAAAAGATAATCACTACTTTACCCTTTTGTAACTGCTCACTCAGTGTGATAGTTTTTCCTTGAGCATTTGGCAATGTAAAGTCTGGAAATTTATCTCCTGTCTTTACTGCGTGCTTCAATATATCTGTAGCTTCAAGATCTTCAATGGCTTTTCTCATGATGTCTTGAGCAGCGCCAGGATGACGTTTAATACTGTTATCTGCAAGTTCTTTTAGTGATGCGGTAAGTTTCATAATTTGACGTTTTCAATTTGAATGTTGGTCTTTAAAAGTGCATCAACTTTACATTTATTTCCAGCTTATATTTCAGGAATTCAAGTTTTCGCGAAAGCGTACCTCTACCCTCTTTCTTCTATAAATCTTTGCTCGATTCTTTCCACATCTTTGATCATCTTACGTGTCCATTCGAGTTTTTTATCAAAAAGCTCTTGCTCAGAATATTGCCAAGACACGTTAGATTGCTTGAGCTTAGTCATAATATGCTGTATGGTTATTGCCGCAGAGACAGAAATATTAAGACTCTCTGTAAAACCCACCATAGGAATATAAATAAAGTCGTCTGCCATGTCAAGCACCGTATCACTTAATCCCTCTGTCTCACGACCAAAGAATATCGCTGCCTTTTGATTAATGTCAAAATTTTCTAGCGTATGAGCATCCTTGTGCGGGGAGGTTGCAATTATTTTATATCCCTGACTTTTTAAGTGAGAGATACAGCTTTTTGCGCTGTTATGACGTTGCACATCTACCCATTTTTGAGCACCCATTGCAATCTCACGGTCTATACTTTTTACATTTACCTCTTCTATCACGTGTAACTCTTGCACGCCAAAAGACTCACAGCTACGTATCACAGCGCTGGTGTTGTGTAATTGATACACATCCTCCACCGCAACAGTAAAATGATTTGTACGCTCTTTGAGTACATTATCAAATAATTGAACACGTCTTTCTGTAAGAAATGATTGTAAGTATGCCAGAAGCTCTTGATCCATGATTGTTGTTTACACGCCAAAGATACTGTACTTTTAAAAAGCAAAACAAACTAGAATGTCTAAACAAAATATAGTAGTCCTCTCTGGAGCAGGAATAAGTGCCGAAAGCGGACTAAAAACCTTTAGAGATGCAGATGGTCTTTGGGAAGGTCACGATGTGATGGAAGTTGCTACTCCAGAAGGATGGCGCAATAATCAAGAACTCGTTTTACGCTTCTATAACGATAGAAGAAGACAACTGCTAGAGGTCACACCTAATGCCGCACACAAAGACCTTGTAAAACTAGAAGAGGATTATGATGTTACAATTATCACTCAAAATGTAGACGACTTGCATGAACGCGCAGGTAGCTCAAATGTGATACACCTGCACGGAGAGTTGCTCAAAGTGCGCAGTAGTAAAGATGAAAGCGATATAAAACCATGGACAACCGACTTAAAAAAAGGAGATCTATGTGCGCTAGGGTTTCAGCTAAGGCCTCATATCGTCTGGTTTGGCGAAGAGGTACCACTTCTAGACAAAGCTGCAGAGCTTGTAAATAAAGCAGATTTTATAATCATTGTAGGAACCTCCATGCAAGTATATCCAGCCGCTGGACTTATTGATTTTGCAAAACCTAGTGCTCAGATTTATTTTATAGATCCAAAACCCTCAATAGCACAGATAGAACGTCTTACGATAGTTCCAGAAATAGCATCAACAGGTATAAAAAAGGTGGTTACCTCATTATTACATTGAGTCCAAACACTTAATAAATGACGTTATCTGAACTCTATAATGAGCTAGCATATGTAAATCACTCACGTGAGAAGCGTGCGTACTGCGCACAGTTAATCTTAAATGAGCCTAGTCTTATGGAGCTCGTTCTAGAAATTCTATTTATGGTAGATGATGTTAGATCTCCCAAAGCTGGATGGATAGCAGAATTTGCAACCAAAGAAGATATCACAATCATTCTTCCGCATCTTGAATTATTTACAACTAAGATGCATACTGTTTATCAAGATGCCGCACTGCGACCCGTGAGCAAAATCTGTGAGGAGCTTGCCATCTCCTATTACAAAATGAAAAATCTACAAACGAGAGCTTCCCTAACCAAAATTCAAAGGGAGCGCATGGTCACTGCAGCTTTTGACTGGTTAATAACTGACCAAAAAGTTGCTGTCAAAGCATACTCAATGACGTCGCTATATTATCTAGGCACAGAATTTAATTGGATACATGAAGATTTACAACGTATTATGGAGGAAAACTACATGACAAGCAGTGCAGCATATAAAGCAAGATGCAAGCACATTACCGCATGGATAAAGAGAGATCATAAGTAGAAAAATTCTTAATATCTACATGATGAACAGAAATGAGGGTATATCTCAAATAATTATTGATATTTTCGCAGCTCTACCTTATGATGCACAAACTACTTACTGCTACAATTGCCTTGCTATTTTTTATACAAGCAAATGGTCAAGATGTAAAACCTTACGAACTAGAAGCAAACTATTTTTATGGGAGCATCCTAAGGCACAATAAAGATGTATCCTCACTTATTACCGGGCATCCGGAAGGAATTATTCTGAGTTACAATAGAAAAACCTACGGTCTAAAAGAGTGGGAACGACTTTATAATTATCCAGACTGGGGATTCACCTTTGCATATCAAGACCTTAAAAATGAAAGTCTAGGAGACACCTACAATGCGCTGGCGCACTACAACTTTTATTTCTTGAACCGTAAGCTCATGTTTAGAATAGGGCAAGGTATTGGCTACACCACAAATCCCTTTGACCTAGAAACCAATGTGGAGAACAATGCGTATGGTTCTCGTTTATTTAGCGCGACACTCGTGATGCTTAATTACAAACAAGCCATCACTCCTACACTATCATTTCAAACTGGTATTACTTTTTTACACGGCTCTAATGGAAATTTACGAGCACCTAATACTAGCACAAACACACTAGCATTAAATGCTGGTATTATCTATAAAGATCAAGCCGTGCCAGATTTTATCTCAAAGGGAGAAAAAGTATCTTACAAAGAGCCTATTCATTATAATATTGCCTTAAGCGCTGGACTCAATGAAAGTGACTTTATAGGTTTAGGCAGAGAGCCATTTGTAATAATCTCTGCCTATGCAGATAAGAGATTAAGCAAGAAAAGTACTGTTCTTGCTGGCGCAGAAGCTTTCTTTTCAAAATTCCTGGATAATGAAATTGAATTCTTATCTGTTGCTTTTCCTGGACGTGGTGTAACTGCAGATCAAGACTGGAAACGCGCAGGAGTCTTTATTGGCCATGAGCTACACCTCAACAATACAGCATTAATAACACATGCGGGATATTACCTTTATTATCCGTATGATTTTGAAGGTAGATTTTATCAACGCGTAGGACTTAAACGCACCTTTGGCAAAAAGTACTTTGCTAGTGTGGCTGTAAAAACCCACGGAGCAAAGGCAGAGGCAATAGAATTTGGACTAGGGATACGATTATGAGTTTAAAAAAACAAAAAATACATTTTTTAAGTACGCTTTCGCGAAAGCGTAACCTCATACTACAACTTCTACTTGCTGTACTGTTATTCTCTTGCGATACAGAAAATGCAAATGACTGCCTTCAAACGGATGGTGATATCATCACTTATGAAATTGAAGTACCTGTTTTTACAAAAATCCAAATGGAAGATGACATTCGGGTACTCTTAAAGCAGGGAGCAGAACAACAAGTGATTATTGAAACAGGTGAAAATCTTGTATCGGACTTAAATTTTGAAGTATCAGAAGGAACACTTGTACTACAGAACAATAATAGTTGTAATATTCTAAGGGAGTATGGACGAACACTAGTGACAATAACGTCTCCAAACATTAATTTTATAAGACAAGCATCTTCTTTTGACATAGAAAGTGAAGGTGTCCTCTCCTACCCAGCTCTAACGTTATGGAGCAACACGAGTCCAAACGGCGTTAACATAGATGATCCTAATAAAAGCGGTAATGTGTATTTAACTCTTGATGTACCGTCGTTAACAATATCTGCAAATGGCTCTAGCAACTTTAAAATATCCGGCAGAGCAGATCAAATGAATATCAACTTTAGTGATGAGTTTCCGCAGTTTGATGGGAGAGACTTTCTAGTAGATGATATCCAGTTTAGACACACTAGCGCCGCTGCGATGGTATTTAACCCTATAAACAGTCTTAAAGGAACTATACGCGCCACGGGCGATGTAATTGTTGTAAACGAACCACCTTTAGTCGAGGTAGAAGTGTTATTTACGGGACAACTTATCTTTGAAGACTAAAAAGTATCTAATTGTAGAAAACATTGTATCTTTTAATCAGTAATAACAATAAACTTAAATAATGGTAAAAGCAAAATATCAAAACGTTCTTGACCTAGGAGAAAAACTTAACATCCAGAACGGAGATGTAAAAGAAGAAAACGGAGTACTTCATGTAACAGGTACTGCTACAAATCAGTATGAGAAAAATCAACTTTGGGATGCTATTAAAGCAGCTGGAGGAGAAAGTCCAAGTGATATAGTAGCCGATATTTCTGTTGCAGATACATCTGTATATGCAAAACACACAGTGGTAAGTGGCGACACTTTAGGAAAAATTGCAAAGCACTATTATGGTGATGCAATGAAGTACAAAGAGATTTTTGAAGCAAACAAAGACATCTTAAAAAACCCAGATGTTATACACCCAGATCAAAATCTTGTGATTCCAAATTTATAAGATAGCATCATTTTCTTATAGATAATTATCTATAAAAAAAGCTCCCAAATTGGGAGCTTTTTTATTTTTAGTCTAAACTAAATAATTTATGCAATTAACTTTAAATCAATTAAATAAACCAACTAATTAAAGTGATTATTTAATTGTATTTTTTTAAGCTAATCCCGATAAGTAAGAACCATAAAGATCATTAAAACGCATACCTGTAGTAAGCTTATATTTTGATAGCTTCTTGAATTCTACTAATCCGAAGAGTATAAATTCTTTTAAGAAATACGTATCCTCTTTTGCCATTTCTGGTTGATATTTCTTGATCAAATCATCAAGAGGTGTAATACTATCTAGCATAAGTTCATACTCTTTATTGGTAAGCGTATCTTCTAGTTCAAAACCGCTTTGTTCAAAAAACCATGCTAGTACTTCTTCATAGGGATCTTTCTCATCATCCTTAGTTAGTTTTTCAATCTTAGGGAAATAGTCATCAAACAAAGAAGCTGTTGCATCACCTATTAAAATTTTGGCAACCTCTCCTGCACCTTCTTGTTCCCCTTCGTAAACAAGTTCTACCTTCCCTGTAATTGCAGGAACGATTCCTAGTAGATCTGAGTAACGTATCGTAGTAGTTTCATCTCCCGATAGCAACATACGACGTTCTGCAGTACTCATCAGGTTTTGAAAAGCAGTAATACTCATTCTGGCACTTATCCCACTCTTTTCATCTATAAACTCACTTTCACGAGCAACAAAGCCTATTTCCTCAATTAAGTCTTTCACTAGATTAGGAACATGAACCTTTGTTTTCTGACGCTCATCAAGATTTGCTTCTTGATCTGTTATGGTTCTTGCGATAGCTACAGTTTCTGGATAGTGCGTAAGTATCTGGGAACCTATACGGTCTTTAAGAGGTGTTACAATGCTTCCTCTGTTTGTATAGTCTTCTGGATTTGCAGTAAAAACAAACTGCATATCAAGAGGTAGTCTCAGTTTAAATCCGCGTATTTGAATATCTCCTTCTTGTAGAATATTAAATAGAGCTACCTGAATTCTAGCTTGTAAATCCGGTAATTCATTAATTACAAAAATTGATCTGTTTGCACGAGGAATCATCCCATAGTGTATCACGCGATCATCTGCATAGCTCAGTTTTAAATTTGCTGCTTTTATAGGGTCTACGTCACCTACAATATCTGCAACTGTTACATCTGGCGTTGCTAGCTTCTCTGCAAAGCGCTCAGAGCGATGAATCCAAGTAATCGGAGTATCGCTACCTTTTTCTTCAATAAGCTCTGTAGCGTATCTAGATATAGGATTAAGTGGATCATCATTAATTTCAGATCCGCCTAATATAGGCATCCATTCGTCAAGTAGGTTTACCATTTGACGTGCAAGACGTGTTTTGGCTTGTCCTCTTAGCCCAAGCAAGTTTATGTTGTGCTTACTAAGAATAGCTCTCTCAAGCTCAGGAATAACCGTATGTTCATAACCGTGTATACCTTCAAATGTAGGCTTACCAGATTGTAATCTCTCTATCAAATGTTCTCGTAACTCATCCTTTATGCTACGAGATATCCATCCGGCTTCTTTAAGTTGTCCTAGTGTATTTATCGTTTCGTAATTCATAATATTTTTTTATTTCCTTTATGTAATAGCTGCTTGTATGTATAGTCTACAGGCAACGGCATCTCCTTTGTAATAAGTGATTATTATAAAAGTTCTTACTTAATTCTCTTTTTTCTATTAGTCTCGTAGTCTTGAAAAATCATCTCACCTAACCCTTGCAGGCCTGTAAAAAATGCTTTTCCTTGATTTGCTTCTGTAAAATTATCTACAAACTGTTGTAAATAAGGATCATTTGCTATCATAAAAGTGGTGATAGGTATATGAAGCTTGCGTGCTTGTCTAGCCATACTGTAACACTTGTTTACAATATACTCGTCTAGTCCGTTAGGGTTTTTATAGTAACGACCATCCTTAAGTTTTAAACAAGATGGTTTACCGTCTGTAATATTAAATATCTGTTTATTTGAGTTGCGCTTGCGCCTCAAGATATCCATAGCAAGATTAAGACCTGCTACTGTGTTGGTGTGATAAGGACCAACTTGTAAATAGGGTAAATCTTTAATTTTAATAGGCCAGGCATCATTACCATACACGATAATATCCAAAGAGTCCTTAGGATAACGCGTGGTGATAAGTTGTGCGAGTGCCATCGCGACTTTCTTTGCAGGTGTAATACGATCTTCACCATAAAGAATCATACTGTGAGAGATATCAATCATTAACACAGTACTCATTTGAGCTTTAAAATGCGTTTCCTCTACGATAAGGTCACTTTCGCGCAAGCTAAAGTCATCTGCTCCATTATTAATTTGAGCATTACGCAAACTTTCTGTCATAGATATACGCTCTAACGGATCGCCAAAACGATACTCACGATGATCTCCAGTATGCTCATCGCCTCTTCCATTTAATTTGGAACGGTGATTTCCTTGAGAGCTTTTTTTAAGTTTACCGAAAATTTGATCAAGAGCACGCTTTCTTATGGCGCGTTCTGTCTTTTCTGTTATTGCGGTTCCACTGTTGCCATCGGGCTTGACTTCCTCACGTATGTAGCCTTTGTCTTTGAGTTCTTGAACAAAGTCATCAAGGGTGTAGTCCTCATTTGTAAGTTTATATTCTTTATCCAAGTCTTTAAGCCAATCCATAGCCTCGTCAAAGTCTCCAGAGGTATGTGTAATCAGTTCTTGGAAAATATCTAGCAACTGATCAAATAATGATTGTTGCGGAGCATCATAGGTTTTAAAGACAAACCCACTCCTTTCTTGTTGTCTTCTCATAGCTTTATAAAAATACTACCTAATGGTATAATAAAAAAGCACCTCGCTAGAGGTGCTTCATAAATCTTTCTTAAGAGATGTAATTATCCTTTCGGCATAATTACAGTATCTATAGCGTGTATTACTCCGTTTGAAGCAGCTACGTCTGTCATAATAATTGTAGACATTCCACCTTTTGCATCCTTAATCACAACATTTGCTCCGTCCATCATTAATGTGATTTTCTCTCCCATTACTGTGTTAGTTTCAAATGATCCGTTGTTTGCTTTGATAGCTTCTACTACATCACCAGCCATATATTTTCCAGCAACTACGTGATACGTTAAGATATCTGTAAGCGCTGCTTTATTTTCTGGCTTTACTAATGTTCCTACAGTTCCTTCTGGTAATTTAGCAAATGCATCGTTAGTAGGTGCAAATACAGTAAATGGTCCTGTGCTAGCAAGAGTCTCTACAAGTCCTGCAGCTTTTACTGCTGTTACTAGTGTAGTGAAGTTCTCATTCCCTACTGCTACATCTACAATAGTTCCTACTTCTTCTTTTACTGGTGCTTCAACTTCCATTGTTGCCTCAGCTACTTCATTGTTTACTTCTGTAGTTTTCTCTTTTGTTCCTTCGGCACATGAAGCAAATAATAATCCTGCTCCTGCAACCATTAATAACATCTTTTTCATAATAATTGGTTTTTTGAATAATTAATTTGTTCAAAGATAATTCGATTTTGTTAGACAAACCATAATACTATCTCAATTCCTTGTTAATCATTTCATAAAGATTTCAAGGGTTTAAGTTATGCTTTCGCGAAAGCGTGAATAAAACCTTTACAACATAGCCCATCCATTAACATCCCTTTAAGAATTTCAAATTAGCTTTTCTTTAACTTTAGTCCCTTGACTGTAAAGTCACAAAGAATCAACCAAATAATATAAAATGAAACAACTCTTCTCTCTGTTGCTGCTGTGCGTCTGTACGGTAGTCTCTGCCCAAAAACTTGACATGTCTTTATTAAAGGACATGCAACCACGTAACATAGGTCCAGGCGGTATGTCTGGTCGTGTGACTGCAATAGATGTCGTTACAGACAATCCAGATGTAATGTACGTAGGTACTGCTTCTGGAGGTTTATGGAAGTCTACCTCTGGCGGAATAAAATGGGATCCTATTTTTGAAAATGAGCTTACAGCATCTATAGGAGCTGTTGCGATACAACAATCTAATCCATCTGTGATATGGGTAGGTACGGGAGAAGGTAATCCTCGTAACTCTCTTAATGGTGGTTATGGCGTTTATAAATCTCTTGATGGTGGTAAGTCCTGGAAGTCTATGGGACTTGAGAAAACAAGACATATACACCGCGTAATTATAGATCCTACTAATCCAGATATCGTTTACGTAGGCGCTATAGGTTCGCCATGGGGTGAGCACCAAGAAAGAGGTGTTTATAAAACTACAGATGGCGGTAAGACATGGAATAAGATCTTGTTTACAAACATAAAGTCTGGCGTTGCAGATATGGTTATGGACCCAACTAATCCTAACAAGCTTATTGTTGCCATGTGGGAACACAAGCGTGATCCATGGTTTTTTAAATCTGGTGGTGAAGGTTCTGGCATCTTCATGACTCATGATGGTGGTGCTACTTGGAAACAATTGAGTGATAAAGATGGTTTACCTAAAGGCGAGCTAGGACGTATAGGTTTATCTATCGCCCCAGGAAGCCCTAATGTGGTATATGCACTTGTAGAAGCAAAGAAGAATGCTCTATACCGTTCTAACGACGGTGGTTTTAACTGGAAGAAGATTAACGATAAGAGTGATATAGGGAACAGACCATTTTACTACAGTGATATTCACGTAGATCCTCAAAATGAGAATCGTGTTTTTTCTGTGTTTACATATGTAAATGTATCTGAAGATGGCGGAAAGAATTTTGACCAACTTATGGGAGCGTATGGAGTAGATAATGGAGTGCACCCAGATCACCATGCATGGTGGATTCATCCTAATAATGGGAAGTTCATGATGGACGGTAATGACGGCGGACTTAACATTACAAAAGATGGTGGTAAAACATGGCGTTTTATAGGAAACTTACCTGTAGCACAGTTCTATCATATTAATGTAGATAATGAGTTTCCTTATAATGTATATGGAGGAATGCAAGATAACGGCTCTTGGAGAGGTCCTGCTTATGTATGGAAAGCTCAAGGAATACGTAATGATTACTGGCAAGAAATTTCTTTTGGAGATGGATTTGATGTAATTCCTGATCCAGATGATAGTCAGTTTGGGTGGACTATGAGTCAGCAGGGATCTGTGAGTCGCTACGATTGGAAAACTGGAAACAACTATGGTGTAAAACCTACACATCCAGACCCAGATGTATTTTTACGTTTTAATTGGAACTCAGCTATAAACATCGACCCTTTTGATAATAGTACTATCTACTTTGGAAGTCAGTTTGTGCATAAATCTACAGATAAAGGACTTACGTGGGAAGTTATCTCTCCAGACCTAACCACAAACAATCCAGAGAAGCAAAAGCAATCAGAATCTGGTGGGCTTTCTATGGATGCTACAGGAGCAGAAAATCATACAACGATTCTTGTAATTGAGCCTTCGCCATTAGAAAAGAATATGTTTTGGGTAGGTACAGATGACGGTCGTGTGCATTACACTCAAAATGGTGGGCAATCTTACACTGATGTGTCAAAAAGCCTAAAAGGTCTTCCAGAAGGAAGCTGGATTGTACAAATCAAGGCTAGTAATAAAAATAAAGGGGAAGCACTATTAGTAGCAAATGATTACCGTCGTTTCAACTATACTCCTTATGCATACAGAACTACAAACTATGGTAAATCATGGACTCGTATTGTAGATGAGAACGATGTGCAAAGTTATGCGCTTGCCATTATAGAAGATCCAGAAGAGAAAAACCTTCTCTTTTTAGGTACAGATGATGGTTTATATGTGTCTATAGACGCTGGTAATAACTGGCAAAAATGGACTGAAGGATTCCCTACTACTTCGGTTAAAGATTTAGTAATTCACCCTAGAGAGCAGGATCTTGTGATTGGAACTTTTGGACGTGCTGCATGGGTTCTTGACGACATAAGACCGTTACGAGCGATTGCAAAGGATAGAAATACGCTTTCGCGAAAGCTTCAACTCTTCAACCCTCCTACTGCTTATGATGCCGCATACCAGCAACCTACGGGAAGTCGTTTTGGCGCAGATGCTCTTTATAACGGAGAAAATCGAGGAAGTGGAGCGCAAATAGCGTATTACTTTGTAAAAGATGAAACAGCATCTGCAAAAACATCCACAGATGATACTGATGAAGAAGATACCGATAGCGATACAGAAGTTAAAAGTGTAACGTGGGATTCTATCCATTTAAAAGTATACGACGGCGCACGCCAGATTCGTCATTTAAAATGGAAAACCCCAGATAGCACAGGAATTCATAAAATGACTTGGTATATGCGTGAAGCTGGCGGAGATCGTCCTTCTCGTTCTATTAGAAAATCTAAGAACGAGCCGGGAGGAGTTTCTGTAAAGCCAGGCACTTACAAACTAGTAATGCAATATGGTGATCAATCAAGTGAGTCTTCTATTGAAGTAGCGAGTGATCCTCGTTATGACGTTCCTGCTAAGGCTATTAATGATGCTTATAACACCGGAAAGCAACTTGAAGCAATGACACAAACTGCTGCAGACGCTGTAAAGCAACTAGTACAGAGCAAAACAATCGCTAGTGACTATAAGAAGATGATTAAAAAACTAGATGATGACAAAGCTTATAAAAGCGAACTCAAATTTATAGGAGAAATGACTAAGCGTATTGATAAGGTTATTGCTCTTTATATAGGTACTATAGATAAAAGACAGGGAATCACTCGTAATCCAGAGATTACAGTAATGAATCGTATAAGATCTGCAAGTGGTTATGCTCGTAGTCGTCCTAATGGGCTTACATCTACAGAGACTACATTAATATCACACGCTCGCAACGAGTTACAAACTGCGCTTAACAAGACAAATACCTTCTTTACAGAGGAGTGGGCTCCTTTTGAGTCTACACTCAAGGCAATGAACGTAAGTGCATTTAAAGAAATCAAAACCTTTACCATAGATTAATATGAGAAAAGGAATCATTTTAATAGTACTGACCATAATCATGACAGCTACCCTTACCGCGCAAGATCGCGGTGAGGACAAGCTAGGCTCATGGGGTATGCTCTTTACTACAAATCAAATCTCTGAGAAATTAAGTCTACATGCAGAGGTGCAGTATCGTACTTATGAGTTTGGAACCAATTTTAATCAGTTGCTATTGCGTACTGCTATGAATTACCATATTTCTGAGAATGCAATGGCATCATTTGGTTATGGATATATCACTACAGACACAGCTTTTGAGGAGTTTGATGGTGAAAAGAATGTAACTGAAAATAGACTTTATGAGCAATTTGTATTAAAAAACTCATTAGGTAATTTTAAATTCAGTCATAGGTACCGCCTAGAGCAACGCTTTATTAATAGGCCTTTTGGTGAGAACACCACAGAGCATAGAGCACGTTACTTTTTACGAGTAACCTATCCTCTTAATGACACCTGGTTTTTAACGGCTTATGATGAGATTTTTATTAATCTGCAGAATGACTTTTTCGGTCAAAACCGTTTATATGGAGCTGTAGGATATAATTTCAATAAGAATGTGAGCACGCAAGTGGGCTATCTTAAAAATGATTTTTCGGTAGACACCTACGATCGTTTTCAAGTAGCACTGTTTATCAAAACAGATTTAAGAAAGAAGAAAGGGTAGTACAACTTCCTTATTGTAGAAGAACCTCAATCTTATGATTGGGGTTTTCTTTTTTTACGCTTTCGCGAAAGCGGAACAGTAAAATATGATGAAAGTGTAAAAATCATGAAGGATAACCTTTATAACATATTAATTACACCTAATAATCGTACATTAAATTCTTTAAAGATAGGTTGCTCGATTTCCTACGACAGAAGAGCTACAACCATTCAACTAATAACTTATTATGAGATCTAGCAAGATAAATTTTACAAATGCACAAGGAGAAGTACTCTCTGGAAAACTTGACTTACCAGCAAACCAAGACCCACATAACTTCGCCATTTTTGCTCATTGCTTTACATGTACAAAAGATTTTAGCGCAGTGCGCAATGTGAGTCGCGCTTTGGCTTCACAAGGATTTGGAGTACTTCGCTTTGACTTTACTGGTTTAGGAGATAGCGATGGAGACTTTGCCGATACTAATTTTTCTAGCAATGTAGATGATCTCATAAGCGCTGCAGATTTCCTTGCCAAAGAATACAAAGCTCCTTCCCTACTGGTAGGTCACTCGCTAGGAGGTGCCGCTGCAATTTTTGCTGGAGGCAAGATTGACACTATAAAAGCCGTTGCGACTATAGGCGCTCCTAGCAACCCTGTACACGTTCAAAAACAACTAGGCGCACAGCTCGCAACTATACGAGAAGAAGGCCAAGCTCAGGTAAAACTAGCTGGGCGTGACTTTACGTTTAAAAAACAATTTATAGACAATCTAGAAGAAAATTCATGTGTAGATGCTGCTCGTGACTTGCACGAAGCGTTACTCATACTTCACTCACCGCAAGATGACACTGTATCTATTAAAAATGCAGAGGAGATTTACCTTGCAGCACATCACCCTAAAAGCTTTGTGACTCTTGATGGGTCTGAGCACTTATTAATTGATAAGGAAAATGCTTCTTATGTAGGAAAGATTATTGCGGGATGGGCTGCTCGATATATCCCTACTGAAGATGAAGCTTCAATAAGCACCACACATCAAGTAGTAGCAAGCCTAGATGCCGAAGATGGATTTTCTACACTTCTTAAGCTTGGAAGCCACCACATGAAAGCAGATGAGCCTGCGCGCGTAGGAGGAAATGATTACGGCCCTACTCCTTATGAATTACTAGCAGGAAGTTTATCGGCCTGTACTGCGATGACCATACAGATGTATGCAAAGCGTAAAAACTGGCATATTGAAAATGTTGAGGTACATACTAGCTACTCAAAAACACATGCTCAAGATTGTGCTGTTTGTGAAGAAAGTGACACCGCAGGTAAAATAGATACTTTTCATCGTGAGATTAAAATCACATCAAATCTTGATGAGAAACAACTTAAACGCATCTTACAAATTGCAGATAAGTGTCCAGTTCATAAAACACTACACAGCGAGACTCAGGTTCTTACGAAGTTAATATAGGATAGTTACGCTTTCGCGAAAGCGTATTTACTTAAATCAATAATACATACATCAAAAGTTCGAAAGGGATGACATATCCTTTTCGAACTTTTTTTATTGCCTACGTTATCAAATTGTAAATTACTTGCGATACACGCAACGCAAAGGAGATTCATGCATCTAGTTATAAACTAAAACATTATGAAACACGTATGTATCCTACTACTCGTATCTTTCTCTCTACTGAGCTGTGTCACAGACAGAAGTAGTGATGATATAGATACTATTGATCTATTATCAAACTACGATGCGATTACTCTTGATCGTCCCACTTTTGAAGCAAGCGTCACTCTAGAAGACGCAAGAAACATTATCAACTCAGGGAAAATTTATGTCATTAATGATTTACTCTTTGTAAATGAAAAGAATGAAGGCTTTCACATTTTTGATAATGAAGATCCACAAAATCCTACTGCCCTGGCATTTATTAAAGCTCCTGGTGCAACAGATCTCGCTATTAAAAACAATGTGTACTACATCAATCAAGCTGTAGATCTCATAGCAGTTATTTATGATAAACCTAATGCAAATCTGGTTGTCACAAAACGCATACGCGATGTGTTCCCCGTAAAACAATCTCCAGATGGATATATTCCAGATGTGGAGGATGGAGCTATAATTATTGATTACGAACTTCAAAACTAATTCACTATGAGAACATATATTTTTATACTAGTATTTGCAATCGTTTCATTAGGATGCAGTTCAGATAGTAATGAGGGAAGCAGCTTTAATAGTGCTGATAGTATAGGTCAAGGTGGTTCACTAGCTACTTTTGTTATTAAAGGAGATTACCTTTATACCGTAGACAATGAAGATTTAAATGTTTTTAATATCACTACAACTACAGATCCCGTACTTGTAAATACAGTTCCTATTGGTTTTGACATTGAGACTTTATTCAGTTACAAAGATTACCTCTACATAGGTTCTCGTAACGGGATGTTTATTTATGATGTGAATAATCCAGAGTTTCCTGTACAATTATCATCTGTGCAACATTTTACTTCTTGCGATCCTGTTGTAGCAAATAGCAACTATGCTTTTGTGACATTATGGAGTGATTTAGGATGTGGAGGTTTTGTAAATCAACTAGAGGTTTATGACGTATCTGACGTGCTTAACCCTATGCTTGTTAATATTCGCCAACTTACATTCCCAAAAGGTCTTGGACTTTACGGAGACTACTTAATAGTATGCGATGATGAAATCAAAATATTTGACATAACAAACCCAGCCGAGTCTGTGCTGGTGCATAGCATTGATAGACTGGCATTTGATGTAATCATTCAAGGAGACTTGTTAATTGCTGTAGGAGAAAGTGGCGTTTTTCAATACGCACTAAATGCTCAAAATATTACAGATACACCAGCCCTAAGTACCATAAGTATCTAAAAGGTTTTATAAATGTTTAGTATTTCTTAGCTAACCTTGGTATCTTAGAGGTTATTAAACACTAATCACAAAATTTTAAATTATGAAATTCAAGTATATTACCCTAGCAATACTAGCGACAGCAGCACTTGCAAGTTGTAAAAAAGATGTAAAAACTGTCGAAGAAGTTGAGGAAGTGACTGTAGAGACAGAAGCTCCTGCAGCACCTGTAGCGCAAAAGATTATAATGAAACTAGAGCCTAAAAGCGATAGCAAAGCTACTGGGAGTGTTGTTTTTAAAGAAGAAGATGGCCAAGTAAGTTTTACAGCTGTTATAGGCGGTCTTGATGAAGGAATGCATGCAATACACATACACGAGAGTGCAGATTGCTCTAGTGCAGATGGTTCATCGGCTGGAGGTCACTGGAATCCTACTAATGAGCAACACGGTAAGTGGGGAGCAGCAGAAGGCTTCCATAAAGGAGACATAGGAAACTTCCCAGCAGACGAAAGCGGGAATGGAACTATCACTATGAATACAGATCAGTGGTGTATAGGCTGTGGAGATCCTAAAAAAGATATTGTAGGAAAAGCTATTATTGTACACCAAGGAACAGATGACTTTACATCTCAACCTAGTGGTGCAGCTGGAAAGCGTATCTCTTGTGGAGGTATCATTAAATAATAAACACCACTAACAAGTTTATAAGAAGAGCCTCACCATAATGGTGAGGCTTTTTTATGCGTTGTTGTGACCATATTAATTGGTATTTACGTGTATTAGAATCTTTTTTACATAATACTAGGGAAGTATCACTCGCTATAAATAAGACGTTAGATAGTTTCTGTTACATCCATATCTCTATGGTTGATGATATAAACTTAGTTATTTCGCTACATATTACTCATAGCAAACAGGCCATGCTTATTAAAATTTGTAACTAGAAAATATTATAATGCAAAAAAGCCGTCGCAAATGCGAGGGCTTTTTTTATAGTAAGTTCTTTTGATAAGATTACTTCTTAACTTCTACAGCAGATTTTTTTAAGGCCTGGCTCATCTCAATAGACAGAGCAGATCTCTCAAATTTCATTTTACCTGACATTGTTTCCAACACACAAGTACCGTTATCATTAAGTTCAAGAATTTTACCGTGTAAACCACTTTTAGTGATCACGCGATCTCCCTTGGCAAGATCTTTATCAAAGTTCTTTTCTTGTTTAATTTTTTTACGCTGTGGCAATACAATAAAAAATACTATAAATACCGTAAAGAGTAAAAGTGGACCTAGTATGCCCTGCATTCCTTCGCCCATATTGCTTATTTAGCTGCTCCTGCTGCAGGGTTTACAAATGCTTTGATAAGTACAGTCTCTGTACCTTTCTCAGTGTTTGCTTTGATTGTAACAGTTTTAGTTACTTGGTTTGCTCCACTACCGTTATATTTTACAAGTAATTCTCCTTTTTCTCCTGGAGCTACTGGATTTTTAGAATATTCTGGAACAGTACAACCACAAGAGCTCTTTGCATCTACAATTACTAATGGTGCTTTACCAGTGTTTGTAAATGTAAATTTGTGCTCTACAGTTGTTCCTTTTTCAATGTTTCCAAAATCAAATTCAGATTCATCAAAAGAAATAACTGGATATGTAGTAGCTTGTGCATCTCTTGCCGCAGCAACTTCTACATTTTCTTCTTTTACTTTGCTAGCCGCATCTTCCTTACATGAAGTAAATAACATAGCCGAAAGTACTCCTAATACTAATAAACCTTTTTTCATTGTTGTTTTTTATTAAATAATGATATGTAAAAATAAGAAAATTTAATTATTTTAAACCTCTACCCTCTTTCTTTAACCTTTTTTCTGACTCGTACTGTTTTACGAGCTTGTCAAGGATTCCGTTTATAAAAATGCTACTCTTAGGGGTTGAGTATTCCTTTGCAATCTCAAGGTACTCATTGATAGTTACTTTCACAGGAATGGTAGGGAATTTTAAAAATTCGCAAAGCGCCATTTTTATCAATACCATATCTACATCTGCGATACGTTCTTTATCCCAATTAGGTGTGTTTGCAGAAATTTCGGAAGATAAAAACTCCTCATTTGCAACGGTTTTCTCCAGTAAGGTAGTTCCAAATAGTAAATCCTCATCATTTTTAAAGAGTACTGGAAGCAACATAGATTCTGGAGATGCAGGTTTCATCTTCCCTATACGCTTTAATACAGCCATGTTTACCATAGGGATATCATCTATCCAAGTAAGACGAGCATCCTCTATATAATCATATAACTTATCATTAGGAGCAATAATCTCAGTGTAGGCAGCAACAAGGAATTTTTTATCTGATTTAAAATCAGATTCTCCTTGTTCCATGTACGAGGCATATAATTCACTATTTATAAGCTCATTATAAATAAGAGTTACATACTCATCATTCATTCTCCAGTTCTTGAGTTTACGCTTACTTACCTCGTCGCGTAGCTCTGCATTGTCAGATAATTTGACAAGCACTTGGTTTTGGATAAACTTTGTATTGGGATTTTTTTCTTCTTCGGTTGCTAGAATCTTTTTAGAGAATTTTTCTTGTTCCGCTTTCGCGAAAGCGTGAACCTCCACCATTAAATCTAGCATTAAGAGATACAGATTGTACATCTGGTTCATACTCTCTACTGTAAATTTATCTTCTTGTTGAAGATCAAAATGCTCCTTACTACCTAGTGCGTAGATGGTTTGCATTACTTTGACACGGATATGGCGTCTGTTTAACATAGCGACAAAGAACTTTTAGTTTGGTTATAAAATGAAAAAAGATCATTTTTAAAATCGGTGCAAAAATACAGTATTTCTAAAAGTATCTCCATGTTTTATGGATTATGTTACACTAAAATTTGGCTCGCATAGGTCTTAAAAAAAACCGACCTTAGCAGTTCAAAAAAACTGCACAATATCGCCATGGGCGCACTACAATCATTAAACAAATATTTCTTACGCTATAAATGGCGTCTTATCGCTGGATTTTTCATTGTTATTGCTGCAAGATTCTTTGCAGTTTTTAATGTGGATATCGTAGGTGACATCATAAACGACGTAGAGACTTATATAAATGCTGGAGAAGATAATCTTCCTGGCCTTAAAAAATCGATGCTCTTTAAACTGGGCTTACTTCTGGGAGCAGCATTACTTTCTGGGTTTTTCACCTTCTTAATGAGACAGCTCATCATTGTAGTCTCTCGTTATATAGAAGCAGATCTTAAAAATGATGTGTACCAGCAATACCAGAGACTAAGCTTAGGTTTTTACAAACAGAACAGAACCGGAGATCTCATGAACCGTATCTCTGAGGATGTAACTAAAGTACGTATGTATGTAGGTCCTGCAATTATGTACCTTTTGCAAGCACTCGTTTTATTTGCTGTGGTAATACCGTATATGGTGAGAATGGCTCCTTCCCTAGCCGCTTACACGCTTGTACCATTACCTATATTATCTATTGCTATTTATAAACTAAGTCGCGCAATACATGTAAGGAGTACTATCGTTCAAGAGTATCTCTCAAAACTTACTACGTTTACTCAGGAATCCTTTAGCGGGATATCTGTGATTAAAGCTTACACCCTAGAAGCAAATACCTTTAAAGATTTTGCACAACTTAGTGAAGATAGTAAAGAGAAAAACTTAGACCTTGTAAAAGTACAAGCCTTCTTCTTCCCTCTTATGATAGGATTAATAGGCGCTAGTAACCTTATTGTAATCTTTGTGGGAGGACAGCAATATATAGACGGTACTATACCAGATTTAGGTACACTAGTAGAGTTTATAATGTATGTAAACATGCTTACCTGGCCTGTGGCTACGGTAGGATGGGTTACCTCGATAATTAAAGCTGCAGAGGCTTCACAAATACGTATTAATGAGTTTCTAGAAATAGTACCTCAAATTCAGAATACGGTAAGTAACCACACGCCTATTACAGGTGCTATCGAGTTTAAGGATGTTACATTTACCTATGATGACACAAATATCACAGCCTTAAAGAATGTATCTTTCTCTATTAATCCTGGACAGACCCTCGCAATAATAGGCCCTACAGGTTCTGGAAAGTCAACAATTCTTGAGCTTATAGGTCGACTATATGACGTTACAAGCGGTGTTATTCAAATAGACGGTCTTGCTATGAAAGATATTCATCTTGATGATTTACGATCAGAAATAGGATATGTACCTCAAGATGCGTTCTTATTTTCTGATACTATAGGAGAAAATATCAAGTTTGGCGATACAGACGCAAGTGACGAACAGGTTTACGCTTTCGCGAAAGCGGCATCTGTACATCACAACATCATTGATTTTAAAAATGGTTATGATACCATTCTAGGAGAACGAGGAATCACACTTTCTGGAGGTCAAAAGCAGCGTGTATCCATAGCTAGAGCACTTATAGGCAACCCTAAAATATTACTTCTAGATGACTGTTTAAGCGCTGTAGATACCGAGACGGAAGAAGAAATACTCAACAATCTAGAGAAATTAACTGTCGATACAACGACCATCATCGTGAGCCATAGAATATCATCTGCAAAAAATGCTGACCAAATTCTAATTATTGAAGATGGAAAAATAACACAGCAAGGCTCTCACAATCAACTAATAGAACAAGAAGGATACTATAAAGAACTTTACGTAAAACAACTAGACGAAAAAGAAATGTAGAAAAAATTGGGCAATGGCTAATTTTTTATCATTTTTGAAGTAGATAAACACAATCCAAACAATAAGGAATATTATGAGTGATTACGAAGGACGTGACAATGAAGAGATTTTCTCAAAAGTATTAAGAGCAGGAAGACGCACTTACTTTTTTGATGTAAGATCTACGAAGGCAGGAGATTATTACCTTACCATAACAGAGAGCAAGAAGTTTACAAATGATGATGGTTCTTTCCATTTTAAGAAACATAAAATCTACTTATACAAAGAAGACTTTGCTGGCTTTACAGAAAACTTGAATGATATGACTTCATACATTCTTGATGAAAAAGGAGAAGAAGTAATATCAGACCGTCACCAGAATGATTACTCACGCCCACAGCCAACAGAAGTTGTAGACTCAGGAGCTGTTTCTTCAGAGAAGCCTAGTAGCATGAGCCCAGACAAGTTTACAGATGTAAGCTTTGATGATATTTAAAGAGTAAATTACCCAAAATATATAAATACCACCTCTCGCGAGGTGGTATTTTTTTTGTTAGTCTCTTAAGAAAATTACTTCTTGAGGTCGCACATTACCTGTTTCTAGCGTGAGTATAATCTCCTTATCTAAGCTCATCAATACCACTAGACCATATGTAATATTGCCCTCCATATAGGTCCCCATCACCACGTAAGTTCTCGTATCAAGATCTATTGACGTATTTACAATATTGATTCCTCGACCTGTTTCTGTAAAAATTCTATTTATTAAATCCGTACTCTCATAGGTTACAATAGTATTTGTATCATATGAGTAAATACTAGAAATAATCCCGTCAAACTCCTTAAAGACCATCTCATTTTGAGAAAATTGCGCTTCATTAAAGCCATCACTTATACTTAATCCTAAAGGAAACGAACTAACCTCGCTCGTTGTAAAAGTATTTATATCAAGTACAACATGAGACACTGCGTCACCATTAAAATTAAAGAGATACATCTCATCCCGCACATCATTGTACATAAAACCACCATACTCACTTACATTTACAACACCTAAGCGCTCGCCATCTATTGCGCTATTTACATATAGATTACGCACACTTGTAAAAGTATCTACAGCTATGGCAAAAGATCTATTACCGCTGGCAAAGACATTAAATTGAACAGGCGCTATATCTGCGTTACCTAGATATGATTCTGAGGTTGTACCAGATAGTTGACTATAACTATGTACATTGATATCACAACAACTACTCGAAGCATCTAGATAATAGGTGAGTAAACTTTGCTCTGCATTGATAGTATAGAAATTATTTGTAGCATTCTCTGGATTAAAAAAATCTGTTACACTTCTCATACCACCTGTAGCCACATCGTAAAATACATAGGACGTAGTTGGAAAATCTAGGGCAAATGCAAGTTCTTTTCCTACAGTGTTTTGCAAAAACCCAAACTCAAATCCTATAGTTTCTTGAAGATCTGTAGTTATCCTATCTTCATAAGACGCGGTCCACTTCACTAAGTTAAAGCTTGTCCCAGTAGTAAGGTCATCCCCTATTATGGCTATTGCAGGTAATATTATTTGCTCTTCATCAATAGCCGAAGAAAATGTGTCATCATTATCACAATTTATAAATGCAACACATGTGAGTATCAAAGAGAACCTGGTTAATAGCTTCATTTTTTTCTATAAGGTACTTATTAATTTTTAACAGCGATCACCTCTATTTCAATTTTGGCACCTAGAGCTAGTGCTTCGGCAGCAAAGGTTGTTCTAGCAGGTTTTTGAGGGAAATAAGAACTATAAACTTCATTGAATGCTTTGAAGTCTTCTATATCATCAAGTATCACTAATGCTTTTACCACATTACTCATATCCATATCACGCTGCGCTAACACCTCTTTTATGTTTTCAAGGGTTTGCGTTGTTTCGGCAGTTATTCCGCCAGGTACTAGTGTGCGGTTTTTTTGATTTAAACCTATTTGACCAGAGAGAAAATACATATTACCCACTTGCACTGCGTCAGAAAAAGGAGCGTCTTTCTTTGTGATCTCATGAGACTTATGAAAGACAGTTTTTTCATTAATTTCAACCTTGGTTTCTGGTACAGGTCTAGTAAGAGAATGTCTTTCTTGACAAGACAAAAGAAGTAATAAACACGCGGCGCTTAAGAGAAGTCTTTTCATATAGATTGTTTTTTAGACAATAAATGTACACATAGATGAGAACCTTTTTTAAGGATTACGTATTTTTAAACTTTTAGATTACATGATGTAGTACGCTTTCGCGAAAGCGCACTAACAACCTACCAATATGGATAAAAAACAAGAATTTCTAGAATTCATTAAAGCAGGAAATACGTTTAAGGGAGACTTTATAACGATGGGAGCTGCGATGCTAGATGGTGAGACGATTACAAATGCACATGTAAAAGTGCCCCTTAAAACCTTGAATCGTCACGGTCTTATAGCCGGAGCAACTGGAACGGGTAAAACAAAAACACTACAAATAATAGCCGAAAACTTATCTGACAAAGGTATCCCTGTACTTTTAATGGATATGAAAGGTGATCTTTCTGGTATTGCAAAAGCAAGCCCAGGACATGCGAAGATAGATGAGCGCCATGCAAAAATTGGGGTCCCCTTTGAGGCCAAAGATTTTCCTGTAGAACTTCTCACACTCTCAGATCAAAATGGGGTGAGATTGAGAGCCACAGTAAGTGAGTTTGGTCCAGTATTATTTTCTCGTATTCTTGATGCTACTGTTGCACAATCTGGTATTATCTCTATTCTTTTTAAATATAGTGATGATAATAAATTGCCTTTACTAGATTTAAAAGATTTTAAAAAGATCTTGCAGTATGCTACTAAGGAAGGTAAAGCAGAAATAGAAGAAAATTACGGGAGAATATCTCCTGCATCTTCTGGATCTATCTTACGTAAGATTGTTGAGCTAGAACAACAAGGAGCAGATATCTTTTTTGGTGAGAAGTCTTTTGATACAGATGATCTTACAAGGAAAACAGAAGATGGTCGTGGCGTTATTAACGTGATTCGTCTTACAGATATTCAAGACAGACCTAAACTGTTTTCTACATTTATGCTAAGCTTGCTGGCAGAGATTTACTCTACCTTTCCAGAACAAGGAGACAGCGGTAAACCAGAACTTGTAATCTTTATAGATGAAGCACACCTTATATTTAAAGAAGCCTCAAAAGCACTTCATAGCCAGATAGAAAGTATTGTAAAATTAATACGTTCTAAAGGGGTTGGAATTTATTTTGTAACTCAAAACCCAACAGATATTCCAGACGGAGTATTGAGTCAGTTAGGATTAAAAGTGCAACATGCTTTACGTGCATTTACTGCAAAAGATAGAAAAGCCATAAAACTTACTGCCGAAAACTATCCAGATTCTCCATACTACGATACCAAGTCGGTACTTACCTCGTTAGGTATAGGGGAAGCACTAATATCTGCCCTTGATGAGAAAGGTCGCCCTACTCCACTTGCTGCAACAATGTTACGTGCTCCTATGTCGCGTATGGACGTGCTTACTCAAAAAGAGATTGATAGTATTAATGATAGATCTGAACTAGTAGAAAAGTATAGCGAACTCACAGACCGTGAGAGTGCTTACGAACTTTTACAGAAAAAGATAGATAAAGCAAACGAATCTGAAGCAAAGGAAAAAGCCAAAGAAGAACGTGCCAAAGCAACAAAGTCTTCTTCTAGATCATCTAGTTCAAAAAGCACACAAAGTGCTGGAGCAAAAGCATTAATTAAGGTACTTACCAGTGCTACAGTAATACGCGGAGTATTTGGTATACTTGGTAAAATGCTTAAATAGTTAGAAACCATTAAAATATTTAAAGCTCACCTAGCGGTAGTTTTATTAAAAATAATAGCATCCATCAAATATGAGGTGCATCTATATTTTATGAAAAAACACATTATAACATTATCACTTTTAGGACTAGTAGTAGCAAGCTGTAGTAATTCTGGAAACTTCAGTATCTCCAGTGAGACTGTAGGACCACTTACAAAAACAACAAAGGTAAGCGAACTCAAAACTGCCTTTGCAAATGATAGTCTTGTAGATGCTACAGGAGCCACAGATTTTAAGACGCCACAAGGATATGTGACCGTTTTTGAAAAAGGAGGTAAAAAACTGTTAGAACTAGGGCCTAGTTCAAACGAAAGCGATGCTACTATAAATTATATACGTGTATATGATGAGCGCTTTAAAACGACTGAAGGAGTAACGACAAAAAGTACCTTTAAAGATATTCAAGACGGTTATAAGATTAAACGTATAGACAACTTGATATCTACCATTGTTGTTCTTATCGAGGATAATGATATCTTCTTTACAATTGATAAAAAGCATCTTCCATCTGAGCTTATGTTTGATACACAATCTAAAGTAGAGTTCTCTCAAATCCCAGATGATGCACCTATTAAATATGTTCAAATAAGCTGGTAATGAGTAAAAAATATAAAATTCAGAAAAGCCCGTTTGTAGTGCCTACTACAGATGAAAAGTTAATAGAGGAGCACTGGGGTCGTGCCACAGATGGAAATACAGATGTAAGCATAGCTCACATGGTTGCACCACCGGGATGGAGTGAGCCTTTTCAAACTCCAGAATTTGACGAGTATACTTATATAATACGTGGTAAGAAACAATTTATCATAGAAGGCGAAACTTTAATACTGGAAACGGGTCAAAGCATTAAAATAGAACGTAATACACGAGTTCAATACAGCAATCCGTTTACTGAAGAATGCGAGTATATGTCCATTTGTACTCCTGCATTTTCACCAGATTCCGTTAACAGAGAATAATATTACTATTGAAAAAGTCACTACAACGCCTTATACCTAAACTTATAGGGGCAAAAATTAATAGCGTTAGTCTTGCTAGTCCTGCCAAAGCAGCGCAGCAATCATTTAATATCTTTTGTACTCCTCGCAAAGGCAGACCTTATGGGGAGCAAATTCCATATTTAGAAAATCCAAAGTTTGAAAAATTAGATTCTGGATCTTGTGAGCTTCAATCTTACCGATGGGAAGGTACTGGTAAAAAGATACTTTTAATTCATGGATGGGAAAGTAATACTCATAGATGGTATAGACTTATAGAAGATCTACAGAAAAAGAATTATGATATCTATGCCATAGATGCACCTGCTCATGGATACTCAACTGGAAAGCTACTTAACGTTCCAAGATATGCACAGGCAATAGAAACTGCAATCAATGCTTATAAACCTGATCATATTATCGCACACTCGATAGGTGGTCTTGCAACGGTGTTTCATCAGTTTACTTACAAGCCTGAAGGCTTGACATCTGCAGTGATCTTAGGATCTGCTTCAGAGCTTGCAGAAATTATGGTAGGCTATAAGGCAATTCTTGGCTTGAATAATAGAACTATGACTGCCTTAGAAAAATTAGTCAAGGAATTATTTGGGTATAATTTTAAAGAATTTTCTGGTGCGGCATTTGCAAAATCTCTTACCCTACCGGCGTTGATTATTCATGATAAGTATGATAAAATAACGCCCGTCTCTGCTTCTCAAAATATCCACAAAAACTGGAAAGGTAGCACCTATATTGAAACAGAAGGCTATGGACACTCCTTGTATCAAGAAGAAGTGCGTAAACATATTGTAGACTTTCTAGCTTAAGTCTTCTATATCGTCCACATCATCTTGAGAACTTTTAGGACCTTCATTGTGTACATTTAAATCATAACCCACGTAAAAACCTAATGGTTCATCTATGATTAATTTGACTTGTGAAGCAACTTGACCAGTATGAAATGAAAAATGCTCTACTGCGTGAAGCACAAGTCCTATTCCAGAGTAGTTGAATCCTTGCACTTGTCTTTTATTCAAAAGATTTTCAGGTAATGCATCTTCTATTATAATAGTTGCAGACTGTACTGTAAGCAACAATTTTTGAAGAAGCTCATCTCTAGTATACCCATCTTCTGTCGAAAATTCTAGTTCACGATCACGCTCATCTGGCTTACCACCAAGTCCAGATATAATGTACTGTGTTAGATTACCACAGATATGCAATAGCTGATTACCAAGTGTATTGAGAGCTTGATTTTGCTTTATCCAAATTTCATCTTCTGAGATTTTGGATAAAGCAATACTAATCATGCGCACATTCTCGTCTAAACGAAAAATAGCATTTTCTTTAAAATCTTCGTGCCAGCTACTTTGCATACTACGCCTTTGTTTCTAAAATATAATTCTCTAGCTGCTTTAATGAGATTCTATTCTCATAAATAGCTTTTCCTATAATCGTCCCTTCGCAACCCATTGCCGCAAGCTTAGGAAGCTCATCAAAAGTAGAAATTCCGCCTGACGCGATTAGTTTCAAATCTGGCGTACTTTTTAATATCTCTTCATATAAGTCAAAACTAGGACCTTCAAGCATACCGTCTTTACTTATATCTGTACAAATAACATAAGACACTCCTTCCTTGTTGTAAGAGCTTATAAACTCTACCACATCATCATCAGACTCTTCAAGCCATCCAGAGATTGCAATTTTTCTATTATGAGCATCTGCTCCCAGGATAATTTTATCACTCCCAAATTTTGATAACCAGCTCTTAAATGTATCCGGATTTTTTACAGCAATACTTCCACCAGTGATTTGAGAAGCTCCACTTTCAAAAGCAATCCTTAAGTCCTCATCTGTTTTCAATCCTCCGCCAAAATCTACTTTTAAACTCGTTTGAGAAGCAATTTGTTCAAGAATCTTATGGTTTACAATATGCTTACTCTTTGCGCCATCTAGATCTACAAGGTGTAAGTGTGTAATCCCGTGTGCTTCAAATTGCTTTGCAACCTCAAGCGGATTTTCATTATACACTTTCTTCGTTGCATAATCACCCTTAGAAAGGCGTACACAAGCTCCCTCTATGATATCTATTGCAGGTATAATCCTCATAATTCTAAAAAGTTTTTAAGTATTTGTTCTCCCACATTACTAGATTTTTCTGGGTGAAACTGTGTTCCATAAAAGTTATCCTTTGCAAAAGCACTTCCGTAAGGAATTCCATAAGAAGTGGTCGCTATGGTTTCGGTAGTTACTGGGGCGTAAAAACTATGCACCATATAAATAAATGATCCATCCTCTACTCCTTTAAATAATGGAGATTTAAGATCTGTAATCTTGTTCCACTGTATTTGTGGGACTTTTACGCTTTCGCGAAAGCGTAACACATCTACATCAAATATTCTCAGCCCTTCTGTGTTACCTTCTTCAGAACGGTTACACATAAGTTGCATCCCAAGACAGATTCCTAAAACAGGCTGCTTTAAAGTAGGAATCACTTTATCAAGACCCGTTTCTCTCAGTTTTGACATGGCACTACTCGCCTCGCCTACTCCTGGAAAAATCACCTTATCTGCCGAACGAATTTCTTCTTCATTGTTGCTCAAAGTAGCTTTAAATCCTAAGCGTTCTATCGCAAATTTTATGCTCTGTATATTACCAGCGCCGTAATTAATTATTACTATTTTCATTACAGCATCCCTTTTGTAGATGGTAAAATCATCTTATCTGCATCTCTCTTTACCGCTACTTTAATAGCCTTTGCAAATGCTTTAAAGATAGCTTCTATTTTATGGTGCTCGTTTGTTCCTTCGGCTTTGATATTAAGATTTGCCTTTGCACCATCTGTAAACGATTTAAAGAAGTGATAAAACATTTCTGTAGGCATTTTACCAATCATCTCACGATTAAAATCTGCTTCCCAAACTAGCCAGTTTCTTCCTCCAAAGTCTATAGCAACTTGCGCAAGACAATCATCCATAGGCAAGCAAAAACCGTAACGTTCTATTCCTAATTTATTACCTAAAGCGATGGCAAACACTTCTCCTAGGGCAATTGCTGTATCTTCAATAGTGTGGTGTTCATCTACTTCTAGGTCTCCTTTTACTTGGATATCTAAATCCATTTGTCCGTGACGAGCAATCTGATCCAGCATATGGTCAAAGAATGAAAGCCCAGTATCTATATTTGATTTACCAGTACCATCAAGGTTCAGAGTAATGTTTATGTCTGTTTCATTAGTTTTTCGCGAAAGCGTAGCAACACGTCTTTCTAACTTAAGAAACTCATAAATCTTTTGCCAATCGTTAGTCTCTAGGGCAATATCTTTATTCAAATCATCTTGTGAGATAGTGATTTCTCCCGTACCAAGATTAGTATTATCATTAATAAATATACCTTTTGCACCTAAGTTTGTTGCTAGTTGCATATCTGTAAGGCGGTCACCTATTACAAAAGAGTTTGCAAGATCATATTCCTCAGAAAAGTATTGAGTTAATAATCCTGTACCAGGTTTTCGAGTGTCTTTATTTTCGTGCGGAAATGTGCGGTCTAAAAATACATTATCAAAAACAACCCCTTCGTTTTCAAAAGACTTCATTATAAAATTATGCACTGGCCAGAATGTATCTTCCGGAAAAGAGTCTGTACCTAAGCCATCTTGATTTGTAATCATTACAAGCTCATAATCGAGCTCCTGCGCAATCTTACCTAACCAAGTAAAACACTTAGGATAGAATATCATTTTTTCAAACGCATCGATTTGTTCATCTACCGTTTCTTTAATCATTGTACCATCACGGTCGATAAAAAGGACTTTTTTAGCCATTATTTTAATGTATTTAATGCGTTTATAAGTTGTGTGTTTTCTTCTGTAGTTCCCACTGTAAAACGTAGTGTATTCTCACACAAAGGCTGTGTGCTTCTGTTACGTACGACAATTCCAAGAGCAATAAGTTGCTTGTAACGCTCGTTTGCATCATCTACTCTTGCTAGAATAAAGTTTGCGTCAGATGGAAAAATCTCTTTAACAAATGGTACTTCTTGTAAGACCTTTGATAAAGCCGCTCTGTTCTCTAAAAGCGTATTTATTTCTGCATCTATAGTCTCCGTTTGCACCAACCTATTATAAGCTCTTTCTTGTGTAAGAGCGTTTACGTTATAGGGAGGTTTAATTTTATTTAAAACAGTAATAATCTCATCACTTGCAATGCACAAGCCTAAACGTACACCTGCAAGGCCATACGCCTTAGATAGTGTTTGCGTGATTATTAAATTAGGATATTGAGATAATTGTTTTGACCAACTTTCTGTAGTTGCAAAATCTATGTATGCTTCATCAAGAATTACTAGACCTTTAAAAGTTTCTAAAATCTCAATAATAGCAGCTGCATCAATAACATTACCCGTTGGATTATTTGGCGAGCAAATAAAAATAAGCTTTGTATGCTCATTTATGGCAGCCAAAATACCCGCAGTATCAAGTTGGAAATCTTGATTAAGTAAGACTTCTATATTTTTAATATCATTAGTTCCAGCAAGTACCTTGTACATTCCATATGTAGGTGGCACAGTGATGATTTCATCCTTGCCTGGAATACAAAATGCTCTAAATATTAAATCAAGCACTTCATCACTACCGTTACCCAATAACAATTGGCTCTCAGAAATACCGCGCTGTGCAGCTATAAGGCTCTTTAAAGTGCGTTGCTGCGGATCTGGATATCTATTTACACCATTTTCAAATGGATTTTCATTTGCATCAAGAAATATCATTTCCTTATCAAAATCTGTAAACTCATCTCTAGCAGAGCTGTAAGCTTGCATGCTTGCCACGTTAGGACGGACGAGACTAGAGATACTAAAGGTTTTATTCATACTAAAAGGTGTAGCTTATTGTAATTTTTTAAGTCTAAGAGTTACTGCATTTTTATGTGCATCAAGTCCTTCTGCAGCAGCCATAAGCTCAATAGCTGGACCGATATTTTGAATCCCTTTGGGTGATATTTTTTGAAAGGTCATAGACTTCATAAAACTATCAAGATTTACACCGCTGTATTGCTTTGCATAACCATTAGTAGGTAGGGTGTGATTTGTTCCAGATGCATAATCTCCAGCACTCTCAGGCGTATAGTTACCTATAAATACAGATCCTGCATTCATGATATTATCCACATAAAAGTCTTCGTTTTTCATGCATACAATAAAATGCTCCGGGCCGTACTCATCAATTAGTGCTAAAGCAGTTTCGTCGTTTTCAACAAAAATAAGTTTGCTGTTTTCGATGGCTTTTTCTGCAATATGCTTTCGCGAAAGCGTACTCATTTGCAATTCCACCTCTTTTTCAACATCATCTATGAGTTTACGAGAAGTTGCTACTAAAATAACTTGGCTATCAACACCGTGCTCTGCTTGGCTTAATAAGTCTGATGCTACAAAACTCGCATCTGCCGAATCATCTGCCACCACTAATAACTCTGAAGGTCCAGCGGGCATATCGATTGCTACACCATGCTTTGTTGCTATTTGTTTTGCAACTGTGACAAACTGATTTCCTGGACCAAAAATTTTATATACTTGAGGCACCGTCGCTGTTCCAAAAGTCATCGCGGCAATTGCCTGGATACCTCCTACTTTGAAAATTTTAGTAACTCCGCTCAGTTTTGCGGTGTATAAAATTGCAGGATTTACATTTCCATTTTTATCTGGAGGTGTACATAATACAATTTCTTTACAACCAGCAATATTTGCAGGGGTTGCAAGCATCAATATTGTCGAAAATAATGGTGCTGTTCCTCCAGGGATATAAAGTCCTACTTTTTGAATAGGTCGTTTTTCTTGCCAGCAATTTACTCCATCTGTTGTAGTTACTGTTACTCTAGTAGTTTTTTGTGCTGTGTGGAAACGTTCAATATTTCCTTTTGCTAGCTGTATCGCCTCTTTTAATTCTATAGATAAAGAATTTTCGGCATCACGTATTTCATGATCAGATACAGTGATAGTATCTAGCGTAACATTATCAAAAATGGACGTGTATTTTGCAACCGCCTCATCTCCCTTTAACTTTACCTCTTTGAAGATATCATTTACTGTAGCCTCAATATCATCTACAGTTTGAGTAGGTCTTTTAAGGATTTTCTCCCACTCACTTCTTTCTGGATTATAGATCTTATTCATAGCAAAATAATTTTATAGTACCATTTTTTCAATAGGACACACTAAAATGCCTTCGGCTCCAGCAGATTTTAAATTATCTATAACATCCCAGAAACTATTTTTATCAATTACTGAGTGTACACTACTCCAGTCTTTTTCGGCTAGAGGTAAAACAGTAGGACTTCTCATTCCAGGAAGCATTGCTATAACATCATCAAGCTTATTGTTAGGTACATTCATAAGTACATACTTACTACGCTCACCTGTAAGAACAGCTCTAATGCGAAATTTAAGCGTATCAAGAATTGCCTCTCTCTCCTTTGAGATTGTAGGTGACACAGTCAGTACTGCTTCTGAAGTAAGCATTTGCTCTACTTCTTTAAGGTTATTTTTAAATAATGTACTACCACTAGAAACGATATCACAGACAGCATCTGCAAGACCTATGCTTGGTGCGATTTCTACAGATCCATTAATAATGTGTAACTCTGCCTTAACACCCTTGCTATCAAGATATTCCTTTACAGTGTTAGGATAAGAAGTTGCGATACGCTTACCTTCGAAATCCTTTACAGAATTGTATTTCTGTCCTTTAGGAATAGCTAGTGAAACTTTACATTTTGAAAAACCTAATCTTTCTACTATGGCTAAATCCTTTCCTTTTTCAATTAAAGTGTTTTCACCTAAGATTGCGATATCTACAACACCATCTCTTAAGTATTGAGGTATATCACCGTTACGTAAATAAAGGACTTCTAATGGGAAATTTCTGGCAGTTGCTTTGAGTTGGTCTTTACCATTATCAATAGAGACACCACAATTTTTTAATAATTGTAATGATTCCTCATTAAGGCGTCCAGATTTTTGAATAGCAATTCTAATTTTTTGACTCATGATAATTTTTTAATGTCCAAATTACTCAAAAGAAAAAACCCGCTTGAGTAATTCAAACGGGTTTTTAATATGAAATATATACATACTCTTTACCTCGCTTGAGCGATGATTGAAGTATGATGGTGATGTGTGTTGTTATTAATCATTGTGGTACAAATTTAAGAAGTTCTTTGTTAAAAACAAGTGGATAACCTGATTTAATTAATTCTTAACATTGATAACTTTTCTGTAACTTTGAAGATAGTGCTATTACCTATAATAGTGCTCGCTTAGCATAATCGATGAAGGGATTTTTTGGGGCATTCTTCGTTTTTTTACTATGGACTTCTGGCTGTATTTACTTTGTAAGTACAAGAGAGGCTACTAGTGACAGTGCCGTACAACAAATTGTTGAGGAGAAAGATAATTCAGACAACAGCATCCTCAAACCAAAAGACCAACAATCACCTCCCCGAGACGTCTCTAAAACAAGGTCGACAACGACTCGTTTTGCTCCAGATAGTTTAGATTTATTTGGAATTGAACATGAGACCTCTTCCCTACTTGCAGAAGAAATTCAAAAATCTATTGCAATTAGTGATACTATAGATATTACAAAAGATGAGCCTGCGTTAGAATTTGAAAAGGAACTTAACTCATTTATGGGCCCTTCTTTTTCTAGCAATATTTTTTACCCTCGTTATAACAATACAGATCTTATACTTGATAAGGAATTAGTTGAATATGCGACAGAGCTTAGACAACTATTGAAAGAGAATCCTACTAAAAAGGTTACCATACTAGGCCACACTGATAATGTAGGAAGCAGTAAGGATAATTTTAATCAAGGACTTAAAATGTCTCGACAAGTAAAATGGTATCTCACGGCACGAAGAGGAATACCAAGGCGCAAGATAACAGCAACATCTCGAGGTGAGGAAGAACCAATAGCAAACAATAAGACCCTCTCTGGCAGACAAGAGAATAATAGAATAGAAATTATAGTAGATTAATATGAGTGTATCACAAGAGGCTATATCAATACCAGTTGCATACATAGAGACATTTGTAATGACTCTTGTTGCCTTTTTGATTGGTTATATAGGTTCGCACTTATACAGTAAGATTATTCTTAAGAAGAAACTTGCAGCTCAGAGTGACACTATAAAAAACCTAAAAGAGACTATTGATAATCTGCAAGACGAACTAGACCGCAAGGCAGATGGTGTTTTTAGAAAAGATAGAATGGATGAAGAGTTTGATCACCTCAAAGTGAGAAATCGAGCTTTTTCTCAAGAAGTTATTTCTGAGAAATTAGTAGAGAAAGACTACACAGACCTTATTAATTTTGAAAGAATAGGTAAGGCTACAGTTTCTGATAAAAATGAACTTCAACAAATTATAGGTATAGGACCTTACACTGAAGCAAAATTAAATGAGTTAGGCATTTACACTTTTGATCAAATAAGTAGATTGACCAAAGAAGATATTGAAATTATAACTAAGCTTATTAAGTTTTTTCCAGATAGAATTAAAAATGATCGTTGGGTAGCCAAAGCAATCAGGCTCAAAGAACAATTACTGGAAGATGCTCAAGATCCAAAAAAAAAGATGAAGCATAAAAAAACCACCTATTAGGTGGTTTTTTTATAACTACTATTGATGTCTAGTCTTAATTAATCTTAACTCCAGATTCATTAAACTCAATATCCATATTCTTTCCTTTTCTCTTAAACTCTACATCGTAAAACAATCCTTTTTCGGCGCTTTGAACGCGTTCTATTTCTGTTATTTCTTCGTCTGAGTAATTATCATCTATCGCTTTTTGAACAACTTTAGGCAGGTCATCTTTCTCTATACTTACCTCTGTCTCGATCCATGAACCGTTAGGACTAAAGTCTGCTCTGTGACGTACTCCATCTATTCTAAACCTAGATTCATAGTTCCCATTTGAATCAACGTGCCAGTCTGGATCATTCTCTCCTGGATATTTTGCTTGAAACGTTTTCTTTACTGTTTCAGGTGCATAACCCTTTTTGCTATTTTGACTTTCTACGTTTTGACCACAGCTTATAGCAAGTATGAATCCAAACAAGAAAAGTATTTTCTGATATCTATACATAAAAAAATCTTTACAATCCACACGTGAATTCGCATGGATTGTAAAGATATAAGCTTTCGCGAAAGCGTCATCTTAACGCTTTCTTATAGTTTTATGAAGTATTCTAATTATTTCCTAAAATCAGTGGAAGTCCAGAATCACCAGAACCAACAACGATAACTTTAGAATTAGGTGACTTTGATAACTCTATAGTCGCATCAATTCCTTTGTCTTGAAGAATTTTATCTGTCAAAGAAGCACTTAAAATCTTATTTGCATCTGCTTTACCTTGAGCTTCAATACGTACTTTTTCTGCTTCTTTAGATGCTGTTACAAGTCTAAACTCGTACTCTAAAGATTCTTGCTCTTGTCTTAGTTTTCTTTCAATTGCGTCTTTTATAGTATTAGGAAGCGTCACGTCTCTTACTAATACTTCATTAAGTTGCACATATTGCTTAGACAAAATAGCTTTAGTCTCTACAAATATTTCGTCTTGTATAGCATCTCTTTTACTTGAGTACAATTGCTCAGGTGTATACCTACCTACTACACTACGTGCTGCAGATCGTATAGCTGGCTGGATTACTCGTTGTAAATAATCTTTACCTAGTGTTTGGTGTAGATTTCCTAAATCTTTGCGCACTGGCTCATACCAAGCAGAGGCGTCAATTTGTATTTCTAATCCATTAGACGATAAAACTTTCATTTTTTCAAAAAGCTCTTGTTGTCTTACTTCATAAACAAATACCTTATTCCATGGCGCAACTAAGTGAAATCCTTCACTCATAGGTGGCTCATCTGTCACGACACCATTTCCAAACGTTTTAAATAATACTCCTGCCTCTCCAGAATCTATGGTTACAGCAGATTTTGTAACTAATACTAATAAAATAATGATACCTATAACTATAGGCACGCCAATCTTTGGTAATTTTTCCATAATAATTTTTTGATTTTTATTTACGTGAGTCCGTTATACTTGCGCATAAACCACTCAATAGAAAGTAGTAAGGCTATTATAAATAATAACCATTTCCAATCTATTAAAGGTACGATTTTTTCCGTGCTTTTCTGTACAGGTTTGTATCGAGTATCTTTCAAAAGATCTTCAATAAGTTGGTCTCCTGTTGCGCTCGTATAAAGGGCTGCTACGGTATTAGACGCTAGAGTACGTAGTTCTGTTACATTTGCATTTAAGAATTGTTGTTCTATCTCAAAAGGAACTATTGTAAAACTACCAGATCGAGCGAGTCCTTGATCTATAACCGACACGGTAAACTTGTAATTACCCGGCTCTAGATTATTCATCGCAACCTGATATGTATTTTTTTTAAGCAATAACGGTATATCTGTTACTTTACCCGTCTCTGCATGGACTACACGTATGGATAAACGTGCTCGTGTATCAAAGGTGTAATTTTTATCAAAGTACTGCGCATACAATGTAACATCACCATTGCCGTAATAAAAAGACTCATAATCTATATTAAGACGACTCTTTTTCTTATTTGATGCTGCATATTGCACAAGATTATCAATAAAGTTGTCAAAATCTTCAAAGCTGTTATTATTAATAAAACTCTGTGCTCTCCATCGCCACAAGCCTTCTCCTAGAATGTATACTTCGCGCTGTCCATTTGTATCAGTAGTTGCTATAAGTGGATTTTCTGTATTTAAAGATCCTATAGTCTGGGTCAGTGCAACATCTACTTCTGTCTTAAAATTAACGTCACCAAAGCTTGTCTTTAACGGCGGAAAGTCAGCAAAGCCTATATCTTCTATCACAAAAGCAGAGAAATTCACGTTGAGTTCGCCTTGTACTTCCTCTTGCTGTCCAGTGATTTCTTGATTAATGGTATTCTGGAAGGTATTTACAGCATTCCAATCTGTATTTGCGCCAGCGACTATAATACTATTTTTGGATAGCGAAGTAAGTTGCTCATAAACATTCTTGAAACGTGCATCTGGCTGATACAATATTACTAGCTCATAGTCATTGAGCTTACTTATACTTTCTAGAGGGTTTGAAAAAGTAACCGTGCGTAGTCTGTTACTCTCTATACTCTTTTTAAGCATGCCCACATCAGGATGAACGATGTTACTTACTATAAGAACATTCGTTTTTTGATCGATAACTTCTATCGCAAAGTTCTTACTATTATTTTTTGTGTTTTTTTCTGACGTAATAGGAGCAAGCTGTATAGCATATTGCCTAACTCCTACACTCGTTGCAGGTAGTAGTAAATTGAAAACCTGTGATTCTTTTTCTGGACTAAAAGTAACTCGCTCAGAATGTACTACTGTCCCTCCTGAAGTAACCGTTAATTGTGAGCTTACTGTATTGTTGCCGTTATAAGAGGCAAAAATCTCTACCGGAAACTTATTATTAATATACGCATATCTATTTACGTTTACCTGCCCTAATTTAAGATCATCGTATGTAATTGTATCTCCTAGAACTACAGGATATATCTGCTGATTAAGGTTTTTTGAGGTGTATTGATAAGCCTCACCATAGGTTTGGTTTCCATCGGTGAGTAAGATAACTGGTGCTATTTCTGTACCATAAATGTCTTCAAGACTATGAAGAACATTAGAAATGTTAGTCTGCTTTTCTTGAAAATCTAAAGTATCTAAACGTTTAAATTCTTGACCAAAACTATAAAACTGTACGTCAAAAGCATTGTTTAAAGGTTCGCTTTCGCGAAAGCGTGATACTAAATCACTACTCTCATCATCATATTCCAAGTGTTTAATACTTGCCGTATTATCTACAGCTACCGCTAGTGATGGTTTTACGGTAACATATGTAACTTGTTTATAAGAAGGATTAATTAAAATAATAAGCAATCCAAAAACGCTTAAAAACCTTATAAGCGCATAAACTTTATTCCGGCTGGTCTTATATTTTGCCTTATAAAAATACTGAAAAACCGCTATTCCCAAGGCGAGAATAGCAGCTCCAATAATTAATAATAATGTTTCTGTTTGCAAATGTTGTGGTTGTTCTTATCTCAAATATATTGAGCATGGGCAATAGTCACGTAACTCGTAAATTACGTCAGCATTCCTCCGTCTACATTAATAACTTGACCTGTGATATATGCACTCATATCACTAGCAAGAAATACGCAAGCGTTTGCAATATCTTCTGGGCTTCCACCGCGTTTTAATGGTATAGACTGTCTCCATCCATCTACAGTAGCTTCATCAAGCTTACCTGTCATCTCAGTCTCGATAAATCCAGGAGCAATCACGTTTGTACGTATGTTACGAGAACCTAGCTCAAGTGCCATAGACTTAGAGAAACCTATCATTCCAGCCTTTGAGGCAGCATAGTTTGCTTGACCAGCATTTCCTTTTACTCCTACTACAGAGCTCATGTTGATGATACTTCCTTTGCGAGCTTTAAGCATTGTGCGCTGCACTGCTTTAGTCATATTAAAAATAGACTTAAGGTTTACCTCTATGACGTTATCAAAATCCTCTTCAGACATACGCATAAGGAGATTATCCTTTGTAATACCTGCATTATTTACAAGAATATCAATAGTTCCAAAATCTTCAAGCACGTTCTTCACAAGCTCTTGAGCCTGCTCAAAATCTGCTGCATTACTTTTATATCCTTTGATTTTTACTCCTGTACTCTCTAGACTTTTCTCTAGTTCATCTGCCGCGGCAGATGACGAACTGTATGTAAAAGCAACATTTGCTCCATGTTGAGCAAATACTTCTGCGATTCCTTTTCCTATTCCACGGCTAGCACCAGTGATGATAGCTGTTTTTCCTTCTAATAATTTCATATTAAATGCTATGAATAGACAGTTAACCTATTATAATTACTGTCTGAGGTTATTTTTATTGATCTAATTGGTTTAAATATTAGGTTGTATCGTCACGCTTTCGCGAAAGCGTACATCGCTAAATTTACTTACTCAAATATAAGAATTACGATACCGACTAGAAACAAAAAAACCTCCCTAAAAAAGGAGGTTTTTTTATAAAGTATCGTAAAATTATTTACCTAAAACTTCGGCAACTTTTTTACCTATTTCTGCTGGGCTATCCACAACGTGAATACCACATTCTCTCATTATTGCTTTTTTAGCTTGAGCTGTATCATCAGATCCACCTACAATTGCTCCTGCATGACCCATAGTACGTCCTGCTGGTGCAGTCTCACCTGCGATAAAACCTATTACTGGCTTCTTGCTACCGCTTTCTTTGTACCACTTTGCAGCGTCACCTTCTAGTTGACCACCTATCTCACCTATCATTACAACAGCTTCTGTTTCTGGATCATTGATAAGCATCTCTACTGCTTCTTTTGTAGTAGTTCCTATAATAGGATCTCCTCCAATACCGATTGCTGTAGTAATACCAAGACCTTGTTTTACAACCTGATCTGCCGCTTCATACGTAAGTGTTCCAGATTTTGAAACAATACCTACAGTTCCTTTCTTAAATACAAAACCTGGCATGATACCTACTTTTGCCTCACCTGGAGTAATGACACCTGGACAGTTAGGTCCTATAAGACGACACTCTTTTGTAGAGATATAGTCTGATGCTTTGATCATATCTGCAACAGGGATACCTTCTGTAATTGTGATAATCACTTTGATTCCTGCATCTGCAGCTTCCATAATTGCATCTGCAGCAAATGCTGGCGGTACAAAAATAATAGTAGTATCTGCTCCTACTTTTTCTACTGCTTCTTGAACGGTATTAAAAACAGGCTTATCAAGATGTGTTTGTCCTCCTTTTCCTGGAGTTACACCACCTACTACGTTTGTTCCATAATCAATCATCTGGCCCGCGTGGAAAGTTCCTTCGCTACCTGTGAATCCTTGAACAATTATTTTCGAATCTTTATTAACTAAAACGCTCATCGGTTTGTTTTAAAATTTTGCACTGCAAAAGTAACAGTTTGGTTAAGTATTATGAAGTAAAAACAATGAAATTTACTTCCAAGATTTCATGCTCTCTTTTGCTTCTTCAGCTGGTTGGCTCATTTGGTACCCTCTGTACATCAAACCATCCTTCATTTCCCATATAGCCATAAAATGTGCCATAGGTTGCTCTGTATCTGGTTGCTCGATCGTAGTTACAAAATAAGTGAACCTTATCACTACCTGATCATCTTTAGAAAGAAGGTGTGTAATCTCTGGACGTACCGCATCAAAAGATTTACCAGCCTCTGCTGCCATTTCTTTTAAACCTGCTATTTCCATATGATTGTAGCCTGTTTTTGCATTCCAAAAAAGCTGCATATCAGGATGAATATACTCATCAAAAGCAGTTGTGTCATTAAAAAAGTCTGAGCTATAAAACTCTTTTACGATTTTCTTATTACTCTTAGCCATTATTGTTGCTTTAGTTTTTCTAATAATTCTTGCACTTGTCTTAACGCTGCAAGCTCTTTATATTTTGTTCTGAAATCACCTGCTGGTGATCCAAAATAACTCTTTTCTCCTTCTAGGGACTTACTCACACCACTTTGTGCAGATATGATAGCCTTCTTCCCTATAGATATACCACTAGTAACTCCTACCTGACCCCATAAAGTCACTTCGTCTTCTATGACAACACAACCGGCGATGGTAGTTTGAGCCGCGATTAAAACACGTTCTCCTATTACAGTATCATGACCTACGTGAACTTGGTTATCAATCTTAGTTCCTTTAGCTATCGTTGTATCTCCAGTAACCCCTTTATCTATAGTTGTCCCAGCTCCTATATCTACATTATCTTCTATTACAACACGACCACCAGATTTAAGTTTATCAAAACCTTCTGGACGTTTTTTGTAATAAAATGCGTCTGCACCTAGTATGCTTCCTGCGTGTATAGTAACGTTATCACCTATAATCGTATTGTCATATAAACATACATTAGGGTGTATGGTACAGTTATCACCTATAACCACGTTATTGCCAACAAAGACATTAGGCTGTATAACGGTTCCCTGACCTATGATTGCCGTCTCTGCTATGGCAGCTGCTGCGCTTTTAAAAGGTTTAAAGTGATCTGTAAGCTTATTAAAGTCTCTAAAGGGATCATCAGATATTAAAAGCGCTTTACCTTCTGGGCAAGCTACTTCTTTGTTAATAAGCACAATAGTCGCGGCACTTTGTAGCGCCTTGTCATAATACTTAGGATGATCTACAAATACAATATCTCCTGGTGTTACCACATGGATCTCATTCATACCCAAAACTGGAAACAAAGGATCACCCACAAAAGTGACATTAAGAAGACTTGCAATATCTTGAAGCGTATGTTGTTTTTTAAATTTCACGATTACGAATATAAAAGAAAATCCCGTCATTTGACGGGATTTATATAATAAGTTAATGGGTAAATTATCTATTCCTTAACGCGCTCTTTATAGGTCCCTTTTTCGGTCTCTATTTTTATCTTATCTCCCTCATTAATAAACAAAGGAACGTTTACTTCTGCTCCTGTCTCAACAGTTGCTGGCTTTGTCGCATTAGTAGCCGTATTTCCTTTCACACCAGGTTCTGTGTGCGTTACTTCAAGAATTACAGATGCTGGCATATCTACAGAAAGTGGTGCATTATCTTCTGTATTAATTAACACAGTAACAACCTCTCCTTCTTTCAATAAATTAGAACGATCTAGCGCAGTCTCTTGTAAAGCGATTTGCGTATAGTCTTCTGTATTCATAAAGTGATAGCCTTCTGCATCATTATATAAAAACTGAAATTTATGCGTCTCTACACGCACTTCTTCAATCTTATGTCCTGCAGAAAATGTATTATCTAATACTTTTCCAGAGGTAACACTTTTCATTTTTGTTCTTACAAATGCTGGGCCTTTACCTGGCTTTACGTGTAAAAATTCGATGATTTTATAAATATCGTGATTGTAGTGTATACAAAGTCCGTTGCGTATGTCTGATGTTGTTGCCATATATAGTGTTAAGTTTCTGCAAATGCAGAATTCTTATTTAATTAAAAGTTAATCTCGCTTTCGCGAAAATATGAAAAGATTATCAATCTCTCCGTTTTATGGATTTCTCAGCTCACCTTATGTTAGGTAAAAGCATGAGTGTGATGTTGTCAAATTTTCGCGAAAGCGTAAAAGAAAACTTATGAATTGAAGTATCCTTTCATAATACCGCGTTGAGAATTACGTATAAATTGCAATATCTCGTCACGTTCCTGAGTAGCTTCCATCTCTGCTTCTATAATCGCAACAGCTTGAGAATTGTTATAATTCTTCTGATACAAGATGCGGAATATATCCTGAATCTCACGTATTTTTTCTGTTGTAAATCCGCGGCGACGTAGTCCTATAGAGTTAATCCCTACATAGCTCAATGGCTCACGACCAGCCTTTACAAAAGGTGGCACATCCTTACGCACTAGTGACCCACCAGTTACAAATGCATGGCTTCCTATCGTACAGAACTGCTGTATAGCAGCCATACCAGCTAGTACCACGTAGTCACCTACTGTAATGTGCCCCGCAAGCGTACTGTTATTAGAAAAAATACAATTATCACCTACGATACAATCATGAGCAATATGGCAATATGCCATAATCCAACAATTGTTTCCTACCTGAGTTTTCATACGATCTGAGGTACCACGGTTAATAGTCACACACTCACGTATGGTTGTGTTATCGCCTATGATTGTAACGGTATCCTCGTCATTAAACTTTTTATCCTGCGGCACTGCAGAGATTACTGCGCCTGGAAAGATACTTACGTTCTTCCCTATGCGAGCACCTTCCATAATGGTCACATTAGACCCTATCCAGCTACCTTCACCTATTACAACATTATTATGTATCGTTGTAAATGGTTCTATAACTACATTCTTTGCAATTTTTGCACCTGGGTGCACATATGCTAATGGCTGATTCATACTAGAGATTTTTTACTTTTACTATTTGTGCCATTATTTCGGCTTCTGAGACAAGTTTACCATTTGCATAAGCGCGAGCTTGCATCTGGCAGATTCCTCTACGTATAGGTGACATTAGGTCTAATTTGAAAATAAGTGTATCACCAGGTACTACCTGATGCTTATATCTTACTTTATCTATTTTAAGTAAATAAGTTAGATAGTTTTCTGGATCTGGAACGGTACTTAAAACTAAAATACCTCCCGTTTGAGCCATTGCTTCTATTTGAAGTACACCAGGCATTACCGGTGATCCAGGAAAATGACCCACAAAGAATGGCTCATTCATTGTTACATTCTTCACTCCTATCACATGCTCTTTTGTAAGCTCTAAAATCTTATCTACGAGCAAGAATGGAGGTCTGTGTGGTAACATCTCCATAATTTGATTTACATCCTTTACAGGAGTTGCGTGCAAATCTACATCTGGAACGTAATTACGACGTTCATTTTTTATGATTTTCTGAAGTTTCTTTGCAAACTGTGTGTTTACAAAGTGTCCAGGCTTATTTGCAATGATTTTACCACGTATTCTTGTACCTGCCAGTGCTAAGTCTCCTATGACGTCAAGTAGTTTATGACGCGCTGCTTCATTAGCATGGTGCAGAGTAAGGTTATCTAGTATGCCGTTAGGCTTAACAGCGATATCATCTTTATTAAAGGCTACCTTCAACTTTTCCATTGTACTAGGAGATAACTCCTTATCTACGTATACAATCGCATTATTGAGATCTCCTCCTTTAATGAGGCCGTGCTCAAGCAACATCTCTATCTCGTGCAGAAAACTAAAGGTTCTACTATCTGAAATTTCCTCCTTAAATTGTGAGATGTGCTGTATGCTAGCATTTTGAGTACCCAGCACTTTAGTACCAAAGTCTACCATTGTGGTTACTTGATACTCATCTGCCGGCATTAAAATGATTTCACTCCCAGACTCTTCATCTAGAAAAGTGATAATATCTTTAACGATATATTCATCTCGTATAGCCTCTTGTTCTAAGATCCCTGCTTCTTCTAGTGCTTCTACAAAAAACTTTGAAGAGCCATCCATAATAGGAGGCTCAGAAGCATTGAGCTCTATAAGAAGGTTATCTATTTCAAGTCCTACGCAAGCAGCAAGTACGTGCTCTGTGGTCTGAATAGAAACGCCGTTTCTTTCAAGGTTTGTTCCTCGTTGTGTATTAGTTACAAGAGAAGCATCTGCATTTAGTACTGGCTCTCCTTCAAGATCAAGGCGTTTAAATTTATAGCCGTGATTTTCTGGAGCTGGCTTAAAGGTCATAAGTACATCTGCACCTGTGTGCAGACCTACACCTTTTAAGCTTATTTCTTTAGCTATCGTACGTTGTTGTGCTTTAGCGTTACTCATTATTTTGTTGTTTTTTTAATTCGTTTACCGTTTGTACAATTTTTGGTAAATTTTTAAAGTGTACGTATGAACGATTCCAATCAGAATAATTAAATGATGGAGATCCCTGCAGCACTTCATTATCCTTTATATTTCTTCCTATTCCAGATTGTGCTTGTATACGCACATTATCACCTATCGTTAAGTGTCCAGAGATACCTACTTGCCCACCTATAAGGCAATGCTTTCCTATTTTTGTAGAACCAGCAATACCAGTCTGTGCAGCAATAGCTGTATGAGACCCTATCTCTACATTATGTGCAATCTGAATCTGGTTATCAAGTTTAACACCTGTTCTAATCACAGTAGAACCTAATGTTGCACGATCTATTGTAGTTCCTGCTCCTATATCTACGTGATCTTCTATAATTACATTCCCAGTTTGAGGTACTTTACTATACTCTCCTTTTTCATTTGGAGTAAAACCAAAACCATCTGCACCTACAATAGCACCACTGTGTATATAAACCGTGTTACCTATAACACAGTCAGAATATACTTTTGATCCTGCAAAGAGTACACAGTTATCTCCTATAGTAACATTATCCCCTATATAAACATTAGGATAAATTTTCACATTATCACCTATAGTTACGTTCTCTCCTAGGTATGAAAACGCGCCTAGATAAAGACCGTCTCCGTAAGTAGCTGTTTCAGAGATAAAGCATGGCTGCTCTATTCCCGACTTATTAAGTTTTACTTGATTATAATATTCAAGTAGTTTTGAAAATGACTTATAAGCATCCTCTACTCGTATAAGCGTAGGCTTAACGGGTTGTTCTGCTTCAAAATCATTTCCTACTATGGCAATACTTGCCTCTGTAGTATATATAAATGATGTATACTTAGGATTTGCTAGGAAAGTTAATGATCCTGGGATTCCTTCTTCTATTTTTGCAAGCTTCGATACTTCTACATCCGGGTTACCTTCTATAGTTCCTTCTAGTATTCCTGCGATTTGGTTTGCGGTAAATTTCATGGATGACAAAAATAGGAAAAATTAACGTTTAGGTTTTGGGTAACAGAGATAGTTTTTAACTACTTCTTTTGTAAGTGACTTTAAACTTAATTGATCACTTGCTTTTACCACATCTACAATCTTCCCACTATTGAGAAGAATATTGATTCCACCCTTCTCATAATTATAAGCTTGGTTTGATATAGTCCCTGTAAACACAAAGTATGATGCCTCATGCTCAGTAATATTAAACTCCTCCATTAACAAAGACTTATGTTGCTCAAGCTTAGACGCTGCAAAAGGTTTCTTTTTAATTTTTACATTTAAAAGATCTCTATTTATTATCGCCTTAGATAACTCAGAAAGCACAAAATCTTCATTGAAACACCATTCTTTCATAGCAGAAATAATATCATAATCGTCTAGCTGAGCAAACGTATCAAGGCTATTTTTAATGGTATCGCTATCAATTCTATGCTGTAAAAAATATTGCAATGCTTTATTTGACGATAGTACAACTCCGTTATGAGAGAGTTCTTTTGCACGCTTGAGTACTCTTGTTATTAATTGTTCTGCAACAATACCTGTTTTATGTAGGTACACTTGCCAATACATGAGCCTTCTAGCGACAAGAAATTTCTCTACAGTATAGACACCTTTTTCTTCTACTACAAGTTTATCATCCATCACGTTAAGCATCGCAACTATACGTTCTGTATTAATGTTACCCTCTGCCATTCCCGTATAAAAACTATCACGTTTTAAATAGTCTGTACGATCCATATCTAGCTGACCAGAAACCAGCTGATTTAAAAAAGAGCGATGATAAGACCCTTTAAAAATCTCAATAGCCAGCGTTAAACTTCCGTTAAACTCAGCATTAAGTGCCTCCATAAATAAGAGAGAAATATGCTCATGACTTACACCTTCTACAATACTATGTTCCATAGCATGAGAGAAAGGACCGTGACCTATATCATGAAGTAAGATTGCAATAAACACGCCTTCTTTTTCCTCTTTTGATATCTCAACGCCTTTGTCTTCAAGGACTTTGATAGCTTTTTGCATAACACCAAGACATCCTATCGCGTGCTGAAAACGCGTATGATGCGCTCCAGGATATACAAGATATGACAATCCCATCTGCGTGATGCGACGAAGTCTCTGAAAGTATTTGTGCTGTATCAAATCAAAGACCACACCATTAGGTATAGTAATAAACCCATAAATAGGGTCGTTAATAATTGTAACTTTGGGAGACCTCAATATTAAAAATTTTGGATTTCTATTTTTTATGCTTTCGCGAAAGCGTATTACTTACAAATATAAGGTTTCGCCTTGCAAACAAGGAGCCTCTTAAAAACTAACATACTTAACTAATTATATGAGCAACATACAAATACTTTGGGTAGATGACGAAATTGACTTACTTAAACCACATATTTTATTTCTTGAGAAAAAGAATTATAGCGTAACTACTTGTGATAATGGCGCCGAAGCCGTAGAAATGATTGATGAACAAAACTTTGATATCATTTTTCTTGATGAAAATATGCCAGGCCTATCGGGTCTAGAAACTTTAAGCGAAATCAAGAATAAACGGGAAAATGTTCCTGTTGTCATGATTACTAAAAGTGAGGAAGAGTATATTATGGAGGAAGCGATAGGCTCTAAAATAGTAGACTACCTCATTAAACCAGTAAATCCTAACCAGATATTACTGAGTTTAAAGAAAAATCTTGATCATAGTAGATTAATAAGTCAGAAAACCACCTCTTCTTACCAGCAAGAATTCCGCAAGATTGCCATGGATTTATCTATGGTTAATAGTTTTGAAGAATGGTCTGAGCTTTATCAAAAGCTTATATACTGGGAGATGGAGCTTGAGGGGATAGAAGATACTGGAATGTTTGAGATCTTAGAATCTCAAAAATCTGAAGCAAATAATCAGTTTTGTAAATTTATTGATAAAAACTACCCAGATTGGTTTAACGGCTATGAGGGCCCCACGATGTCTCACACCTTATTTAAAGACAAGGTACAACCACACCTTAAAAAAGGTAGCCCTACCCTATTCATTGTCATAGATAACATGCGCTATGATCAATGGAAGGCTTTTGAGCCGCACCTTAATGCGCATTATAAAAAAGTACAAGAAGAGCCTTATTACAGCATCTTACCTACGGCAACGCAGTATGCGCGTAATGCAATCTTCTCTGGACTCATGCCAGAAGAAATGAAAAAGAAGCATCCAGACTTATGGCTTGATGATACAGATGAAGGTGGAAAAAACATGCACGAAGCAGAGTTTCTAGAAGCACAACTTAAGAGATTACGTCTTGACCTAAGTTGGGAATATCACAAAATCACCAACTTAAAAAATGGTAAAAAACTTGCCGATAATTTTAAATCTCAGAAAAACAATGACCTTACTGTAGTCGTTTACAATTTTGTAGATATGCTTTCTCACTCTAAGACAGAAATGGAAGTAATTAAAGAACTCGCTAGTAATGACAAGGCATACAGATCACTTACAGAGAGTTGGTTTAAAAACTCACCGTTACTCACGATGATACAGCAAGCGCAAGAGCTAGGTATGAAGCTTATACTTACTACAGATCATGGCACTATTAATGTCAAAAATCCATCTAAAGTTATTGGTGATAAGAATACAAGTCTCAACCTGCGTTATAAAACAGGAAGAAGTCTCACGTATGAAAATAAAGACGTACTCGCTGCCGAAGATCCTCGCACGATACACCTACCTACTATTAATATGAGTAGCTCATTCATATTTGCAAAAGGAGATTTATTCTTTGCGTATCCTAATAATTTTAATCACTACGTAAGTTATTACAGAAATACATACCAGCATGGAGGCGTAAGCCTTGAGGAAATGGTGATCCCTTTTGTGGTGCTTGAACCTAAATAGAAGTGTTACGCTTTCGCGAAAGCGTGACCACAAACAAAAAAACCACAGCAATACAAGCTGTGGTTTTTTTTATGTTTGTATATAAACTCAAAGAGCTGCTTAACCCGTTTTATTAATTCGCTCTAAAAAATCTATTACATTATCATCCTTTTCTTTCGCAGAAGGCTCTTTAATATCCTCAAGATTTTTTACAAAGTAAGTCACCGAAAGCCCCGTAATACGTTTAAAGTGGTTTGAAAAAGATTTTGAATTAGAAAAACCAACCTCTTTTGCTAGAGCACTCACTGTGTACGTTCTTATTTTCTCAGAACTATAGAGCAGTTTGAGTACATGATTAATACGCAAGTCATTAATATAAACAGAGAAATTCTCTGATTTCTCATCATTAATATACTTAGACAGATATGTTGAATTAGTGCCTACCTGAAGAGCTAAACTCTTAAGCGTGATATTTTCCTCTGTAAACATTAATGTGTCCTCAAAAGTTTTGAGACCAGCTTTAATTTTATCTGTTTGCGTAGACTTTAATTGTGGTGGAGAACTTTTAATTGTTGCCTCAGACGTGCTAGTTGTATTTATAGGAGATGACACCTCATTTTTAATACGCTTCTCAAGTGCCACTTTAAGATTATCAAACCTCTTTTTATAAATAAGCCTTTTTCTGTATTGAAATATCGCTACAAAGACTCCTATGCAACTTAAGATTAAGAATATAATAACACCAGCATTACTTGTTGACTTTTCCTTTTCTAGCTTATGTATTAAAAGTTCCTTCTCAGAGGTAAGCTCAGGGATAGTATACATAGACACGACACCGTTACTCACAGATTCTTTAATACTACCCAATGATTCCTCATAGGCAATCATTTTATTTAGGTATTCTATTTGCTTATTGGTATTTCCTTCATTCTTATAATGATTAAGTAAATAATCAAATGTATGCTTGAGCTCATCAAAATAATAATCAGATCCCGCTGCTACAAAAAGACTATCTGAAGTTATAAATGAAGTAGTCGCCTTTTCTTTTATATTTAATCCCTCATAAGCTATTCCCTGCATGGCAAAAGAATGAGATAACTCTCCATCTCTTTTTTCATAGTCATTAGAAATATATTGATTGGTTACATCTAACCCTTCTAGGTATTTTTTTTGTTTGATTAATATCCCTGCTTTTAAACCAAGATAAGTATCATGATATTCTGTATTTTCACCAGTATCCGCATATTCCTTTACTTTCTCTATATAATCATCTGCCTTATCAAGACTATCAATCTCAAAATACGTCTTTGCAATTGAATATCTCACTGACGCGAGCACATCTCTATTATAACTATCTGTATTATAAGGATGTATTGTTTGAACCTCTCCAGTTACATAAATGGACGCTACCTCTTTTAAATTTTTCAATCCAGTGGATACATTGCCATAATCAACTTGTAAAGTACCAATTAGGTTTTTCAAGACCCATTTATTGGATATATTCTGAGTTTTATTAGAAAAATCATACGCTTCTTCTGCTACTGCTAGAGCCTCTTCAATTCGCTCATCATAATAAAGAGCAATAGCTTTTTGCAACAAAGCTGCCTCATAATTATCATCTAACTTATTAGCTCTTGTATACTCAAGTATATAATCTAGTATATCATAATCACTGCCTCTAGCATTGTCTAATGTCAAATAAAACTTTGCCACATCAAATTTATTTTCATCTTTTGTAGCTCTTTTTATAAGTTCCTTTCCTTTTAATTCAAGTACTAACGAATCAAGTGAAGAGTTACTTATTACGGAAAGATCATAAAATTCAGTTCTTAATAGAGGATAACTTTTTACAGTAATAGAGTCAGGTACAGCAATATCTGATAGGTATGGAAGCTCCTGTGCACTTATAGAGAAAAAAGAGCACAGAAAAAATATTATAAATAAAGGGAACTTTATACTCATTACTGTAAGGCTTGGGAGCACTATTTCTAAGAAAAATCTTACTCCTTTTTATATTAAAGATGGCTTTAAGCTTAATTAAGCGGGCTGCAATTTAATAGTTATATCCCTATAATTAAATCTCATGAGTACTAAATTCTTCAATTTTGTGATTGACACCCTTGAAAAACTGAAAATTAAAGGGTACACTTATAAAAATAGAAACAACCATTGATTTAAAAGGAGAATTTAGTGTATCGCTATTTAAGGACGGGACATATAACTGGAGTAAAAAACTGCTTACCCAGTTTTATTAATTCGCTCTAAAAAATCAATCACATTATCACCCTTTTCTTTTGCTGGAGCCGCCTTAATATCCTCAAGATTTTTTATAAAATAAGTCACCGAAAGCCCAGTAATACGTTTAAAGTGGTTTGAAAAAGATTTTGAATTGGAAAAACCAACTTCCTTTGCTAGAGCACTCACTGTGTACGTTCTTATTTTCTCAGAACTGTAGAGAAGTTTAAGAACATAATTAATACGCAAGTCATTTATGTAGACAGAGAAATTCTCCGATTCCTCATCATTTATATATTTAGACAGATATGCTGTATTAGTACCTACTTGCAGAGCAAGACTCTTAAGTGTGATATTTTCCTCTGTAAACATTAATGTATCCTCAAAATTTTTAAGGCCGGCTTTAATTTTATCTGTTTGTGTAGACTTTAATTGAGACAGAGAGCTTTTAATAGCTTTCTCAGACGTACTTGTAGTGCTCATAGGAAAAGAAACCTCGTTGTTAAAACGCTTCTCAAGTGCCACTTTGAGATTATCAAACCTCTTTTTATAAATAAGTTTTTTTCTGTATTGAAATACCGCCACGATGACTCCTATGCAACTCAAGATTAAGAATAGAATAACACCAGCATGACTAGTTGACTTTTCTTTTTCTAGCTTACGTATTAAAAGTTCTTTCTCAGCTGTAAGCTCCGGGATAGTATACATAGTCGATACACCATTGGTCACAGATTCTTTAATACTACCTACTGATTCCTCATAGGAAATCATTTTATTAAGATATTCTATTTGTTTGTTTGTGTTTCCTTCTTTCTTATAATGATTAAGTAAATAATTAAATGTATACTTGAGTTCATCATAATAGTAATCAGCCCCTGCTACTACAAAAAGGCTATCAGCGGTAAGGAAAGAAGTAGTTGCTTTTTCGTCTAAATTCAACCCTTCATAGGCAATACCCTGCATGGCATAAGAATGAGACAACTCCTGATCACTTTTTTTCAGATCATTAGAAATATATTGATTGGTTACATCTAACCCTTCTAAATATCTCTTTTGTTTGATTAGTATTCCTGCTTTTAAACCAAGGTAATAATCTAAATGATCTTTATTTCCTACTGATTCAGCATATATCCTAACTTTTTCAATATAATCATCTGCCTCATCAAGACTATCAATTTCAAAATATGTCTTTGCTATGGAATACCTAATAGATGCCAGCACATCTTTATTATAGCTATCTGTATTGTAAGGGTGTATTGTTTGAACCTCTCCTGTTATATAAATAGACTCTACCTCTTTTAAATGTTGCAATCCAATAGAAACATTACCATAATCAACTTGTAGATTACCAATAAGACTTTTTAAAACCCATTTATTAGATATATTTTGAGTTTTTTCAGAAAATCTATACGCTTCTTCTGCTACTGCTAAAGCCTCTTTAATTCGCTGATCATAGTAAAGAGCAATAGCTTTTTGCAACAACCCTCCTTCGTAGGAATCATCTAACTCATTAGTTCTTGTATACTCAAGTATATATTCAAGTATATCATAATCACCATCTCTTAAATTTTCTAAAGTCAAATAGAATTTAGCGACATCGGACTTGTTTCTACTTAATGTAGCCCGTCTTACAAGCTCCTTTCCTTTTAATTCAAGTGCCAATGAATCAACCGAAGTTTTACATTCATTAAAAAGAGCAAAAAATTCAATTCTTAATACAGGATAACTTTTTACAGCTATAGAATCAGGTAAAGCAATATCTGATAGATATGGAAGCTCTTGTGCACTTATAGTGAAAAAAGAGCACATAAAGATTACTATAAATAAAGGGGACTTTGTAATCATTAACGAAACGATTGGGAGCACTATTTTCTAAGAAAAATCTTACTCCTCTATATATTAAAAATGGTTTTAGGCTAATTTAAGCGGGCTGCAAGTTAAAGTTTATATCCCTATTATTAAATCTCATGACTACTAAATTCCTCAATTTTATGATAGCCACCCTTAAAAAACGAAGAATTGAAGGGAAGATTCATAAATATGGGAAAAATCATAAATTTAAAGCGAAAATTTATGAATGTTCCTACACAACTCTTGATATCCTCTTAAGTATAGCTGACTTTTACACTCCTAATCATCAATATAGTTAGTTACAAAATAACTATATGTTCATCAATCAAAAAACGGACTTACATTATTTAGTGTTTCATCCAACACAAATTATAGTCTTACAAGTAAGAAGAATTAAAATCGGTGTTTAACAACTAGTTTGAAATTACATTTTAGGGGTTTGCACTTTAACTAGTAATTAGGGAGTATATATTTTTAATAGATTCTCCTAACCTATTTATAGGTTGACATCGATTTTTATTTTACACCTACACACCTCTTACCACAACCACTCTATTTATATTATTTTTCCTTCTGTCTTTTTGAATCAAGGACACCACTCCAATAATTATATATTTAAGTATATTTCCCTAGAAAAGCGAGAAATTATCGTTTAAAGGCATATAAAGTCTACTTTTATAATTTAAAATCTTAAAACTTTAAGATTTTCTTATCTTCGCAACACCCTTAAATACCCTACTAATGCAGATGATTTATAATTTGTCTGAAATTGAGCATATTGCAAAAACAATAATCTCTTCTTCAAAAAGTAATATCCTTCTCTTTTATGGAGAAATGGGAGCAGGAAAGACTACACTTGTAAAATCGCTTGCAAAAGAACTAGGCGTACGAGAGACTGCAAGTAGCCCTACCTTTTCAATTGTTAACGAATATATTTCTGATAATAACAAAGTGTTATACCATTTTGACTTTTATAGGCTAGAAAAAGAAGAAGAGGCTTTAGATCTCGGTTTTGAAGAATATTTAACTCAAGGAGATTGGGTTTTTATTGAATGGCCAGAAAAAATCACCTCCTTTTTACCATTAAATGCACAAAAAATTACGATTACCACAATAAGTGCAGATAAAAGACAATTGACATTACATTAGATATGTTAAAAAAATGTTAAAGCAATTATTTTAAATTGTAAGAATTTTCTCTTTAAGGTTTTTTTAACAAAGGCAAAAAACAAAGGTTAAAACCTTTAAACGAAATTAAAGAATTTAATAGATAACCCCTTAAACCGTACATACATAATACTGGGTGCCTTTTTTTTTCAAAACGGGCGCGAATATACATAAAAAATTAATTAGCAATATTTTGAGAGATTAGGGTGATGTTTGTAACAACAAATCATTACTCAAAACACTCTAAATTATGAAAATTAAAGCTTTATTTTTAGCACTAGTGATCGCTGGTGCAACAGCATTATCGTACACAGCTCACACTCAAGATGCAGAACAAGCAATCAGAAAAGACAGATTTACACAAATACCACCTGCGGGCTAAAAGAAAATCTTTAGCTGTAGGTACTTTTATAGGATTGTTTATAATATCAACTCCTATAATTTTTTATTCTTATCAAGGATTCCCAGACGAAAAGTATTGGGAATCCTTTTTGGGTTTATATGAAAGTAAATACTATAAGAGTGTTCAAATTATGGCTTGGTTTCTCTTTAGTAAACTAATCCCATTACTTCTACTTTTAGTTTGGTTTATCACCTGCAAACACTGGTGGTATTATGCTATATTAATACCCATATCAATGTATGTATTTCAAATCTTCAATCTTCTTAATGACGATTTGTACATAATGGATTCAAGTGAATTGATATTAATTATTCCATTAATCGCCGTTGTTGCTGCTATATCCTACACCATAAGAACCAAAATCTTTGATCGCTTGTACGGAGTAGATCTAGATCAAGAATTAAAGCGTGTTCGCTGGAATGGAAAAATTGTAAAAATCCCCGCAGATTCTCCACTTGATTTACCAGAGGTAGATGATGATGAAGTAGATGACGAGCTAGAGGATTAATCAATAACACTATAGTTATACGCTAAAGAGCCAATTATATACTTTTATAGCACACTTTCTTTACCTCAGGGCGTGCACCTATCCTTCATTCATTTCATTCTTGAAGTCTAGTGACCGGGCTATACGTTTTTACGCTTCGTGCTATGTCGCTATCGCTTCACAACACTGCAGGGTAACCACTGCTATCCCTCACGCACATAATTAAAGGTTATCCATGTATTATAAAGTATTAAAACTTGCTTAAACGCTAAGATTGCTTAACAGATTACTGATTATTTCTATCATAAACATCAATACACAAAAAAGCCCCCAGTATCATATACTGAGGGCTTTTTTAAATCTAGATGATATTAATTATCGCTTTAATGTAAAGTGTCCGTTTACGGTTCTTTGTGTTCCTAGCTCATCTACTTCTGTAAATTCTACGCGGAACCAGTAATCACTTGACGGCATAGGCTGTCCATTAAAAGTACCATCCCATCCAGCACCTACTGGGCTGATTTGCTTTAAGAGTTTTCCGTATCTATCAAAGATAAAAATCTTTGCGTTTAAGTTTGGTGCTACTCCTAGTCCTATGATATTCCATGTATCGTGGAAACCATCTGCATTTGGCGT